>Ga0157377_10000044_pt1 | contig 100420 bp, 91 predicted proteins | sample M55metaG_FD_121116 | JGI IMG/M metagenome (GOLD analysis project Ga0157377, IMG submission 121116) | Miscanthus rhizosphere microbial communities from Kellogg Biological Station, Michigan, USA - M5-5 metaG | ecosystem: Host-associated > Plants > Roots > Rhizosphere > Soil | place: USA... | reverse complement strand
TGCTGATCTGGGCATCGGTTGCCGGATAGCCGAAGCGAAGATAGCGGTCAGCCGCCTGCAGTCCGTGCAAGTGCGCTGCGATGCGTTCGCGGTGCCGCGGCCCCAAGGATCGGATCGGCACCCAGCCCCACGTGGGGGCGGTTGCCGAGGCGGGCGCAGGTGCGGGCACGGAGGGGGAAGAGGCGGGGCTTGAATAGTCAGAGGTGCTCATGGAACAGTCCTCGGGATTGCGGGTTAACCCCAGTCTACGGTATTTGATTAGGCCGCACACCCAAGTTGCTGCACTGCACAAGAGCGATCCGACGGCCTGTCTGGTACACTCAAAAGCTTTCCCGAAATTTGCCCCCGGGAATTTGGCATCGGGCAATGATCCGACGCAGCCTGTACGAGAGGCCGCCGACTTGAAGAAGCGGCACCGAATACGGCGTTATTGGGGCCGACAAACCAACGAACTACTGCCATGAAAACCTTCAGCGCCAAACCGGCCGAAGTGGTGCATGAGTGGTTTGTGATTGACGCAACCGATAAGGTTCTCGGACGGGTGGCCAGTGAAGTCGCCCTCCGCCTGCGCGGCAAGCACAAGGCCATCTACACGCCTCACGTCGATACCGGCGACTTCATCGTCGTCGTCAACGCCGACAAGATCCGCGTCACCGGCAACAAGGCCACCGACAAGGTGTACTACCGTCACACCGGTTTCCCGGGCGGCATCTACGCCACCAAGTTCAAGGACATGCAAGCCAAGCATCCGGGCCGCGCCCTGGAGAAGGCTGTCAAGGGCATGCTGCCCAAGGGTCCTCTGGGCTACGCGATGGTCAAGAAGCTGAAGGTCTATGCCGGTGCCACGCACCCGCACACCGCCCAGCAGCCCAAAGTGCTCGAGATCTAAGGAGCGGTGATGATCGGAAATTGGAACTATGGAACCGGCCGCCGCAAGTCTTCGGTGGCGCGCGTTTTCATCAAGAAGGGCACGGGGCAGATCCTCGTGAACGGCAAGCCGGTGGAGCAGTACTTCGGCCGCCAGACCTCCATCATGGTCGTGAAGCAGCCGCTCGTGCTGACCGCCAACGACGCCGCCTTCGACGTGAAGGTGAACGTGCATGGTGGTGGTGAATCCGGCCAGGCCGGTGCCGTGCGTCACGGCATCACCCGTGCGCTGATCGACTACGACGCGGCGCTCAAGCCCGCGCTGAGCCACGCCGGCTTCGTGACGCGCGACGCGCGTGAAGTCGAACGGAAGAAGGTCGGCCTCCACGGCGCCCGTCGCCGGAAGCAGTTCAGCAAGCGCTGATCGCACGCTCACCGAGCAAGAGAAACAAGGCCGCTTCATGCGGCCTTTTTCTTGCCCGCTTCTTGCTGGCTCTACGCCTGGGAGCCACAACACGCGTATTGCGAAACCCTCGGACACACCGGACATGCGTTGGAAACTGATACGTCGAAGACTGTCGATCAGCGCGCCGCGCATGATCGTCCGCAGTCATCTTCCGTGGCCCCTGCGCTGGGCCGTGGTGGCGGTGGTGCTGGGGTTCTCGGCGGCAATCGCAATGTGGGCCTTCGAATTCGGCAAGGACATCGCCGGGCTCGACCGCGATGCGAAGGCGGAGCTCGCACAACTGCGCGTGGAAGTCGCACAGCTCAAGGCCGAGCGCGAACGCACGCTTTCCGTCGCGAACACCGCCGACAGCCTGCTCAAGGCCGAGAAGGCTTCGCAGGAACGGCTCACGCAGCAGCTCAAGCAGATCGAGTCCGAGAACCTGGCGCTGAAGGCCAACCTGGGCTTCTTCGAGCGGCTCCTGCCAGCCGGAGCGAGCGCCGGCCTCACGATCCGCAGCTTGCAAGCCGAGGCCACGGCGCCCGGCCAGATCCGCTTTCAGATGCTCGTGATGCAACCCGGCAAGGCGCCTGCGGAATTCCGCGGCAGCTACGAGGTGACGCTTCAGGGCACATTGGATGGCAAGCCATGGTCGCTGACGCCCACAAACGGCAGCAAACCTGTGCAGATGAAACAATATTTGCGGGTTGAAGGCACGCTCGAGCACCCCTCGGCTGCCGTGGTAAAAACCCTGCAGATCCGGGTATTGGACGCGAGCGGCGGCCTCAAGGCCACACAAACCGCGAAATTGTGAAGTCGTGCTGGCACGCGACCTGCGTCAGGCCGGGCCACAGCCTCGTTGGAGACCACATGTTCAGCAGCAAGAAGAAGCAGCCGCCGATCCGCACCCTGATTGGCGAGGGAACCGTCATTCAAGGCGAACTGCGCTTTACTGAAGGCCTTCGCATCGACGGCGAAGTCCATGGCGACGTCACTGCCACCGGGGAAGGCCACAGCATCCTGGTCATCAGCGAGAAGGCGCGCGTGCTGGGCAGGGTCAAGGCGGCGCACGTGATCATCAACGGCTGCGTGGCGGGGCCCGTGGTGTCCGACGGCCTGCTCGAGCTGCAGCCCAAAGCGAGCATCGTGGGCGATGTTCGTTACGAAGTCCTTGAAATGCACCAAGGCGCCACCATTGATGGTGAATTGCGACCGCTGAAGGCCGAAGAGAAACCCGCACTGAAACTGGCGGCATCGAACGGCGGATAATGCAGATTCGCGTTACCGTTTTGGAGTCCCCATGAGTGCCCTCGCCGAAAACAGCCACACCACCCCGCATGCGGATGAACCGCCGCCGCCGCTGGTGTTCACCGACAGTGCTGCCTCCAAGGTGCGCGAGCTGGTCGATGAGGAAGGCAACCCCGACCTGAAGCTGCGCGTCTTCGTGCAAGGCGGCGGCTGCTCCGGCTTCCAGTACGGCTTCACCTTCGATGAAATCATCAACGAAGACGACACGCAGATGCACAAGAACGGTGTCACTCTGCTGATCGACGCCATGAGCCTGCAGTACCTGGCCGGCGCCGAGATCGACTACAAGGACGACCTGCAAGGTGCGCAGTTCGTGATCAAGAACCCGAACGCGACGACGACTTGCGGTTGCGGTTCCAGCTTCTCGGTCTGAGCGTCTGCTCTGTAAAACAAAAAAGCCGCCTCTGGGCGGCTTTTTGCTGGGCGCCCGCGACGAGCAGGCTCGCCGGTCGGCGCCGCAAGTTCATCAGGCTGGGTAGAGCGCGCCCAGAATGCGCGGGCCGGCCGCGCCGGTGACTGCCGTGAGATTGCCGGGCCGCCGATCGACGAAGGCCTTGGCGAGCCAGGCGAAGGCGGCGGCTTCCACTTCGAGCGGCGGAAGGCCTTGATCGTCGGTCGGCCGGACCGTCGCCGACGGCAGGTGCGAGGCGATCAAGCGCATCAGGTTCCCGTTCAAGGCGCCGCCGCCGCACACGAGCACGCGTGACGCACCCGGGGCGTGTTCGACGATCGCCTGCGAGGCGGACCACGCCGTCAGCTCGGCCAGCGTCGCTTGAACGTCCACTGCGCTGGCCTTGTGAGTACCGGCCGCCAGCATCGCCTGCAGCCATGCCGGATTGAACAGGTCCCGCCCCGTGCTCTTGGGCGGCGCCTTGGCGAAGAAGGCCTCCGCCTGCATCCGCGCGAGCAAGGCTGCATCCACCCGGCCAGCCGCCGCCCAGGCGCCGTCCCGGTCAAACGGCTGGCCACGATGAAGCGCACACCAGTGATCCATCAGCGCGTTGGCCGGGCCGCAATCGAAACCCAGCGTGCGGCCGTCCGCCAGCAGCGCGGTGATGTTGGCGATGCCGCCGAGGTTCAGCACCGCAACCGTCTCGCCCGGACGTCCGAACACCGATCGATGAAACGCCGGCACCAGTGGCGCACCCTGTCCGCCGGCCGTGACGTCGCGCGAGCGGAAATCAGCGACCACGTCGATGCCGCTCAACTCCGCCAGCAGCGCCGGGCTGTTCAACTGGAGCGTGTAGCCCACGCCGTCGAACTCGCCCGGCCGGTGCCGCACGGTCTGTCCGTGGGCGCCGATGGCTTTGACGCGCGAGGCTTCGACCCGCGCCTGCAGGAGCACATCCGCCACCACGCCTGCATACACCGTAGCGAGCGCGTTGCCGGCGATCGCGGCGCGATGGAGCTCGTCCGCGCCGCTCGTGTTGAGCGCCATCAGCTCCCCCGCCGCCGCGCTGTCGAAGGCGCGGTGCGCATGGGCCAGGACGCGCAGGCCGGCGGCGTCCGTGCCAAATTCGCACAGCACGCCATCCACGCCGTCCAGCGAGGTGCCGGACATCAAACCGATGTAGAGATCAGCCATCTGTCGATTGTGCGCGCCACCAAGAACAAGGCCCGCACGGGGCGGGCCTTGGCAAACCAGGAAAATCGACGATCACTCGGCGTACATGCTCGAGCCGGCAATCGTCTGCGCGGCATCGAGCTGGGCCCGAACGCCTTGGGCCAGCTGCGCGAACTGCGCCTTGCCGGCGGGCGAGATCGTGAGCGACTCGGACGCCTTGGCGATGGTCAGCGGGTTCTGCTGCATGCCATTGAGCTTGACCTCGAAGTGCAGGTGCGGGCCTGTGGCCCAGCCGGTGGCGCCAACCGCGCCGATCTTCATGCCCTGGTCCACGTGCTGGCCGCGGCGCACGTCGATGCGGCTCAGGTGCGCGTAGACCGTCGAGCGGTTGTTGCTGTGCTTGATGCTGATGACGTTGCCGTAGCCGTTCTGCCAGCCGGCGAAATCCACTGTACCGTCGCCGACCGTGCGCACCGGGGTGCCGCTGGGCGCGCCGTAGTCCACGCCGTTGTGCTGCTTCCAGGTCTGCAGGATCGGGTGGAAGCGCATCGCAAAGCCCGAGGTGATGCGCGAGAACTCGAGCGGGCTGCCGAGGAACGACCGGCGCTTGCTCTGGCCGTTCATGTCGAAGTAGGCGCCCTTGCCGCTGGCCGGGTCCTTGAACCAGACGGCCGAATAGGTCTTGCCGTTGTTGGTGAACTCCGCGGCCAGCACGCGGCCGGACGACTGGCTCCAGGTGATGGGCTCGCCATCGGCGGTCAAGGCTTCGTAGATGACGCGGAAGCTGTCGCCGCGGCGCAGCTCGCGGTGGAAGTCGACGTCGGTGGCGAACACCTCGGCCAGCTGGTTGGCGACCGCGTCGGGGATGTGGGCGTCGTCGGTGGCCGCGAACAGCGAGTTGCGGATGATGCCGCTGCCCATGCGGATCTGCGCGGCGAGCGGCACGGTCTCGACGGTGCTCTTGAGCTGGCCGTTCACGCGCGAAATGCGCAGGCGGGTGAAATGCGTCGCGGACTGCTCGCTGTTTTCGGCGGTGTAGCGGGCGACGAGTTCATCGAGCTCGCCGGATTCGTCGGTGCGCACCTGCACCATCTTGCCGGCACGGCCGGAGACGAGCTTGCGGGCCAGCGCGTCGCTGCGAATGAAGGCGGCCGCGTGGACGTCGTCCACGTTCAGGCGGCGCAGCAGGGTGTCGGCGGTGTCGCTCGCGCGGGTGAGGTCGTTGCGATAGAGCTCCAGCTCGTGGGCAGCCAGGGCTTCCAGTTGCGACGACATGTCATCCGGTGTGACATTTTCTGTCACGATGCGACTCGGGAGGTCGGCAGCATCGGGCGCCAGCGGCGCGATGCCGAAGGCGGTGGCGCCAAAACCCGCCAAGGTGATGACCACCGCGGACATGATGCTGCGGGGGTGACGCTTGACGAATCGTCCGGTGCGCTCGATGGCGGAGGCCACGGCGCTGTCAACAGGGTCCAACGAACTCAATTTGGTTTCCCGGGCCTGACGGCTCGACTGGCTGACCCGCGCCTGGCGGCACGAGATGGGTTGTACTTCACGACCCGAGGCGTCCACTAGAATCGCAACGCTTTCAAGTCCCGCTGGGATCGTGCGGCTGCCGGACCCCTCCGCCCGGCTGACAGCAGCCGCGCAGTATAACGATCGACCGCCGCGGCAAAGTCCGTGAAAGCCCCACCGAAGCTCCCCCTTTCCTGAACCGCTGTTCGCATCCCGATGACCCAGTCTGCCGAACCCGCTTCCAACTCCGCCAAGTACCCAGTGACCGACCAGGTCCTCGAGGCGATGGCCGTCTCGAAGCGGGGCTGTGACGAGCTGTTACCCGAGGGTGACTGGCTGACCAAGCTTGCACGCTCTTATGCAACAGGTGTGCCACTTCGAATCAAGTTTGGTCTCGACCCGACAGCGCCGGACATCCACCTGGGACATACCGTCGTCTTCAACAAGATGCGGCAGTTGCAAGACCTCGGTCACACGGTCATCCCGCTGATCGGCGACTTCACCACGACCATTGGAGACCCGTCGGGCCGCAATTCCACGCGCCCGCCGCTCACGCGCGAGCAGATCGAGGCGAATGCGAAGACGTACTTCGACCAGCTGCGCGTCGTGCTTGACGTCAACAAGGCCGAGGTCCGCTACAACAGCGAGTGGAGTGATCCACTCGGCGCGCGCGGCATGATCCAGCTCGCGGCCAAATACACCGTGGCGCGCATGATGGAACGAAACGACTTCCACGAGCGGTTCTCGGCGGGCACGTCGATCAGCGTGCACGAGTTCCTCTACCCGCTGATGCAAGGCTACGACTCGGTGGCGCTCAGGAGTGACCTCGAACTCGGCGGCACCGATCAGAAGTTCAACCTTCTCATGGGTCGGCACCTGCAGCAGGAATACGGGCAGGAACCTCAGTGCATCCTCACGATGCCGCTCCTGGAGGGGCTCGACGGTGTCGAGAAGATGTCCAAGAGCAAGAACAACTACATCGGCATCACCGAGGACGCGAACACGATGTTCGCGAAGGTTCTGTCGATCTCCGATGACCTGATGTGGCGCTGGTACACGCTGGTGAGCTTCAAGGGCGAAGCGGAGATCGCGGCGCTCAAGGCCGAGGTCGATGCCGGCCGCAACCCGAAGGACGCCAAGGTGCTGCTCGCCAAGGAGATCACCACGCGCTTTCACAGCGCGGCGGCGGCCGAGGCCGCCGAGGCCGACTTCAACAACCGCGCCCGCGGCGGCGTGCCCGACGAGATCCCCGAGGTGTCGCTTTCCGGCGCGCCGCTGGGCATCGGCGCCTTGCTCAAGCAGGCCAACCTGGCGCCGTCCACCAGCGAGGCATCTCGTCTCGTCGACGGCGGCGGCGTGCGGGTCGATGGCAGCGTCATCAGCGACCGCGGGCTCAAGCTCGGCGCCGGTGTCTACGTGGTGCAGGTCGGCAAGCGCAAGTTCGCGCGGGTGACGCTCGCCGCATGATCCGCCGGCGCGACGTCCTCCTGCTCGCGGCTGCGGGCTTGGCCGCTAGCGCGGCGACGGCGGCCTTGCCGCCGGCCGAACGCGCTCGCATCGATCGCCTCATCCACTACGTGGAGACGCGCAAGGACGTGCGCTTCATCCGCAACGGCCACGACTACTCGAGCGATGAGGCCGCCGGCTTCTTGCGCAAGAAGCTCGACAAGATGGGTGAGCATGTGAACAGCGCGCGCGATTTCATCGAGCAGATCGCGTCGAAATCGAGCACCAGCGGCGAGGCCTACAACATCCGCTACGCGAACGGCCGCACCGAGCCCGCGGCCAAGTTCCTCGGGGACGAACTCCATCGCATGGACGCCGGCAAGTGACGACGTCCACGGGCTTTTCGGTTCGCACCTTCCTCAAGCTGTCGGTGCTCGCGGCCATCGCGACCATCGGGCTCAAGACCGCAGCCTGGTGGGTGACGGGCTCGGTGGGCCTCTTGTCGGACGCCATGGAGTCCTTCGTCAACCTCGCGGCGGCGCTGTTCGCGCTCGCGATGGTGACGATCGCGCAGGCGCCCGCCGACGACGACCACCCCTACGGCCACAACAAGGCGGAGTACTTCTCCAGCGGCTTCGAGGCCATGATGATCCTCGGCGCGTCGCTCGCGATCATCTGGACGGCGGCGCATCGGTGGTTCTCGCCGCAGCCGCTCGAATCGCTGGGCTGGGGCGTGGGCCTTTCCATCGTCAGCTCGGCGATCAACGGGTTTCTCGCCGCCGCCATGCTCAAGGCAGCGAAGCGCCACGACTCCATCGCGCTGGAGGCCGACGCGCGCCACCTGATGACCGACGTGTGGACCTCCGTCGGCGTGGCCGGTGGCCTGCTGCTCGTGCCGCTGACTGGCCTGCTGTGGCTGGACCCGCTGCTGGCCGTGCTCGTGGCGCTGAACATCCTGCGCGAGGCCTACAGCCTCTTGCGCCGATCGGTCGACGGCCTGATGGACCGCGCGCTGTCCGATGACGACCGTGGCCGCATCGACGGCGCGCTCACGCAGCTCACGCGCGACGAGGTGCACTTCGACCACCTGCGCACCCGCCGCGCCGCCGGCGCGAAGTTCTGCCAGCTGCACATGCATGTGCCCGGTGAGTGGATGCTGGGACGCGCCTTCCGCGAGCGCGACGAGGTCGAACGCCGACTCATCGATTCGGTGAACGGCCTGCGCGTCACCATCGAACTCGTGCCCGCCGGCACCGAACCCGTCGGCGTCCGCCGCGCGGAAGCTTGACATGCTGGCCGTCGTTCAGCGGGTGTCGCAGGCGCGCGTGGTGGTGGACGAGCGCATCACCGGCGAGATCGAGCACGGCCTCTTGGTGCTCGTGTGTGCCGAGCCCACCGACACCGAGGCCATCGCCGACAAGCTCGTCGCCAAGCTGCTGAAGCTGCGCATTTTCAGCGACGGCGCCGGCAAGATGAACCGCAGCGTGGTCGATGTGGAAGGTGGGCTGCTGATCGTGAGCCAGTTCACCCTGGCCGCGGATGTCTCTGGCGGCAATCGACCGAGCTTCACGGGCGCGGCGCCGCCGGCGCTCGGCAAGGCGCTCTATGAACGCGTGCTGGCCACGGCAAGCGCGCAGCATCCGCTCGTGCAAAGCGGCGAGTTCGGTGCGGACATGAAGGTGCACCTCGTCAACGACGGGCCAGTGACGATCCCCATGTCACTTTAGGCAAAGAACGGAAAGGCGCCAGAAGCGAAGCGCCCTTCAAGCAACACCCGCGGATCCGGCTCCGCCGGTCCGCTGAGTGGCGCCCCTCGGGGGCAGGAGCGCAGCGACTGGGGGGCCAACAATCAATCAGCGTATTGCCCTGCAGCCTTGATGACCGGGCCCCACTTGGCGATCTCGCTCTCCACGAACTTCTTGTGCTCGGGGCCGTTCACGCGGTTGTCAGACACGATCACCGCGCCCAGCGCCTCTTCGCGCTTGACGAAGTCCGCATCCTTCAGCGCCTGCTTGAGGGCGGTGTTGACCTTGTCCAGCGCGGCCTTGGGCGTGCCCTTCGGCGCATACAGCGCGTGCCAGATGGTCACGTTGAAGCCCTTGAGTCCGGCTTCGTCGAGCGTGGGCAGGCCGGACAGCGCCGGCGTCTTCAGGCGCTGCTTGCTCGTCACCGCATAGGCCTTGATCTTGCCGGCCTCGATCTGCGTGGTGGTGTTGGTGGTCTGGTCGCACATGAGGTCGACCTGGCCGCCGATGAGGTCGGTCATCGCAGGGCCGGTGCCCTTGTACGGCACCGTCTGCATTTCCATCTTGGTGGCGCTCTGGAACATCAGGCCGCACAGGTGCGATGCCGAGCCGAGCCCCGCGTGCGCGAGGTTGACCTTGCCCTTGTTCGCTTCGAGCCACTTCACCAGTTCGCCATAGTTCTTGGCCGGCAGGGTCGGCTTGGAGACGAGTGTCATCGGGACCTCGTTGATCATGCCCAGGTATTCGAAGTCGTCCAGCGTCTTGTACTGGAGGTTGCGGTAGAGGGCTGGTGCCGTGGAGATGCCGGCGTGCGCCAGCAGCAGCGTGTAGCCGTCCGGCGAGGCCTTGGCGACCTTGGTGGCGCCCAGCGTGCCGCCGGCACCGCCGACGTTCTCGATGATGATCGTCGCGCCGCCCATGGGCTTGCGCAGCGCCTCGGCCAAGTCGCGCGCCACCTTGTCGGTGGGGCCGCCGGCGGCGAATGGGACCACGATGGTGATGGGCTTGTCGGGGTACTCAGCGAAGGCCGAGGTGGCGGCAAGCGTTGCCAGAGCGGTGAACAGCAGGCGTTTCATGGCGGGGCGTGTCCCTTTTGTCGAGTCAGGCCCCGATTGTCCGTGGCGCATCTGCGTGCGGCATGCGGAAACTACGTAAGGCAGGGAAATCGCGCATGCACCCGTCGCTGCCACCGCGAGCGGCGCGTCATTCGTAGCTGCGCGCGTCCTCGATCACGCGGCCGTCGTTGGGCAGGCTGCCGGGGTCGCTGAAGACCACGTCCGCGCGCAGCTTGGTCACGTCGCGCACGCTTTCCGCGATGCGTTCGTCCAGGCCTTCGGGCCGGCCGCTCACCTCGACCTTGAGCGTCATCGAGTCGTTGGCCATTTCGCCGCTGACCACCAACCGTGCGCGCTGCACCTCGGGGTGGCGGCGCGTGATGGCGGCCACCTGCGATGGATGCACGAACATGCCGCGCACCTTGGCCGTCTGGTCGGCGCGCCCCATCCAGCCGCGGATCCGGGTGTTGGTCCGCCCTGTCGGGCAGTGGCCCGGCATCACCGCCGACAGGTCACCGGTGCCGAAGCGGATCAGAGGGTAGTCGCGGTTGAGCGTGGTCACCACAACCTCGCCCACCTCGCCGTCGGGCACCGGATCGCTGGTGCCGGGGCGCACGATCTCGACGATGACGTGCTCGTCGAGCACCAGCCCTTCACGCGCTTCGGTCTCGTAGGCGATGAGGCCGAGGTCCGCGGTGGCATAGCACTGGTAGCCCGTGATGCCGCGAGCGGCGAGCCAGTCGCGCAGGCTGGGCGGGAAGGCCTCGCCCGACACCAGCGCGCGGCGCAGCGAGGCCAGGTCCACGCCATGCTCGGCCGCCTTGTCCAGCATGATCTTCAGGAAGCTGGGCGTGCCCACGTAGCCGTGCGGCTGCAACTCGCGCACCGCCTGCAGCTGAAGCTCGGTGTTGCCCACGCCGCCGGGAAAGACGGTACAGCCCAAGGCGTGCGCGGCGGTCTCCATCATCGAGCCGGCCGGTGTGAGGTGGTAGCTGAAGCTGTTGTGCACGAGGTCGCCGCAGCGAAAGCCCGCGGCATAGAGCGCTCGCGCGCCCCGCCAATAGTCGGGCCCTTCGCCCTCGGGTTCGTAGATGGGGCCAGGCGACGCGAACACCCGAACCGCACCCTTGCGTGGCCGCCAGCCGATGGTCGCGAAGCCGCCGAAGGGGTCGCCGTCGTTTCGCGACGACTTCTGCCGTTCGATGAGCTCGCTCTTGCGCGTGACTGGCAGCTTGGCGAGCGCAGCGCGGCTGTCGATGCTCGCCGGTGGGGTGTCGCCGAGGATGCCCGCGTAGGCAGGGCCGTTGGCGCGTGCATGGGCGACAACGCCGGGCAGCGCGGCCATCAGCGCCTCCTCGCGCTGGGCGGGCGGCCGCGTTTCCATCGCATCGTAGAAGCTGGCCTGCGCCGTGCTCATCGGGTTCATTCCTCCGTCCAGCGCGCGAGGCGCTTCTTCGCTTCGTCCACGCACTTCCGCACGTCGGCACCGTTCTTGAGCACCTGCCGATCCCACTGCGGCGAGCGCGATTGCGCCCGGGCGAACTTCACGACCAGCGTGTCGCCATCCACCACGAGCTCGATCACGCGGTGGCCCTGCAGGTCGAAGCCGTCGCCGCGCTCGGCCAACGGCCGCAGGTCGCGCAGCGCGCGCTTGAGCTGGATCAGCGATTCCGCAGGCTTGAAGGCCGGCGGGGCAAAGAAGTCTTCACTCATCGTCATTACTCCGGGCGTGGGCCCTTGATCCACCCCGACTCACGACAGCCAGCGCTTGCGGCGCTTGTAGCTCTTCACGTCTCGGAAACTGCGGCGGTCGCCGCCGCCCATGCCGAGGTAGAACTCCTTCACGTCCTCGTTCTGCGCGAGGTCGCTCGCCGCGCCGTCCATCACGATGCGGCCGTTCTCGAGGATGTAGCCATGGTCCGCATAGCGCAGCGCCATGCTGGTGTTCTGCTCGGCGAGCAGAAAGGTCACGCGCTCCTTGGTGTTCAGGTCTTTCACGATCTCGAACACCTCTTCCACGATCTGCGGCGCGAGGCCCATCGACGGTTCGTCCAGCAGCACCATCTTCGGGTTGGCCATCAGCGCGCGTCCGATGGCGCACATCTGCTGCTCGCCGCCCGAGGTGTAGGCGGCCTGCGAGCCGCGCCGGGTCTTGAGCCGCGGGAAGTAGGCATAGACCTTCTCCAGCGTCTGCGCGATGGCGGCCTTGCCGTCGCGCCGCGAGTAGGCGCCGGTGAGCAGGTTCTCCTCGATGCTCAGGTGCGCGAAACAGTGCCGGCCTTCCATCACCTGCACCACGCCGCGGTTGACCATGTCGGAGGTGCTGAGCCGCTCGATGCGCTCGCCGCGCAGCTCGATCGAGCCCTTGGTCACCTCGCCGCGCTCGCCCGCGAGCAGGTTGCTCACGGCGCGCAGCGTGGTGGTCTTGCCGGCGCCGTTTCCGCCGAGCAGCGCGACGATGCTGCCTTCGTTCACCTGCAAGGACACGCCCTTGAGCACGAGGATCACGTGGTTGTAGATGACCTCGATGCCGTTGACGTTGAGGACGACGTTGCTCATGGGCGGTGTTCCTGCAGGAGTTCGAGGCGACTCAGGACTGACAGTCGGCACCGTTGCGCGCCGTCAGCTTCTTCTCGGTCGCGTACTTTGCGGCGGTGGATTTCACCAGCGGCTTGATGATCTGTTCATCCGCCTGCATCCAGTCGGAGGTGAACTTCCACTGCTTGCCGTCCCAGGTGTGGATGCGTGCCCAGGCCGAACCCATGTGGTCGACGCACGAGGTGCTGATCGGCCGCATCACGCCGGCAAAGCCGAGCGCGTCGAGCTTGGGCTGCGTGAGGTTGAGGTTCTCCAGGCCCCAGCGCACCTGCTCGCCGGTCATGACCTTGCCCTTTCCATAGCGCTCCTGCGCCGCGCGGATGCCCTCGGTGCCCAGCATCGCGCTCATCGCGCCGCGCATGTACAGCACCTGGCCGACTTCATCCTTGGGCCCCGTGCCCTGGCCCTTGGCGTGGACCATGTCGAGGATGTCCTTCACCACCTTGGAGTTGGGCTCGGCGCCGTGCTGCATGGTCACCGCGTTGTAGCCCTTGGCGCCTTCGGCCACGTCCTTCACGTCGGGCTCGGCGCCCGCCCACCACACGCCGTACATCTTCTCGCGCGGATAGCCGGTGGCCTGCGCTTCCTTGATGGCGGTGGTGTTCATGATTCCCCAGCCCCACAGCACGACGTAGTCGGGCCGCGACTGGCGGATCTGCAGCCAGGTGGACTTCTGGTCCACGCCCGGTGCCGTCACCGGCAGCAGCGTGAGCTCGAAGCCATGCAGCGCCGAGCGCTCGCGCATCAATGCGATCGGCTCCTTGCCGAAGGGGCTGTCGTGGTAGACGAGTGCGATCTTCTTGCCCTTGAGCTTGTCCCAGCCGCCTTCCTTCTTGGCGATGGCCTGCAGAATGGTGTCGCTCGCCACCCAGTAGGTGCCGGCGATGGGGAAGTTCCACTTGAACACCGAGCCGTCCGCCGATTCGCTGCGGCCATAGCCCACGGTCACGAGCGGGATCTTGTCTGCCGGCGCCTTCTCGGTGATGGCGAAGGTGCCGCCGGTGGACAGCGGCTGCACGAAGGACGCGCCACGGCTCTTCAGCCGCTCGTAGCACTCCACCGTGCGGGCGGTGTCATAGCCGGTCTCGCATTCCTCGAACGAGAGCTTCACGCCGTTGAGGCCGCCGCGTGCATTGACGAGCTTGAGATAGTCGACGAAGCCGTTGGCCCAGGGCGTGCCGTTGGGTGCGTAGGGACCCGTGCGGTACGACAGAACGGGGATGAACTGCTCCTTGGCCTGCGCGAAGGCGCCGGTGCTCGCGAGCGCACTCAGGGCCGTGACGGCGAGGGCGAGGGTCCGAATCTTCATGGGTTGTCTCCTGTTGTGATTGGCGAATCGCGATTGCGAAGAACGTTCAGTCAGAGGCTCAGACGAAAGGGGGTCAGTGAGGGAAGGGCCACAGGCGCAGCTTCTGCTTGCCGGTGGACCACAGCTTGGCCAGGCCATGCGGCTCGACGATGAGGAACCACACGATCAGCACGCCGAAGATCATCAGCTCCGCGTGCGAGATGCCGGCCGTGGAAATCGAGATGCCGAACATGCCGAGGATGGCCGGCAGGAACTGGTTGAGCGCGATGGGCAGCACGACGATGAAGGCGGCGCCGAAGAAGCTGCCCATGATGGAGCCCAGCCCGCCGATGATCACCATGAAGAGCAGGCGGAAGGACTGGTCCACCGAGAAGGCCGCAGGCTCCCACGCGCCGAGGTATACGAAGGCCCACAGGCCCCCGGCCACGCCGATGATGAAGGAGCTGACGGCAAAGGCCGTGAGCTTGGCGTACATCGGCCGGATGCCGAGCACGGCCGCGGCCACGTCCATGTCGCGGATGGCCATCCACTCGCGGCCGATGGCGCTGCGCACGAGGTTCTTCGCGAGCAGCGCGATCACCACCAGCATCGCCAGGCAGAAGAGGTACTTGCTTACCGCGCTGTCGATGGGCAGGCCGAACACCTGCAGGTTGGACACCGACACCGAGCCCGAGGGCGTGTCCAGCGTGAACCACTTGATGCGCAGGAACATCCAGTCGGCGAAGAACTGCGCGGCCAGCGTCGCGACCGCGAGGTACAGGCCCTTCACGCGCAGGCTGGGCAGGCCGAAGAGCACGCCGAAGCAGGTGGCGCACAGGCCGCCGAGGATGAGCGCGGGCACGAGCGGCATGCCCGGCAGCCGCTGGAAGAAGTTGTAGGCACCGTAGGCGCCGACGGCCATGAACGCGCCGGAGCCCAGAGAGATCTGCCCGCAGTAGCCCACGAGGATGTTCACGCCCAGCGCGGCGAGCGACATGATGACGAAGGGAATCAGCAGCGCGCGCAGCAGGTAGTCGCTGGCCAGCCCCGGCACGACGACGAAGGCGACGACGAGCAGCAGGCCGATGAAGAGCCTGTCCTGCGCGATCGGGAAGATGGCCTGGTCGGCGCGGTAGCTGGTCTTGAACTGGCCGTTTTCGCGGTAGATCATGGAGTGCTCCGGGTCAGACGCGGTCGATGATCTTCTCGCCGAACAGCCCTTGCGGGCGGATCAGCAGGAAGGCCAGCGCCAGCACATAGGCGAACCAGATCTCGATGCCGCCGCCGAGCATGGGCCCGATGAAGACCTCGGCCAGCTTCTCGCCCACACCGAGGATCAAGCCCCCGACGATGGCGCCGGGCACCGAGGTCAGGCCGCCGAGGATGACCAGCGGCAGCGCCTTCAGCGCCAGCACCGACAGCGAGAACTGAACCCCCAGCTTGCTGCCCCAGATGATGCCGGCCACCAGCGCCACGAAACCCGCGACGCTCCACACGATGACCCAGATGCGGCTCAAGGGAATGCCGATGGATTGGGCAGCCTGATGGTCGTCGGCCACCGCGCGCAGCGCACGGCCGGTGCCGGTGTACTGGAAGAAGGCCGCGAGCGCGGCAACGAGTGCCGCCGCGATGCCGGCCGCGACCAGGTCTTCCTGGTTCACGAGCAGCCCGCCCTGGAAAGTCTTCTCGAACAGGAACATCGGGTCCTTGGGCATGCCCACGTCGATCTTGTAGATGCTCGAGCCGAAGAGCGTCTGCCCGAAGCCGTCGAGGAAGTACGAGACGCCGAGCGTCGCCATCAGGAGCGTCACGCCCTCCTGGTTGACGAGCTTGCCCAGCACGAAGCGCTCGATCAGCCAGGCGCACACGATCATCAGCGCCATCGCCGCGATGAAAGCGAGCGCGTTGGCGGTGAACTTGTCCTGGATGCCCGTCCACTGCGGGATCAGCTCCGAGAAGCGCGCCATCGCCAAGGCGGCGAACAGCACCATCGCGCCCTGCGCGAAGTTGAAGACGCCCGAGGCCTTGAAGATGAGCACGAAGCCCAGTGCGACGAGCGAGTACAGCATGCCCGTCATGAGCCCGCCGATGATGGTTTCGAGGATCGGTCCCATGTGTCGTGTGTCCTCAGTGGCGGGTCTAGTGGCTCGTGCCGAGATAGGCCTTGATGACCTCGGGATTGCGGCGCACCTCGTCGGGCGAGCCGTCGCCGATCTTCTTGCCGTAGTCCAGCACGACCACGCGGTCGGAGATGTCCATCACCACGCCCATGTCGTGCTCGATCAGCACGATGGTCGTGCCGAACTCGTCGTTCACGTCGAGGATGAAGCGGCACATGTCCTGCTTTTCCTCCACGTTCATGCCGGCCATGGGCTCGTCCAGCAGCAGCACCTTGGGCTCCATCGCGAGCGCGCGGCCCAGGTCCACGCGCTTCTGCAGGCCGTAGGGCAGGCGGCCCACCGGCGTCTTGCGGTGCGCCTGGATCTCGAGGAAGTCGATGATGCGTTCGACGAACTCGCGATTGCGGATCTCCTCGCGCTCGGCCGGGCCGATGCGCAGCGCCTGCAGCAGGAGGTTGCTCTTCATGCGCAGGTTGCGGCCGGTCATGATGTTGTCCAGCACGCTCATGCCCTTGAAGAGCGCGAGGTTCTGGAAGGTGCGCGCGACGCCCATCTCGGCCACCTGGCGCGAGTTCATGTGCTTGAAGGTCTTGCCGCGGAAGGTGATCGAGCCTTGCTGAGGCCGGTACACGCCGTTGATGCAGTTGAGCATCGAGCTCTTGCCCGCGCCGTTCGGGCCGATGATGGCGCGCACCTCGTGCTCGCGCACGTCGAAGCTGATGTCGGTGAGCGCCTTCACGCCGCCGAACGAGAGGCTGATGTTCTGCACGTCCAGCACCACGTCGCCGATCCGCCGTTGCGTGATGGGCGTGTCGGTGGCGCGCGGGTCGTTGGACGCGCTCGCCACGTCCATGGGCGGCGGCTTCTTCAAGGCGAGTGCAGTCATGCGGCGCTCCGGAGGGCGGGGAAGGTCTTGGCGTCCACGATGGGCAGGTCGGCGGACACGACACCCGTGCGGCCGTCCTCGAACTTCACCTGCGTCTCGATGTATTGCGACGTGCGCCCGCCATACAGCGCATCGACCAGCACGCCGTACTTGTCGGCGATGGCGCCGCGGCGGACCTTGCGCGTGCGCGTGAGCTCGCCGTCGTCGGCATCGAGCTCCTTGTGCAGCACGAGGAAGCGGCTGATCTGGCTGCCGGCCAGCCGCTCGTCGCGCGACAGGTCGGCGTTGACCTTCTCCACGCAATCGCGCACGAGCTCGATCACCTCCGGCTTGGCCGCGAGGTCGGTGTAGCCTGCATACGGCAGGTTGCGCCGTTCGGCCCAGTTGCCCACGGCCTCGAAGTCGATGTTGATGAAGGCGCACACCCGCTCGCGCTTGTCGCCGAAGGCCACCGCCTCCTTGATGAAGGGGAAGAACTTCAGCTTGTTCTCCACGTACTTGGGCGCGAACATGGCGCCGTCGTTGGCCCCACCCATGAGGCGGCCCACGTCCTTGGCGCGGTCGATGATCTTCAGGTGCCCGCCTGCGTCGAGAAAGCCCGCATCGCCCGTGCGGTACCAGCCGTCGGCCGTGAGCACTTCGGCGGTCGCTTCGTCGTTCTTGTAGTAGCCCTTGAGCAGGCCTGGCGAGCGCACGAGGATCTCGCCCGTGTCCAGCACTTTGAGTTCCACACCATCGATCGGTACGCCCACCGTGTCGGACTTCGCTTCGTTGTCCGGCTGCAGGCAGACGAACACGGCGGTCTCGGTGGAGCCGTAGAGCTGCTTGAGGTTGATGCCGATCGCGCGGTAGAAGGCGAAGAGGTCGGGCCCGATCGCCTCGCCCGCGGTGTAGGCCACGCGCACGCGGCTGAAGCCGAGCGTGTTGCGCAAGGGGCCGTAGATGAGGAGGTCGCCCAGCGCATAGAGCAGCCGGTCGCCGAGCGACAGCGGCTGGCGGTCCATGCGCGCCGGGCCGATGCGGCGAGCCACGTCCATGAAGCGGTTGAACAGCCAGCGCTTGGGCGCGCTGGCGTCTTCCATGCGGATCATGACGGACGTGAGCAGGCCTTCGAAGACCCGCGGCGGAGCGAAGTAGTAGGTCGGTCCGATCTCCTTCAGGTCGATGCTCACCGTGTCGGCCGACTCGGGGCAGTTCACCACGTAGCCGCAGGCGAGCCATTGCGCGAAAGAGAAGATGTTCTGGCCGATCCACGCCTGCGGCAGGTAGGCCAGCACTTCTTCATCGCCCGTGAGCCGGTCGAACTTCGCGCCGGCCTGCGCGCGGTCGATGAGCGTGAAGTGCGTGTGCACCACGCCCTTGGGGTTGCCGGTGGTGCCGGAGGTGAAGAACATTGCAGCCACGTCCTGCGGCTGCACGGCGTCGACCCATTCGATGAAGCGCGAGGGCGCCGCCGCATCGAGCGCTGCACCTTCGGCCACGAGCGAATCGAGCGAGGCGAGGCCGCGCTCGCGGTAGTTGCGCAGGCCGCGCGGGTCGTCGTACCAGATGCGGGCGAGGCCGGGGCACTGCTCGCGCAGCTCGATGAGCTTGTCGACCTGCTCCTGGTCCTCGGCGATCGCGAAGGCCACCTCCGCGTTGTTGATCGGAAAGACGAACTCCGCGCTCACCGCGTCCTGGTACAGCGGCACGGGCACGGCACCCAGCACCTGCGCGGCGATCATCGAGGCCGACAGCCGCGGCCGGTTCTCGCCGATCACCACCACGTGCTGGCCGCGCTTCACGCCGGCTGCGTGCAGGCCGGCCGCGAGCGCGCGCACCAGTTGCTCCAGCTGCGACCAGGTGGTGGTCTGCCAGATGCCGTATTCCTTCTCGCGCAAGGCGCTCGCCTGCGGCCGTTGCCGTGCGTGGTCGAGCAGGAGCCTGGGAAAGCTGGTGGTCACCGTGTGTCTCCTCGCGGGTGGCATCAAGGCGTGCGGCCCGTCACATTGGGGTCCGATGCTAGAGAAGAGTTTGACGCCATGTTGTCGTTCCAACGACAATCTCCGGGTCCGCCCGCTGAGGACTTTCCCGAGGTGCCATGAACACGATGCAGACCCAGGTCCCGCTGTGGCAACGCGCCCGGCCGCTGGCGCCCGCGGAGTTGGCGAACATCCCGTGGATGTCCTCGCTCAGCCGTGCCGAGCAGGAGCATGCGGCGCAAAGCATGCGCGCCGCGACGGCGCAGGCGGGCGACATCCTCGCCCGCATCGGCAAGCCGCCCACCTACTGGTTCGGCGTGATCGACGGGCTGCTGAAGATGAGCAACGACAACCCCAACGGCCCGCCCATCACCTTCACCGGCGTGCCGCCTGGCGCGTGGTTCGGCGAGGGCACGCTGCTCAAGCGCGAGCCGTATCGCTACAACATCCAGGCGCTGCGCAAGAGCACGGTCGCGGGCCTGCCCATCGACACCTTCCATGAGCTGCTGGACACGAGCCTCGCCTTCAACCGCTTCGTGCTGCGGCAGTTGAACGAGCGGCTCGGGCAGTTCATTGCGGCGGTGGAAATCGATCGCCTGAACGACACCGATTCACGCGTGGCGCGTGGCTTGGCCGCGATGTTCCACCCTGTGCTGTATCCGGGCGTGGGGCAGCTGCTGCGCATCACGCAGCAGGAGCTGGGCTACGTGGTCGGCCTGTCGCGCCAGCGCGTGAACGAGGCCTTGAACGTGCTGCAAGACCGCGGGCTGATCCGCATCGAGTATGGCGGCGTGCGGGTGCTGGATCTTGAAGGGCTCAGGAGTGCGGCACCGCCTCAGTGAGGTGCCGCCGCCCCTTGCTTATCCAGAAACCACGTTGCGCACACCGGCCGCCACGTGCCCCGCCGGCACGTGCGCCAGCGCGTTCTCGATGTGGCCGGTCTGGTCGTCGAAGAAGAAGTCGGGCTCGAACTCGCGCAGGAATTCGCCCTTGGGCAGGCCGCCGAGGAACATCGCCTCGTCCACGTCGATGCGCCAGTTCATCAGCGTGCGGATCGCGCGTTCATGCGCCGGTGCGCTGCGCGCGGTGACGAGCGCCGTGCGGATGCGCATGTCGCCGCTCGGGTTGCGCTGCAGGCGGTGCAGCGCTTCGAGCAGCGGCTTGAACGGTCCCGCGGCCAAGGGCGTCTGCGCCTGGTCGAGTTCGTGCGTCTGGAAGGCATCGAGGCCGTCGCGCTGGAAGACCTGCTCGGCTTCGTCGGAGAAGAGCACCGCGTCGCCGTCGAAGGCAATGCGCACTTGGTTCGGATGCGCATCCGACGCGCGCGCCGACTGCGGAAAGACGCGCGCCGCCGGCACGCCGGCTTCGAGTGCCGAGCGCACGTCGGCCTCGTTCGTGGACAGGAACAGGTTGGCGCTCAGCGGCCGCAGATAGCGCCATGGCGACTGCCCGCGCGTGAACACGCCGCGCTGGATGGGCAGCCCGTAGTGCTTGGCCGATCGGAACACACGCATGCCCGATACCGGGTCGTTGCGCGAGAGGATCACCACCTCCACCCGTGGCGCATCGTCCACGTTGAACGCGAGCAGCTTGTTCACGAGCGAGAAGGCGACGCCCGGCTTGGCGGGGCTGTCCACGCGCGCGAGCTGCAGCTGCATGTAGGCGCGGTCGTCCGAGGCCTCGAAGAGGGTGTTCTCTTCCTCGAAGTCGAAGAGGGCGCGCGACGAGATGGCGACGACGAGCTGGCCGTCCAGGGAGATGGGCATGCGCGGGATCATACGAGTGCGGGCCGGGTGACTTGCGCCACGCTTCGGTGCGGTGCCTCGCAAACATCCGGGAAATCACCGACGAGAAGGCTCATCCGCTGTCGTCGCGACGACAGGGCCGCTTCATCTCGGTGCCTAGCATCGGCTGCGTTGTCCATGCAAGGAGCCGTTGATGAAGACCGTTTGCCCCACCACCCATGCGTCGTCTTCGAGCTTCTTGCGCGCGCTGACCATGGTCGGACGCGCCGGAAAGTTCATCCGATGACATCGCATCACCGGCTCACCGTCGTTGCGCCGTCGCAAACCCATTGCCTGCCGACGCTGGACGGCCTCATCAGGCACTCGCTGTGGGGACGCACGCTCACCGAGCACGAACTCGAGCGGGTCATCGCCGAGTCGATGGAACGCCAGGTGCCCGCGGGCGGCATGGTGGCGCGCATGGGACAGCCGGTGGAGCACTGGATCGGCGTGATCGACGGGCTCTTGAAGATGTCGGTGGCCTCGCCCGACGGCAAGGTGAGCACGCTCACCGGCATCAACACCGGCGGCTGGTTCGGAGAGGGCTCGCTGCTCAAGCGCGAGGCACGGCGCTACGACGTGGTGGCGCTGCGCCCCTGCCGCGTGGCGCTGGTGCCATGGGCGAGCTTCGAGCGGCTGCGCAATACCAGCCTGCCCTTCAACCAACATCTCCAGCACCTGATGAACTCGCGCCTGAGCCTGTTCATCGGCATGCTGGAATACGACCGGCTGCTCGACACCGATGCCCGCGTGGCGCGCTGCGTGTCCACGCTGTTCAGCACCGATCTCTACCCCGAGCCGCGCGCCTACGTCGACCTGCGCCAGCAGGAGATCGCCTTGCTGTGCGGCATCTCGAGGCAACGCGTCAACGTGGCGCTGCGCACCTTGCAGAACTGCGGGATGCTGCGCGTCGAGCCGCGCGGCATCACGGTGCTGGACCTGGGCGGCTTGCGTTCGTTCGGAGCCGTCGGTCGCTGAGGGCTGGCCCGCCTACTGGACGAAACCGATCGACGACTTGCGCGAACCGGGCTCGGGCAGATCTGCCGGCGTGATCGTGCCGCGCCGATCGAGCTTGGCGTTGCCGAAGGCCGTCATCCATGCGCGTCGCATCTCGCGGGGCGCCAGCTCGCTCATGCGGTCCAGCACGTCGGCGGCGGGCTCGGGGTCGAAGCGCGAGCCCCAGTCGTGGTCGGCGCGGATGCTGCGGTACAGCTTGGCCGCGATGTGCCGAGCCGCGTCGCGATCGGGCGCCTGCACCTCGTAGACGTTCATCCGGTTGAGGATGGGCTCGGGGATGTTGCGCGCGTCGTTGGCGGTGGCCACCCAGATCACCTGGCTCGCATCGATGGCGACCTCGGCGAATTCATCGGTGAAGGCGCCGGCGGTGTCGTGTTCGAGCAGGCTGTACAGCGCCCCCAGCGGGTCGTAGGCATGCTCGCCGCCGGCCTTGTCGATCTCGTCGACCACCATCACCGGGTTGGCGTACTGGCCGTCCACCAGCGTCTCGAACACCTTGCCGGGGCGCGCGCCTTTCCACTGGCTGGAGGCGCCGCTGAGCACCCAGCCGGCGGTCAGCGAGCTCATGGAGATGAAGCCCATGCCGGTGCCCAGCAGCATCGACAGCGCGCGCGCGAAGTGCGTCTTGCCGACGCCCGGCGGGCCCAGGAGCAGCAGCGGCGTGATTTCCAGCGCGTCGCGGCTGTCTTCGCACAGGGCGAGCTGGCGGCGCACGTCGTCCAGCACGTCGGCAAAGTTGGGCAGGTCGTCGTACAGATGGTCCATGACCGGCAGGCCGGACGGCTTCACCTGGAAGCGCTCGGAGCCTTTCTCGATCATGCGTTCATAGGTGGCGCGCAGGCTCTCATGCTCCTTGGGCGGCAGCTTGTCCAGCTTGCGTCCCACCTCGTCCACCCGGTAGACATGCCGCATTCGGGCAATCGGTATGCCCCGGCGCGTCAGCGGAACCAGATCGTTGGATTCGCCCATGAGAACCTCCGAACAGCAGTTCTGTCTTCATTGAAGCAGAAGGCAGGCCGGTCGTGTTGTGAATAAGACCGGCAAGCCCGTGCCATTTGACATGCAGATTGCGTGCCCGAGACGAAAGTTCCGATGGTTTGTCTGGCCCGGCTGCCGTCTCTCGCCTTGTCATACCGGCGAACGCCGGTATCCATCGATGCGCCATATGCCGTGACGATGGACCCCGACGTTCGTCGGGGTGACGGCGCGTGGCATGACGGTGCCTTAGGGCGCCGGGCTACTTCACCCACGTGTTCAGCTGGATGATGGGGAGGAGAACGGCCAGCACGATCAGCATCACCACACCGCCCATCGCCACGATCAGCAGGGGCTCCAGGATGGTGGCGAGCTGCATCGCCCGCCGTTGCACATCCGCCGACAGCTGCTTCGCCGCGCGATCAAGCATGCGGGGCAACTGGCCGGTCTGTTCGCCCAGGCGGCAGAACATCGCCAGCAGGCCCGGGAAGCGCTTCTTGCCGGCCAGGGCCGACGCCAGGGGCGCGCCTTCGCGCACCTGCACGAGGGCCTCCAGCGCATCGGCGCGCATGGCGCGGTTGGACAAGGTTTCTGCCGCCGCCTGCAAGGCTTTCAAGATCGGCACGCCGGCACCCGCAAGCATCGCGAGCGTGCCGGAGAAGCGCGCTGCGTTGTAGCCTCGCGAGAGCCGGCCGACGAGCGGCAGGCCCAGCCAGCCGGCGTCGAAGCGCTCGCGGAAGGCCTCGTTGCGCAGCGACATCATCAGCGCCGAACCGCCCGCCAGCAGCAACAGCAGCACCAGCCAGCCGTAGTGGCGCAGGAAGCTGCTGATGGCCAGCATGGCGACGGTCAGCGCCGGCAGCGCGCGTTTGGAGCTCGTGAACACCGAGGCGACTTGCGGCACGACGTAGGTGACGAGGAAGATCACGATCACCACGGCGATGAGCGAGACGATGGCCGGGTACAGCGTCGCACCGATCAGCTTGGCGCGAAGGGCCTGCCGGTCTTCGAGGTCGTCGGCCAGGCGTTCGAGCACCGGCCCGAGCGCGCCGCTGGCCTCGCCTGCCGCGACCACGCCGCGGTACACATCGTCGAACTCGCGCGGCGAACTGGCCAGTGCGCGGGCGAAGGGCGAACCGGCGTTCACTTCAGAACGCAGGTGCGCGATGAGTTCGCGGTGCTTCGGGTCTTCCGATTCGTCGGCGAGTGCCGTGAGCGCGCGTTCCAGCGGCAGCCCGCTGCCCACGAGGCCGGCCATCTGGCGCGTCCATACGGCCAGGCCGGTGGAGGAGAACACCTTGCGCGTGAAGCGCGAGGTGCTGGCGCCCGCACGGTTGCCGGCAGCGACTTGCGTGACATCCAGCGGCACGAGCGATTGCGCGCGCAATTGCGCCCGCGCTGCCCGGGCGTTGTCGGCTTCCAGCAGACCGGTGGAGGCCTTGCCGGTGGCGTCGAGTGCTTCGAATTTGTAGGCTGGCATAGAGCGCGTAGCGAAGGGCGAGGGGCCCCGTTTACGGGGATCGACCCGCGAAGCGATCGGCGAGCGATTCGGGCTCAATGCCCGAATCGCGAGTTAATGGCCGCTGCATGATGAAGCCCAAGACCTTCATTCCCGCGTCACCCGCATCACTTCCTCCGCAGAAGTCACCCCTTCGCTGACCAGCCGTTCCCCATCCTCGCGCATCGAGCGCAGCCCGCCCTGCTCGGCGGCCACGAACAACTGCGACTCCGCCGCTCGGCTGTGGATGAGCGATCGCACCTTGTCGTCGGCCACCATCAGCTCGTAGACGCCCGTGCGGCCCTTGTAGCCCGTCTGCCCGCAGGCGGCGCAGCCCACCGGGTGGTAGCGGCCCTTGGCATCGGCCTTCTTGCACACCGGGCACAACTTGCGCACCAGGCGCTGCGCCAGCACGCCCAGCAGGCTCGAGCTGAGCAGGAAGGGCTCGACGCCCATGTCGGTGAGCCGCGTGACGGCGGAGGGCGCGTCGTTGGTGTGCAGCGTGGCCAGCACCAGGTGGCCCGTGAGCGACGCCTGGATGGCGATCTGCGCGGTCTCGAAGTCGCGGATTTCGCCGATCATGATCACGTCCGGGTCCTGGCGCAGGATGGCGCGCAGCGCCTTGGCGAAGGTGAGGTCGATCTTCGGATTGACCTGCGTCTGCCCGATGCCCGCGAGCTCGTATTCGACCGGGTCTTCCACCGTCAGCACGTTGGTGGTGGAGGTGTCGATGCGCCCGAGCGATGCGTACAGCGTGGTGGTCTTGCCGGAGCCGGTGGGCCCCGTCACGAGCACGATGCCGTGCGGCTGCTGGATCAATCGGTCGAACTTGGTGAGCACCTCGCCGTCCATGCCCAGCGACTCGAGGCTGAACTTGGACTCGCCCTTGTCCAGCAGGCGCAGCACCGCGCGCTCGCCGTGGGCCGAGGGCAGGGTGGAGACACGCACGTCCACCGCGCGGCCGCCGATGCGCAGCGAGATGCGGCCGTCCTGCGGCAGGCGCTTCTCGGCGATGTCCAGCTCGGCCATGATCTTCAGGCGCGAGATGAGCGCGGCGTGCAGGGCCTTGTTGGGCTGCACCACCTCGCGCAGCGTGCCGTCCACCCGAAAGCGCACCGAGCTCGAACGCTCGTAGGGCTCGATGTGGATGTCGGACGCACCGTCCTTGGCCGCCTGCGTGAGCAGGGCGTTGAGCATGCGGATGATGGGCGCGTCGTTGGCCGCTTCGAGCAGGTCTTCGACCGCGGGGATCTCCTGCATCATGCGGCTCAGGTCCACCGCGCTCTCGACCTCGCCGATCACCGTGGCGGCACTCGATTCGCCGCCGGCGTAGGCGGCCGCGATGCGGTTGCCGAGCGTCGATGCGGACTCGCGTTCGAGCGCGTCCACGTCGTACAGGCGCAGCACCTCGCTCAAGGCGGGGAAGGAGACCGTCTCCGGCGCCCACAGCACGAGCTGCGAGCCGTCGTCTTCCAGCAGCAGCGTATGGGCCTTGGCGAAGGCGTAGGGCAGGGGATGGCGTGCACCCATGGTCGTCGTGCCTTACTTGGGCTGGGACGCCGCTTGCGAGGCCGCGGGTGCCGAGGCCGGGGCCTGCGGCGGCAGCAGCGTCTGCATGGGCGGCACCACCGGCGATTCGTTGATCGGCACGACGATGCTCTGCGAGGGCTGCGTGCCTTGCTGCAGCGCGCGAATGGCCTCGTAGCGGTCGAGCGTGAGCGCGTTCGAGGCATCCTGCGTGCGCACGATGATCGGCCGCAGGAAGACCATCAGGTTGCTCTTGGTGCGCGAACGCGTGTCGGTCTTGAAGAGGTTGCCCACCACCGGGATGTCGCCGAGGAACGGCACCTTGCTCACGCCGCCGCTGTATTCGTCCTTCAGCAGGCCGCCCAGCACCATGATCTGGCCGTCGTCCACCACGACGTTGGTCTCGATCGAGCTCTTGTCGGTGGTGAGGCCCTGCGGCGACGACTTGCTGGACGCATCGACCGAGGAGTTCTCCTGGTAGATGGTCATGCGCACTGTGCCGCCTTCGCCCACCTGCGGCTTGATGCGCAGCGTGAGGCCCACGTCCTTGCGCTCGATGGTCTGGAAGGGGTTGGCCGCGCTGCCGCTGCTGCCGGTGTTGGTGAACGAGCCGGTGATGAAGGGCACGTTCTGGCCGATGACGATCTTGGCTTCCTCGTTGTCCAGCGTGACGAGGTTCGGCGTGGACAGGATGTTGCCGTCGGTCTTGGTCTCGAGGAAGTGCGCGAGCGCGGCCAGCGTGTAGACGCCGCCGAACTGCCGCACCACGCCGACGTTCAGGCCGTTGGACGGCGCGGACGTGATGTTGCCCGTGCCGATCTGCGTGGCCAGGCTGATGATGTTGTTGCCGCTGTCGGTCGAGCCGAAGTTGGTGCCGCCGACCCCGATGGTCCTGCTGCTCGTCTTGTTGAACGGGCCTTGCCACTGGAAGCCGAACTCGGCTGCCTTGTTGGCGTCGACCTTGATGATCATCGACTCGATGTAGACCTGCGCGCGGCGGGAGTCGAGCTGGTCGATGACGGCGCGCAGCTGGCGGTACATCGGCTCGGGCGCGGTGATGATGAGCGAGTTGGTCGACGGATCCGCCTGCACGAAGCCACCGGTGGAAGGCCCCGACGAGGGCGTGATCGGCGCGGTGGCCTGGGACGATGCGCCGGCGCTGCTGCCCGTTTGCGTGGTCTGCGTCGAGACCGCCGTGTTGCCCGCCGGCGTGGTGGTGCTTGTCGAGGTGGACGACGACGACCCGCTGCCCCCGCCGTACGCCGCGCGCAGCACCGCCGCGAGCTTCACCGCGTCGGCGTTCTTCAGGTACACGACCCAGATGTTGCCCAGCGGGTTGGTGCTCGTGATGGGCCGGTCGAGCTTGTCGACGAGCGCGCGGATGGCCGCCATGCGCGCGGGGTTGGACGCGCGCACCAGCAGCGAGTTGCTGCGCGGATCGACCAGGATGGATGCCGTGCCCGCACCCGGCACGCCCGGCACGTTGCCCGGGCCCGCGGCGTTGTCGGAGAGCCGCTGCACCAGCACCGCGATGTCCGAGGCCACCGCGTTGTGCAGCGGGATCACTTCGACGTCGCCGGACGCGGGAGTGTCCATCGCTGCGATGATCTTGGCGATGCGCTGCAGGTTGTCGGCGTAGTCAGTGATGACCAGCGAGTTGTTGCCCGGGTTGGCGTTGATGGTGTTGTTGGGGCTGATCAGCGGGCGCAGCACCGGCACCATGTTGTTGGCGCTCTCGTGGTTCAGCTTGAAGATCTGCGTGATGACCTGGTCGCCGCGGCGGTCCACGCCCCCGACGGACACCGTGCCGGCCTGCAGCTTGGCGTCGGCCTCGGGCACCACCTTGTAGATGCCGCCGGACTCGACCACCGTGAAGCCAAGCCCGCGCAACGCGGCGAGGAAGTTGAGGTAGGCCTCGCGCGGCGAGAGCGGTTCCTCGCTGTACAGCGTGATGGTGCCCTTGACCCGCGGATCGACCACGAACTGCTGCTTGAGGATGGCCGCCATCGCACGCGTCACGCCCTCGATGTCGGCGTTGACGAAGTTCAGCGTGACCGGCTCGCCCTTGAACTTGTTGGCCGCCGGGGCCTGCCGGGCCGTTTGCGCATACGCCACCGGGCTCGAGGCCAGCGACAGGCACAGCAGCGTGGCCAGGCTGCGCGTCCCAAGCCGTCGCGGCAGCGAGTGCCAGGAGGTCGATGGTGTGCGGTGCTTCATGGTCATCCGATCGAAATGACGGAGCGCGCGCCTTCGCGCTTTCCGATGATGTTCAGGAGATTGGAGAGTGCGGCATCGTCGCCGCTGGCCGCGCGCGCTTCGCCGCGAAAGCGCACCTTGCCCGCGCCCCAGGTGCCGCTGCCCGTGAGCTGCAGGGCGCCTTCCAGGGTCGTGAGGTTCATGGTGGGCGTGCCGCCGGCCCCTTCGCCGGCAAGCGTCATGCGGTAGCTGCCCAGCGAATCGAGCGTGGACAGGCGCGAGGAGGCGTTGACGATCTCGATGTCGGCGCGGCCCTTCATGATCGAACGCCCCTGCGCGGTTTCGATGGTGAAGCCTGGCGAGGTGAGGCGCACCGACCCGCCGAGCTGCAGCGTGTTGAAGGGCGTGCCCAGCCCCGCGAGCCAGGCGCTGGGCCACTGGCCGATCCAGCCGCCCAGCGGCGCGTCCATCTTGATGGTGCTGGTGCCCAGGCCCGGGCGGTATTGCAAGGCGATGGTGCCGTTCAGGCAGCAGTCGTGCCGGGCGCGCAGCTCGAAGCCGAGGCCGCGGGTGCCCACCGTCCATTCGAGCCGGCCGGGCAGGGCGCTGGCGTCGCGGCTGCCGGGGCCACCGGTGAGCACCGGCACGGCGCTGCCGGACCACACCGTGCCGCGTGCTTCAGCAAGCAGCAGGCGCTCGCCGGTCGCCGAGGCGACGGCGCCGGCCAGCCAGGCCGCGGGTGCGAAGGCGATCACGCCGATCACCGTGCCGATCACACCGCCGAACACCGCCCAGCGCAAGGCCGCGCTGCGCGACTTGTCCCAGGCGAGCTCGGCATAGGTGGATTCACCCCAGCCGGTGGCGGCGACGGTGTTGCTCCAGCCGCGGCGGGGTCCTCGTCGACGAAGCAGCGTGGCCATCAGGAGGTGGCTCCGAAGCTCACGATGACGGCGCCGGCGTAGCCCTGCGGATTGCGCGTGAGCGTGACTTCCACCGGCCGCGCATGCGCCGCGCTGCGTGCTTCGCTGAGCCAGTCTCGCAAGGCGTCGCCGGAAACGCCGTTGAGCGTGAGCGTCGCGCGATCGCCCTGGAAGGCGATGCTCGCGTTGGGGCCGAGCCGCTCGGTCGCAACCTTGAGGGGTTCGATCGCCTGCGCGACCGGCACGTCCTTCGCGTCGCGAAGGGTCCGGGCTTCATTCGCAAGCCGCTGCATCTGCTGGAGCTCCGCTTCCAGCTTGTCGAGCTTGGCCGGCGCGTCTCGCAGCGTGCGCCATGCCGGCGCGACGAAGAGCAGCCACACGATGAAGGCGATGAGCACCGCAATACCGATGCCCGCGGCCATTCGCTCGCGCGCGGCCATGCTTCGCCATTTGGCCGTGAGCTGCGTGCGTGCGGCCGCCATCGCGGGCGGCAAGGTCACCGCGCGGGCGTTCATGGTGTGCCTCCGGTGTTGCGCGAGACGACCACGCGGCCTTCGCCCGTGCTCTCGGCCTTCCAGCCCGCGGGACGCAGGCGGTTCTTGAATTGCTGCAGGTCGTCCGGCCTCCAGCCGGCCACGGCCAGCGTGAGCTTGCCGTTCTCATACTTGATGTTTTCCACCGGCGGCTGGTCCGGCCACGCCGTGGCGGCGGCCTGCAGCAGCGGCTCGAAGTCGTTCTCTCCAGGCTTGCCCGCGCGCGTCCGCAGGCTGTCGACCTGGCGCTGCATGACCAGCGCCGGGTCGAGTCGGATGGAGTTCTCGGGCACGCCTGGGAAGGTCGCCTTCACCACCTTGAAGGCGGCGTCGCGTTTCGATTCGATGGTGCTGCTTTGCGACCAGGCCCACAGGTTGAGGCCGGCGATCTGGGCCACGGCAAGGGCGGCCAGGCCGATGCGCACCGGTCGCCACGACGGGCTCAGGAAGCGCTTCCAGCCATCGCGCAGCGCGCGCGTGCCGCGGTTGCGGCGGGCGAGGTCGAACTGGCGCAGGTTCCACAGCGTGCGCGCCGCCTGCAAGAGGCGCTGCGCGGGCTGCATCACGTTGACCGTGGTGCCCAGCCACTGCTCGGCGGCGGCCGCGGCGCCGGGTGTCGCGCTCCAGCGCGTGCCGTGCGGCGCGGGCCGCGGCACGACCGAGCGGGCCAGGCCGCCATGCAGGCGCAAGCAGGCCACGCCGTCGGTGTACGACCAGGTCAGCAAGATGCCTTCCTCGCCGCCGTTGTCGCGCGAATCGGTTTCCGCGAAGTGACCGCAGGGCGGGTCGTCGGGCCAGGCATTGGGCACGACACGGTCGACGAAGACGTTGGCCTGTTCGAGCGCGGCCAGTTCCGCCCGCAGCCAGGGCCGGTCGATCGCGGCGATCCAGGTTGGCTGGCCGGGCGCGGCATCGGGCGCCACTGCGAAATGGGTGAGGTCGGCGTCTTCGAGCACCGCCTCCTCGAGCACGCCGACGAGCGCGGTGCGCAGCCTGGCGGCAGGCGCCTTGGGCAGGGTGATGCGGTGCCAGCTCACGTCGGTGTCCGCAAGCACCGCGACGACCGTGTCGGCCTTGGGCAGCAAGGACGCGGCGCACTGGCCCTGCGATTCCAGCTGAAGGCCGTCGGGGCTCAGGGCATAGACGAACTCCTCGGTCAGGCGGGCGCCTTGCGAGCCAGGCACTTGCGAAGCACTGGTGCGCAATCTGGGGCGTGGTGAGAGCTGAATGACGAGGATGGACATGGGTGGGCCGGCGAAGCGGGGCGAAGACTACCGCAAATCAACGACTTAGAGCTGCTTTTTGCAGCCAGATCGCAGCATTGTGACTGGAGTTCGTGTCCACGCTATTCGGAGGAATCCCGGCTGTTTTCTCTTTGTCGCGAGAGGGTGACGATGGTCGTGCCCTGCCGCTCGACGAGGGAGCTCTCCTCGAGCACGCGGTCGGCCAGGCGCAGACGCCCGCGCACCTCGAAGAAGTTGGAGGCCACATTGACCTGGCTGGCCGTGGTGGCATCGGCCACCGTCTTGGGTACGAGGGCCAGCACCTCTTGCGCGCTCTTGAAGGGGTTGCGCTGGCGCGTCTGCACGATGCGCTGCGCGGTGCCGCGGTCCAGCCCGGGGATGCCGGCGAGCAGCACCTCGGCGCTCGCGGTGTTGGCATTGACCGGCGTGGGCACCGGCAAGATGGTGACGTAGGGCTTCATCAGGCGGATCGAGTCGTCGTCGACGCCCAGCCACGAGAGCTGCGACACGTCGCGCGGCAGCAGCGGTCCGCTGCCGCTGTTGCCGCCGGCGAGTGGGGCGATCGCGTCGCGCAGGCCGGTGGCGATGCGGTCCGCGACACCTTCGCCCACGTTGATGGCGCGCAGCAGCTGCTTGAGTGCGTTGACTTCGACGGGTGCGATCTTGCCGGTGTTGTCCACCAGGTTGCGCAGGTTGTAGTGCGACTGGACGTCGGTGATGCTGCCTGACAGGAAAGCCTCGGGGCCGCTCTCGGTGTTGTTGTCCTTGTCCGAGGCGAGGAAGGTGGACAGGCGCGCCTCGGCCAGCGGCACGGCCCAGGGCTCGCCCAGGTGGTCGGGGCCGCCGCTCTTGGCGTCCTCGCGCAGGATCAGCTTGGCCCAGTCGAGCGCGCCGGAGAGGATCCACGACGACTGCATGCGGGCGCGCTCGGCCACTTCGATCTGCACTGCGCGCCATTGCTGCCACACCATCGAGGCGGCCAGCGTCGCGATCAGCGTGACGATGATCATCGCGGTGAGCAGCGCGGCGCCGCGCTGGCGGTGGAGTCTGGGCTGCGTCATGGCGGTCAGGGTCCGAGCGCCACGTCGCGCACGAGGCTGCCGCTGATCTCGCCGCCGGCGAACTCGAGCACGAGCCGCACGCCGCTGGGCAAGGCCTGGCGCTGGGTGACGGGTGCCGGTGCGCTCGCGCCGGAGGCGGCGGGTCTTGGCGCGGCGGCCTGGGTCTGGTCGCCGGTCGACTGGCAGTTGCTCCACGAGCCCCAGAAGCAATACATCTGCCACTGGTTGATGCCCTTGAGCGTCTTCATCTGGCCGGCCTCCTGGCCCTGGAACTGCTGGGTGCGCATCCACAGCTCCTGCAGCTCCCCGCTGGTGCGCACCGAGGGACTGGCCCAGCGCAGCCAGGTGCCGCCGCCGGTGCCATCGGCGGCGGGCTTGAGCGACCAGGTCACCACCTGCATGCCGCGCTCGGCGCGCCGGGTGAGACGTGCGGTGCTGCCGTCGAAGGTGAGGCCGGGCACCGCGGGCGTTTCCTGCACGGCAGCGAGATCCTGCTCCCATTGCGCGATGACGGTGTTCAAGCGCAGCGTCTGCTCCAGCCGCGACTGGCTGAAGTTGCGGGCACGCATGATGCCGTCCACGCCCTGCCAGGCCATCACCGCGAGCATCGCCATGATCATCATCGCGACCAGCACCTCGACCAGGGTGAAACCGCGCTGCTTCATTTCGGCAGCACCGTCGAGACGGTGAGGATGGGTTGTCCGGCGTCGGTGAACATCTGCGCGTCCACGCGGCGGAAGTTGGGGTTGGGCGTCGGGCGCACGACCAGCTTGCCCTTGTAGCTGTGCCCCAGTTGCTCGCACACGAAGTCGCTGTCGCCGATCGAAAGGCCCGGGTGGGCAAGCTTCAGGCTGATGAGCTGGTTGTCGGCGCACCATTGGCCCAGGCTCGCGTCGGTGAGCCGCTCGGCGTTGTAGGCCAGCGAGCCGGCGGCCTTGATGCCCGCGCCGAGCGTGATGGCGACGATGGCCAATGCCACCAGCACCTCGATGAGGGTGAAGCCGCGATCGGAGCGAGCATTCATGGGCGGCCGTTCATTCGTCGACCACCTCGAAGGGGCCGAGCCCGTCGGTGACGAGCGAGAGGTGGCGGTCTTCGAGCTTGAGCGTGACGCGCTGCGCGCCGATCAGCGGTTCGGGGCCGAGCACCAGGGCGCCGGCGCCCTGCACCTGTGCGGTCACGCCGGGGGCGAGCCACTTCGATGGCACGTCGGTCTCGAAAGGCAGGCCCGTGAATCGAAAGTCGCTGCCACCATCGCTCACGTGCGGTTCCCAGCGGACCAGCACGCCCGAGGCGCGCGATTCGGCACGGGCCGATTCGAGCAAGGCCGCGAGCCGGGCGGCTTCGTGCTCGAGCGCCGTGGCGTTCGGGTCGCGGATGGCCAGGCTGGCGAGGCCCGACGCCAGGGCCACGATGGCAAGCACCACGAGCAGCTCGATGAGCGTGAAGCCGCGGTGCCGGGTGTTCACTGCGTGGCCGTCACTGCCAGGAGCCGATGTCGGCGTTCTTGCCTTCACCACCCACGGTGCCGTCCGCGCCGGTGCTGTAGACGTCGATCTCGCCCTTCACACCGGGGTTGGCGTACTGATATGGATGGCCCCACGGATCCTGGGGAAGCTTGTCGAGGTAAGGGCGCCAGTTCGAGGGAATGGGGCTGGCAGTCGGCTTGGCGATCAGCGCCTGCAGGCCCTGCTCGGCGCTGGGAAAGCGCTGGTTGTCGAGCTTGTACATCTTGAGCGCCTGCACCAGCGTGTTGATGTCACTCTTGGCACCGGTGACCTTGCCTTCGTCGAGCCGGTCCAGCACGTTGGGCACGATGAGCGCCGACAGCACACCGATGATCAGCAGCACGACCATCAGCTCGATGAGGGTGAAGCCACGCTGGACGCGCTGTTCAATGGACATGGTGGTTGTCGGTTGTCTCGTCATGTGTCGAATCCGGCGGACGGTGTGGAGGCGCATGAATCATAATCGCCGGATGCCGGCAAGACTGTCCGCTTTCATCATCTGGGCCCTCGTGGCTGCGAGCATCGTGTTCTGGGGACTGCGTCTTTTTGTAAAGCCGCCGGTCGCCCCCTTGCACACGCAACTCGCGGCGGATGCCGGCCCGGCCCGCGTCGATCTCACGCGCATGCTCGGGGCGCCACCCGCGCCGGCAGCCGCTCCTTCGGTTCAATCGCCGGGCTTGAGTTCCCGCTTCCAGCTGACTGGCGTGATGGCGCCCAAGATCGCCGGCGGCCCCGGCATCGCGCTGATCGCCGTCGACGGAAAGATGCCGCGTGCCTACCGTGTCGGCGCAGCGGTCGACGGCGAGCTGGTGCTGCAGTCGGTCAGCCTTCGCACGGCATCCATCGGCCCGACGCAAGGCGCGCCGGCCGTGGTGCTGGAGCTGCCGGTGCTGCCGCCGCCCGCCACGGGGTCCCTGCCGCCGATCGCCTCCATGGCGCCACCCGCTGCCGGCCCGGTTCCTCCGATGGCTGCGGCGCCGATGCCGGTGCAGCCGGTCGCGCCGCCGATCGCACAGCCCGTGCCTCAACAGGTGCCGCAACAAGGGCCTCAAGCGATGGTGCAGGGCGAAGGCAATATCGCGCCGCCGCGGCGTTCACGTGGCGCGATGACGCCCCGCGAACAGGTCCAGCAACAGCAGCAACCGGCGGAAACGCAGTAGCCGGCAGGTGCGGCGGGTCACTGGCCCGTCAGCGGCCCCGGCATGCTCGCGGGATACGACGGGCCCGGGTCTTCGCCTTCAGCCACCTCGGTCAGCAGGGCTGCGGCGCTCTTCACGAGCGGCCAGGCGAGCGTCGCGCCGGTGCCGTCGATGCTCTCCATGCCCAGTTCCAGCATTGCCGTCGTGTGGAAAAGCGACAGCGCGACGTCCAGGCCCTGGTGGCTGTGGCTGCGGCAGTAAACGCAATAGTCGGTCACCGCGGGGGCGATGCGTGATGCGACCATCAACGCGGCGCAGGCTGCCATGCCGTCCGCGATGATCAGGTGCCGCTTGCTGCCGGCCACCAGCATCACGCCCACCATCACCGCGATCTCGAAGCCGCCGAAGGCGGCGAGCACCTCGACCGGGTCGGTCACGTCCTTGTGCTTGCCTTGCGCGCCGTAAAGGACGACTTGCAGATGCGCGAGGTCGTCCGGGTTCATCGACGGCCCGGAGTTGATCAGGTCGCGCACGTTGGCGCCGGTGAGCCGCGACAGCACCAGCGCCGAGCTTTCGTTGGAGCCGATGCCCAGGCCGGCGCAGGCCACGACATTGCCGGGAAGCGCATCGCCGATCTCCATGCCCGCGCGGATGGCGGCGTGGGCCTGCTCGATGGACATGGCCGACACCACGCGCGCGTTGCGCGTGCCGTGGGCGATCTTGCGCGCCAGCAGCCGTGCATGCGGCGTCACGGGCTCGGCCACGCCGCAATCGACGACGGAGAGCTCGAGTCCCTGGATGCGCGCGAACACCGACACCGCGAGTTGCGAGGTCAGCAGGTTGTGGACGATCTTGGCCGTCGATGCACGGCCCGGGGCGCTGATGCCATCGACCGCGAGGCCGTGGTCGGCGGCGAACATGGCCAGCTGCGGCGCACGAAAGCGCGGCTTGAGGGTGTTCTGGATCAGCCCGAGCCGGATGGCCAACGGCTCCAGCTCGCCCAGTGCGCCGGTGGTCTCACTGCGGCGCTTGAGCTTGTCCCGCAACGCCTGTTCCAGCGTCGGGTTGGTCGTCGGGGCGATCAGTGAACGGTTGACGGACATGGGAAGCAGTGGCTTGTCGACAAAGGCAAGGCACGCCGGGGAATGCTCGTGCGGGGCGGCTCAAAAGGCGGATTGTGGGGCCGGGGGCTAGCAAGACGCAAACCAGGCGGCAGGCAGCCTGGCCGACGGGCCGCATCATCGCAGGAAGAGCTGGTACACCGGGTTGTCGGTCTCGTCCTCGCACGGGTAGGCCAAGGTGTCGAGGAACTCGCGGAAGGCCTGCTTGTCCTGCTTGGGCACCTGGATGCCCACGAGGATGCGGCCGTAGTCCGCGCCCTGGTTGCGGTAGTGGAAGAGGCTGATGTTCCACTCGGGGTGCATGCTGGAGAGAAAGCGCATCAGCGCGCCAGGACGCTCGGGGAAGATGAAGCGGTACAGCCGCTCGTCACGCGCGAGTTCGCTGCGCCCGCCCACCATGTGCCGCACGTGCTGCTTCGCAAGCTCGTCGTGCGTGAGGTCGATGGTGGGGAAGCCGTGGCGCTCGAAGTTGCGCGCGATCTTGTCCGACTCGCCACGGTTGGAGGTGGCGATGCCCACGAACACATGCGCCTGCTTGTCGTCCGAGATGCGGTAGTTGAACTCGGTGACCGAGCGCGGGCCGATCAGCTCGCAAAAGCGCTTGAAGCTGCCGCGCTCCTCGGGGATGGTGACGGCGAAGAGCGCCTCGCGTTCCTCGCCCACCTCGGCGCGTTCGGCCACGAAACGCAGCCGGTCGAAGTTCATGTTCGCGCCGCAGGTGATGGCGACGAAGGTCTTGCCCTTGAGCTTGTGCTGCTCGACGTATTGCTTGATCGCGGCCACGCCGAGCGCTCCTGCCGGCTCGAGGATGCTGCGGGTGTCCTGGAAGACGTCCTTGATCGCCGCGCACACCGCGTCGGTGTCAACGATGACGAAGTCGTCCACCAGTTCGCGCGTGAGCCGGAAGGTCTCCTCGCCCACCGTCTTCACGGCGGTGCCGTCGGAGAAGAGGCCCACGTCGGCCAGCGTGATGCGCTTGCCGGCCTTGACCGAGCGCACCATCGCGTCGGAATCGTTCGTCTGCACGCCGATCACCTGGATATCCGGCCGCACTGCCTTGATGTAGGCCGCCACGCCGGAGATGAGGCCACCGCCGCCGATCGCCACGAACACCGCGTCGATCGGGCCCTGGTGCTGGCGAAGGATCTCCATCGCGATCGTGCCCTGGCCGGCGATCACGTCCGGGTCGTCGAAGGGATGGACGAAGGTCAGGCCGTGCTCGCGCTCGAGTTCGAGGGCGTGCAGGTAAGCGTCGGAATAGCTCTCGCCGTGTAGCACCACCTCGCCGCCGAAGGACTTGACCGCATCGATCTTCAGGCGCGGCGTGGTCACGGGCATCACGATCATCGCCTTGCAGCCCAGCCGCTTCGCACCGAGCGCCACGCCTTGTGCATGGTTGCCAGCCGATGCGCAGATGACGCCTCGCGCCAGCTGATCAGGCGACAGGTGCGCCATCTTGTTGTAGGCGCCGCGCAACTTGAAACTGAAAACGGGCTGCTGGTCTTCGCGCTTGAGGAAGATCTGGTTCGACAGCCGCTTCGAGAGGCTGCGCGCCGGTTCGAGCGGCGACTCGATGGCGACGTCATAGACGCGCGCGGTGAGAATCTTCTGCAGGTAGGACGCCAGCGGCAGTTGTTGGGAGGAGCTCGCCTCCTTCTTCTTCCTGGTCGCGCTCTTCGCGCCGCCTTGTCGGCCGCTCATCTGCTCTCTCCTGGGTCGCTGTCTTGGCGAGCGCGGGATGATACGTGAGAGGAATCAACGGCCGCCGCTTTGGCAACGGCCAAGAAAAAAGCCCAAGGTCTTGCGACCTTGGGCTGAATCCACCAATGGAGGAGGTGGAGGAGACAATCGTTCGGCGATTCGCATCGCCACTGCAAATAAGTGTAGTCGCTCGTTTGCTGCACCGCAATATCCGCGACGATGATCCAGTAGATTCGCGACTCGAATTTATTGTGACGCGTTGCACAATCTGCAGCAGTACAAGCGGCCGTGCCCCGAATGGGTGCTTGCTGCACGTGTGCGCACGACTTTGAACCAGGAACAGCAGATGGAATGCACAGTCAATTGGTTGCCTGCCTCAGGCATGGGATTCGTCGCCGAGACAGGCAGCGGCCACGTCCTCGTCATGGACGGCGCGCCTGATGGCGGCGGGCGCAATCTTGCGCCTCGTCCGATGGAGACCGTGCTCGCGGGCACGGCAGGCTGCACCGCCTACGACGTGGTCCTCATCCTCAAGCGTGGCCGGCACGAAGTCTCCGGTTGCCAAGTGAAGGTCACGTCGGAGCGCGCGAGCACCGATCCGAAGGTGTTCACCAAGATCCACATGCACTTCACCGTGACCGGAAAGGCGCTGCCGGACGCGGCCGTGGCGCGCGCCGTCCAGATGTCGCACGAGAAATACTGCTCGGCGAGCATCATGCTGGGCAAGACGGCAGAGATCACGACGTCGTTCGACGTGCTCCCGTCCTGAGCGGCGAACTTCGCGCGGCCTAGATGTAGTAGGCCGTGGTCGTCATGACCTTGGCCGCGGCACGCATTGCCCATTTCACCGGCTGCGGCAGCTCGGCAGCGCCTGCCTGCTCGGCGCTCGCTGCATGCCGTGATTCATCCTCCTTCATCTGCTGCACGATGGTCCGTGAGCGGGTGTCCGTCGCAGGAAGGCGGTCGAGGTGCCCTTCGAGGTGCTGCTCGACCTGTCGCTCCGTCTCCACCACGAAGCCCAGGCTCACCGCGTCACTTACTCGACCCGCGATGAGCCCGATGCCGAATGCGCCGGCGTACCACAGCGGATTCAGCATGCTCGGCCGGGCCCCAAGTTCGTCGAGACGCTGCTGCGTCCATGCGAGGTGGTCGGTTTCATCTCTGGCCGCCTGTTCGAAATGCGATCGCAAGGCCGGGTCGCGGGTGCTCAAGGCTTGCGCCTGATACAGCGCTTGCGCACACACCTCGCCCACATGGTTCACGCGCATGAGGCCACTCACCTGTCGGCGTTCATCGTCATCCAGCGTGTGCTCGGCCGTGGCGGAATCGGCGGGGCTCGGGCGGGTGGCGTGGTGCGCACCGGCCAGGGTGCGCAAGGCGTTGTCGGCGGCGATGAGCACGCGATCGATCATGGTTGGATGGTGACGTTGAGGGCTTGCTTTCAGCATAGCGCAGCCTCTGCCGACGCCCGTTGAAAAGGTGCGTCGCGAGCGCGTGCGAAGACGTCGCCACGGTGACAGTTGCGTGTCGGTGCCTCGTTGTGCTGAGACAACATAAAGGCCTTTTTCAGCCCCCGAATCCTTTGCAATGGGGAGGTCGTCTGGTGCAATACGTCCAACTTCCGCTGAGGGGGTTTGGCCTGATCAGCCCTCTACGCGGGGCTTTCGCATCGGGACCTCTTGTTCAACCTAGGAGATAGTCGCAATGAAAAAATCTCTGCTCGCTCTCGCAGTTCTGGGCGCGTTCGCCGGTGCTGCTTCGGCACAGTCGTCGGTCACCATCTACGGTTCGCTGGACTTGGCCGTGACCAAGGGCAATGGCGGTACCGCGCCTAACAACGGCGGCAACGGCACGTCGAAGGCCTGGACCGAGAAGCAGTCCAACGGCTCCCGCCTCGGTTTCCGCGGCAATGAAGATCTGGGCGGCGGTCTGTCGGCCCAGTTCCAGATCGAGCATCGTTTCACGCCGGACAATGGCGCTGCCGATCCGATCTTCTGGAAGGGCCGCTCGTACGTTCAACTGTCCAGCGCCACCGCTGGCCGCATCTACCTCGGTCGCGAATACGCTCCGGCGTTCTGGCCTGCAGTGAAGTCTGATCCGTTCGGCTGGGACGGCGTCGGCCAGATGGGCTCCGACATGTGGGCTGGCTACCTGACCAACAGCGGCGTTCGCGTTAACAACTCGGTCGGCTACAAGTCGCCCAGCCTGTCGGGCCTGACCCTGCAAGCTGCGGTCGGCCTGGGTGAAGCTGTCACCAGCCGTGCACAAGGCTTCAACGCTGAATACGCTGCCGGTCCTGTGTACGCGGCCATGGGCTACGAAAAGCTGGCCAAGGGCCCGGCCACTACCGACGGCAACTCGGTGGTCAACTTCGCCCTTCATTACGACCTGGGCATGGTCAAGCCGATCGCATACTACGCACGTGGCAAGACCAACGGCGGCACGCAGACCCACAAGTACCTGATGCTCGGCGCGCTTGCTCCGATCGGCGGCGGTACCTTGAAGGCTGCCTACGGCCGTCTGACGCCTGACGCTGCCAATGCAGCTGGCAACAGCGATGCACTGGGCGCTGGCAACGGCACGCAGACCAAGCTGGGCCTGGGCTACGACTATCCGCTGAGCAAGCGCACGAACGTCTACGCTGACCTGAGCACCGCTCGCAAGAAGGGCACCGTCGGCAACGTCGCCAACGGCACGACCTTCACGAACAACAACGTCTACGCCGTGGGCGTCAAGCACACGTTCTAATTCGACGCTCGTTCGCGAGCATCGATTCGAGGCCGCCTTCGGGCGGCCTTTTTCATGTGCGCCCGGCACGGGCGCACTCTTGGAGGTGCAAGTCCTCCCGTAAGTTGATCACAGCGAACGAAGTGAAGCGCAACTGCATGAGGGCGACCGAGTGTGGGGAGGAAGCGTGGAGCGAAGCTGCGAGCCGATGAACAAGAACCGGATAGAAGGCGTTGCCGAGCAGGGCGAGCGGGCATGAAACCGCGAAGCTTTCGTGATCAAGGCGAGGCGGCGTAGATCCGGCGGTTGTGCAGCGAAGGAGTGCGTTCATACCCGGGGAGATCTCGCCTTGCGCCTGAAAGGGCGACGGCTGAAGCCGCGGCGAGAAGTCAGCAGAAGCCGTAGTAGTGCCGGTAGCCTGCCGCTGAGGCGAGAGCGAAAGCGCGAAGGGCCGAACGAGAGTGAGTGACAGAGGACACGCGGATGTCAAAGGCCATGCGTCAGATGCCGGAGCGTGTGCGGGCGGGTGAGTGCAAGCGTGCGGTGAAGCCGTGCGTGATCCTTGTCAGCGACGAAGCCTGCGGCCCGCCGCGTGAGCACCAGGGCACAGGGTCGGCAAAGCCAAAGGTGGGGGCCGGGACCCTGCTGGAGGCGGCGCTGACGAGAGAGAACTTGCAGGCGGCGTGGAAGCGGGTCAAGGCCAACAAAGGTGCGGCAGGGGTGGACGGGCTCGACATCGAGCAGACGGCCCGAGCGCTGCACACGAGTTGGCCGCAGACGCGCCAAGCGCTGTTGGCAGGTACGTACCGGCCCCAGCCGGTGCGAAGGGTGATGATTCCCAAGCCGGATGGAAGCCAGCGCGAGCTGGGCATCCCGACGGTGCTGGATCGGTTGATCCAGCAGGCACTGCTGCAAGTGCTGCAGCCCTTGATCGATCCCACCTTCAGCGAGCACAGCCACGGGTTCCGTCCGGGCAGACGTGCGCACGACGCGGTGAAGGCCGCGCGGGCGTACGTGCAGTCGGGCAAGCGCGTGGTGGTGGACGTGGACCTGGCGAGATTTTTCGACCGGGTCAACCACGACATCCTGATCGAGCGGCCGGGCAAGCGCATCGGCGATGCTGGAGTGATCCGGCTGGTGCGGGCGTACCTGAACGCCGGGATCATGGATGGCGCGGTGGTGGTCGAGCGCCACATGGGCACGCCGCAGGGCGGGCCGCTGTCGCCGCTGCTGGCCAACGTGCTGCTTGACGAAGTGGACAAGGTGCTGGAGGCGCGAGGCTACAGCTTCGCGCGCTATGCCGACGACTGCAACGTCTACGTGGGCAGCCCGAAGGCCGGCCAGCGGGTGATGGTGCTGCTCAGGACGCTGTACGCCGGGCTCAAGCTTCAAATCAATGAAGCCAAGAGCGCGGTGGGCAGTGCCATCGGGCGCAAGTTCCTGGGCTACGAGTTGTGGGGTGCAACGGGGCGGGAAGTGAAGTGCGCGGTGGCCCACAAGGCGCAGCAAGACTTCAAGGCCCGCATCCGCCAGCTGACCCGGCGCTCGGGCGGACGCAGCCTGGAGCAAGTGGTAGAGCGGCTGCGGCCGTATCTGCTCGGCTGGAAGGCCTACTTCGGTCTGGCGCAAACACCCAAAGGCTGGCGCTCGCTGGACGAATGGGTGCGCCGCCGCTTGAGGGCCCTGCAGTTGTGGCATTGGCGGCGACCCGCGACGATCTACCGCGCGCTCAAGGCCCTGGGAGCCAGTGATCCTGTGGCCAAACGGGTGGCGGGCAACTCCCGCTGCTGGTGGCGCAACAGCGACGGCCTGCTCAAGACCGTCTTGACCATCGCCCACTTCGATCGCCTGGGGGTGCCCCGACTCTCCTGACCTCAAACTCTCGAACCGCCCGGTGCGGACCCGCATGCCGGGTGGTGTGGCAGGGGTGCCTCCGTCAACGGAGGCCCCCTATGCCGATGCCTGTGCGCCTTGCGCGCGCAGCCCCAGCACGCTGTGCGAAGCGATTACCCTGATGGGGCATTCCCCTTTGACGCATGACGGCTGATTTGCTCAGATCGGGACTCGACACCGAGGGCGCAGCCACCCGCTGACCGCCCGCCCTTCGCGCGGCACGGCACACATCCTGCTGTGTCGGCTCAGCGTCCCACCATGCTCGCATTCATCCTGCGCCGTCTCGTCCAAGCCGTCATCGTCATGCTGACGGTGGCGTTCATCGCCTTCATGCTGTTCCAGTACGTCGGCGATCCAGTCACCAACCTCCTCGGGCAGGATGCGACACCCGCACAGCGGGCCCAGCTGCGTGCGGACCTCGGCCTGGACCGACCTTTCCCGGTGCAGTTCGCGCACTTCGTGGGCAATGCGGTCAACGGCGAATTCGGACTGAGCCTCAAGCTCGGCAAGAAGGTTTCCACGCTGATCGCCGAACGCCTGCCCGCGACCCTCGAGCTTGCGATCAGCGCCGGCGTGCTGGCCTTGCTCTTCGCGATTCCGATGGGTGTGTATGCGGCGTTGCGACGAGGCTCCGTCGGTTCGCACGTCCTCATGACCTTCTCGCTGCTGGGCGTGTCGCTGCCGACCTTCCTCATCGGCATCCTGCTGATCTGGGTGTTCGCCGCCAACCTGCGCTGGCTGCCCGCCTTCGGCCGCGGCGATGTCGTTGCGATCGGCTCCTGGACCACCGGCATGCTGAATGCGGATGGATGGCGCCACCTGCTGCTGCCGTCGATCACGCTCGCGGCCTTCCAGCTCACGCTCATCATGCGGCTCGTGCGGGCCGAGATGCTCGAGGTCCTGCGTTCCGACTACATCAAGTTCGCGCGCGCTCGCGGCCTGCCCAACCGCGTCGTGTATTTCAGCCACGCGCTGAAGAACACGCTGGTGCCCGTGCTCACCATCACCGGTTTGCAGCTGGGCTCGCTGATCGCGTTCGCGATCATCACCGAGCAGGTCTTCCAGTGGCCGGGCATGGGGCTGCTGTTCATCCAGGCGGTCCAGTTCGCCGACATCCCGGTGATGGCTGCCTACCTGTGCCTCATCGCACTGATCTTCGTGCTGATCAACCTCATCGTCGATCTGCTGTACTTCGCGGTAGACCCACGATTGCGCATCGAGCGGCGGGCGGGAGCGCACTGATGCTGCAGGCCGCTGACTCCAGGCCCAATGGCGCCTACCAGCGCCTGTCGGCATGGCACACCGAGCTCACGGCATTCCGCCGCGACCTGCATGCGCATCCCGAGCTCGGCTATGAAGAAGTCCGCACGGGCGGCCGTGTGGTCGAGGCGCTCAAGCTCTTCGGCGTGGACGAGGTGCACACAGACATCGGCAAGACTGGCATCGTCGGCGTGATCCACGGCCAGGCGAGCGCGCCGCCGGATGCCAGGACGAAGAGCATTGGCTTGCGCGCTGACATGGATGCCCTGCCCATGCGCGAGGAAAACGACTTCCCTTGGCGCTCCGCATCGCAGGGCCTCATGCACGGCTGCGGTCATGACGGCCACACCACCATGCTGCTCGGCGCGGCGCGCTATCTCGCCGAAACGAGGCGCTTCGCGGGAACGGCCGTCCTCATCTTCCAGCCCGGCGAAGAGGGCTTCGCGGGGGCCAAGGCAATGATCGACGACGGCCTCTTCGATCGCTTCCCGGTCGACTCGGTCTACGCGATGCACAACTGGCCGAGCCTGCCTCCCGGCACCATCGGCCTGAACCCCGGACCGATGATGGCTGCGGCCGATCGCTTCGAGATCACGGTGCAAGGGCGCGGCGGCCACGGGGCGCATCCGTACATGACCATCGATCCGGTCCTCGTGGCGGGCCACATCATTACCGCCGCGCAAAGCCTGGTCTCGCGCAACATCAACCCGCTCGACAGCGCCGTGATCAGCATCTGCGCGCTGCAGGCGGGCGACCTCGGCGCCTTCAGCGTCATCCCGCGCCAGGCGCAACTGATCGGCACCGCCCGCAGCTTCCGGCGCGACGTGCAGGACCTGATCGAGGAGCGGCTGGGCCGGCTGTGCGAATCGATCGCGCTGGGCTTCGGCGCGACCGCGCGGCTGGACTATCACCGCATGTACCCGGCCACGATCAACACGCCGGCCGAAGCCGCCTTCGCCGCCACGGTCGCGGCTTCACTCGTGGGCGAGGACAAGGTGGACCGCAACCTCACCGCCAGCATGGGCGCCGAGGATTTCTCTTTCATGCTGCAGTCCCGGCCCGGCGCGTACCTGCGCATCGGCCAGGGCGGTGAAGGCGGATGCTTTCTTCACAGCCCGCGCTACGACTTCAACGACGACATTCTTCCGCTGGGCGCCGCGCTCTTTGCCGGCCTCGCAGAACAAGCCATGCCGCTTTGATCCAGGAGAACACGATGAACCTCAAGCTCTCGATCGCTGCTGCCGCGATGCTGCTCGCCTTCGGCCCCGCGCACGCCGTGACCCTTCGAGTGGCCAATGTCGGCGATGTGCAGTCCATGGACCCGCACTCGCTCAACGAGACGCTGCAGCTGAGCTTCACCGCGAGCGTTTACGAGCCGCTGGTGGGCCGCGACAAGAAGATGAACCTCATCCCGCTGCTGGCCACCAAGTGGACGCAGAAGACGCCCACCGTGTGGCGCTTCGACCTGCGGCGCGGCGTCAAATTCCATGACGACACGCCCTTCAGCGCGGACGATGTCGTCTTCTCGCTCAAGCGCGCGGCCGACCCGGGTGGCGACATGCGCGGCTACACCTCGTCGTTCAAGGAGGTGCGCAAGGTCGACGACCACACGGTGGAGATCGAGACCACGGCGCCCAACCCCATCCTGCCCGACGTGCTCACCAACGTGTACATGATGAGCAAGAAGTGGTGCGAGGACAACAAGGCGCTCGTGCCGGTGGACCGCCGCAAGGGCGTGGAGAACACCGCGAGCTTCAAGGCCAACGGCACCGGCCCGTTCCGCCTGAAGGAGCGCCAGCCGTCCACGCGCACGGTGCTCGTGCGCAACTTCAACTACTGGGACAAGCCCGAGACCAACCTCGACGAAGTGGTGTTCACGCCCATCGGCAACGACGCGACGCGCGTGGCCGCCTTGCTCTCGGGCGAGCTCGACGTGATGGAGCCGGTGCCGCTGCAGGACGTCGAGCGCGTGCGCTCCGCCGGAAAATTCACCGTGCTGCAAGGCCCAGAGCTGCGCACCATCTTCCTCGGCATGGACCAGAAGCGCGACGAGCTGCTGTTCAGCAGCGTGAAGGGCAAGAACCCCTTCAAGGATCGCCGCGTGCGGCAGGCCTTCTACCAGGCCATCGACATCGAGGCGATCAAGACCCGCGTGATGCGCAATGCGGCCACGCCCACCGCGCTGATGGTGGGACCGGGCGTGCGTGGCTTCCAGCCCGACATGAACAAGCGCCTGCCCTATGACACCGAGGCGGCGAAGAAGCTGCTGGCCGAAGCCGGCTACCCGAACGGCTTCGAAGTGGGCATGAACTGCCCGAACGACCGCTACGTCAACGACGGCCAGATCTGCCAGGCGGTGGTCGCAAGCTTGGCGCGCATCAGCGTGAAGGTGAATCTGCAGACCGAGACCAAGGTCAGCTACTTCCCGAAGATCCTGCGCCGCGACACGAGCTTCTACCTCCTGGGCTGGACGCCGAGCACGGGCGATTCGCACGATGCGCTGTCGGCGCTCATCGCCACGCCCAACGACAAGGGCCAGGGCACCTTCAACTTGGGCAGCTACAGCAACCCGAAGCTCGATGAGCTCACGCAGAAGATCCAGTCGGAGACCGATGAGAAGAAGCGCAACGACTACATCCGCGAAGCCTTCAAGCTGCACCAGGACGACGTGGGCCACATCCCGCTGCACCAGCAGGCACTCGCCTGGGGCTTCAGCAACAAGGTCAGCCTCACGCAGCTGCCCGACAACCGCATGTTCTTCAAGTGGGTCATGCTGAAGTGAGCCTGCCCTTGTCCGATTCGCCTGTCAGTGCAGCGCCGCCGAAGCCGCCGGGCGGCGTCAGGCGCTTCTTCGCGGGCGACGTGTGGCACAGCTTCACGCACTCGCCGGTGGCGATGGTGTCGGCGCTGGTCGCGCTCGTGTGCCTCGTGTGTGCGCTCGGCGCCAACCTCATCGCGCCGCACGACACGCAGGACCTCGCGAAGATCGAGCTGATCGACGCACGCCTGCCGCCGTCGTGGGCCGCAGAGGGAAAATCCACCTACCTTCTCGGAACCGACGACCAGGGCCGCGACATCCTGTCGGCGCTGATGTTCGGCACGCGCATCTCGCTCGTGGTGGGCGTCGCTTCGGTGATCGTGTCGATGGTGCTGGGCGTGGGCCTCGGTTTGCTCGCAGGCTTCGTCGGCGGCCGCGCCGATGCCTTCATCATGCGGGTGTGCGACGTGATGCTGTCCTTCCCGTCGATCCTCGTCGCCTTGCTCGTCGACGGCGTGGGCCGCGCGCTGTTCCCCAACGCACACGACCTGCTGGCCTTCGTCGTGCTGATCGTCGCGATCTCGCTGTCGGGCTGGGTGCAGTACGCGCGCACGGTGCGCGGCTCGACGCTCGTGGAGCGCAACAAGGAATACGTGCAGGCGGCGCGCGTCATCGGAGTCTCGTCGCTGCGCATCATGCGCCGGCACGTGCTGCCCAACGTGATGGGGCCGGTCTTCGTGCTCGCGACCATCCAGATCGCCACCGCCATCATCACCGAGGCGACCCTTTCCTTCCTCGGCGTGGGCGTACCGCCGACTTCGCCGTCGCTCGGCACGATGATTCGCGTGGGCAACGACTATCTGTTCTCCGGCGAATGGTGGATCACCTTCTTTCCCGGCGCAACGCTGGTCGTCGTCGCCCTGAGCGTGAACCTGCTGGGCGATTGGTTGCGCGATGCGCTCAACCCACGCCTGCGTTGAAGAACCCGCGATCACGACGATGACCCAAGCCCTGTTGTCCGTCAGCCACCTGCGGGTCGAGTTCCCGACACGCCACGGCACCCTCGTCGCGCTGGACGACATCTCCTTCGACATCGCGCCGGGCGAGATCCTCGGCGTGGTGGGCGAGTCCGGCGCGGGCAAGTCGCTCACCGGCGCGTCCATCATCGGCCTGCTCGATCCGCCGGGCCGGATCGCAGGCGGCGAGATCCGCTTCGAGGGCCGGCGCATCGACAACCTGCCCTACGAAGAGATGCGCCGCGTGCGTGGCCGCAGCATCGGCGCGATTTTCCAGGACCCGCTGACCTCGCTGAATCCGCTGTACACCGTCGGTCAGCAGCTGGTGGAGACGATCCGCACCCATCTGCCGATGAGCGAGGCGGATGCGAAACAGCGCGCCATCCGCCTGCTGGAAGAAACCGGCATCCAGGCCGCCGGGCAGCGCATCGACCACTATCCCCATCAGTTTTCCGGCGGGATGCGCCAGCGGGTGGTGATTGCGCTGGCGCTGGCCGCCGGACCGAAGCTGGTGGTGGCCGATGAACCCACGACGGCGCTGGACGTGTCGGTGCAGGCGCAGATCATCGCGCTGCTTCGGCGCATGTGCCGCGAGCATGGCGCCGCGGTGATGCTCGTGACGCACGACATGGGCGTGATCGCCGAGACCTGCGACCGCGTGGCCGTGATGTACGCCGGGCGCATCGCGGAGATCGGACCGGTGCACGACGTGATCCATGCGCCCGCACATCCCTACACCGTGGGCCTGATGGGATCGATCCCCGCGATGGACCATGACCGCGAGCGCCTGCTGCAGATCGACGGCAGCATGCCGCGGCTGAACGCCATCCCGCCCGGCTGCGCCTTCAATCCGCGCTGCCCGCACGCCTTCGCGCGCTGCCGTGTCGAGCGGCCCGACTTGCTGGATGCCGGCGCGACGCGCGCGGCCTGCTGGTTGCACGACAAGCAGGAAAGGGCGGCGGCATGAGCACGAACGTGCATCCCCTCGTCGAGGTGCAGGACCTCGCCAAGAGCTTCGACGTGTCGGCACCATGGCTCAACCGTGTCGTCGAGCGCAAGCCGCGGCAGTTCGTGCATGCGGTGGATGGCGTGAGTTTCACGATCGAGCGCGGCAAGACGCTTGCGCTGGTCGGTGAATCGGGCTGCGGCAAGAGCACGGTCGCGCGCTTGCTGGTCGGGCTGTACGAACCGACGGCAGGACACGTGCGCTTCGACGGCATCGACATCGCCCGCGGCTTCAAGGGCGCGAACGGCGCGGCGCTGCGGCGGCGCATGCAGATGATCTTCCAGGACCCGTACGCGAGCCTCAACCCGCGCTGGAAGGTGCTGGACATCGTGGCCGAGCCCTTGATCGAGCATCGGCTGATCGACGACACGGCAGGCCGGCGTGCACGCGTGGGCGAGCTGCTGCAGTCGGTGGGGCTTGCGGCCACCGACATGGAGAAGTTACCGCACCAGTTCTCCGGCGGCCAGCGGCAGCGCATCTCGATCGCGCGGGCTCTGGCCACGCAGCCGGAGTTTCTCGTGTGCGACGAGCCCACCTCGGCACTGGACGTGTCGGTGCAGGCGCAGGTGCTCAACATCATGAAGGACCTGCAGCGACGGCAGGGCCTGACCTACCTCTTCATCTCGCACAACCTGGCCGTGGTGCGCCACGTGAGCGACCAGGTCGGCGTGATGTATCTGGGGCGGCTGGTGGAGGTGGCCGACAAGTCGGAGCTGTTCGGGCGGCCGAGCCACCCCTACACCCGCATGCTGCTCGATGCGATCCCCGACATCGGCATGAGCGGGCGCGCACGCACGCCGGTGCAAGGGGAGGTGCCGAACCCGCTGAGTCCGCCGAGCGGTTGTTCATTCCATCCGCGCTGCCCGCATGCGAATGCGCGCTGCAAGGCGGAGCGGCCGGCGCTGCTGACGATCGGTGGCGTGAAGATCGCGTGCCACGCGATCGAGGAAGGCCGGCTGCAGCCCGAGCCGCGCTCAGCCGCGCGGCAAGAGGTGCTCGCCGCGGAACAGCTCTGAAGGCGTCTCGCGGTCGCGGATGAGCCAGGCGTTGCGGCCGGACACCATCACCTCGGCGGCGCGGCCTCGCGTGTTGTAGTTGCTGGCCATCGACATGGCGTAGGCGCCCGCGGACAGGACGGCGATGTGATCGCCGGCCTCGACGGCCAGTGCACGGTCACGCCCCAGCCAGTCGCCCGATTCGCAGATGGGCCCGACCACGTCGTAGGTCACCGCTGCGGCGGCGGACTGCACGCACGGCACGATGTTCATCCATGCCTGGTACATCGCCGGGCGCATCAGGTCGTTCATGGCCGCATCGACGATGCAGAAGTTCTTTTCGTCGCCGGGCTTGAGGTACAGCACCTCGCTCACCAGCACGCCGGCGTTGCCCACGAGCGAGCGGCCCGGCTCGAAGACGATCTTGCGATGGCCGTGTCCGCGCGCGTCGATGCGCTGCACAAGGGCCGACACGAGCGCATCGGCGGCGGGTGGCTGTTCGTCGGTGTAGGTGATGCCCAGGCCGCCGCCGAGATCGAGGTGGTGAAGCTTGATGCCCTGCGCCTCCACCGCTTCGACCAGGTCGAGCACGCGGTCCAGCGCGTCGAGGTAGGGCGTGGCTTCGGTGATCTGCGAGCCGATGTGGCAATCGATGCCGACGATCTCGATGTGGGGCAGGCCCGCCGCATGCCGGTACACGGCCGCGGCGTTCGCATGCGCGACGCCGAACTTGTTGCCCTTGAGCCCGGTGGAGATGTAGGGGTGCGTGCCGGCGTCGACGTCCGGGTTCACGCGCAGGCTGATGCGTGCGGTGCGGCCTGCCTGGGTCGCGACTTGCGACAGCACGTCGAGCTCGGCCTCGCTCTCGACGTTGAAGCACATCACGCCGGCGTCCAGCGCCTGGCGCATCTCGGCGCGTGTCTTGCCCACGCCGGAGAAGACGATCTTGGACGCGTCGGCGCCAGCGGCCAGGGCCCGTTCGAGTTCGCCGCCGGAGACGATGTCGAAGCCACAGCCGGCTTCGACGAAGGTCTGCAGCACGGCGAGGCTCGAGTTCGCCTTCATCGCATAGCAGATGAGGTGATCGCGGCCCTGGAGCGCACGCTGGTAGGCGCCGACGGCTTCGCGCATCGCGGCTTGCGAATACACGTAAAGCGGCGTGCCATGGCGCGCGGCGAGTTCGGGGAGGGCGCAGTCTTCGACATGCAGCGTGTCGCCGCGATAGGCGACATGCGGCGAACCAGGCAGTGTCATTTCGAGGAGGAAGGTGAGGAGGCGGAGGAGGGCGCCGCGGCCGACGCCGGCTGTGCGGCGGCGCGGGCCGGAGTGCCCGCGGATGGAGCCGGTTGTGCCAGCGTGAGAGGGCCTTTCTGCCCGCAAGCGCCGAGCGCCAGGACGGCGGCCAATAGACCTGATGCCGTCGTGACGACCCCGAGGGATAAACTGCGGTGGCGCTTCAACATCCCGCGATTTTACCGACCATGGCCGCCGAACATTTTCAAGAAACGCCGCTGAGCGACAGTGAGTACCACGCGATGACATCGGCGGTGCTGGCAAGCATCGAGGCGGCGGTCGATCGCTTCCTCGATGAGGATGTGGTCGACATCGACGCGCACCGTACCGGCGGCTTGCTGGAGCTGGGCTTTCCCAACGGCAGCAAGATCGTGCTCAACACGCAGCCGCCGCTGCATGAACTGTGGATGGCCGCGCGATCGGGCGGCTACCACTACAAGTTTTCGAACGGCCGGTGGCTGGACCGCGAAGGGCGCGAGTTCTTCGAGGCGCTGTCGGCCAGCGCCAGCGAGCAGGCGGGCGTCGCCTTGAAGTTCACGCCGCCAGCCTGACCGCGGTCGGCGCCGGCGGCGCGAGACGCTCGCTCAGCGCTTGAACAGGTCGAGGATGCTCTTGCGCTCCTCTTCCGTCGGCGTTGCCGGCAGCTTGTCTTCCAGGCCCACGCTGGTCACCCCGGTGCCGTGGGTGTACTCCTCGTAGTACCACTCGCCATTGATGTTGACGACACCTTCGGGTGCCGGCGGCTCCTCGACGGGCACGCCCTTCAAGGCATAACGCATGTAGTCCACCCAGATCGGCAGCGAGAGTCCACCGCCGGTTTCACGATCGCCCAGCTTGCGCGGGTTGTCATAGCCGATCCACACCACGGCGACCAGGTGCGGCTGGTAGCCGGCGAACCAGGCATCCATCGAGTCGTTCGTGGTGCCCGTCTTTCCGTAGACGTCCGGGCGCTTGAGCTTTTCCTGCGTACCGGCGGCCGTGCCCGAGCGCGTCACCTCCTGGAGCAGGCTGGACATCACGAAGGCATTGCGCGAGTCGAGCGTGCGCAGCGATTCATCCAGCGCCGGCGGCCTCACTTCGGTCAGCACGCGGCCCTTGGAGTCGGTGAGCTTGCTGATGAGGTACGGATTGAGCCGGTAGCCGCCGTTGGCGAAGACCGAATAGGCGGCCGCCATCTGCAGCGGCGTGACCGAGCCCGCGCCCAGCGCCATCGTCAGATAGGCCGGGTGCTTGTCCGCGTCGAAGCCGAAGCGTGTCGCCCACTCTTGCGCATAAGGCGGCCCGATGCTCTTGAGGATGCGGATGGACACCATGTTCTTCGACTTCTTGAGCGCGGTGCGCAGCGACATCGGCCCTTCGAACTTGCCGTCGTAGTTCTTCGGCTCCCACGGCTGGCTGCCAGTGGTGCCGGCGTCAAAGAACAGCGGCGCGTCGTTGACCACGGTGGCGGGCGTGAAGCCCTTTTCCAGCGCGGCCGAATAGATGAAGGGCTTGAAGCTCGAGCCCGGCTGCCGCCAGGCCTGCGTCACGTGGTTGAACTTGTTCTTCGCGTAGTCGAAGCCGCCCACCAGCGTGCGGACGGCGCCGGTGCGCGGGTCCATGGAGACGAAGGCCCCTTCGACCTCGGGCAGCTGGGTGATGAACCAGTCGTTCTTCGGCCCGCCGCGTACGAGGCGGATGACCGCGCCCGGGCGAATCTGCGTCTTCGGGTTGGCCTTTTCCGACAGGCCCGAGGTGGCGGGCTTGAGTCCGTCCCCGACGATGGTGACCGACTCGCCGCTCTGCAGCACGGCCACCACCTTCTTCGGGCCGGCCTCCAGGGCAACGGCGGCCTTGATCTCGTCGTTGTCCGGGTGATCGACCAGCGCTTCGGCGATGCGCGGGTCCAGCTCCTTGCTGTTGGCCGGCAGGTCGATGTAGGCCTCCGGCCCGCGGTAGACCTGGCGGCGCTCGAAATCCATGATGCCCTTGCGCAGCGACCGGTACGCGACCATCTGCTCGCCTGAATCGATGGTGAGGTAGACGTTCAGGCCCCGCGTGTAGGCTTCTTCGCCGTACTGGCTGAAGATCAACTGGCGCGCCGCTTCGGCCACGTATTCGGCATGCACGGGCACGTCGGCCGGCGCCCGGTAGTGCAGCTTCTCGTTGCGGGCCTGGTCGTGCTGCTCCTGCGTGATGTAGCCGTTGTCCAGCATGCGGTCGATGATGTAGGCCTGCCGCTTGGTGGCCCGTGTCGGGTTGACGATCGGGTTGTAGGCGGAGGGCGCCTTGGGCAGGCCGGCCAGCATCGCGGCCTCGGCGATGGTGATGTCCTTCAGGGGCTTGCCGAAGTAGATCTCGCTGGCCGCCGCGAAGCCGTAGGCTCGCTGCCCCAGATAGATCTGGTTCATGTAGACCTCGAGGATCTGCGGCTTGTTGAGCTGGCTTTCGATCTTGAGCGCGAGGAGGATCTCGTAGATCTTGCGGGTGAAGGTCTTCTCGGTGGACAGATAGAAGTTGCGCGCCACCTGCATCGTGATGGTGGAGGCGCCCTGGCTGCGCGCTTCGCCGAATTGCGCGAAGGCCGCACGGACCACGCCCTTGTAGTCAACGCCGCTGTGCTCGTAGAAGCGCGAGTCCTCGATGGCCAGCACCGCTTGCTGCATCACCTTCGGAATCTCGGCGATGGGCGTGAAGTTGCGGCGCTCTTCGCCGTACTCGCCCACCAGCACGCCGTCCGACGCGAAGATGCGCATGGGCAGCTTCGGACGATAGTCGGTGAGGCTGGCCGTCTCAGGCAGGTTGGGATAGGCGACCGACAGCGCGATCGCGACCACCATCAGCACGGACACCAGGCCGGCCAGCGCCAGCCCGAACAGCCAGGTGAGGACGCGTGCGATCCATTGGCCCCAGGGCGGCAGCGAGGAGAAAGCCTTGCGCGGCGGTTGCGAGCGGGACGCTCGATCGGCTTCTTGCTCGGATGAGCTCATGGGACTCCAAAAGATGCTGCGAAGAATTATAGGAAGGCCGTTACAGCTCAGTTGACCCGAGCGTGAATTGGTTGGCAACCAAGCGTGAGGCGACTCCAAAAGTTCTCAGGGTTGACCCGAAATTGGGGCCGAAGGTGTTACGAAGACGTGCTGGTTTTGCCACGGCGCGAGGGGGTTGGAAACGGAAATTTCGTTGTGGGGCAAAGGCTTTACTGCTAGCATTGAAGTAACTTATTAACAGTCCAATGCACCGTCAGAGGCGTTGGGAGAGGGCGTTGTGAGCTTTCTGGACACCTTGTTGGGTCGCAAACATCCGCCGATGATCGGACTGGACGTCAGCTCGTCCAGCGTCAAGTTGGTGGAGCTGTCGCAAGACGCCTCCGGCGAATATGTGCTCGAGCGTTTTGCCGCCGAAAGTTTCGAAAAGGGCTGGATTCAGGACGGCCAGATCGAGAAATTCGACGAGGTCGCCGACGCCGTCAAGCGGGTCGTCTCCAAGAGCGGCACCAAGACCAAGAACGTCGTGATGGCGATGCCGCAATCCGCGGTGATCACCAAAAAGATCATGCTGCCCGCCGGCCTGCGCGAAGAAGAGCTCGAGCTGCAGGTTGAATCGGAAGCCAATCAATACATCCCCTTCTCGCTGGACGAGGTGAGCCTTGACTTCTGTGTCATCGGCCCGAGCCCGACGTCGGTCGGTGACGTGGAGGTCCTGATTGCCGCCTCCCGCAAGGACCGCGTGCAGGATCGCCAGGGTCTCGCGGAGGCTGCCGGGCTCAAGCCGGTGGTGCTCGACATCGAATCCCATGCGTCGCGCCTTGCCATGAGCCGCGTGGTCGCCACGCTGCCCAACGAAGGTCGGGATGCCTTGGTTGCGCTTTTCGAGATCGGCGCCGATACCACCAGCCTCAAGGTGCTGCGCGACGACGAGATGCTCTACGACCGCGACCAGGCCTTCGGCGGGTCGCAGCTCACCCAGCTCATCTCGCGTCAGTACGGCTTTTCCTTCGAGGAAGCCGAGCAGAAGAAGCTGGCCGCCGACCTGCCCGACGACTACGAAACCTCGCTGCTCGCACCGTTCGTCGACAGCCTGTCGCAGGAAATCGGCCGTGCATTGCAGTACTTCTTCACCAGCACGCCGCACCACAAGGTCCACTACGTGATGCTCGCGGGTGGCACGGCCACGCTGCCCGGCCTCAAGGATCGGGTGACGGAGCTCACCGGGTTTGCATCGATGGTCGTGAATCCGTTCGACAACATGAAGCTCGGCAGCGCTGTGCGCGAGAGCAAGCTGCGCCGTGAAGCGCCGTCGTACCTGACGGCCTGCGGCCTGGCCATGCGGAGGTTCCTGCAGTGATCCTCATCAACCTTCTCCCGCATCGGGAGGAAAGGCGCAAGCGTCGCAAGGCCGCCTATTTCATCGGACTGGGCGTGTCTGCCGGCGTGGGCCTGGCGATCGTCGGGGTCTGGTACCTCGTGCTGCAGCAGATGACCTCGTCGCAGCAGGAGCGCAATGCGTTCCTGACCGCCGAGATCAAGAAGCTCGAAGTGCAGATCAAGGACATAGCGACACTTCGCGGCGAGATCGAAGCCCTGAAGGCTCGTCAGAAGGCGGTGGAAGATCTTCAGATCGACCGCAACGTGCCGGTGCACGTGCTGAACGAACTCGTCAAGCAGACCCCCGAGGGCGTGTATTTCACGTCGGTCAAGCAGGACGGCCAGACCTTGAACGTGAACGGCATCGCGCAGACCAACGAGCGTGTTTCTGAATTCCTGCGCAACACGGCCAACAATTCCGAATGGCTGGTCAAACCCGAATTGGTCGAGATCAAAGTCTCCACGGGCGGTGGCGGCAAGGATCAAAAGCGCCTGTTCGAATTCGGCGTGCGCTTGACGATCAAGCGGCCGCAAGATAAGGCCGCCGAGGCTCCTTCGCAGGCCAATGCCGCGAGTGCCCCCGCGTCGGCCGTCGTGGCAAAGAAAGCTTGAGGCCGGCGACATGGCAAGCAAGAACATCAATGTCGACCTGAACTCGGTCTTCGAGGGCGCGGTCTCGCAGTTCCGGGGATTGAATCCCAATGAGCCTGGCCAATGGCCCGTGCTGCCCAAGGCGGCAACCTGGGCGATCCTGGCCACCGCGGTGGTGGTTGTGGGCTGGTTCCTTCTGCTTTCCGCGGCCAACGATGACCTGGAAGCCGAACGGGCCAAAGAGCCGACGCTCAAGACTGACTATCGAAACAAGCTTTCGCAGGCGGTGAACCTCCCTGAGTTGCGCAAGCAGAAATTGCAGGTCGAGGAATACGTGACGCAGCTTGAGAAGCAGCTGCCGGGCAAGGCGGAAATGGATGCGCTCTTGTCTGACATCAACACCGCTGGTCTGGGCCGTGGACTGCAGTTCGAGCTGTTCCGTCCCGGACAAGTGGTTGTCAAGGATTACTACGCCGAGCTTCCCATCGCGATCCGGGTCACGGGCCGCTATCACGATATAGGCGCCTTCGCGGCCGATGTGGCGAATCTTTCGCGCATCGTGACGCTACACAACATGAACATCTCCGGGGCCAAGGAAGGGAGCGGATCCCTCGCTATGGACGCGACCGCCCGCACCTACCGCTATCTCGACCCTGCGGAAGTCGAGTCCGTTCGCAAGAGCAACGTCAAGCCGGGGGCGAAATGAGCAGCAGATTCGCTCTCGCCAGTTTGTCCGCCGTCGTCCTGGGCATGTCCCTCGCGGCATGCACGGGCGAGCAGGATGAGCTGACGCAATGGATGGAGCAGCAAAAGCGCGAGGTCAAGCCGAGCGTCTTGCCGCTGTCGCCGCCCAAGAAGTTCAACCCTCAGCCGTACACCGCGCTGACGGGTGTGGAACCTTTTAGTACACAAAAGTTGACGGTTGCCCTCAAGCAGGAGGCACGTCAGCCGAATTCCATGTTGGCGGCCGAGATCAATCGCCGCAAGGAACCGCTGGAAGCCTATCCGCTGGACAGCATGTCCATGGTGGGCAGTGTTGCAAAGCACGGCCAACCCTACGCGCTTTTGAAGGTGGACAACTTGCTTTATCAGGTCAAGGTGGGTGACTACCTCGGGCAGAACTACGGAAAGATCACCAAGATCTCCGAAACCGAAATTTCCCTGAGAGAGATCGTTCAGGATGCAGCGGGCGAATGGATTGAGCGACCGGGCTCACTCCAGCTCCAGGAGAAATCGCGATGAAGAGCATGCAGGAGACAGGAATCATGGGCAATTGGCGCGGTCGGGTGCTGGCGCTCGCAATGTTCTTTGGCGCGACGGTGTCGGCCTTCGCACAGAACGCGATCCAGTCGATCAACAGCAGCCAGCAAGCCGGCTCCGATGTCGTTCGCATCGAGCTGGCGCAGCCGCTGCCCGCCGTGCCCAACGGCTTCTCGGTGCAGACGCCGCCGCGCGTGGCCATTGACTTGCCGGGCGTGACGAACGCGATGGGCAAGTCCAGTGTCGACATCAACCAGGGTAACTTGCGCTCGGTGAACGTGGCGCAATCGGGTGAGCGCACCCGGCTGGTGTTGAATCTGAAGCAGGCGGCGAACTATCAGGTGCAGGTGCAGGGGAAAATCCTGTTGGTGGTGCTTGATTCGCCGGCCGCAGTGCCCACTGCATCGGGCGCCGCAACTGCGGGTGAGCCGGTGCACTTTGCCGAGAGCCTGAACCGCAATCCAGTGGCTCTGCGTGACATCGATTTCCGCCGTGGGCCGGATGGTGCAGGCCGCGTTGTCGTAGATCTCCCGAACAACCAAGTGGGCGTAGACATCCGTCAGCAAGGCCAGAGTCTTGTGGTCGAGTTCCTGCGGTCCACTTTGCCAGACAACCTGCGTCGCCGCTTTGACGTGACCGACTTCGGTACACCGGTACAGACGATCACTGCTACACAAAGCGGTGACCGCGTTCGCTTGCTCGTCGATCCCCGCGGTGCGTGGGAACACAGCGCCTACCAGAGCGACAATCAGTTCGTCCTTGAGGTTCGTCCGCAGAAGATCGACCCTAACAAGTTGACGCAAGGCCCTGGCTATTCAGGTGAAAAGCTGTCGCTGAACTTCCAGAATATCGAAGTACGTGCACTTCTTCAGGTTATTGCTGACTTCACCAACTTCAACGTCGTGACGAGTGACACTGTCACTGGCAATGTCACGCTTCGATTGAAGGATGTGCCGTGGGACCAGGCGCTCGATATTATCCTGCAGGCGAAGGGCCTGGGTCTGCGCAAGTCCGGAAATGTCATCTGGATTGCGCCGAAGGATGAACTTGCCGCCAAGGAAAAAGTGGACCTCGAGTCAAAGGCCCAAATCCTGGCACTTGAGCCCCTGCGGACGCAGTCTTTCCAGCTGAACTACACAAAGGCTGAGGAAGTGGCCAAAGGGCTCACGGGACAGGCTTCCGGCCAGGGTGGGGGGGGCGCCGCGGCTCGCATCCTCTCACCTCGTGGCAGCGTCATCTATGAAACGCGCACCAACCAATTGTTTGTAAGCGATGTGCCTTCAAAGCTTGAAGAAATTCAATCGATGATCGCGAAGATTGACATCCCGGTGCGTCAAGTCTTGATCGAAGCGCGCATTGTGATTGCCGATGACAAGTTCGGAAGGTCGCTGGGTGTCAAGCTCGGTGGTTCCGACCTTCGCGGAATCCGAGGCGGAACGCCCGGCTACGGCGTTGGTGGTGATAACCGTGTGAGCGTAGGCGGCAATATGAATGCGGTTGGCGCCCAGACTGGACAGATCAGTTCTACCAACGTCCCTCTCTCCGATACGCAGTTTGTGAATCTGCCAGCTAACGGACAGAACAACTACGACGCAGCCACGTTCGCGCTGTCACTCTTTGGTGCGTCGTCCAACCGCTTCCTCAACCTTGAAATTTCTGCGCTTGAAGCGGATGGCAAAGGCAAGGTCGTGTCCAGTCCTCGAGTCATCACCGCGGACCAAGTAAAGGCTTTGATCGAGCAAGGCGAAGAGCTTCCCTATCAGACGGCCACCTCCAGTGGCGCAACGGCGTTGCAGTTCCGCAAGGCAAACCTCAGGCTGGAAGTCACTCCGCAAATCACGCCAGAGGGCAATGTCATTCTTGACGTGGATGTCAATAAAGACAGCGTCGGACGGGTCACGGCAGCTGGCTTTGCTATCGATACCAAACACGTGAAGACACAGGTATTGGTTGAAAATGGCGGAACCGTTGTTATCGGCGGCATCTTCGAGCAGACCGACCGAGAAGACATCACGAAGGTGCCGTTTCTGGGTGACGTGCCCTATCTCGGCAATCTCTTCAAGACCAAGACGAAGAGCTCCAACAAGACGGAATTGCTGATCTTCATCACGCCGAAGGTCGTGACCGATCGCTCCGCCGCACGCTGAAGATGGCGCATCGCGATAGCATCCATGCAGGCAGCATCTTGAGAGTTGAAGCAATGACAAAGTCAAAATGGTTCGGTGCACTGGCAGTGGTCCTCGCGCTGGCTGGTTGTGGCGGTGGTGGTGGCGACGCCGGTACATCTCCATTCGGCGGAGGAACGCCGACCCCGGCATCGACGGTGGCCGACCTGAATGTGTCGCTGAGCAAGACGAGCCTGCAGGACACCGGCAGTGATTCCTTGGCCGTGACAGTCACGGCGGTTGACGCGTCGCGTGTGGCGGTGCCCAGTGCAGTGGTGACCATTGGTGCCGACAACGGTGCGGTCGTCGTGGCGTCCAGCACATCAACCGATGCGTCGGGCAAGGTCACTGCGACGGTCGGAACTGGATCAGACAAGTCCAATCGGACGGTGACCGTGACCGCGACCAGCGGAACGATCAGCAAGACCATCAGCTTCACCGTGATCGGTGCAAAGCTCACCGGCGTGGCGACGCCGGACATCGTCTCGCCGTCAGCGGCCGGCAGCGTCACGTATACCTTGAAGGATTCGACGGATACACCGATCGTTGGTGCGTCGATCACCGTCACAGGATCCGGGGCGGCAGTCACTGGCGTGACGGACTCCCACGGCGAATACCTCTACAACTACACCGCTCCTGCGGCAGCAGGAAGCCTCAACTTGACGGCGGTGGCTGCGGGTGTGACGCTGGACAAGACCATCACGGTTCTGTCGGGCGGAACGACACCTCTTCCCGTGGGGACCGTGACGTCGGCTTCGATCGCGGTCGATCCGAGCGTGGTTCCGATCAATAGCGGGACCTCGGACAACCGCGCCAACATTCGCGCATTGTTCCTCGGTGCCAACAATGCCCCGATTCAGTACATTCGAGTTCGCTTCGATCTGGCCGGTGACGTGAATTCGATTGGTGGATCCATCACCACTGGAACGACCCAGCAGACGACCGACGCGAATGGACTTGCGGTGTCTGCCTATATGCCCGGCTCTCGCTCCAGTCCCACCAATGGCGTCACCATTCGTGCATGCTGGGACTACAACGATTTTGCTGTCGGAGCGTGCCCAAACTCGGTCACCAAGACCTTGACGGTTACCTCGGAAGCGCTGGCAGTGTCGATCGGCTTCGACGCCACGATCACCGAAGGCAGCGGCGGCCTCACCTACATCAAGAAGTTTGTCGTGACGGTCGCGGATGCCGCAGGTCAGGCCAAGTCGGACGTCCAGGTCACGCCTTCGATCGATCTGGTGAACTACATCAAAGGCTCCTACCAGACGCCCTCGGCGTGGACCTTGAAGCCTGGCAGTGGTCAGATGTGTGCCAATGAAGACATCAACCGCAACGGGGTGTTGGAATCGACCGAGGATTTCAACAACAACGGTCAGCTGGACCCAAGAAAGTCTGATGTGCTGGTTAGTGTCGTTGGCTCGTCGAAGACAAACAGCAGCGGCATCGTCATCTTGCAGATTGAGTACCCCAAGAATGTCGCGACCTGGATCCAATACAAGCTGTCGGTAACGGCAGGCGGTGTATCCGGCACGGAGGGTCGCGCCAGCCTCACGAAGATCCTGACGGCCGATGCAGCTTCGTTCACTTCATCGGATGCACCCGCATTCGTCGTCAGCCCCTACGGCGTCGGTTCCGGGGCTCCCACGACCTATACCCCGCCCGGCGGCTCGCCGATCACGGTGTGCACTGATCCGAGCTGAGTGACCGCGGCTTCGAACAAGCCTTCACTGATTGCGCTGGTTGGCATGCCCGGCGGTGGTAAATCCACCGTCGGGCGTCAGCTTTCGCGGCGGCTGGAGCTGCCATTTGCGGATTCCGATACGTTGATCGAAGCGCGCATCGGCACAAGCGTCCGCGACTTCTTCGACAAGCATGGCGAGGCAGCCTTCCGCGACGTCGAGGAGTCGATCATCGACGAGCTCACCCAGCGGGGGTCGGGTGTCATCGCCACAGGTGGTGGCGCTGTTTTGCGCGAGTCGAATCGGACCCGCCTGAAGGAGCGCTGCGTCGTGGTCTATCTGCGATCCTCTCCGGAGGAACTGTATCGGCGGCTGCGACACGACACGCAACGCCCCTTGTTGCAGGTCGATGATCCGTTGGGCAGGTTGCGGGATCTTCACCAGCAGCGGCATCCCTTGTACGAGGCCACAGCCCACTATGTGATGGAGACGGGGCGGCCTTCCGTGCCGGCGCTGGTGAACATGATTCTCATGCAGTTGGAGCTGGCCGGGGGGGCTGTGCCGCCCAAGCCTTGAGCCTGTCTTACCGAGGCTGCGAATACTGGGCGGCTAAACTCCCGCCATGTCCTCCAACATCCAGACCGTCGCGATCGAACTTGGCGATCGCAGCTACGACATACTCATCGGCCGCGGACTCCTGACCGATCCCGCTCGGCTGGCAGATCTTGCTTTCAAGGGCGACGCGCTGATCGTGACCAACGAGACAGTGGCCCCTCTCTATGCTGCCCAGATGCAAGCGACCCTCGCTCAGTTGCACCCGCGGGTCGATGTGCTCGCGCTGCCAGACGGCGAAGCACACAAGCACTGGGGCACGCTGAACCTGATCTTCGATCGACTGCTGTCGACCGCCGCGGACCGCAAGACGGTCCTGTATGCCCTCGGCGGTGGCGTCGTCGGCGACATGACCGGATTCGCCGCAGCCTGCTACATGCGGGGCATCGACTGTGTGCAGGTGCCGACCACGCTGTTGGCGCAGGTCGACTCTTCAGTGGGTGGAAAGACGGCCATCAACCACCCCATGGGCAAGAACATGATCGGCGCGTTCTACCAGCCGCGCCGTGTTCTGGCCGATCTGTCCACCCTCGATACGTTGCCGTCGCGCGAGTTTGCGGCTGGTCTCGCAGAAGTCATCAAGTACGGCCCGATCTGTGACCTCGCATTCCTTGAGTGGCTGGAAACGAACATGCATCGGCTTCTCGCACGTGACGACGACGCGGTCGCATACGCCGTGAGACGGTCGTGTGAGCTCAAGGCTGCGGTGGTTGCGAGCGACGAGCGAGAGTCGGGCCTGCGAGCCATCCTCAACTTCGGCCACACCTTCGGTCATGCGATCGAAGCCGGCATGGGATACGGCGCGTGGCTGCATGGAGAGGCAGTGGCTGCCGGCATGGTCATGGCAGCGGACCTCTCCGAACGCATGGCTCTTCTGCGTTCGACGGACGCCAAACGAATCCGAGAGCTCATTGCCGCGGCTGGACTTCCGATTGCCGGCCCTGCCATCAGTCCCGCCCAGTACCTCGAACTCATGCGCGTGGACAAGAAATCTGAGGGCGGACAGGTCCGTTTCGTGCTGCTCGATGGCTTGGGTCGAGGATGCGTGCGGCCCGCGCCCGATGACCTTGTGCTGTCAGCCATCGAAAGCCACACGGCCGGCTGAAGTTCACGATCGTGACCTGACCGCGCCGCATGCTCGCCGTCTACGCCTGCACTCCCGATCGAAGCCGCGGCCGGCGTCATCCGGAATCTCCTGCGCCGACGCGAGACGACTTCCAGCGCGACCGTGATCGCATTGTTCACAGCACGGCATTCCGGCGTCTGGTCTACAAGACGCAGGTCTTTCTCAACCATGAGGGCGACCTGTTCCGCACGCGGCTGACGCATTCGATCGAGGTCGCCCAGGTCGCCCGTTCAATCGCACGTAGGCTGCGCTTGAACGAGGACCTGACCGAGGCCCTGGCTCTCGCCCACGACGTTGGGCACACACCGTTCGGCCATGCAGGGCAGGACATGCTCGATGCATGCATGAGAGCCTCGGACCCTGCGTCCTCCGGGTTTGAGCACAATTTTCAGAGCCTGCGCGTTGTCGACAGCCTTGAGGAGAGGTACGGCGCCTTTGACGGCCTCAATTTGTGCTTTGAGACGCGTGAGGGGATTCTCAAGCACTGCTCGCGTCGCAATGCCGAATGGCTGGAGCGCAGCGAGCCTGGAGGGGTGGGCCACCGGTTCATTGCGCGCAAGCAGCCCAGCCTTGAGGCGCAGTTGTGCAACATCGCGGACGAAATCGCCTACAACGCCCATGATGTGGACGATGGGGTGCGCTCGGGATTGATCAGCTTCGAAGAGGTGTGCGGCGTCGAATTGGTCAGCCGGTTTCGTACGCAAGCGCTGGCAGAACACTCCGGCCTGCATGGGCGCCGACTGCTGTTCGAGACAATGCGCCGCATGCTCAGCGCGCAGATCTACGACGTTATCGAGTCGTCCGAGGATCTCATTGCGCAGTCAAAGCCACAGGATGTCGATCACGTCCGGGAGCTGCCGCGGCTCATCCGGCGCAGCCCCACCATGGAACCCTTGCACTTGGAATTGAAGACTTTCTTGCGCGACAGGCTCTATCGGCATTCGCAGGTCGTGCAAACGACGGATCGGGCCAAGCATATCGTCGCGACGCTCTTCGCATGCTACGTCGACAGGCCGTCGGAAATGCCACCCAGCTATTCCGACAAGCCCCGCAGATTGCGTGCGGTGGCTGACTACATCGCTGGGATGACCGATCGATTCGCGATGCGAGAGTTCGAGCGCCTCACCGGGACGGTCGCTTTCGGGGCTTGACTTCACTCGTCGGAAATCAGGATTTCGACATGCCTCACGCTGGGGACTGCGACGCCCGACCTCATGGCGGGCGTCAGGCGCGTCTCGCAGAGCTGCTTTGCAATGAGCGGACGAAGCGCAGGTCGAGCAGGCTGCATCGAAAGGACGGTGCAACGCTCGGCGCGGCCTGTTTCTGATACCAGCACCTCCACCTTCAGACTCTGTACTGCATTGCGAGTGAGCAACGCCGGGTCGAGCGCCCAGTCCGGCGTGGGGGCGGCGGGGGTATCGACTTCCGACACATCGAAGTAGCGGCGCGGCCTGCCCTGGCTGGTGGGGTCACCCTTGACCGGAGCGCCGGCATCGGCTGAAGCCAGTTTCGCCTCGGGCGCCACGCCTTCTTGAAGGGATGACGCGGCGCTTTCCTTTTCAGGGGAAACGTCAGCGATCGGAGATGACGGCTCTGCTGGAAGATAGCGAACTTGGATGGAGGGCGCTATGTCGCTACCAGTCCCCACTTGCGCGTATCCAGCCAGAAGTGCCCCGGCTGCAAGGTGAACCGAGGCTGCTGCAATGCAAGCCCACATCATGGACGTTCGCCCATTCATCTAGACCAGGCGGGCCATCGGCAGGTTGCTCACGTCATTTCCAGCACGCGGCCAGCGCTTCGGCATCCGAGGCATACGAGGAACTGTACGAATCGATCACCTTCTTCCCAAGGTTGTCGATGCCGAAGTTGCCGCACTTGTCGGTGGACATGGTCCCGCTGCGTGTTGCCTTCACGACGTAGGTGTTGGCCGCGAGCGTGGCCGAAGGCAAGGTGATGGTGTAGTTGGTGCCGGTGCCGCTTTTTGGCGACTTGGTGTAGCGGGCCGGGAACAAGGCCGCATCCGTGATGACCACGCCGGCGGTGTTCTGGTCGTAGCGATAGTTCTCTGCGTAGAAGCGCTCCATGTACTGGGACGCCTCAAGCAGGATGGCCTGCGCCTCGGCTCGCTTGCTGCGTGCCGTGTACTCGCGGTAGGACGGGTAGGCGATGGCCGCGAGGATGCCGACGATGGCCACCGTGATCATGAGTTCGATCAAGGTGAAGCCACCGACGTGCCGGCCTCCTCGCTCCATACCATCCGTGGCGCTAGAAATCATCGCGGTTTCCGGGTTGTTCATGATGATCAACGTGTCTTCAAGCCAGGGATCTCGCGCCAGAAGATGCGGCCAATGTCGTTCGCGGTCGAGAACCGCTTGCCCTTGTCGGATGCGCCTTCAACGGCCGTGCAGTTCAGTGCGCCGCTTGCACAGCCCGCTTGTGTACTGCCCTTGCCGACCAAGTCTTTGGCGATACGGACCTTCTGGTCTGCGATGGGCACCGTCGCCAGGTTGTAGACGGTCGTGGGGGCACCAGGAAGTCCAGTGGTCGTGCCCAGCAGGATATTCGGTACTCCGGTCAGAGGATCCATGGCGTTCAAACGTGCGATCGGCGTGTCGAAGCAGGGGTCCGTCGCGGCGCCCGTGCGGGTGGCTGGCGGAGAGACGGTCACCGTCAGCAGTTGCCCATTGGTGATGGTCAGGTTGCTCAGCGACATCTCAGAAGACACGGGCAAGGAGACATACCAGCCCATCTTTGTGGCCCAGTCGATCGCACTGCCAGTGATGTACCGCGTGGTCGTGTCGGTGCCCACGTTGTTCAAGGTGCGGGGCTCCAAGTTGGCCAAGCGCGGCAGGCTGGTCGCCACAGTGGCTGCATCCATGCTCGCAAAGGCGGGTTTGTCCCAGATCCCAAAGATGCCATTGACGCGGCTCGAGTTCGGGAAATCCGTGGACGCGACGGCGATGCCGGTGGCCACGTTGACCATGATGCCGCCCAGCGGATGGAACCGAACTTCCGGCGCACCGGTGATCGGCAGCCGGTTGTTGGACGCGTCCTTGGCGATGAACAGCGGATTGCCGAAATACGACACCTTCCAGTTGGCCGCATCGGAGTTACTGAGGTCGAACTTCCAGACGTTGCCCTTGATGTCACCGGCGTAGATGAAGTCGGCGATGCCGTCGTTGTTCGCGTCGACCCACACCGGCGTGGAGAGGCCGTTGTCCGTGCTCACGCTGTCGGCGACGAGCTTCTTGTAGACACCCCCATTGAGCCCGCTCCCTGATGGACCGTCGGCAAACATGATGAACAGTGCAGCCTTGCCGCTGCTGCTGCTCACGCCGTTGCCGAAGATCGCAGCCCAGCGGCCGTTGTTCAGGCGCACGATCTGGCCAGCCTGATTGTTGAAGCGGCTGGTGGTCGGCTCCGAGATGATGTAGCCGAGGTCACTGTCGGTTGCGCCCGAGAACTGCCACTTGAAGATGTTCGCGGCATGGCTCTCATCGAGTTCGCTGCCGGAAACACTGCCATCGCTGGCAACGGTGCCGGCATTCGTCACGTCCAGCGCGAAGATGCCCTTTGCGCCGCGTCCCAACGAGGAGAACAGATAAGTCTTCCAGGTGCTGCCGACCTGCAGGTCGCCGACGAACGGGGAGCCGTCGACGAAGGCCTGCACCTTGGCTCCCACAGGCGACGCCCAATTGGGCAGATTCGCAAAGATCTGCTCAGGGACGTACGACATGATCGGTGCCCCGCCACCGCTGGCATTGCGAGCGTCGAATGCATGAAGCATGCCGTCACCTGCGCCCACCCAGATGACGGGGCGGCGCGACTTCCAAGTGGAGACAAAGTCGCCGTAGTTCGGGAATGCAGTGCCGAAGAACTTGCCGCTCGGCGCACCTTCGACCACCGGGTTCGAGTTGACGATGGGTCCCAGGATGGAGCTCGCAGCACGTTTGCGGAACAGCGAGACCTCCGACTGGTCGCCACGCAACCAGTTCAGCATCTTCTGGCCGTAGGTGTCATCGCCCGAGCCCTTCAGCACCGCCTGCTTTGCTGTGCTGATATCGGCCCAGCGGAACTTGACACCCGCGGTGCCTTCGTTGGTGATGATGTTGCGAGAGTCTGCCGACATGGCAGTGAGCTGCGTGTGGGCCTCCCACTTCGCAGAGGCCGAGAAGTCACCGGTAGCCAGCAACTCAAAGGCGCGCAGTGCACCGCTCGCGTCGCCCGGATCGAAGGTCGCGACGTATTTCAGGTCGTTCTGGCGCAACTGACTCGATGCGATGGCCGGTGCCGTGTTCGAGGAATTGGTGATGTCTTCGAGGATGGCGTTCAGCGATGTTTCCAGCTTCTCCGGGCTGCGGGCGACGAAGTAGTTGTCCGGCTCACCGTCGTAGCAATTCACACCGGTGCTGCCGCCGCAAGGGCGGTCATCGGCCCGCTTGGTGTCCCACGCCTGACGGTTCGCGTCGGTCGGGTAAACATCGCTATACGCAGTCTTGGTGGTGTCGTACTTGAAGCCACCGTATTTCGCGATGTACCAAAGCGGTTCCTTGATCAACGCATCGGAGTCGCCGACGGCCTTGTAGGTCTTGTACGTCTCGCCTCGCGTGGTCTTTCCGTTCACCACCGAGCAGAGTTTGCCTCCGCTGCCCGGAGACGGGTTGCACACGCCACCCGTGCTGGTGTCGGTCGCGCTCGTGCCCTGGATGGCGCCCGTAGACAGGCTGACGCTGCCGGAGGCGTCGTTGCTTCCCATGGGGGCGAGGTTGATGCCGCTGTGGAAATGCACGCCGTCGCTCGCGCTGTCGTCCAGGTTCTTGGTGCCGACGATGGTGTAGCCGAAGGCATAGGGCGCGCTCGAGCCGGTGTCTGACTCGATGGCCTGCGTGTAGACCGTCAAGCGAGGTCCGCTGCCGCTGTCTGCGAGTTGGTAGCGCAGCACCCCGAGCATGTCCTGATCCTGGTCTTCGCCGAGCATCGCGTGCTGCCACAACACCAGCGCGGCTCCGGACTTGCCGTCCGAACTGCGGCTCAGGATCTTGAAGTCCACCATGTTGCCCGGCAGGTAGCTGCCGGAAATTTTGTCCTGGCTCGCCGGTGTGATGTAGACGAACTTGCCACCACCCAGAGGCACCGCAATCGTGGCGACGCCGCCGGACATCGACACACCGTAGCTGCGCACGCGCAGGGCATTGTCGGGCCAGTCTGCCGGGTGGGCCGTTGAGGCATTGAAGTCGGCTCGGATCTTGTTGGTATTGGCTTGATAGGCAACACCGGCACCCAGGTAAGTGCCTCGGAAGTTCGGGCCGTCGGCGCAGACGCCTTTGACCTTGCTCAGATCACTGACTGCCTTCGCCGTGCAAAGCAGGTCGGCACTTCCGCTGCCGTTGTCTCCGACGAGGCGATTGGTGCCTGTGATGTTCTCCTTGTCGCCCAGCGTCTTGACGATGTCCGTGATGGATGCGGTGCCCACGTTCAAGTCTGCGAACCGCGACCCGTAGTCATCGTCGTCGTAGCTATTCGACCCACTCGTGACCGCCAGCATGTTCAGCGGGCGGCAGATCGGGTTGCCGTAGAGCTTCGTGCGGGTCGAAGTGCCGATCGCCGGATTGCTTGTCATCGGGTCGACTCGCGTCGCCGCTACCAGGCCGACAGCGTCATCCTTTCCGCTCGTGGGAGAGGTGTATGCATCTTTGGCGGCGTAGTAGCGCATCGTCTCGAGAACGAGTTCGCCCACTGGATTGCCCCAGGACGGACAGTTGCCGTTGATAATGTTGTCGGAGTAGCAGTTCTGGCTGTAGTTGCCATTGCCGACGTCGTAGCCGTACAGCGTGATTTCGTTCAGCGATTTGATGATGCCCGAGGTGCCGTTGAATCGGCCGGTCGACGTCTCGATCTCGTCGTTGATCTGGCCGATGTTCTTACGGAGCACACCGCCCTTCAGGTTGTAGTCGTACGAGCCCATCATCAGGCCGAACTCCGCGCGTGCAGCTTCTACGCCAACGTTGTTGCTCTCGCCGAAGTCCTGCAAGAGCCCGATTGGCTTCCACTTCTTGACGGCGCCGGCGGTCTTGTCGGGGTTGTAGTTCTTGCACTTCTCCAGCCCCAAGAGCGCCGTGCTGACGCAGGCCTGCACGCGTGCGACGTAGCTTGCGTTGCCGGTGTCGGCCTTCTTCGGCGTTGTGGAAAGGTGGGCGTGATCACCCGTGGCCAATGTGCCGTCGGGCGTCACGTAGTTGGCAGCCAGGTAGTTGATGGTGTCCGAGCGCCAGGTGTACGACGGTTCGGCGGATCCGCCGTCCGCCCAGTTGCAGGTTCGTACCTCGGTCATGTTCCAGAGGATGACGTTGCCCACGGCAGCGCGAATTTCCGGGGTGAAGGTCCCCGTGTGCGATACACCCGAGTCTTCAGCTGGACGACGACAGAACGTCACGCCCTTGCGCTTGGCGTCATCGGTGTTGTAGGGCGTCAGGAGGTTGAGGTCCGCGCCGTTGTAGTACTTGACGAAGGCTTGGCTGTTGCGCGGCACGAAGCTCAGTTCGAGGGTCGTCGAGTCGGCGGTGTCTTCCGAACGCATCCCGCCGTACAGGACCTTGCGGAGGATGTCGATGCGCGACATCGTGGCCCAGTTCAGGAAGTTGCCGCTCCATTCGCCGGCGCCCGCCGTGCAGTAGTACTTGACCCGCGTGACGCCGCTGATGACAGTGCTGTCCGTCTGGTCTGCCAGCCGCTTCGGCTCGAACCGGTTGTTGCCCGTGCTGTAGGTGTAGCACTTGGACGGGTCGAAGTAGCCGTAATAGCGGAAGTTGGGGACGAAGGTGCGATCCACGACGCCGTCGAAGTCGATGTCGTCGAAGTCGGTGTACGCCTTCCAGAACATGGTGAAGTCCTTGGAGGCGGACAGCATCACCATCGGCTTGTTGTCCGAAGCCAGGATGTTGGGCGGGATGGCGCTCAGCTGCGCCTGTGCAGTGCCCGCGGTGATACCCAGCAGGAAGACGATTGTGGTGAATAGACGGCTCATGGGGCCTCCCGATCAATCCAGCGCGGCGCGGATGTAGGTTTGCAGGACGACTTCGGTGTTGACATCAGCTCCGAAGCCGCGCGCGGTGACGCGAAGGACGGGGTCGTCCAGGCGTGCAATGTATTCAATGATGTATTCAGGCTGCCGGGCGACGCCGGCGATCTTCGGCGTGCCGGTGTACGTGCCGATCGGCACACCGCCGGTGAATGAGCATGATGACGCCGTCGTGGCGTTGTCGCCCCACTTGCCGTTGTTGGCATCGGGCCACCACGGGTGCGGGTTCGTGCCCGTGCTGTAGACACCGCTGGCCAGGTATTCCGCGGTCACGTAGCACTGCCCGTTCGGGCAGGTGGAGCCCCAGTAGGGCGGCTTGATGGCGTCGCCCAGCGGTCGATTCTCCATGCGATTGCAGGGCGCCGTGGATGCCTTGGACAACATGAACAGGTCGCGCTCGCCGTCGCGCAGCGCGGCTTCCGCGGCGTTGCGGGCCACTTCGTAGTCGAGCTGGTTGCGCGTCACACCCTCACCGAGGATGGCGCGGCGAATGCCGAAGCCTGCTGCGACGGTGATGACCAGCATGAACATCAGCACGATTGGCAGCGCAATGCCACGTGCACGGTGCGTGAGGGGGCGAGTTTGGCGTTTCATCGCGACCATCGATCAGAAGGTGCCAACGGCACTGAGGTTGTTTCGAATCGCGAAGATGCGCTCGAAACTCTTGTAGAGGAACTTGTCACCGGTAGGCATGGAGGTCGTGCCACCGCGGCAGTTCTTGTAGGTGCGCACTGTCGCCGACTTGTCCTCCAGGCGGTTGTTCTGGAGGGAGCGCACCACGATGCACACGCTGACAGCGGTCACCCGCTGCCAGGGCTTGAGGCCGTCCGCGCTTGTTCCCGCCGCGGTGACGTTGGCTGCAGTCAGGAATTTGCTGGGCGATTGGGTCGTACCGTCCGTGCCGATTCCGTAGCGGATCACGAGATCCTCGATGCCCTGAATGGCCGGCTGGAGTGTGGTGCTGGTGTCGGCGCCGTTGCCGTGGCAGTACAGGCTCTTGGTGGAAACCGCCTTGTTCTCGGCATCCGTGTAGGAAGTGCTGACGAGGCCAAAACGGTTGGAGACGAACAGCGGCAATCCCGCAGCTGCCTTGGCCGTGTTGTCCGAGTCAGCAGAGACTGCCTGACGGTTGCAGTCGTTGGTATTGCCAAGCAGCGAGCTGGCGCCGAACTCGGGCGACGAGAAGTAATTGATGATGACTGAGTCGGGCGCCCCGGAAACGGTGGTTGCGCATGCATGGGTTGCGGGGTCATACCGTGCGCCATCGCAACCATACACGCCGGTGTCGAAGGCGACTTTCGCGCCAGCCTTGCCGTTGTAGTACCTGCCCGAATGGACCACGTCGCCCGGCGTCGTGAATTGCGCAGGGTAGAAGCCGGCCTTCTGCAGTTCACGGCCGATCATGTCGAGGGCGATCTTCCCTGTCTCGTTGATGTCGCTGTGCCCTTGCGCAGCGCGTGATGATTCCCGTGTGGCAAGGTACAGCGCCGACGCAGCCAGCGACACCACGATCCCGATGACCAGGCCAACCATCAGTTCGACGAGGGTGACGCCGGACTGTCGGCGCGGCGCCGAGGAAGAATGCGATGTCTTGATGCTCATGGGACGATCGTCATGTTGGTGCAGCGAACGCCATCCGGCACTGCCGCGCCGGATGGGCAGCAATTGCGTTGCGCCATTGCGTTGGTGATGGAGGTGGCGCATGTCGTGGACGTGTCAAGCGTCGTGCCGTCGGCCTTGACGAAGCTCTTGTCGAACCACATCACCGTGGCTTGGTAGCCCGTGTCGCGCGAGCCGGAGACCCAGATGGCCGAAGAAGGCAGGTTGCGCTTGACCGACAGGCGCCATTGCTCCAGCTGGTACGCCGCCATGTCAGCAGGGGTGCAGGTGGTCGAGGAGCAATCGGGCGGAGAAGAAGACGCGTAAGTCGCGACTTGCTGCGCGCTGTAATCGGCCGTGGACTGGACATAAGCCGTGGCGGTTGCCGCGGGATTGGTGCGCACGCGGTCTGCCAGGTCCGTCAGCGCCGAAGCGACGCTCGCGCGTGCCCACGAGCCCTGCGAATAGCGCATCGAAGCCGAGGTCAGGCCCGCGATGCCCAGCAAGGCAATGGAGAGCACGAGGATCGCCACCATCACTTCGATGAGCGTGGTGCCGCCCTGACGGCGTGAAAGCGAAGTCGAGGTCGAATGCATTTCCTTGCGTGCTCAGCAGGTGGACGAGAACGAACGGACTGTCGGACGCCCGGCGGCGTCCAGGCAGACCTTGCGCTTGTAGGAGGTATCGAGCGTGCCGGGCGGAATGATTTCGAAGCTGCCGGCGGCGGTGAGGTTGGCGTAGCCGCGCGGATCGAACATAACGATGTTCCAGGCGGCGTTGGTGGGCTTCAGCGAGTAGCCGTTGGATTCGCCCGTGCGCTGTTGCAGCACCCTGTTTGGCGCTGTTCCCGCGGCTGTCACCGTGGCGTCGCACTGCGGGTTCTGGAACAGCATCCAGCCGTTGGTCTGATAGTCCTTGATGGCCGAGGTGTCTGCGCAGGTGGTGCTGTTGCTGGCGCTGGCAACGCACAGTGAGACACAGGAATTCTTTGCAACCGACAATGCCCGCGCCTGCGTGAGTGCAGCCGTCAGTTCGTTGCTCATGCTGGACACCTTGTTGCGTACGACGAAGGTCCGCAGGTTCGGGGCCGCCAGCGCACCAATGATCACGAGGATCGCGATGACCGTCAGTGATTCGATCAACGTGAAGCCGCGCTGGGCGTTGGAGTTCAGGGGCTCGCTTCGGGGCATGGTTGCTGGCTGCAGTGAAGGGCGTTTGCGGTAATCCGCTCGTGTAAATTAACCGCGTCTTCCATCGCAACCTAGCACCCGCTGACAAACGGTCGTTCCCGCGGGATTTGCGGAATCGTGCCAATCCCGCTCGTGAACAAAGTCTCGAACTCCTTGTTGCAGGTCCTGGCCCCATGGCCCGCCTGAGTCGTCTCGTCGTTCCCGGCGAGGTGCATCTGGTCCGTCAATCCGCCATCGCAGGCCAGCAACCCTTTGCCGACGATGTGGATTGCGAGCGATTCCTTGACACCCTGCGCCGCGCAGCTGCGGAACGTGGCGTGTCCGTCCAGGCGTACGCCTTGCTGCCCGACGCCTGGCTGATGCTCGGCACTCCGGCGTCGGCCGATGCGCTGGGCAAGATGATGCAGGCCCTGTCGCGCTGGTTCGTCACTGAGTTCAATCGACGCCACGGACGCCAGGGTGCGTTGTGGCGCAGTCGGTTCACCGCCGCTCCTTTGTCTGCATCGCATGTGATCGATGCGGTCCTGTATGTCGAACTGGCGCCGCAGCGTAGCGGCTTGGCCTCCGCCCTCGACTATCGCTGGTCGAGTGCTCCGCACCATGTGACGGGCGCGCGCGACCCGTTGCTCGTCGGGCATCGCACGCTCTGGGGGCTCGGCAACACGCCCTTCGAGCGCGAGGCCGCGCACGGTCGGATGCTGGATCAGGGTCTTGCCCACTCCTCCGCGCAGACCATCGAACAGACCTTGTTGAAGGGGTGGGCCTGGGCGTCACCCGCCGAACTTGAGTCATGGGCAGCATCGGGTCGCCGTGTCGTGCCCTTGCCTCGTGGGCGTCCCAGATTGGTGCAAAAATGACTATGTCCCCATTTAAATTCACGAGCTTGGGGCATCCAATTAAATTGGGGTCATACAAACGAGTTTTTTGATTGTCCGTGTGATTTGGCTGCAGTACGCTTGCGGGAATTCCCCAGGAACCCGCCATGGACAACTTGCATTCTTCGGCCGCGAGCGCCTCCCTGTCTGAACGCGAGGCCGCCTCAGACGGCCTGTACTCGCCGACCCACGAACACGACGCCTGCGGCGTCGGCTTCGTCGCCCACATCAAGGGCCAGAAGGCCCACAGCATCGTCGAGCAGGGTCTGAAGATCCTGGAGAACCTGGACCACCGGGGGGCGGTCGGTGCGGACAAGCTGATGGGCGACGGCGCTGGCATCCTGATCCAGATCCCGGACGAATACTTCCGTGCCGAGATGGCCGTTCAAGGCGTCGAGTTGCCGCCTTTCGGCGAATACGGCGTGGGCATGATCTTCCTGCCCAAGGAGCACGCCTCCCGCCTCGCCTGCATCCAGGAACTCGAGCGCGCCGTGAAGGCTGAGGGCCAGGTGCTCCTGGGCTGGCGTGACGTGCCGGTGGACCGCGACATGCCGATGTCGCCCACCGTGCGCGAGAAGGAGCCGATCCTCAAGCAGATCTTCATCGGCCGCGGCCCGGACGTCATCGTCCCCGACGCACTGGAACGCAAGCTGTACGTCATCCGCAAGACGGCCTCCAGCGCCATCCAGGCACTGAAGCTCACGCACAGCCGCGAGTACTACGTGCCCAGCATGAGCTGCCGCACGATCATCTACAAGGGCCTGCTGCTGGCCGACCAGGTGGGCAAGTACTACAAGGACCTGAAGGACCCGCGCGTGGTCTCGGCGCTCGCGCTCGTGCACCAGCGCTTCTCGACCAACACCTTCCCTGAATGGCCGCTCGCCCACCCCTACCGCATGGTGGCGCACAACGGCGAGATCAACACCGTCAAGGGCAACTTCAACTGGATGCGCGCCCGCGAAGGCGTGATGAAGTCGCCGGTGCTGGGCGACGACCTGAAGAAGCTCTACCCGATCAGCTTCGAAGGCCAGTCGGACACGGCCACCTTCGACAACGCGCTGGAGCTGCTCACGATGAGCGGCTACTCGCTCGCGCACGCCGCGATGATGATGATCCCGGAAGCCTGGGAGCAGCACACGACGATGGACGAGCGCCGCCGCGCGTTCTATGAATATCACGCCGCGATGCTCGAGCCCTGGGACGGCCCGGCCGCCATGGTCTTCACCGACGGCAAGCAGATCGGCGCCACGCTGGACCGCAACGGCCTGCGCCCCGCGCGCTACATCGTGACCGACGACGACATCGTGGTGATGGCGTCCGAATCCGGCGTGCTGCCCATCCCCGAGAACAAGATCGTCAAGAAGTGGCGCCTGCAGCCGGGCAAGATGTTCCTCATCGACTTCGAGCAAGGCCGCATCGTCGATGACGAGGAGCTGAAGAACCAGTTCGCCTCGGCCAAGCCTTACCGCCAGTGGATCGAGAACATCCGCGTCAAGCTCGAAGAGATTCCGGTCGACGCGGAACAGCCCGAATTCACCGAATCGCTGCTCGATCGTCAGCAGGCGTTCGGCTATTCGCAGGAAGACATCAAGTTCTTGATGAGCCCCATGGCGCAGGCCGGCGAGGAAGGCATCGGCTCGATGGGCAACGACTCGCCGCTGGCGGTACTGTCGGACAAGAACAAGCCGCTGTACAACTATTTCAAGCAGCTCTTCGCGCAAGTCACGAACCCGCCGATCGACCCGATCCGCGAAGCCATCGTGATGTCGCTGGTGTCCTTCATCGGCCCGAAGCCGAACCTGCTGGACATCAACGCGGTGAACCCGCCAATGCGCCTCGAAGTGCCGCAGCCCATCCTCGACTTCGAGGACATGATCCGCCTGCGCCACATCGAGAAGCACACGCATGGCAAGTTCAAGAGCTACGAGCTGAACATCACCTATCCCGCGGTATGGGGCGACGAGGGTGTCGAAGCCAAGTTGGCTTCGCTGTGTGCGGAGACGGTGGACGCGATCAAGAGCGGCCACAACATCCTCATCATCAGCGACCGCCGCATGGACCGCGACCACATCGCGATTCCGGCGCTGCTGGCCCTGTCGGCCGTGCACCAGCACCTGGTGCGCGAAGGCCTTCGCACGACCTGCGGACTGGTCGTGGAAACGGGGTCGGCGCGCGAAGTGCATCACTTCGGCGTGCTGGCAGGCTACGGCGCCGAAGCCGTCCACCCGTACCTCGCGATGGAGACGCTGGCCAGCCTGCACAAGGAGCTGCCGGGGGATCTGTCCGCCGAGAAGGCCATCTACAACTACGTGAAGGCGATCGGCAAGGGCCTGTCGAAGATCATGTCCAAGATGGGCGTGTCGACCTACATGTCGTACTGCGGCGCGCAGCTCTTCGAAGCCATCGGGCTTGAGAAAGACCTGGTCGAGAAATACTTCCGCGGAACGGCCTCGCAGGTGGGCGGCATCGGCGTGTTCGAGGTGGCTGAAGAAGCCATCCGCATGCACAAGGCCGCCTTCGGCGATGACCCGGTGCTCGAGGGCATGCTCGATTCGGGCGGCGAGTACGCCTGGCGCGTGCGCGGCGAAGAGCACATGTGGACGCCCGACGCCATCGCCAAGCTGCAGCACAGCACGCGGGCGAACAAGTTCGACACGTACAAGGAATACGCCCAGATCATCAACGACCAGTCGCGCCGCCACATGACGCTGCGCGGCCTGTTCGAGTTCAAGTTCGACCCGAGCAAGGCGATTCCGGTCGACGAGGTCGAACCCGCGGCCGAGATCGTCAAGCGCTTCGCCACCGGCGCGATGTCGCTGGGCTCCATCTCGACCGAAGCCCACTCGACGCTCGCGATTGCCATGAACCGCATCGGCGGCAAGAGCAACACCGGCGAGGGCGGAGAAGACCCGGCGCGGTATCGCAACGAGCTCAAGGGCATCCCGATCAAGGACGGCACCAAGGTCAGCGAAGTGATCGGCGAGAAGGTCATCGAGGCCGACTACGTGCTCAAGGAAGGCGACTCCCTGCGCTCGAAGATCAAGCAGGTCGCGTCCGGCCGGTTCGGCGTGACCACCGAGTACCTCGTCAGCGCCGACCAGATCCAGATCAAGATGGCCCAGGGCGCCAAGCCCGGCGAAGGCGGGCAACTGCCGGGCGGCAAGGTGTCCGACTACATCGGTTTCCTGCGCTACTCGGTGCCGGGCGTCGGCCTCATTTCGCCGCCGCCGCACCACGACATCTATTCGATCGAAGACCTGGCGCAGCTCATCCATGACCTGAAGAACGCCAACCAGCGCGCGAGCATCAGCGTGAAGCTGGTGAGCGAAGTGGGCGTGGGCACGATTGCGGCGGGCGTGGCGAAGGCGAAGGCCGACCACGTGGTCATCGCCGGCCACGACGGCGGCACGGGCGCCTCGCCGTGGTCGTCCATCAAGCACGCCGGCACGCCGTGGGAACTGGGCCTGGCCGAGACGCAGCAGACGCTGGTGCTCAACCGCCTGCGCTCGCGCATCCGCGTGCAGGCCGACGGCCAGATGAAGACTGGCCGCGACGTGGTCATCGGCGCGCTGCTGGGCGCCGACGAGTTCGGCTTTGCGACGGCGCCGCTGGTGGTCGAGGGCTGCCTGATGATGCGCAAATGCCATCTCAACACGTGCCCAGTGGGCGTGGCCACGCAAGACCCGGTATTGCGCAAGAAATTCCAGGGCAAGCCCGAGCACGTCGTCAACTTCTTCTTCTTCATCGCCGAAGAGGCGCGCCAGATCATGGCGCAGCTGGGCATCCGCAAGTTCGATGACCTGATCGGCCGCGCGGACCTGCTGGACACCAAGAAGGGCATCTCGCATTGGAAGGCGCGCGGCCTCGATTTCAGCCGCGTCTTCCACCTGCCGAGCGCGCCGGCCGACGTGCCGCGCCGCCAGGTCGAGGAGCAGGACCATGGCCTCGCCAAGGCGCTGGACGTGCGGCTCATCGAGAAGTGCCGCCCCGCCTTCGAGCGCGGCGAGAAGGTGCAGTTCATGGAGGAAGCGCGCAACGTCAACCGCACGGTCGGCGCCATGCTCTCCGGCGAACTGGTGCGCGCGCGTCCCGAGGGCCTGCCCGACCACACGGTGTTCATCCAGTTCGAGGGCACCGGTGGCCAGAGCTTCGGCGCCTTCCTGGCCCGCGGCATCACCTTCTACCTGATCGGCGACGCCAACGACTACACCGGCAAGGGCCTGTCGGGCGGCCGCATTGCCATCCGCCCGAGCATCGACTTCCGCGGCGACGCGACCAAGAACATCATCGTGGGCAACACGGTGCTGTACGGCGCGACCAGCGGCGAGGCCTTCCTGCGCGGCGTCGCGGGCGAGCGCTTCGCGGTGCGCCTGTCGGGCGCGACGGCGGTGGTGGAAGGCACCGGCGACCACGGCTGCGAATACATGACCGGTGGTACGGTGGTCGTGCTCGGCGAGACTGGGCGCAACTTCGCGGCCGGCATGAGCGGCGGCATCGCCTACGTGTTCGACGAGGACGGCAAGTTCGCCCAGCGCTGCAACACTTCGATGGTGGCCCTGGAGCGCGTGCTGTCCAACACCGAGCAGGAAACGCAGGTTGACCGCGCGGTCTGGCACAAGGGCCAGGCGGACGAGGTGCTACTGAAGAAGCTGATCGAGGATCACCACAAGTGGACGGGCTCGCTGCGCGCCCGCCACATCCTCGACCACTGGGCCGAGTCGCGCGCGAAGTTCGTCAAGGTGTTCCCACATGAGTACAAGCGGGCGCTGGGCGAGATCAACGCCGCCAAGGAAGCGGGCGACACCATCGCGAAGGCCAAGGCTTCGGACAAGAAGTCCAAGACCGTGGCGGCCAAGTAAACCGACGAGAAGGCGAAAGAACACAGATCATGGGAAAAGTCACCGGCTTTCTCGAGTACGAGCGCATTGAAGAGGGCTATGCGCCGGTTGCCGCTCGGGTGAAGGACTACAAGGAATTCGTCATCGGCCTGAACGAGGCCGAGGCGAAGGTCCAGGGCGCGCGCTGCATGGACTGCGGCATTCCGTTCTGCAACAACGGCTGCCCGGTCAACAACATCATTCCTGACTTCAACGACCTCGTGTACCGCGGCGATTGGCGCAACGCCTGGCGCACGCTGGACTCCACCAACAACTTCCCGGAGTTCACCGGCCGCATCTGCCCGGCGCCGTGCGAAGCCGCCTGCACGCTGAACTTCAACGACGATGCGGTGGGCATCAAGAGCATCGAGCAAGCGATCATCGACCGCGCCTGGAAGGAAGGCTGGGTCCAGCCGCGTCGCGCCAAGGTCAAGACCGGCAAGAAGGTCGCGGTGGTGGGCTCGGGCCCCGCCGGTCTCGCCGCCGCCCAGCAGCTCGCGCGGGCCGGCCACGACGTGACGGTGTACGAGAAGAACGACCGCATCGGCGGCCTGCTGCGCTACGGCATTCCCGACTTCAAGATGGAGAAGTCGCACATCGATCGCCGCGTGGAGCAGATGCGCGCCGAGGGTGTGGTGTTCCGCGAAGGCGTAATGGTGGGCCACCTGCCCGAGGGCAGCAAGGTCACCAACTGGGCCAAGGAAATCATCAGCCCGGACACGCTCAAGGAACAGTTCGATGCCGTCGTGCTGACCGGCGGTTCCGAGCAGTCGCGCGACTTGCCCGTGCCGGGGCGCGACCTCGAAGGCATCCACTTCGCGATGGAGTTCCTGCCGCAGCAGAACAAGGTCAACGCCGGCGACAAGGTCAAGGGCCAGTTGCGCGCGGACGGCAAGCATGTCGTCGTGATCGGCGGCGGCGACACCGGCTCCGACTGCGTGGGCACGAGCAACCGCCATGGCGCGGCGAGCGTCACCCAGTTCGAGCTGCTGCCCATGCCTCCGGAGCAGGAGAACAAGCCGTTGGTATGGCCGTACTGGCCGGTCAAGCTGCGCACCTCGTCCAGCCACGAAGAAGGCTGCGAGCGCGAGTTCGCCATCGCCACCAAGGAGTTCATCGGCGGCGAAGGCAAGGACAAAGGCAAGGTCAAGTCCCTCAAGGCGGTGCGCGTCGAGTGGCAGGGCAACAAGATGGTCGAGGTGCCGGGTTCGGAACAGATCGTCAAGGCCGACCTCGTGCTGCTGGCCATGGGCTTCGTGAGTCCGGTGGGCAGCATCCTCGAAGCCTTCGGCGTGGACAAGGACGCGCGCGGCAATGCGAAGGCCACCACCGACTTCACCGGCGGCTACGCGACCAACGTGCCCAAGGTGTTTGCCGCGGGCGACATGCGCCGCGGCCAGTCGCTGGTGGTGTGGGCCATCCGTGAAGGCCGGCAAGCAGCGCGCGCGGTGGACGAGTTCCTGATGGGCGCGAGCGACCTGCCGCGCTGAGGACGAAGGAAGACACCGCCCGCCCGGGGCGGTGTCCTGCTGGTCCGGGTTGGTGCCATACAACACTGTCCGGTGCAACCCCCTCAGGGTTGCCCCTGACGCATCGGGCGACCATGCGAGAATGTTCCGGTTTCCATGCGCCGATCGTGAAGTCCGAACGGTGGGCGCTTACCGAACAATTCAACCGAAGGCCGCTCTCCGGCCACCCACACCCGCTTGAAATCCGACAGCCTGATCGAAGTCGATCGTGTCACGTTCGGCTATGACGCAAGCCGCACGATCCTGAACGACCTGTCCCTGCGCTTTGGGCGCGGCAAGGTCACGTCCATCCTTGGAGGCTCGGGTTGCGGCAAGACCACCTTGCTGCGCCTGATCGGCGGCAGCAACGTGCCCAACTCCGGCGAGGTGCGCTTCGATGGCGAAACGGTGGACGGCCGCGATCGGGAGAAGATGTTCCGCATGCGCCGGCGCATGGGCATGCTGTTCCAGTTCGGCGCGCTCTTCACCGACCTGTCGGTGTTCGAGAACGTGGCCTTCCCGCTGCGCGAGCACACCGACCTGCCCGAGGCGATGATCCGCGACATCGTGCTGATGAAGCTCAACGCCGTCGGCCTGCGCGGTGCGGCCCAGTTGCGCATCTCCGAGGTGTCCGGCGGCATGGCGCGACGCATCGCGCTGGCCCGCGCCATCGCGCTGGACCCCGAGCTCATCATGTACGACGAGCCGTTCGCGGGGCTCGATCTCATCTCAATGGGCGTCGCGGCCAACCTCATCCGCACCCTGAACGACGTGACCGGCGCGACCTCGTTGGTCATCTCCCACGACGTGCCCGAATGCATGGCCATCAGCGACTACGTGGTCCTGCTCGCGCCGGGTGGGCGCATCGTGGCGCAGGGCGTGCCGAAGGAATTGATGGAATCCAGCGATCCGGAAACCCGCCAGTTCGTGCGCGGCGAGCCGGACGGGCCGGTCAAGTTCCACTACCCGGCGCCCAGCCTTGCCGAAGACTTCGAAGTGAAGGGGGTGTCTGCATGAGCAACCCCGTCACCCTGGTCGGCGCACGCACGCTGCGGGTGCTGCAATCCTTCGGCCACGCCGGCTACTTTTTCGCCGACCTGCTGCGCGCGATTCCGTCCTCGCTGCGGCGATTCGGTCTCGTGGTCACGCAGATCCACGCGATCGGCAACCTGTCGCTGCTGATCATCCTGGCTTCGGGCATGGCCGTTGGATTCGTGCTTGCGCTGCAGATGTACTACGCGCTCGTCACCTACGGCGCGACGGAGTCGCTCGGGCTGATCGTGAACCTCTCGCTCGTGCGCGAACTGGGGCCTGTCGTGGCCGCGCTGCTCTTCGCCGGCCGCGCCGGCACCTCGCTCACTGCCGAGATCGGCCTCATGAAGGCCGGCGAGCAGATCGCCGCGATGGAGATGATGGCCATCGACACCAAGAGCCGCGTGCTCGCGCCGCGCTTCATCGGCGGCATGGTGTCCATGCCCTTGCTGGCCATCCTCTTTTCCGCTGTCGGCATACTCGGCGCCTACGTCGTCGCGGTGCTGCTGCTGGGGGTGGATTCGGGCAATTTCTGGTCGATCATGCAGTCGCGCGTGGACGTGTGGCGCGACGTGGGCAACGGCATCGTCAAGAGCTTCGTGTTCGGCGTCATCTGCACCGCGGTGGCGCTGTACCAGGGCTATGAAACCGACGCCACGCCCGAAGGCGTGGCCTATGCCACGACACGCACCGTGGTGATCTCCTCGCTGTCAGTGCTGGCCATGGACTTCGTGCTCACCGCGTTGATGTTTTCGACGACCTGAGTGGCCGTCGCCAAGGAAGAAGAATCATGTCGAAAAAAGGGACTGAAACTCTCGTCGGACTGTTCGTGCTGCTGGGTCTCGCCGGCCTCGTGTTCCTGTCGCTGAAGGCGGCCAATCTCGCCAGCTTCGGCTCGCGAGACAGCTATGCGGTGTCGGCGCGGTTCGACAACATCGGCGGCCTGAAGGCGCGCTCGCCCGTGCGCAGTGCTGGCGTGACGGTCGGGCGCGTCACTTCCATCACCCTGGACGGAAAGACCTTCCAAGGTCTCGTCACCATGGAGCTGGACAAGGGCGTGCAGTTTCCGAAGGACTCGTCCGCCAAGATCCTGACGAGCGGGTTGCTGGGCGACCAGTACGTGGGCATCGAGCCGGGTGCGGATGAGAAGAATCTCGCGGCCGGCGACGTGATCAAGCAGACGCAGTCCGCGGTGGTGCTGGAAAACCTGATCGGCCAATTCCTCTTCAACAAGGCGGCCGAAGGCGGCAACAGCAGCGCCGGCGGCGCAGCCCCGGCCGCTCCGGCGCCCGCGCCAGGGGCGAAGAAATGACGGTGCGGGCCTTGCTGAAGCGCATCGCCGCATGGACGGCGCTCGGCATCGCGCTCGTGGTGCTGCAAGGCTGTTCCACCCTGCGCGGCAAGACCGCGGGCGAGCGTCTGGACCCGTGGGAGAGCTGGAACCGCAAGGTCTTCACCTTCAACGAGAAGCTCGACGAGAAGGTGCTCAAGCCCGTTGCCGTGGGCTACAGCAACGTCGTGCCGCGCCCGGTGCGCAGCAGCGTCGACAACTTCTTCGGCAACGCGGCGGATGCCTGGTCGGCCGTCAACAACTTCCTGCAGGGCAAGGTCAGCAACGGTCTTCACGACGTGATCCGCTTCGGCACGAACACCGTCTTCGGCCTGGGCGGCACACTGGATGTCGCGACCGAATTCGGCCTGGATCACCAGTACGAGGACTTCGGGCAGACGCTGGGCACCTGGGGCTTCGGCCAGGGCGCCTATATCGTGTGGCCCGTCTTCGGGCCATCGAGCGTTCGCGAGTCGATTGCGTTGCCCTTCGACCGCGCCGTGTCGCCGGCGCTCGTGATCCATGACGGCGCCGTGAAATGGGAAGTGACCGGCTTGCAGCTCGTCAATACGCGCGCCGGGCTGCTGGGCGCGAGCAAGGTGCTCGACGACATCGCACTCGACAAGTACACCTTCATCCGGGACGCGTACTTGCAGCGGCGTCGAAGCCTGGTCTATGACGGCGACGAGCCGCCGCCGAAGGACGATGGGCGGGGCAAGGACGACGGGCGCGCGTACGACGACGCGAAGCCCGCAGCGGATGCGGGCAAGCCAAGTGACGCCAAACCGGCCGACACCAAGCCTGCGGATATCGCACCGACCGATCCGAAGCCACAGACACCACCCGCTACCAAATAGCCGCCAACCGGACCTCGACTGAACGCGTTGTGACAAGGCGCTTGGGGCAGGGGCCGAACTCCCGGCACCGCCTGAACTCCAAACCCGGTGCCCGCGAGGGCAGGGCTTAGAAAGGTAAACGAATGTTTTCTCGACGCATTGCTCTCTTCCTCTCCGCGGCGGCGCTCATGCTCGCCAGCGGCGTCGCCTCGGCGCAGACCGCGCCCGAGGCGCTCATCAAGCAGGTCTCCACCGAAGTGCTGGACGCGGTGAAGGCCGACAAGTCCATCAAGTCGGGTGACGTGCAGAAGATCATCGCGCTGGTCGATGCGAAGGTCATGCCGCACGTGAACTTCCAGCGCATGACGTCCTCGGCCGTCGGTCGTTATTGGCGCCAGGCCACGCCCGACCAGCAGAAGCGCCTCGAAGACGAATTCAAGGTCCTGCTCGTCCGCACCTACTCCGGCGCGCTCGCGCAGGTGAAGGACCAGACGGTCCAGCTCAAGCCCAGCCGTCCGAGCCCCGACCCCAACGAAGTCGTCGTGAAGACGGAGATCCGCGGCCAAGGCGACCCGATCCAGCTCGACTATCGCCTGGAAAAGGCGGGCAACGACTGGAAGATCTACGACGTGAACGTCCTGGGCGTGTGGCTGGTCGAGAACTATCGCAACAGTTTCGCGCAGGAGATCGGCGCCAACGGCATCGATGGCCTGATCGCCAAGCTGGCCGAGCGCAACAAGTCGGCGTCGTCTGCGAAGTAAGCACCATGCTGCTGCTGCCCGCCACCGTCACCATCCAGGAGGCACGCGACACACGTGCCATGCTGGCCCAGGCCCTCAAGCGCGAGCCCGAGGGGCCGGTGGTGATCGATGCGTCGGGCCTGCAGCAGTTCGACACCTCGGTCATTGCCGTGCTGCTCGAATGCCAGCGACTCTCGCAGGCCTGGGGCAAAGCCTTCGGCGTGAAGAACGCGCCGGCCAAGCTCGCCTCGCTGGCCAAGCTCTACGGTGTGGACCCGCTGCTGAAGCTGGAGTGATTGGCCCCCCCAGTCGCTGGCGCTCCTGCCCCCAAGGGGCGCTTCCCTGCGGACCGGCGGAGCCGGATCCGCGGGAATTGCTTGAGGGGCGGCTTGGCTTCGCCTTTGCCTTTGCCTGAGGGGCGTCAGGTTGGGGCGTAGCGCTTGGCGCGCAGGTTTTTCTTGATCTCCTGCAGCATCGGTCGCAGCTCGCCGGGAAGGCGCAGCGCGACGGCTGTCGTGAGGATGTCGATCACCATCAGGTGCAGCAGCCGCGACACCATGGGGCTGTAGCGGTCGTAGTCTTCCGGGTGGTCGCAGGCCAGCAGGATCTGGTTGGTGCCCTGTGCCGTTTGCGCCAGGGGCGAGCCGCTGGCCGTGATGAGGATGGTGGTCGCGCCCTTGCGCCGGGCAATGTCCGCTGCATCGAGCAAGTCGCGGCTGCGGCCGGAGTTGCTGATGATCACCGCGCAGTCGCCGGGTTGCAGCATGGTGGCTGACATGACCTGGATGTGCCCGTCGCTGATGGCCGCGGTGGTCACGCCCAGGCGAAAGAACTTGTGCTGCGCGTCCTGCGCCACGATGCCGGAATTGCCCACGCCGTAGAACTCGATGCGCTTGCCGTCGCGGCCGGCGGCCGACAGTGCGGCGATGGCGCGCTCGAAGGCGTGGCTGGCGGCGTCGTTGCGGTACTTGAGCAGCGCCGACACCGCGTTGTCGATGACCTTCACGATCACGTCCGAGGGCTTGTCGTCCTCGTCGACCGAGCGATGCACGAAGGGCACGCCTTCGTTGACGTTGCCGGCGAGCTTGAGCTTGAAATCCGCCAGGCCGTCATAGCCGACGCTGCGGCAAAAGCGCACGACGGTGGGCTTGCTGACATGCGAACGCTCGGCGAGTTCGCTCACGGGGAGGCTCGCGAAGCTGCGCGGGTCGGCAAGGACGAGCTTCGCCACGCGCTGCTCGGCCGGAGGCAGGGCAGGGATGGAGGCGCGTATGCGGTCGAGCATGATCTTGTCGTCCTTCCACGGGGCGCGGCCTTCTCGCGAGGCCTGCGCTAACCCCTACTGCTCTTCGGCCCAGGCGAAGCCGTCGCGTGCGACGAGCGCGCTCGCCGCCGCCGGGCCCCAGGTGCCGGCCGCGTAGGGGCGCGGACCACCGGACGCGTTGTTGTCGCGCTCCCACGCGTCGAGGATGGGTTCGACCCAGCGCCAGGCTTGTTCCTGCTCATCGCTGCGCACGAACAGGTTCAGGCGGCCGGCGATGGCGTCGAGCAGCAGGCGCTCGTAGGCGCCGACGCGCTTCTCTGCGAAGGCCTTGTCGAAGTCCAGGTCGAGGAACACCGGGCTCAGCGACTCCTGCTGCCCCGCGCCCTTGGCCGCGAGCAGGTGCAGTTCCAGGCCGTCCTCGGGCTGCAGCTTGATCACGAGCTTGTTCGGCTGGTTCACGCCGGGGAAGATGCTGTGCGGCGTGGGCCGGAAGTTCACGACGATCTGCGCGTCGCGCGCGGCCAGCCGCTTGCCGGTGCGCAGGTAGAAGGGCACGCCGGCCCAGCGCCAGTTCTCGACTTCGGTGCGCAAGGTCACGAAGGTCTCGGTCTTGCTGCCGACGGGCACCTTGGTTTCCTCGAGGTAGCCCGGCACCGGCTTGCCCGACGACGTGCCCTTGCGGTACTGCCCGCGGATCACGTCGCGCGCGACGCTTTCTTCGGTGAAGGGCTTGAGCGAGCGCAGCACCTTGAGCTTTTCGTCGCGGATGGCGTCGGCGTCCATGCGCGAGGGCGGCTCCATTGCCACCATGGTGAGCAGCTGCAGCGCATGGTTCTGGATCATGTCGCGCAGGGCGCCGGTGCGGTCGTAGAAGTCGCCCCGCGTGCCCACGCCGAGGTCCTCGGCGAGCGTGATCTGGATGTTGGCGATGCTCTCGCGGCGCCACAGCGGCTCGAAGAGGGCGTTGCCGAAGCGCAGCGCCATCAGGTTCTGCACGGCCGGCTTGCCGAGGTAGTGGTCGATGCGGAACGCCTGGGTCTCGCTGTAGACCGAGCGGACGACGCGGTTGATTTCCTGGGCGCTCGACAGGTCGTGGCCGAGCGGCTTTTCCAGCACGACGCGGATGCTCGGCCCGTTCAGCCCGACGGCACCGAGCTGCTCGCAGATCATCGGGAAGAGATGCGGGCTGGTGGCGAGGTACAGCACCGCCGTGTCGGCGTTGCGCTCTTCGAGCCACTTCTTGAGCTTGAGGTAGTCCTCGGGGTGGGACAGGTCCATGCGCCGGTAATGCACCAGCTGGGCGAAACGCTCGAACTCCTCGTCGCTCGGGCGCTTGGCGTCGACCACGTCCTGGAAGCGATCCTTGAGCCAGGTCCGGTATTTTTCGTCGGTCTGCTCGTCGCGGGCGACCGACAGGATGCGCCCGTTGGGCGGCAGCTTGCCGTGCCTGAAAGCCTGGAAAAGCGCCGGCATGAGCTTGCGCCACGTGAGGTCGCCGGTGCCACCGAAGAAGACAAGATCGAAGGACATTTCCGCGTTCGATGTAATTTAGTTTCATGCGAATGATGCCGAAGTTTCTTCGCCGGGTCAACGGCGGCGATCTGCCGGCATCGCCTCGCATGAGGCGGTTGCGGGCAATCGGGAGGCCCGGTTACGGCGTGGCAACAAGCCGAGTCGGACAACGCCGCGACGGCGTGTGCTCGGGTTCTAATGGCGGACGGGAACAGCTCGGCCACAGATGCTGACCCCAAGGACGCAGCCATGAACCAACTCGACCAGCTCAAGCAATTCACCACCGTCGTTGCCGACACCGGCAATTTCAAGCAGCTCGCCGCCTTCGCGCCGCGCGACGCCACCACCAACCCCTCCCTCATCCTCAAGGCCGTCCAGCAGCCGGACTACGCACCGCTGCTGTCGGAAACCGTCGCCCAGTTCAAGAGCTGGCCGCACGAGGAAGTCGTCGACCAGGTGCTGGTGCGCTTCGGCCTGGAGATCCTCAAGGTCGTGCCTGGTCGCGTGTCCACCGAAGTCGATGCACGCCTGAGCTTCGACTGCGCCGCCACCGTCGCCCGCGCCCACCGCATCATCGCCCTGTACGAGGCCGCCGGCATCGGGCGCGACCGGGTGCTCATCAAGATCGCATCGACCTGGGAAGGCATCCAGGCCGCGCGCATCCTCGAGCGCGAGGGCATCCACTGCAACCTCACGCTGCTGTTCTCGTTCTGCCAGGCCGTGGCCTGCGGCGAGGCCGGCGTGCGGCTCATCTCGCCCTTCGTCGGCCGCATCTACGACTGGTACAAGAAGTCGGCCGGCGCTGGCTGGGACGAGGCGGCCAATGCGGGCGCCAACGACCCGGGCGTCAAATCGGTGGCGGCCATCTACCGCTACTACAAGAAGTTCGACATCGACACCGAAGTGATGGGCGCGAGCTTCCGCAACATCGGCCAGATCATTGCGCTCGCCGGCTGCGACCTGCTCACCATCAGCCCCGACCTGCTGGCCGCGCTGCAAGCCAGCGAAGAGCCGATCACGCGTGCGCTGGAGCCCGAGACAGCCCGGGCATGCGATGTGCACGCCATCACCTACAACGAGTCCAGCTTCCGCTACGCGTTGAACGACGATGCGATGGCAACCGAGAAACTCGCCGAAGGCATCCGCGCGTTCGCCGTCGATGCCGCCAAGCTCGACAAGATCATTCAATCGCTCTGATGAAAACACTTCGCTGCGACCAAACCGAAGCCTGGAGCGCGCTGCGCGGCCACTACGAAGCCCACGGGCGTGAGTTCGACCTGCGCGATGCCTTCGGCCGCGACCCGGGCCGCTTCGACGCCTTCGCAGTCGAGGCGCCTCAGGTCTTCGCCGACCTGTCCAAGAACCGCATCGACGTGGCGTCCTTGCATTTCCTGCTCGACCTCGCGCGCGAATGCGGTGTGGAGGCGCGGCGCGACGCGATGTTCAAGGGCGAGGCCATCAACCACACCGAAGGCCGGCCCGTGCTGCACACCGCCTTGCGTGCGCCGCGCGGCAAGGGGCCGTTCAGCGACGACGTCCATGGCGTGCTCGATGCGATGCTTGCCTATGTCGAGACGGTGCGCGACACCGCGGCCAGCGGCATCCGCCACATCGTGAACATCGGCATCGGCGGCAGCGACCTGGGGCCGCAGATGGTGGTGCCGGCGCTCGATGCCTTCGTCCACCCGGGCCTGCAGTTCCACTTCGTGTCCAACGTCGACGGCCATGACATCGCGCCGGTGCTGCGGCAGATCAAGCCGCAGGAGACGCTGTTCATCATCGCGAGCAAGACCTTCACCACGCAGGAGACCATGGCGAATGCCCAGGTCGCGAAGGCCTGGTTCGAGTCCAACGGCGGGCGCGACATCGCCAAGCATTTCGTCGCCACCACCACCAACGTGAAGGCGGCTGCCGAGTTCGGCATCACCACCACCTTCGGCTTCTGGGATTGGGTGGGCGGGCGCTACTCGCTGTGGTCGGCCATCGGCTTGCCCATCGCGCTGGCCATCGGCGCCGAACACTTCCGCTCGCTGCTGGCCGGTGCGCATGCGATGGACCGCCACTTCGCCGAAGCGCCGCTGGCCAAGAACCTGCCGGTGCTGCTCGCGCTCATCGACGTCTGGTACCGCAACTTCCATGGCTTCACGAGCCGCAGCGTCGCGCCTTACCACCAGGGCCTGAAGCGGCTGCCTGCCTACTTGCAACAGCTGGAGATGGAAAGCAATGGCAAGTGCGTGGACCTCGCCGGCGAGGCGCTGCCCTATGCAACGAGCCCCGTCGTCTGGGGCGAGCCCGGCACCAACGGACAGCACGCCTACTTCCAGATGCTGCACCAGGGAACGGACGTGATTCCGGTGGAGTTCATCCTCGTGAAGCGTCCGACGCATGCCTTCACCGACCTGCACACCAAGCTCCTGGCCAACGGCCTCGCGCAATCGCAGGCGCTGATGCAAGGCAAGTCGACCGATCAGGCGCATGGCGAGAAGGCGCCCACGGCGTCGAAATCGCTCGACGCCGACACCATCGCGCGCCACCGCACCTTCCCCGGCAACCGGCCGAGCACGACGCTGGTGCTGGACCAGCTGACGCCAGAAAGCCTGGGCGCGCTCATTGCGCTGTATGAGCACCGCGTGTTCGTGAGCGGCGCGCTGTGGGGCATCAACAGCTTCGACCAATGGGGCGTGGAGCTGGGCAAGGCCTTGTGCAACGACCTGCTGCCGCGTCTTTCCTCCGGCGACACCGCCGGCCTGGATGCATCGACCGCGGGGCTCCTGAAGCGGCTGACCGCGTGAACGTCGTCTTCGACTTCGGCGGCGTGCTGTTCCGCTGGCAGCCGCACGAGTTCATGCCGAGGTTGCTGCCGCACCGGGCGCGCAACGAGGAGGCGACCGCCGCGCTGGTCGCCGACTTCTTCCAGGGCTACAGCGGCGACTGGGGCGAGTTCGATCGCGGCACGGCCGATGAATTCCGCGTCGCGCACCGCATCGCCTTCCGCACCGGGCTGGACCTGGCCGACGTGCAGCTCGTCATCGACGCCATCCCGTCGGAGCTGCAGCTGATGCCGCACAGCCTGCCGATGATCGAGCGCCTGAAGGCAGCCGGGCATCGGCTCTTCTTCCTGTCGAACATGCCCAAGCCCTACGCCGAGCAGCTGGAGCGATTGCACCCGCTGTACGACTGGTTCGAGGCCGGCCTGTTCTCCTCGCGCATCGACATGGTGAAGCCGGAGCCGGCGATCTTTCATCACGCGGCGAAGACCTTCGGCATCGTGCCGCGAGAGAGCGTCTTCATCGACGACTTCGTGCTCAACGTGAAGGCGGCCAAGGCGCTCGGCTGGAACGCCATCCACTTCCTCAGTGCCGCGCAGTGTGACGCGGACCTGGCGAAGCTGGGTCTGTAGGGCGGACGTTGGCGGCATCGCGCGGCGAGCCGGGCAGGTGGCGGCTCCAGGCGCGCCGCAACTGGAGGTCGGAGCTGAAGCCGGCCACTGACGCCGCCTGCGTCACGCTCGCGCCGTTGAGGAGCGAGCGCCGTGCGAGCTCCAGGCGGATGCGTTCCAGGTAGTGCAGCGGCGACACGCCGGCGTGCTCGGCAAAGAGCCGCTGCAGGTGCCGCTCGGTCACGTGCGCCACGGCGCTCAGCGAGGCCATGTCCCATTCGTCGGTCGGGCGCTCGCTCACCGCATCCTGCACGCGGTGCACGGCGGGATGCAGGTGATGCCGGTGCGCGAGCATCGGCGACAGCTCCGGGTCGTTGGGCGTGCGGCGCAGGTACACCACCATGTCCTTGGCCACCGAGGCGGCGATGCCGTCGCCGCAGGTCTGGGCCACCAGGTGCAGCGCGAGGTCGATGCCGGCCGTCACGCCGGCACTCGACGCGATCGGTCCGTCGACGACGAAGACACGGTTGTCCACCACCTGCGCGGCCGGCGCCAGCGCGCGCAGCTCGTCGAGCACCTCGTGGTGCGTGGTGCAGCGGCGCGACCCGAGCAGCCCGGCGCGTGCAGCGAGCAGCGAGCCGGAGCAGATGGTGACCAGCCGGTGCCCCGCTGCCTCATCGGCCAGCGCCGGGGCGAAGCACCGGCCCAGCCAGTTGGCAGTGGTGTGGATCGCACGCACCGGAGACGGCAGCGTCTCGCTCGGCTGGCCGACGAGCACGACCCAGGTCGGCGCATCGAAGCGTTCAGGAAAGGGCTCCAGCCCGCCCATCACGAGACCCACCGAGCTCGGCAGCTCGGCCGACGCCCCGGTGAATCGCAGCCGAAAGCGCGCCGGCCGCCCCGCGCGAAGCAGGTGCTGGTTGGCCAGCCTCAGCGATTCCGCCGGGCCGGCCACGTCCAGCAGCAGCGCCCGTGGCGTCAGCACGACGAGGACGTCGACGAGGCCGTCTTCAGGCTGCACGCCGCACGGCCTCCTCGACGCTGCAGATGGTGGCGAAGCGGCCATGCAGCACGGCGCAGGTGCGCTCCGCGATGTCGGCGGCCGGCAGCGGCTTGCCGTCGATGGTCTGCATGTCGAAAGTAAGCGTGGCCTCGGCCACGAAGTCGACGGTGAAGCCTTCGTCGCTCGCGTGCCGCGTCGTCGTCTCGCAGCACTGCTCGGTGCGGATGCCCGCGACGATCAGCCGGCCGATGCCGCGCTCGCGCAGCCACACCGACAGGCCGGTGCCCACCAGCGCGCTGTGGCGGCCCTTGATGAACTCGGCGGCCGGCTTGAAATCGGCCAGGCCCTGCATCGGCCGCACATGGCCGGATTCGATGGCGAAGGGGTTGTCGGGCGTCGCGGGTTCGTCGACGTGGAGGATGCGCACGATCGGCACGCCGCGGCTCGCGCACGCGTCGATGAGCGCGTTGGCACGAGCAAGAAAGGACATCGCCGCCTCGGCGCGGAAGTAGGCGCGCTGGCGGAACGATTCCTGGACGTCGATGAGGAGGAGGGCGGTGTTCATGTCTGGCTTCAGTGGGTTGTTGGAAGCCATGACGATAGAGTGTGCCCGTCAACCGGGCCGCTCGGCAAGCGGCATGAATCGATCAGTTTCGGACATCCATGCCAGCCAGGCCGCGGACGGCCGCGTGCGCCGCGTCCGCTGCCTGCGCGGTGACCTGCGCCTTCCACGCGTCGGTGTCGATGTAGAAGGCATCGCGGATCTGCTGCTTGATGACCGTGCGCAGCGGCTCGGGCGCTTCGGGGTGGTTCTCCAGCCACTGGTCGCCGCGCAGCGCGTTGAGCGCATCCAGCAGCGGCACCGTGCCGAACTCCAGTGCGATGCCGGTGTATTCGGCCTGCGGGCATTCGTCGTACACCGCCTCCCACATCAAGCCGGTGAGGTAGGCGGAGGTCGAGCTGCCGTCGTAGATCGAGGTGAGCGTGTCGCCCCACCACGCGCGGGCTCGCGCAAGGGCGGCTGCGTCATCCCGGCAGGCGAAGATGCGCTCGCCGTGGCCGGTGGGCCCGAGGCCGGTGTGCAGATCGATCCAGCCCAGCTGCGTGCAGCGCGAGGCGTGGTCCTGCAGCACGTGGCGCAGCGTCTGGTTGCTCCAGGTCGGGTTGTGGCCGCCGTAGAACAGGCCCTCCGGATGCCCGTGCTGGCCGCTCGACACGGCGGCCTGCAGCGGCTCGATGCCACGCTCCTGCAGCAGGCGCATGGTCTTGGCGTTGATGTAGTCCGACGGCGGCCAGGTCGGCGGCACGAGGATGCCGGCGATCTCGTCGTAGGCCGGGTTCTCGGGCAACGGTTTCGAGAAGTCGTGGAAGTTGCGGTTGAGGTCCACGTTCTCGTGCGTCACGCGCCGCCACCACGAGAAGCCGTAGGGGTTCAGGCCGTGGATGTACAGCACCGCCACACCCGCGTCCGCCGCCTGGCGGCGCCACCCTGCATCGGCCAGCAAGGCGACTTGCACCCCCGAGCCGCAGAAGCCTTCCACGCCATGGCAGGCGCTGCTGATCATCAGCAGCCGTGAGGCATCGCGCGGGCCGTCCAGCGCCACGTCCATGGCCAGGGTCTCGCCATCGCGCCCGAGCATCGGGTGCACGTGCGGCTCGACGTCCAGGCCAGCTGCGTCCGCGGCAGCGAGGAACTTCCCGCGTGCCTCGGCATAGGTCTGCGAGAAGTGCCGCGAAACGTGATCGGATGCGGCCATGTCAGCCTCGCTTCACCGCGGCGTGGCCAGCCACTGCTCGGCCAGGCGCACCCACAGCGTGGCGCCCAGCGGGATGAGCTCGTCGTTGAAGTCGTAGCTCGGGTTGTGCAGCATGCACGGGCCCATGCCGTGGCCGCCTTCTCGGTGGCTGCCGTCTCCGTTGCCGATGAGGAAGTAGGCGCCCGGCTTGGCCTGCAGGAAGTAGCTGAAGTCCTCGGCGCCCATGGTGGGCTCGAACTCGAGCACGTTCTCCGCGCCCACCACCTCGGCCATCACACGTCGCGCGAACTCGGTCTCGGCGGGGTGGTTGATGGTCGGCGGGTAGTTGCGCACGAACTCGAACTCGCAGCTCGCGCCGAAGGCCGCGGCGGTGTGCTCGCTGATCTGCTTCATGCGCTGTTCGATCATGTCCAGCACCTCGAGCGTGAAGGTGCGCACCGTGCCCTCCATGACGCAGGAATCCGGCACGACGTTGGTGGCCTCGCCGGTGTGGATCATGGTCACCGAGATCACGCCGGCGTCGATGGGACGCTTGTTGCGCGAGATGATGGTCTGGAAGGCCTGCACCATCTGGCAGGCCACGGGCACGGGGTCGATGCCGTTGTGCGGCATGGCCGCGTGGCCGCCCTTGCCGTGGATGGTGATCTTGAACTCGTTGCTCGACGCGAAGCACGGCCCGTTCTTGATTGCGAACTGGCCCACCTGCATGCCCGGCCAGTTGTGCGCGCCGAAGATGGCTTCCATCGGGAACTGCTCGAACAGGCCGTCGCGGATCATCTCGCGCGCGCCGCCGCCGCCTTCTTCCGCGGGCTGGAACACGAGGTACACCGTGCCGTCGAAGTTGCGGTGCTTCGCGAAATGCTTGGCCGCCGCCAGCAGCATCGCGGTGTGGCCGTCGTGGCCGCACGCATGCATCTTCCCGTGGTGCTGGCTGGCATGGGCAAAGCTGTTGTGCTCCGTCATGGGCAGCGCGTCGATGTCGGCGCGCAGACCGATGGCGCGGCTGCTGGTGCCGTTCTTGACGATGCCCACCACGCCCGTGGTGCCCATGCCGCGGTGGATGGGGATGCCCCAGTCGGTGAGCTGCTTGGCGATGACGTCGGCGGTGCGGCGCTCCTCGAAGCACAGTTCAGGGTGGGCATGGATGTCGCGCCGCACGGTGGCGATGGCGGCCGCGTCCGCGAGGATGGATTCGATCAGGCGCATGGTGGCTCCGGAACGCTCATCCAGGCCCCGGGTCGGGGCGGCGAGCGAATCGCAAGGGATGATGCAGGGCAGTTTACCCGTGGGTACCAAGCCCTGCCATCGAGCGGGGAACGCGGTGTGCGCAGGGCAGGCGTGCGCGCCTTGCCTCTCGAATCAGCGCCTGACCCGTCCGTCGTCCGTCAACATCGACAGGTCGACGAAATGCGAAGCGACGTGATCCTTGGGTCCGAACTTCACGTGGAAGCCGCCATAGTCTCCGTTGGTGATGGATTCCAGCCCGGTCACGAGCGAGTCGCGCGAAGGGTTCTTGCCGGCGCGGCGCAGGCCGTCGGCCAGCACCTTGGCGGCCAGGTAGCCTTCCATGCTCGAGTAGTTCGGCTTGTTCTTGCCGCCCGCCTTGTGGGCCGCGTCGATGTACTCGCGGGCGATGGGCGCGGCGGTGGAGAACGGGAAGGGCATGACCTGGCTGATCATCACGCCGCGGCCTTCCTTGCCCAGTTCGTCGGCCAGCGCCTGCGTGCCCACGAAGGACACGTTGTAGAAGGTGCCGCCGTAGCCCGCCTTGCGCGCCTCGCGGATGAAGGCGGCGCAGGACTTGTACGCACTGATCTGCACCACCGAGGCCGGCGCCTTGGCGACGATGTCCTGCACGGCCTGCGCCACCTTCACCGTGTTGCGTTCCACCGTGCCCAGCGCGACCGGCTCCAGGCCCTGGGCCTTGAGCGCGCGCTTCACGCCTTCCAGACCGGCCTTGCCGTAGGCGTCGTTCTGGTAGAAGACCGCGATCTTCTTCAGGTTCAGCTCGGTGAGCTGCTTCACGATCAGGCCCGTCTCGTCGTAGTAGGACGCGCGCAGGTGGAAGATCCAGCGGCTGAACGGGTCGCGCAGGGCCTCGGCGCCGGTGAAGGGGCCGAAGAACGGCACCTTCGCTTCGTTGACCAGGGGCAGGGCGGCCAGGCAGGTGGGGGTGCCGACGTAGCCGAAGAGGGCGAAGACGTCGTCCTTGATGAAGCGCTCGGTGTTGGCCTTGCAGCGGTCCGGCTCGTAGCCGTCGTCCAGCGTGCGCAGCTCGATCTGCTGGCCGTTGATGCCGCCTGCGGCGTTGAGATGGTCGAAGTACAGCTTCGCCCCATGGTTCATCTGGATGCCCAGCTGGGCGGCGGGACCGGTGAAGGCCGCCGATTGGCCCAGCACGATTCGGCCGGATTGGGCCCAGGCGGGCAGTGCCAGCGCAGCCGTGCCGGCGGCCATTCTCGTGATCACGTCACGGCGTTTCATCTCACTCTCCAAGTCAATACGTCGGGCGATCGAGCTCCCCTCGCCCGCCATCCCATTCACGAGACTGTCCAGCATAGGGATCTGGATGAGATTCTCCAGCGGGAATCTTGACCCCTGTCCGCAGCGCGCACCGATGTCTGTGCAATAGTTGACGGCATGAACGACGCCGTCTCCATCGTCCGGGCCGCATGCCCCCACGACTGCCCCGACACCTGCGCCATCCGCGTCACCGTGCAGGGCGGCCGCGCCATCAAGGTCCAGGGCCATCCGGACCATCCGCCCACCCACGGTGCCTTGTGCACGAAGGTCTCGCGATACCCCGAGCGCACCTACTCCGCGGACCGCGTGCTGCACCCCCTGCGGCGCACCGGGCCCAAAGGCAGCGGGCAGTTCGAGCGGGTGAGCTGGGACGAGGCGCTGGGCGACATCGCGTCGCGGCTTGCGGCCATCGCCGCGCGCGATCCGCAGGCCATCGTGCCCTACAGCTATGCCGGCACCATGGGCCTCTTGCAAGGCGAGAGCATGGATCGCCGCTTCTTCCACAAGCTGGGCGCGTCGCTGCTGGATCGCACCATCTGTGCCAGCGCAGGCGGCGAGGCATTGGCGGCGACCTACGGCGGCAAGATCGGCATGCACGTGGAGCACTACGCCGAGAGCCGCCTGATCATCATCTGGGGCAGCAACTCGATCGCATCGAACCTGCACTTCTGGACCTTCGCGCAGGCGGCGAAGCGCGAAGGCGCCAAGCTGATCTGCGTCGATCCGCGCAAGACCGAGACGGCCGACAAGTGCCACCAGCATATCGGCCTGCTGCCGGGCACCGACGGCGCGCTGGCGCTCGGGATGATGCACGAGCTGATCGTCAACGACTGGCTGGACCACGACTACATCGAGCGGCACACCGAAGGCTGGCCCAAGCTGCGCGAGCGTGCATTGCAATGGCCGCCCGAGCGTGCGGCCGAGGTCTGCGGCATCACCGCCGAAGAAGTGCGTGGCCTGGCCCGCGACTATGCGACGACCAAGCCTGCCGCCATCCGCCTCAACTACGGCATGCAGCGCGTGCGCGGCGGCGGCAACGCGGTGCGGCTGGTCGCCATCCTGCCGTGCCTGATCGGCGCGTGGCGGCATCGCGCCGGCGGCATGCTGCTGTCCGCTTCGGGCTGGTTCCCGGTGGACCGCGCGGCCTTGCAGCGGCCCGACCTCATGGGCGCGCGCCAGTGCCGCACCATCAACATGAGCACCATCGGCGACGACCTGCTGCGTGAATCGTCCCCCGAGTTCGGGCCGAAGATCGAGGCGCTGGTGGTCTACAACAGCAACCCGGTGGCGGTGGCACCAGAGTCGCCGAAGGTGGTGGCGGGCTTCAAGCGCCACGACCTCTTCACCGTGGTGCTCGAGCAGTTCATGACCGACACCGCCGACCACGCCGACTACGTGCTGCCCGCCACGACGCAGCTCGAGCACCTGGACGTGCACACGAGCTACGGCCACAGCTACGCGCTCCTCAACGAGCCGGCCATCGCGCCGCTGGGCGAGGCGCGGGCCAACACCTCGGTCTTCCGCGAGCTGGCACAGCGCATGGGCTTCACCGAGGACTGCTTCAAGGACAGCGACGAGGACATGGCCCGCGTGGCTTTCAGCCGCGACGTGACGCTGGACGCCCTGCGCGAGTCGCACTGGGTCAAGCTGCCGCTGCCCGATGCGCCGCTGGCCGAGGGGCAGTTCCGCACGCCCAGCGGCAAGTGCATCATCGATTCGCCCATCTTCGGCGTGCCCGACCACGTGCCGAATTACGAGTCGTCCACGGGTGAGCTGGCCGAACGCTATCCGCTTGCGATGATCTCGCCGCCGGCGCGCAATTTCCTCAACTCCAGCTTCGTCAACGTGCAAAGCCTGCGCGACATCGAAGGCGAGCCGGTGCTGGAGATGCACGAAGGCGACGCCGTGCGGCGCGGCATTGCCAACGGCCAGATGGTGCGGGTGTTCAACGACCGCGGCGAGTATGTCTGCAAGGCCGTGCTCAGCGCCCGCGCGCGACCGGGCGTGGTCAACGGCCTGGGCATCTGGTGGCGCAAGCTGGGTGCGAATGGCACCAACGTCAACGAGCTCACGCACCAGCGCCTCACCGACATCGGCCGGGCGCCGTCGTTCTATGACTGCCTGGTCGAGGTTCAGCCCGCCGGCGCATCGGCGACGTGAGACGCTGGCGGCTCATGGCGGGGATCGGACTCTCCAGCGTCGCAGGCATCGTCGCACTGGCCATCGGCACGGTGTGCCTCACCTCCGGCTGCAGCACGGTCGGCTACTACGCGCATTCGGTGGGCGGCCACCTCGACCTGCTGCGCAGCGCCAAGCCCGTGCCCGACTGGCTGGGCGACGGGGCAGCCACGCCGGCATTGAAGGAGCGCCTCGTACTCACCCAGCGCATGCGCGACTTCGCGGTGCGCGAGCTGCAGCTGCCCGACAACGCCAGCTACCGCCGCTATGCCGACCTGCACCGCAATGCCGCGGTGTGGAACGTGGTGGCCGCGCCCGAGCTGAGCCTCACGCTCAAGACCTGGTGCTTTCCGTTCGTGGGCTGCGTGGGTTACCGCGGCTATTTCGACCGTGCGCGCGCCGATGCCTTCGCCGAGGAGCTGCGTGCGCAAAAGCTGGAGGTGAGCGTGTATGGCGTGCCGGCCTATTCGACGCTCGGCGCCTTGCCCGGCGACTTCTTTGCCGACCCGCTGCTCAGCACCTTCATCAACTTTCCCGAGGGCGAGCTCGCGCGGCTCATCTTCCACGAGCTGTCCCACCAGGTGGCCTATGCCCAGGGCGACACCGAGTTCAACGAATCCTTCGCGACCGCGGTGGAGCGCATCGGCGGCAAGCGCTGGCTGGAGGAGCGCGCCACGCCCGAGGCGCGCCACGAGTACGAGGTGTTCGATGGCCGCCGCCAGGACTTCCGCGCCATCACCAAGAAGTACCGCGACAAGCTCGACGCCGTCTACAAGAGCAGCGTGAGCGACGACGAGAAGCGCCAGCGCAAGGCGGCGGTGATGGCCGAGTTGCGCGCCGAGTACGACACGATGAAGGCGCAGCGCTGGGGCGGGTATTCAGGGTATGACGGCTGGTTCCTGCGCGCCAACAATGCGTCCTTTGGCGTGCTCGCCGCCTACAACGAACTGGTGCCCGACTTCGAGCGCCTGTTCGACAAAGAGGGCCGCGACTTCCCGCGCTTCTATGCGGAAGTCAAGCGGCTGACGAAACTGAGCAAGGCCGAACGCAGAGCCGCCTTGCACCAAGGAGACTGATCCATGCCCGACATCCACATCCACCGCAAGCACAAGCTCGGTCTGCCCAAGGCACGCGAAGTCGCCTGGACCTGGGCCGAGGAGGTGGAAAAGAAGTTCGACATGGAGTGCACCGTCGTCGAGGGCGACGACAGCGACACGGTGGAATTCACACGCCCCGGCGTGAAAGGCCAACTGGTGGTGGCCGCCGATCACTTCGACCTCGAAGCCAAGCTCGGCTTCCTGCTCGGCGCCTTCAGCAAGACCATCGAATCCGAAATCGAGCGCAACCTGGACGAACTGCTTGAAAGCAGCAAACCCAAAAAAGCACCCACCAAGAAGACAAAGAAATAGCCCCCCCAAGAGCGAGCGAAGCGAAGCGCAAATCAAGCCACACCCGCGGATCCGGCTCCGCCGGTCCGCTGGGTGGCGCCCCTCGGGGGCAGGAGCGCAGCGACTGGGGGGCCGTTATTTCAACGATTCGATGAGGTCGACATATTCCTGCATCGCCTCATCCGCGCTCTTGCCCTTGAGCTCTGCCCAGGCGTCGAACTTGGCACGGCCCACCATGTCGGTGAAGCCGGGGCGCTTGCCTTCCACGTCGCCGGCGCTGGCCTGCTTGTAGAGCGCGTAGATCTTCAGCAGCGTCATGTTGTCCGGCTTCTCCGGCAGCTTCTTCGAATCGGCCACTGCTTGTTCGAATTGGGTCTTCAAGTCAGCCATGTCTCGCGCTCCTGTGGGTGAAAATCGCCATTGACCGGGCGCATGTTACCCAGCATCGTCACGCGCCAACAGATAACGCCTTAGAGGAGACTCCCCATGCCCGAAGCCACCGAGCGCATGTCACGCGTGGACACCGCCTGGTTGCGGATGGACAACGACGTCAACCTGATGATGATCGTGGGCGTGTGGCTGCTGCAGCCGGCCATCACGCACGAGGCGCTGGCCGAGCGGGTCACCGACAAGCTGCTGAAATACGGCCGCTTCAAGCAGAAGGTGGTCGAGGACACCATGGGCGCCAACTGGGTCGACGACGCGGCCTTCGACATCGACCATCACATCGTGAGCCACACCCTCAAGCGCCGCCGCGGCCAGAGCGAGCGCGAAGCGCTGCAGGGGTTCGTGGGCGAACTGGCCACGCAGGCGCTGGACCCGGCGCGGCCGCTGTGGCAGTTCCACCTCATCGACAACTACGAAGGCGGCAGTGCGCTCATCGCCCGCGTTCACCACTGTATCGCCGACGGCATTGCGCTCATTTCGGTGATGATGTCCATCACCGACGGCGGCATGGACCCGCCCGCGCGCCGCGCCCGCAAGGCCGACGAAGACACCGAGCGCGACTGGCTCACCGATGCGGTCGTCAAGCCCTTCACCGACCTCACCACCAAGGCCATCGGCATGTACGGCAGCGGCGTGGCGAAGTCCATGGAGATGCTGGCCAACCCCTACCAACCGCTCTTCGGCTCGCTGGACATGGCGCGCACCGGCTACCAGGTCGTGAGCGACGTGGCGTCGATGGCCTTGATGCCCGACGACTCGCCCACGCAGCTCAAGGGCAAGCCGGTCGGCCGCAAGCGGGTGGCCTGGGGCGAGCCCTTGCCGTTGGACCATGTGAAGGCGATCGGCAAGGCGCTGAACTGCTCGGTCAACGACGTCCTGCTGGCGTGTGTCGCCGGCGCCATCGGCGAATACCTGCGTGATCGCGGCGACGACCCGCAGGGCAAGGAGATCCGCGCCATGGTGCCGGTGAACCTGCGTCCGTTGGAAAAGGCCTACCAGCTCGGCAACCGCTTCGGCCTCGTGCCGCTGGTGCTGCCCATCGGCATCGCCAACCCGATCGAGCGGGTGTACGCGGTGCGCGCCCGCATGAACGAGTTGAAGGGCAGCTATCAGCCGGTGCTGGCCTTTGCGGTGCTGTCGGTGGCGGGCCTGCTCATCAAGCCGGTGCAGGACGCTCTGCTCAACATGTTCGCCAAGAAAGCCACGGCGGTGATGACCAACGTGCCGGGGCCGGCCAAGCCGCTCAAGCTCTGCGGCTCCACGCTTCGCCAGACGATGTTCTGGGTGCCGCAGTCTGGGGATATCGGGGTGGGTGTGAGCATCCTGTCGTATGGCGGCGGGGTGCAGTTTGGTTTGATCACCGACGAGAAGCTGTGTCCGCAGCCGCAGGCCATCATTGATCGCTTCGAGCCGGAGTTTGAGAAGCTGTTGATGGTGACGTTGATGTTGCCCTGGGGGGAGGCGGCTTAGGGGTTCTATCGCCTCGGTCTGACCGCTCCGCGGCAGGCGGCATGCGCCAGGGGCTCCGACTTCCGCGGTCGGCGCGTTGCGCCGACTGCTCTGCGGTGCTCGGCTTCATGGGCTGCCGCGGAACTCGCTACGCGCCCCTTCGGTGCGCTGCGCTCAGACAGCCGCGGCAAGTCAGACAACGAAGCGCGCTGAAGCGCGCGCCCATGAATCCTGCGCTCCTCGACGCTCCACACGGAGCCCCTGGCGCATGCCGCCTGCCGCTCAAGTGACAGTGGGCTTTCGCAACGAAGAGGTCGCCACGCACTGCCGTCGTCACACCGGCGAACGCCGGTGTCCATGGGCCGCCGATGGATCCCGGCGTTCGCCGGGATGACGGGTGCGGGAGGCATCGAGAAAGCCCGATGCCACTTGCAAAGGCGTGGGTGGGCAGGCTGGGGCGGGCGTGTGGAGGCGCCGCCGGAGCGGAAGGCTTGTGGTCGCGCGCGTGAGCGCGCTTCGTCTTCATACTCGGCGAGACTGTTTGACCGCAGCGCACCGCAGGGGCGCGGAGGGAGTTTCTGTGCGCCCAGCATGGGCGCGATCTTCGGGGTGCAAGTCCCCGGCCGAGCTGGCCACAGCGAGGCAAGTGAAGCGTAACTGCGCGAGGGTGACCGAGCGTGGGAAGGAAGCGTGGAGCGTAAAC
>Ga0157377_10000043_pt1 | contig 106421 bp, 83 predicted proteins | sample M55metaG_FD_121116 | JGI IMG/M metagenome (GOLD analysis project Ga0157377, IMG submission 121116) | Miscanthus rhizosphere microbial communities from Kellogg Biological Station, Michigan, USA - M5-5 metaG | ecosystem: Host-associated > Plants > Roots > Rhizosphere > Soil | place: USA... | reverse complement strand
CCAAGCTCGTCGAGCACGCGGCCGGCGTTGGCGAACGACTCCGCGGTCATCCAGCTCCGCGCCTTGGCCAGCAGCTCGTCGCGCCGGCGCAGCCAGACGTCGGTCTCCAGCTTCACCGATGGATCGCCGAAGCGGCGGCCGAGGCGCTCCTCGCGCTCGGCGAGCAGGCGCTGAACGTCCTTCGGCTTGCCGGACTGCCTGGCGCGCTCGATGGCCTCGATGAACCATGCCTCCTTGTCCTTGGCCGCGGCGTCGACCTCGCGGCGGAGGCGGCGGTAGTCGCCGTCGGTGTCGGCCTTCACGCCGAGGTGCATCTTCAGCGTCTGCAGGGCGACGTCGGCCTTGGCGTAGTGCTGCTCGCCGGTGGCGCGGACGATCTGGTCGAGCAGGTCGCGGTTGCGCGTGGAGGAGGACGGGGACGGGGACGGGTTGAGAACCCGTCCCACATTGGTCAGCGCGGTGGCTACTGACTGCGCCTGCGGTAACGCGGAGACGACCGTCGATGGGTAGTCGAGCTGCTCGGGGATGGCGAGGAGGGCGTCGTCGAGCGCCTTGGCGAATTCGGCGGCGCTGTTGAAGCGGCGCTCGCGGTCCTTCGACAGCCCCCTGAAGATCAGCGCCTCGAGCTGCGGCGGGACGATCGACTGCGGGTTGGCCTTGCGCAGGGGGCGCGGCATCTGCGAGGAGTGCAGCACCAGGTATTGATGCGGCGTCTCGGCGTCGAACGGCGCGACGCCGGTCAGCATCTCGTAGAGCACCAGGGCGAACGAATAGATGTCGGCGCGGCCGTCGATCCGCTCGCCGGCGCCGAGCATGCCGAGCTGCTCGGGCGAGCAGTACTTGAACTTGCCGATGAACATGCCGGTCTTGGTCTTGTCGTCGCCGGGCTCGTTCCACTGCTTGGCCACGCCGAGGTCGATGATCTTGATCCGCTCCAGGCCGTGCTCGTCGCGGGTGACCATCAGGTTCTCGGGGCTGACGTCGCGGTGGACGATGCCGGCGCGGTGCACCGCCTCCAGTCCCATCAGCGCCTGCACGGCGAGGCGCACCGCGGCGGCGGGGCGGAGGAACTGGCGCTCCTGCACGAACTTCCGGAGGTCGGTCCCCTCGATGTACTCCCAGACCATGTAGAAGGAGCCGTCGGGAAGCGCGGAGAAGTCGAAGAGCGCGGCGACGTTGGGGTGCTGGATGCGCGTGGCCAGCCGCGCCTCGCGCAGGAAGCGCTCGTGCGAATCGCGGTCGGCGGCGATGGTGGCGCGCATCAGCTTGATGACGCGGATGGCGTTGAGGTGGACGTGCAGCGCCTTGTAGACCTCCCCCATCCCGCCGATGCCGAGGACGGAGAGGATGCGGTACTTGCCGTCGAGCGGGTCGTCGTGGTGGCGGCGCAGAAAGTCGGTGATCGTCGCGCCGCACGACGGGCACGCGCCGAGCGACGGCGCGACGGCCGTCTGGCAGGTGGGGCAGGGGAACACTGTGGTGGGGATGTTAGGACGTTGGGCGGTTGGGATGAAATGGGGCGGCAAACCCGCGACCGCTGCAGCGCCTTGCCCTGTAGATACACGGCACATCCGTGCAGCTACACAACGGAATTCCGAACGGCCGATTCAAGGCGTAGAATCTCTCTCATGCGCAACGACCCGCGCCCCGAGGATTGCGCCGGCATGGCACGCAACTGCCTGAGCGCCAGCCTCCGCCGGACCGAGCGCATCGTGACCCGCCACTACGACGCGCACCTCGCCGCGTCGGGGCTGACGGCGGTGCAGCTGCCGATCCTGGCCAGCATCGCCTCGATCGCGGACCCGACCTTCCGCACGCTGGCCGAACAGCTCGACCTCGACCGCTCCACCCTCTCCCGCAACTTGGCGCTGCTCAGCGAAAGGCGCCTGGTAACGATCGCCCCCTCGGCCGGCCCGAAGGCGGGGCGCATCTCGCTGACGCCGACCGGCCGCGCCGCGCTGCGCAAGGCCTACGCGCTCTGGCGCGACGCGCAGAAGGAGCTGGAGACGACGCTCTCCGCCGGCGGGCTGGCCGACGCGCTCGATCTGCTCAAGGCGCTGCGGCGCGCGGTGCGGCCCAGCTAGCGCATCGCCGCGAGCAACTCCTCCGCATCCGCCACCTCGATCGTGGCGCCGTCGACCGTCACCTGATACGCAAACCCATCCGCTGACGGCGACCGGCCCGCGGCCAGCGAACCGGCGATCCGCTCGATCTCCGCGGCGCGCGCCGCCGGCAGCGCCGCGGTGTCGACGGCGAACGTGCGCGTCACGCCGGCGAAGCCGCCGCTGCGACGCACTTCAATTCGCATGGCGGACGCGCCGCGCGCGGGCGGGGCGGAGGGTGGGGAGCTCGGCCGCGGGCTCGGAGATGGGGAGGCGCGGGCCGAAGTCGGCGACCGCGGCGACGTCGAGGCCTACCGCGCGCCAGGCCTGCTCCACGGCGCGCTGCGGCTCGGCGCCGGCGCCGTACAGCTCCGCGGCGGCGTCGCGCGTGGCGCGCGCGCAGTCGCGGAACGTGGCCCGCGCGCGCAGCTTCGTCGTCAGCGCGGCGTACCAGATCCGTCCCGCCACCTCCCAGGCCTTGCCACCCAACGCAACCGCGGCGAGGTAGAAGGCGTGGTTGGGGATGCCGGAGTTGACGTGCACGCCGCCGTTGTCGTCGGGCATGCGGCGGTAGTCGCGCATGTGCCACGGCTGCGGATCCTTGCCGAGGACCTGGTCGTCGTACGCGCTGCCGGGAGCCTTCATGGAGCGGACCGCGGCGCCGTTGACCCGCGCGGTGAAGATGCCGCTGCCGACGAGCCAGTCGGCCTTCGCCGCGGTCTGCTTTTGCGAGTACTGCCGGACCAGGACGCCGAAGACGTCGGAGAAGTGCTCGCTGAGCGCGCCGGGCTCGCCGCTGTACGCCAAGGCGGCGCTGTACTGCGTCACGCCGTGGGTCAGCTCGTGGGCGATGACGTCGAGGGACTTCGTGAAGCGCTCGAACAGCTTGCCATCGCCGTCGCCGTAGATCATCTGCCGGCCGTTCCACTGCGCGTTGTCGAAGCGCTGGCCGTAGTGCACGGTGGCGTCGAGGCGGAGGCCGCGGCCGTCGATGGAGTTGCGGCCGAGGACGCGGCGGTAGAAGTCGTAGGTCTTCCCCGCGCCGTCGTACGCCTCGTCCGCCGCCTCATCCCCCACCGCCCTCCCACCCTCGGCGCGCACGATTTTGCCCGGCAGGTCGCGGCCGTGGCGCGCGTCGTAGATGGTGCGACGCCGCTCGCCGGCCGGCACGGCGATCATCGCGCCGATCTGCCCCGCGCCGAGGCGCTCGCCGCGGAACTGCGCGGAGGCTTCGAGCGAGGCGTGAGCGTGGTCGCGCTGCTCCGCATCGCCGTTCTCGGCGAGCGCGCGCAGCATGTGCGGCGGCAGGAAACAACAACGCATCGATTGGATGCGCCGACGATACTACGGGTTGGGATGTTGGGACGGTTCTAACATCCTAACGTCCCAACATCCCAACGGTTCAGCGCCGCAGGATCTCTTCCAGCGCGTTGAGCGCGCGCGGGTCTTTGCTCTGGCCCAGCCAGAAGGCCGCCTTCCGCCGCACGTTGCGGTCGCGATGGGTCTTCATCAGGTCGATGAGGATGGGGACGCCCTGGTCGTTGGGGAGCTGCGACATGGCGAAGACCGCCTTCTCGCGCACTTCGGACTCCGGATCGTTGTCGACTACCTCGCGGATGGCGCCGGCGGCCTTCTTGCCCGCCGCCTGCGAGAGCCAGAAGATGGCCTGGCCGCGGACGTGCGAGTCGCTGTCGGTGCGCGCGAGGTGAATCAGCTCGTCGATGGCGGCGGGCGTCTTGACGATCTGCAGCGCGAAGATCGCCTTCTCGCGCAGCTTGCGCGTGGCGGAGGCGTCGCGGGCGAGATCGCGCGCGGCGAGGAAGCCGGTATCCGGGTGCGTCTCGGCCAGCCAGAAGACCGCCTCGCCGCGGATGCCGTCGCTGGTGGTCGAGGAGCGCACCCACTGCTCCAGCCGCTGGCCGGCGGACGGCTCGGCGTGCATGGCCAGCGCGGTGAGCGCCCTGCGCGACACCGGCTTCTCGCCGCCGACGAGCGACGTCAGCAGGGCCACGCTGCGGCGCGGATCGACGCCGTCCACCCAGGTCACCGCGGTGCCGGTGCCGTCGAGCGTGCAGTCGGGGGAGTAGACGCGGACCTTGTCGATGGCGCCGTCGGTGAGGTGGTAGAGGACCGCGACCGAGCCGGCGGCGGGGTGGAGATCGTCGTCGTCGTGATTGTTGGTGAAGTTGCTCGACTCGTCGGAGAGGCGGCAGGTGCCGCCCGATTTGAAGTCGCCCCATTGATTGAAGCAGCACATCACGCGGTTGCCGTCGACGGCGGGGACGGAGTAGCCGACCCACGGCGTGCGCGCGCCGCGGATCTGCGCGGCGAGGTCGCCCGCGGCCGGGACGCCGGTGACGGTGGCGTGGATGATGCGCGGCGACTGCGCGGAGGCGGCTGCGGCGAGGAGGAGCGCGGCGGCGAGAGCGAGCTTTCTCATGCTCGCTTAGACCGCCGCCGCGCGGAGGGGTTAGCTGACGGGGTAGAGGTCGGCGGCCGGTCCGGCCGCGAGGGCGTCGAGGCGCGCGGCGTGCGGCTGCAGCGGCTTCGGCCGGTAGCTCTTGTCGCCCTTCCACTTCTCGACCAGCGACTTGTGAAAGTACTCGGTCTTGAAGGCGGTGGCGCCGACCTGGCGGTCAAACGTCTTGAGCTTGAAGAATCCGAGCGAGTCGTGCGGCTTCTGCATCGGGTCCGGCCTGGCGCCGAGCGCGTTCACCACCGCCGGATCGGGCTCCGCGCCGGCCAGCGCGGCGCAGTCCATCATCCAGTCGAGGGCCAGGTCGGAGAGGCCGTGCTCGGGATAGCCGCCACCGACGTCGCTGTGCACGCCGGCGAACCAGACCTGCTGCACGGTCTGGCCGGCGGCGGGCTGGCTGTCCCACAGCGTCGGCTTGAAGGGGCCGCGGCGCTCGTCGACCGACAGCGCGTGGAAGGCGAACTTCACCGCGGAGCTGAGCGAGGTGTCGAGGAAGCTGTACTTCTTCTCGTTGAAGCCGTCGAAGGCGTTGACCGGGATGCCGAGGGCGCCGACGGTGTCCCAGACGCCGACGCACTGGATCGGCGTGTTGTCCTCGATGGCGAAGTCCTTGCGGAACTGCACGGCCGCCTGATCGGTGGCTTTCACCCCGCTCCGGTAGAGCGTCTTGGCGTCGGGGTACTTGCGGACGTTTTCGCGCGTCAGGATGCCGCAGCGGCGGATCATCCCGGCGATGCTGCGCGCGGTGTACGCGCCGCGGCTGAAGCCGAAGAGATAGATGGCGTCGCCCGGCTCGTAGTTGGCGATGAGGAAGCGATAGACGTCGTTGATGTTCGCTTCCAGGCCGTCGCCGAAGGCGCCGCCGCCGATCTTGTCGACGAGGTTGCCGGTGCCGACGCCCTGGTCGTAGTAGACGATCTGCAGCACGCCGGCGTCGGTGCGCTTCTTCATACGAACGGCGAGCTTGAGGACGTTGCTCACGCAGAGCTCGCCCGTTTTTGGATCGGCGGCCTGATCCGCGCTGTCCCAGGTTCCGTCGCAGCAGAGCACCAGATTCTTGGCCATGTTTGTCCCCCGTCAGAAGAGTGCCGCGGGATTCGGTTTCGTTTCACCGATGTTATACTCACCGGCTCATGCGCAGGTACCTGACTTCGACTCGGCAGACGCGAACGACGGAGACGCCTCCGCCCTGTCGATGATTTGATCACTCGAACGAACATCCGACAGGGCCGAGCAATCGGCCCTGTTCGTTTTTTGGAGACACACATGCAAGTCGAATTACCCGACGGATCGAAACGCGAACTGCCCGATGGCGCCACCGTCGCCGACGTCGCCGCGTCGATCGGCAGGCGGCTGGCCAAGGACGCCGTGGCCGGCAGGGTCAACGGCAAGGTGGTCGACGTCACCGCCCAGGTGCCCGACGGCGCCAAGGTGGAGATCGTCACCGCCAAGACCGAGGACGGCCGCGACACCATCCGCCACTCCACCGCCCACCTGATGGCCATGGCCGTCCAGAGCTTGTACCCCGGTACCCAGGTCACCATCGGCCCGGTCATCGAGCACGGCTTCTACTACGACTTCGGCACCGACCGCCCCTTCAGCGACGAGGACCTCCGCCGCATCGAGGAGAAGATGGCGGAGATCGCCGCCAGCGACCTCCCCATCCGGCGCGAGGAGTGGTCGCGCGACGAGGCCATCAAGACCTTCGGCGAGCTCGGCGAGCAGTACAAGGTCGAGATCATCCAGGGCATCCCCGGCGACGAGCCGCTCTCCGTCTACCGGCAGGGCGAGTGGTTCGATCTCTGCCGCGGCCCGCACGTGCCGTCCACCGGCAAGCTTGCCGGCGCCTTCAAGCTGCTCTCCGTGGCCGGCGCCTACTGGCGCGGCGACGAGCGCAACGCGATGCTGCAGCGCATCTACGGCACCGCCTGGGCGGACAAGGAGGAGCTGGAGAAGCACCTCAAGCAGATGGAGGACGCGCGGGCGCGCGATCACCGCAAGCTGGGCAAGGAGCTGGAGCTCTTCACCTTCTCGCACTTCGCGCCGTCGATGCCGATCTTCCTGCCGAAAGGCGCGGTCATCTACTCCGCGCTGATCGACTTCGTCCGCGACTACTACCGCCGCGACGGCTACTCCGAGGTGGTCACCCCGCTGGTGTGGGACACCGAGATCTTCAAGATCTCCGGCCACTACGACAACTACCGCGAGAACATGTTCTTCTCGGAGATCGAGGAGCGCGAGTACGGCGTGAAGCCGATGAACTGCCCCGGCCACACCCAGATCTACGCGCTGCATCGCCGGTCCTACCGCGACCTCCCATTGCGCATCGCCGACTTCGCCCGCCTGCATCGCTACGAGCGCAGCGGCGTCACCTCGGGGCTGGTCCGCGTCCGCTCGTTCGCGCAGGACGACGCGCACCTCTTCATCACTCCCGAGCAGATCGAGCAGGAGATCGACCGCGAGCTGCGCCTGATCAAGGAGATGTACGACGTCTTCGGCTTCGCCGACGTCCGCATCGCGCTGTCGACCCGGCCCGAGAAGCGCATCGGCAGCGACGCCACCTGGGACGCGGCGGAGCAGGCCCTCGAGGCGGCGCTGAAGAAGAACGGGCTGCAGTACCGCATCAACGCCGGCGACGGCGCGTTCTACGGCCCGAAGCTCGACTTCCAGGTCACCGACGCCATCGGCCGTCCGTGGCAGCTCGGCACCGTGCAGCTCGACTACGGGCAGCCGGAGCGCTTCAAGCTGGAGTACATCGGCGCCGACAACGCCGAGCACCGCCCGGTGATGATCCACCGCGCCATCCTCGGATCGCTGGAGCGGTTCATCGGCATCATCATCGAGCACTTCGCCGGCGCCTTCCCGCTCTGGCTGGCGCCGGTGCAGGCCGCCGTGCTGCCGCTGTCGGAGAAGTTCCTCGACTACGGCCGCGACGTCGCGGTGAAACTGCGCGCGGCCGGGCTGCGGGTGGAAACCGACGAGTCGAACGAGAAGCTGGGGGCGAAGATCCGCGGCGCGCAGATGCAGAAAGTGCCCTACATGCTGGTGGTCGGCGAGAAGGAAGCGGCCAGCGGCGGGGTGGCGGTGCGGAAGCGGTCGGGAGAGCAGTCGACCATGTCGATCGAGGATTTTGTAGCCGAGGCGCGGGGTTTGATCGCCGCACGCTCGTTGACTTTGTAGAGGTTTATTCGTAGATTGCCGCGAAACCAGCGAGCAGGGGACAGCGAGCAGCGAGCAGGTGATGACACCCGCCTGCCCGCTGCTCGCTGCAACCTGCTCGCTTTCAACAGGAGGGCATCCGCATTTTTCCGCCACGAAGAGGATCGAGATTCGACCGTAGACCCGCTGAACCAGAATCGAGAATCAATGACCTGATCCGAGGCATCCCGGAGGTTCGCCTCATCGGCGCCGACGGAGCCCAGATCGGAATCGTACCGCTCCAGCAGGCACAGGACATGGCGCGCGAGAAGGACCTCGACCTGGTCGAGATCTCGCCGACCGCCAATCCGCCGGTCTGCAAGATCATGGATTACGGGAAGTACGAGTTCCAGCAGAAGAAGAAGCAGAGCGAGGCGAAGAAGAAGCAGAAGGTGATCGTGGTGAAGGAGGTGCAGTTCCGCCCCCGCATCGACGAGCACGACTACGACTTCAAGAAGAACAACATCGTCCGCTTCCTGCAGCACGGGGACAAGGTGAAGGCCTCCATCCGCTTCCGCGGCCGCGAGATGACGCACATGGAGCTCGGACGGGCCGTCCTCGACCGGCTGCTGGCCGACATCAAGGAAGTCGGCACCGCCGAGAACGCGCACCCCGACGTGCAGGGGAACCGAATGACGATGGTGATTGCACCCAACAAATAGCGAGCAGGTTGCAGCGAGCGGCGAGCAGGCCTGCTCGCTACCATCTGCCCGCTGCTCGCTTACCCAGGGAATACCCAACAAGCTCAACCAGTTAGGGCCCAAGCTATGCCGAAAATCAAGACCCACCGCGGAGCCGCGAAGCGCTTCAAGAAGACGGGCAGCGGGAAGCTGCAGCGTCACCACGCCTTCCACGGGCACACCCTGACCAAGAAGTCGCCCGGCCGGAAGGCCGCGCTGGCCGGCGAGACGGAAGTGTCGAAGGCGAACGAGAAGACCGTCAAGAAGATGCTGCCGTACCTGTAGGACAGGACGGCATGACAGGATGACGATGGGTAGAACGGAGAGGCGGGCCATCCCGTCATCCTGACTTCCCGTCATCCCGTCCCACGATACCGAGCCAGGCGCGGTTCTCCTGACCCGCCGGCTCTGAACACGAAAAACGAGGAGAGACCATGCCACGCGTCAAACGAGGCCCAAAAAGAAAGAACCGCCGCGCAAAGATCCTGAAGCTCGCCAAGGGCTACTACGGGATGAAGTCGCGCGGCCACCGCATCGCCAAGCAGGCGGTGGACAAGGCGCTCAACTCCGCCTTCGCCGGCCGCAAGGATCGCAAGGGTGAGTTCCGGAAGCTCTGGATCGCCCGCATCAATGCCGCCGCGCGCCAGAACGGCATCTCCTACTCGCAGCTCATGGCCGGCCTGAAGGCGGCCGGCTCGACGGTCGACCGCAAGATTCTGGCCGACATCGCCGTGCGCGACGCCGGCGCGTTCTCCGCGCTCGTCGCCAGCGCGAAGAGCGGGCTCGAGAAGGTCAAAGCCGCCGCGAAGTGATCGACGACATCCTCAAGGCACGGGTGCTGTTCGATAGCGAGTTCCTCGCGGCGAACGACTCCCAGGCTCTTGAGCGTTTGCGCATCGCATACCTCGGTCGCAAGGGCGGCTTGATCCCCGACTTCTTCGCGGAGCTCAAGGAAGTTCCAAAAGAGCAGAAGAAGGACGTCGGAAACCAACTGAACCATCTGCGCGATCACGTAGAGTCGTCGCTCAAATGGAAGACTGCGGAGATTGCCGCTAGGGAAGCGCGCGTCCGCGAGTCGATGGAGTCGATCGACGTCACGCTCCCCGCGCGCCTGCCGCGCCTCGGCCATCTCCATCCCGTCTCCATCGTCCGCCGCGAGATGGAGCAGATCTTCACCGAGATGGGCTACTCGCTCGATCCCGGCCCCGAGATCGAGACCGACTGGTACAACTTCGAGGCGCTCAACTTCACCCCCGACCACCCGGCGCGCGACACGCAGGACACCTTCTTCCTCGACACGAAGACGCCGCTGCTGCTGCGCACGCACACCTCGAACGTGCAGATCCGGTCGATGGAAAAGGTGAAGCCGCCGGTCAAGGTGCTCTCCTGCGGCCGCGTCTTCCGCCGCGACGAGATCACCATGCGCCGCTCGCCGATGTTCCACCAGGCGGAAGGCTTCCTGGTCGACAAGGGCATCCACATCGGGCACCTGCGCGCCACGCTGGAGCACTTCATCAAGCGCCTGTTCGGCGAGAAGCTGCAGATGCGCATGCGCCCCAGCTTCTTCCCCTTCACCGAGCCATCGGCCGAAGTGGACATGTCGTGCTTCAACTGCAAGGGCGCCGGCTGCGGCACCTGCTCCCAGACCGGCTGGATGGAGATCCTCGGCTGCGGGATGATCCACCCGCAGGTGCTGCGCAACGTCGGCATCGATCCAGAAGAGTGGAGCGGCTTCGCCTTCGGTCTGGGACTGGACCGCTGCGCGATGATCAAGTTCGACATCCCGAACATCCGTACGCTGTTCGAGAACGACTTGCGGGTGTTGCAGCAGTTCTAGCGGCTCGCGAAGACGAAGCTGAAGCTTCCGCGACGAATCGCCCCCGTCGACACCTCCGCCAGATACGCCTCCTCCAGCGACGGCTCCGCGGCGGCTCCCGGCAGTGACTCGCCGTCGGCGGCCACGCCGCGAATGCGGATCCCCTCCGCCACCCGCACGCGGGCGGTGATGCGGACCTGCTGCGCGAGGGCGCGGAGCTCGGCATCGGAGACGACGGTCTCGAAGACGCGGCCGCGCGCGCGGGCCAGCAGTCCGTCCACCGGTCCTTCCCACCGCAGCTCGCCGCGCGCCAGGAGGAGCAGGCGCAGGGCGGTGGTCTCCACGTCGCTGGCGATGTGGCTGGAGAGGATGACGATGCGGTTGCGCGCAAGCGCGATGAGGAGATCTCGGAAGCGGCGGCGCGCCTCGATGTCGAGGCCGGTGGTCGGCTCGTCGACGATCAGCAGCGGCGGGTTGCCGAGGAGCGCGCGGGCGATGCCGATGCGCTGGCGCATGCCGCCGGAGAAGTCGCGCACGCGGCGGTTGGCGTGCTCCTCGAGGCCGACCGCGGCGAGCAGCTCGTCGATCTGTGCGCGGCGGTCGCGCGGCGCGTCGATGCCGCGCTCCAGCGCCCAGAAGTCGAGGAACTGCACGGCGGTCAGGCCGGCGTAAGCGTTGAACTCCTGCGGCAGGAAGCCGATGGAGCGGCGGAACTCGGCGAGGTTCTCCGCGCGCACCGGCACGCCGCAGTACTCCACCGCGCCGCGCGTGGGGCGGAGCAGGCCGGTCAGGATGCGCAGCAGCGTGGTCTTGCCGGCGCCGTTCGGGCCGAGCAGGCCGACCACGCCAGGCGACAGATCGAAGCTGACGCGGTGCAGCGCGCGGAAGCCGGTGCCGTAGACCTTGGTGAGGTTGCGGACGGAGAGGTGCGGCACGACGCCGTCGCCGACCCAGGCCGCGGGCCGCGCCACGGCGCGCGCGGCGGCGCCGCGGCGGCGGCGGGCGTCGCGGAGTAGCGCGTCGACCGCGGCGGGAAGGGCGAGGGCGGTGGGGACGCCGGCGACGACGACAGCCAGAGCGGCGAGCAGCGGCGCGCGCCAGGCGTCGCCGATGGCGGGGTGGGCGGTGGCGGCGATGCCGAGCAGCGCGGCGCCGGTTCCAGTGGCTGTTACTACAGTTGCAAATTCGCCGCGGAGGACGCGATACGCCGCCGCCGCGCCGCCGATGCGCAGCAGCGTGACGGCGGCCAGCGCGGTAACGCCGCAGAGCGCGGCGCCGGTGGCCAGCAGCGTGGTCTCGTCGAGGCGCGCGCCGGCCGCGGCGAGCACCGGCGCGACGAAGGCGATGGCCACCGTCGCCGGCGCCAGCGCCACCACGGCGCGCGGCAGCGATCCGAGGACGATCGCCGCGGCGGTGAAGAGCAGCAGCGGGAGGAAGGCGGCCACCGCGGCGAGGCGCAACTTCGCGGCGGAGAAGTTCCACGCGCCGAGCTGCGGCCGCTCGGCGATCACGCCGGCGGGAAGCGGCGCTTGCGAGACGATGCGGTCGATCTCCTCGCGCTTGGCCAGCGCCAGCTCGCGCGACGCCTTGCGAATCGAGACGTCCACCGGCAGCACGAAGCGCCCCAGCTCCCGCGTCACCGCCCCCGCCGTCGACGCCGCGCGCACGTCGAACGCGCTCTCCGCCACCAGCAGCCGGTCGCCGATCTGCATCGGGCGCGCGAAGACCTCCTCGCGCCGCGGCACGTCGTCCTCACCCACTGGCGCGTCGTGCCCGGACACGCGCAGGATCGCGCCGCCGGACAGCTCCGCCTCCGGCGGCGGCAACGTCCGCCGCGCCAGCTCGGCCGCGGCGGCGTCCGCGTACGCCGGCGGCAGCGTTTTCATCGGCACCAGTTCCAGGAACGGCGACGGCTCCGGCCACGTCCCATGAATCGCCTGCCTCGGCACCTCGGCGCGCGCCAGCCGCGTGGTCAGCGCCTCCGCCGCGCGTCGCAATGCGTCAGCGTCCGTCCCCTTCAGCAGGAAGCGGTAGGCGCTGCCGTTCTCGTCGGCGTACGGCTGCTCCTCGATCGACTCCGCCAGCGACGCCGGCGACGAGCGCTCGTACGAGCTCTGGATGGTGGCGGTCGCCGGGACGCGGGCGCGCAGCATGATCTGGAACAGCTCGGCGCGCTTCGGCTCGACCTCGATGACCACCGTGGCGTTGCCGGGCGTGGCCGAGGTCCAGAAGCGCTTGACGCCCTCCAGTCCGCGCAGCGCAGCTTCGACCCTCTCCGCCGCGCGCGTGGTCTGCGCCAGCGTGGCGCCCGATGGCAGGCGCATGCGAACGTAGACGCGGCTGCGGTCGGCGCTCCCCTCGCCGCGGCGCGGGTCGAGGCGCGCGCCGAACCACGAGAGGAGGAAGAGCGGGATGGCGAGGGCGGCGAGGACGACGGAGACGCTGTTGCGGAGGATGAATTTGGCGGCGGGACGCCGCCGGGCCAGCCGGCGGGACGCCGGCGTTCCGAGCGCGGCGGCGAGCAGCGCGCAGGTGGCGGCGAGGGCGAAGGCGCGGGCCGGCGGGCCGAGGAGCGGGGCGAGCGCGCCGCTGCCGAATATGGCGGCGAGCGGCAGGAGGAGGATGAACGACAGCGGCACGGCGACGGCGCGCGACAGCGCGGCGACGGCGGCAATGGCGATCGCCGTCATCAGCAGCGTCTGCGCGTCGACGTGCATGTCGGCGACGCGCCAGACGTTGATGATCAGCGCGATCGCCAGCGGGACGTAGCGCGGCATGAAGATCGTCGCGACGGCGGCCGCGATCAGCAGCCGCCAGAGGATGGTGCGCAGCTCCGCGGCGTCGCTCCAGATCGCCGTGCCGCGCTCCCCCACCACCCGCCCGACCGCGCGGTCGAAGGCGAGCAGCTGCGCCTCGTCGTCGCGGAAGACGCTGACGATCGCCGCCGGCTTGCCGTTCAGGCGCGCGATTGACGACGGCTCCTCGCGCCGGCGGCGGATGTCGGCGATCGCGCTGAGGCGGATCGAGTCGACCAGCACGTCTTCGATGCGATGGGCTGCGGGATGCGCGACGAGCGTCTCGCCGATGGGGCGAGGCAGCAGGCTTCGCGCGAGCGCATCCGGCGTGAGCCGCGCGTCCGTCCGCACGTCGATCTCCTCGCGCGTGGTGCCGAAGGTCTGCACGTCGCGCACGCCGGGCGTCGAGCGCAGCTCCTCGGCGATCCGCTCCGCGCCGGCGCCGGTGATGGCGTAGACCGCGCTCGGGCGCACGCCGCCGCGCGCCGGAAAGACCGACAGCGCGCTCCGCTCCGGGAGCCGCGCGCGCAGCCGCGCCAGATCCGAGGCGAGGCGGGCCGCTTTCAGCTCGACGTCAGTGCCGCGCTTGAAGCGCGCCACGATCGTCGCCGCGCCCGGCTCTACCTCGCCGCGCGTGCCGGTCGTGTCGCCGGCGGCGCGCAGCGCGCTCTCGATCGGGATCACCCAACGCCGCGTCGTCTCGGTCGAGTCGATGTTCACGCTCGGCGGCAGGCGGAGGACGACCGCGAGCTCGGGAAAGCTGACGTCCGGCGCGTAGTCGAGTCGCAGGCGCGGGATGGAGACGCAGGCGAAGAGCACGATGCCCGCGGCGATGGTGGCGCGCGCCACGCGGCGGTCACGCATGCGCGCGCTCGCGTCGGGAACGGTGGCGGAACGGCTCGAGCGCGCGATGCAGCAGCGGGATGAGGACGAGCGTGCCGACGGTGGCGGTGGCCAGGCCGCCGATGACCACCACGGCGATGCTGCGGCGCAGCTCTACGCCCGGACCGCCGAGCAGCGCCAGAGGCAGCATGCCCACCACCGCGGTCAACGTCGTCATGATCACCGGGCGATAGCGATCGGCGGCGGCGCGACGGATGGCCTCGTCCTCGCCGACGCCGTCCGCGCGCAACTGCTCCACGCGGTCGAGCAGGACGACGGTGTGGTTCACCACCACGCCGCCGAGGAAGATCAGGCCGAGGAGGGCCATCAGATCGAGGCTCTGGCCGGTGACGAAGAGCGCGGCGAGCGCGCCGGCGCCGGCGAACGGCAGCGCGGCGATCACCGGCAACGGCAGCAGCAGCGACTCGTAGAACGCGGCGACGGCGAGGTAGAGCAGGATGGCGGCGAGCACCAGCGCCAGGCGCATCTGCGCGAAGGCGTCGCGCAACTCTCGCGCGTGGCCGGCCAGGCGGAGCGATTCCGACCCGCGCGGCTGGACGGTGGACAGCGCGGCGTTGGCCGCGGCGACGTCGTTGCCTTCGAACAGCAATCGCCGCGCGGGACGGCGCTCGTCGCGGAACACGGCCGGCGCGCGCGGCGCGCGCTCCACGCCGGCCACCGCGGAGAGCGGGACGATCGTCTTGCCGACGCGCACCGGCGCCAGGGCGACCTCCTCCGGCACCGTCGGAAGGAGTCGGATGGCCGGCTCCGCGGTGGCGATGCCGGACTCGCCGCGATCGAGATCGCCGAGCGCGGCGCGGACATCGCTCTCGATCGCCGCGCGGTCTTTCACCAAGCGCTCGTCCCACCGCAGCGCGAGCGCGAGGCGCTGTTCCTCCACCAGCTTGACGCGGAACCGCCACCTCTTCATCGCCTCGGTCACGCGCGCCGCGAGCTGCTCCGCCTCACGCTCCGTCGCCGCGGAGGCGATGACCTCCACACGATCGGCGTCGCCGCCCACCGCCTCGATGAACGCGTTCGCCCGCAGCCGTGCGTTCGGGATGCGCCGCACTGCCGCCTCGGCAGCGCGCGCCGTCGCATACTCGACGTTGACCACGGCAGGCTTCTCCGCGGAGGTCTGCATCAGCCACGACGCTTTCGCCTGCGGATCCGCCGGCGCACGTCCCTCGATCACCACGTTGCGCTCGTTGCCGCGGGCGAACAGCTCGCGCCGCAGCGCGAACCCGATGGCCAGCCCGGCCAGCACCAGAGCGCCGCCGATGGCCAGCGCCCGCCGCGGATTAGCGATGGCACGATCGAGCAGCGCAACGTATTGCCGGAGCGCCGGCGTCCCGCCGGCTGGCCCGGCGCCGTCCCGGCGCCGCGCCAGCACCGGCGTCAACGTCAGCGACAGCACCAGTGACGCCGCGATCGACACCACCACCGCGACGGCCTGCTCGCCGAAGATCGCGCGCGCCAGCCCGCGCAGGTAGAGCAGCGGCGCGAAGACGATCACCAGCGTCACCGAGCTCGCCACCACCGCGCGGACGATCTGCCGCGTCCCGGCCAGCACGTCGCGCGCCGTCTCGATCGACTCCAGCACCACGATGGAGTTGTCGACCAGCAGGCCGGTGGCCAGCGCCAGACCGGAAAGCGAGACGACGTCGAGCGGGATGCCGGCGGCGTAGAACGCGGTGAACGACGCCAGCAGCGCGGCGGGGACGACCACCGCCAGCGCGAGCGTGGCGCTCCAGTGCCCGATCATCCAGCGGAGGATGAGCGTGCCGAGGAGGATGCCGAAGAGCGCGCCGAGCGCCAGTTCGATGAGGGCGCGGGAGACGTCGCCGCTGCGGTCGGCGACGACGGTCACCTGCACGTCGCGCAGGCGAGGGCGCAGCTCGCGCACTCTTTCGCGCACGCCGCGGGCGAGGGCGACGGCGTTGGCGTTGGGGGCGCGGTAGACGCGCAGGAGCACGCCGGGACGGGTTGAGAACCCGTCCCACATGTTGAAGCGGGTGTCGTCGCTGATCTCGAGCAGCTCGACGTCCGCCACCTCGCCGAGAGGGACGCCGTTGACGGTGATGGCGCGCAGCTCGCCGGCGCTGCGTACCGGCTCGGCCACCACCACCGGGCGGACGGCGGCGCCTTCGCGCACGCGGCCCGCGGTCACCGAGCGGCCGACGCCGCGCAGGCGGCGCTCGACGTCGGCGGCGGTCAGGCCGCGGGCGGCGAGGGCGGCGGCGCGTGGGCGCACCGTCGCGCGCAACGGCGTGGCGCCGACGACGTCGATGCGGCCGGCGCCGTCGATGCGCGCCAGCTCCGGCATCACCACGCGGTCGGCGACGCGGCTGCGCGTCGCGCCGTTCGCGCCGATTACCGCCACCTCGATCACCGGCGCGAGGTCGGTGGTGGTTTCCACCGAGAGGTCGTCGAGCGGGATGGCCGCCGCGCCCTCGATGCGCCGCGTGACGTCGATGCGCAGGCGGTCCGGGTCTGTCTGCCACGCCGAGCCGATGGTGATGCGCGCCTCGCCGTCGCGCGTCTCGCTCTGCAGCGAGGCGACGCCGGGCACCAGCGCCAGGCGGCGCTCGATCGGCGCGGTGACCTGCTGCAGCAGCTCGTCGCGCGACGCCGACTCCACCTTCGCCGTCACCATCAGCGACGGCCGCTCGATCTGCGGCAGCAGCGACAGCGGCAGCTTCAGCAGCGCGAAGGCGCCGAGCGCGGCGAAGGCGATGGTGGCGACGATGACCGACACCGGACGCCGGAGGATCTGCTCGATCACGGCTTGTCGCTCACCTCGGAGGCCAGCGCGTCGTCGGCCAGCGCGTCGACGCCGCCGACCACCACGCGGTCGCCGTCGTGCAGTCCCGACACGATCTCCACCCGGCCATTGGCGCGCCCGCCCGTCGCCACCGCCACACGCTTCACGCGAAAGCGATTGAACGAGCCCTCCGACGCCGCGGCGACGAAGAGCGCCGCGCCGTCGACGCCGGCAACGATGGCGTCCTCGGGGACGGTGAGCACCGAGGCGCGCGGCTCGAGCTGGACGACGACTTCCACGCCGGTGCCGGGCGGAGGAGCGCCGGCGTCCCCGCCGGCTGGCTGGGCGCCGTCTCGGCGCCCGGGCGGGCGGCGGGACGCCGCCGGGCCAGCCGGCGAGACGCCGGCGCTCCCGTCGATCGTCGCCACCACGCGCGACGTCCCACTCTCCCCCACCACCGCCGCCACCTCCGCGATCCGGCCCGCCCCTTTCCACCCGCGCGCGGTGAGGGTCACCGGCAGTCCGGGATTGAGCAGCGGGCGTTCCGAGGCGGCGACCGCGCTTTCGACCAGCGGCGCGCCGGCGGTGGCGATCTCGGCGAGGATGATGGTCGGATCGACCAGCGATCCCGCCGGGACGACGCGGGCGACGACCAGCGTCCCCGAGACTTGCGCGGCGAGCTGCAGCGTGGCCACGCGTTTGGATGCGGCGAGGTAGCGCTCTTTGGCCAGGATGGCGCGGACGCGCCGTGACTCGTGCTCGTCGCCGGAGATCACGCCGACCTTGTGGCTGCGCTCGGCGCGCTCGAAGTCGGACGCCGCGGCGTCCATCTCCAACCGCGCCTCGTTCTGCATGGCGCGGACGTCGTCGTTCTCCACGTACGCGATCACCTCGCCGCGCGACACCCGCGCGCCGGTCTGCAGCCCGTTGGCGAAACGCTGCGGGTAGCGGATCGTCCCGCGCTGCTGCGGCACGACCGGGATCGACTGCGCGGCATGCACCACGCCGAGCAACGTCAGCGTCGGGGTGAACGCCGCGCGGCGCGCCACCTCGGTGCGGACGGGCGTAGCGGGTGGCGGCTGGAAGTCGTCGCGCTCGCAGGCGGTGAGCGCGGCGATGGCGAACAGGGCAATCGTACGAAACGTACTGCTCATGTGATGATGGCCTCCTGGTGGGCGAGCCGCTGCCGCGCGTAGAGCACCAGCGTGGCGGCCGCGGCGAGCAGCACGAGATTGTTCTGCGTCCAGTCGATCAGCTGGCCCGCGGTCATCGGGCCGTTCATGGTGGTCGGCGGGTGGATCGGGTTGGCGAAGAGCCACGGCGAGAACAACGCCGCCGTCGCGTACGTGGCGAACATCACCGCGCCGGCGCCGCGCACGCGCACCGCCCAGTTCAGCGCCGCCGCGCCGACGAACAGCGCCACGGAGATGACCTGGAAGAGCGGGCCGGAGAGCGGGAACGGTTCGGAGGCCGAGGTGACGCGGACGATGATCATCGTCAGCCAGCCCTGCAGGATGGCCGCGGTCACCACCGCGCTGACGCGGCGCTCGAAGTAGAAGCGCGCGCCGGGCGAGGTCAGCGCGAGGTCGAGCGTGCCGGAGCGACGCTCGACCGCCATGGTGTCGGCGAGCATCGGCACGCCGACCACCAGCAGCGGCATGACGAACAGCGGCATCCAGAAATCGCGGACGCTGCCGCTGCCGGCCAGCCCCATCATCACGCCGGCGAAGAGAAACATGGCGTCGACTGAGATGAAGAGCGCCGCGCGCCGCTCGGTGAGCAGCCGCAGCGAGAGGAGGATGCGCGTCATCACGATTCACCCCGGTACTCGACCGTCTCGATCAGCCCCACCGCGGCGTGGCGGTAGCAGACGCGGTCGGGATCGAGCTGCACCGAATGCGGCTCGTCGTTCGCCGCGAACGTGAACGGCGTCGTCGCGTTGGCGTCGACGCGCACCGTCAGCCAGAGCGATCCCTGCGCGGTCCGCAGCGCCACCGGCACGAAGGCCTCACCCGTCGCGTTGTTCTTCACCGCGCCGGTGACCTCCCATCTCCCGCCCACCTTTCGGAAGTGAACATCGGCGAGCGTGAGCTGCGGCAGCGCGCGCCCCGCGAAGTAGTCGGTGTAGGTGCGCGAGAGGTCGACGCCGGCGCGGCGGCCGATGGCGTCGACCAGCTCGCGCGCCGTCCCTGGCCGGTCGCCACCCCTGCCATCACCATTGATGAAGTCGGTGATCCCCTCGATGAAGTGCGCGGCGCCGACGCGAAACTCCAGCGCGGTCAGCACCTTCGCCATGCGCGCCTCGGGGCTGTAGTAATCGTTCAGCAGCGGCGCGGTCTCCGGCGGGAACCCCGCCCCCGGCTCCACCGCCGTCGCCTTGCGCATCCCCAGCCGCCCGACCGCCACGGCGGTGTAGAAGCGGGCGAAGAATCCCGTCTCCGCCGGCACCACCCGCCGCTTGCCGCGCAGCGTGCCGGAGATGATCGACGCGGCGAAAACGTTCGCATCGATCGGCGTGGTGGAGGTAAAGATCGTCTCCGGGACGAAGAAGAGCGCGCCGCGCGAACCGATGTACTGGATGGCGAGCCACGGGCGATTCTCGAAATACCAGGCGCGCTGCCCCGGCTCGGTCGGCCGCTCGGCAAAGATCAGATGCGGCGGCAGCTCCAGCCGCGGCCACGCCTCGGAGGCCAGCCGGACCGACGACGCCAGCGCCTGCGATTGCGCCTGCGCCATCCACTGGTGCGCGGGGATGTAGGCGAGCGTCGACGCGCTGCCGAAGCTCATCCGCGCGAACGGCCCGCCGAACAACGTGTAGGAAGCCAGGGCAGCCGTGCAGCGGCTGGCGATCGCGCCGCGTCCGGCGACGGCGCCGCACGAGTCGACGGCGAGCGGATACGGATGCGCCACGCGCACGTCGAGCGCGGCCGCGGGCAGGTACGTCTCCGGCACGAAGCCTTCGTCGTCGCGCTCGAGCGTCCAGGGTGTGTAGCGCAGCAGAGGCGCGAGGTCGTTGCCGCGCAGCAGCATGCGCACCTCCGTCGCCGCCGGATTGACGGACGAACGCGAGAGATCGGTGAGGTAGATCGGCTCCTTCGCGGTGCGATAGCGGTTCCAGCGCGCGCGGAAGTTGCCGGGCGCCTGCAACGCGAAGTCGACCTCGCCCGGCATCCCTTCCAGCTCGAAGGCGAGCGTGCGCGCCTCGCGCGGCGCGAGAGGCGGATCGAGCGTGAGGTCGAGCCGCTGCCACGTGCGCTGCACGCGCGCGGTGCCGCGGCCCGCCGAGAGGCGCGTCACCGCCACGCCAGGGTTGAGGGTGAAGGAGAGGTGCGACTCCGCGCGCTCGCCGGCGTTGCGGATCACGGCGCTCGCGCGGCTGCGCAGCATTCCCGACTTCGCCACCGAGGCGTCGATGCGCATCGACTCGGCGACGACGCTCATGCTGGTCGGCGTCGCCGGCGACGTCTCGGCCGCGTATCGCTCCGCGGCCTGCTTCGCGAATGCCGACTGGCGCTGCACGATCGTCGTCATCAGCGCTGCGGCGAAGAGCAACGCCGCCGCGAGCACGCCGCGGTCGACCAGGCTGCTGCCGGTGTCGGGCGCGTACTCGTCGCGCACGCGGTTCAGCGTCTTCAGCATGGTGCGCAGCTGGTGCGTCTCGCGGATCTTCCACGGCCGCAGGTCGGGGCGCGTGCGGCGGAGGTAGAACGCCGCCAGCGCGAGCAGCACCATCGCCATCGCCGCGGTGATGCCGGCGCGCGGCAGCAGCTCGCGCACCTCGTTGCGCAGCGGAAACGCCGCGTCGGACGGGATGTACGGCATCCAGAGGCCGCGGACCGCCCACATCAGCTGCTGGAAGCTCTGGCGCCCGCCGGCGAAGAGATCGCCCGGCCCGTCGAAGCTCAGGCGGACGTAGAAGAGAAAGGTGTCGGCGATGCCGATCCCGGCGGTGATCAGCAGCGCGCCGAAAATGATTGCCAGCACCGTCCGCGCGGTGATGGTGCCGAGGGCGATGGCCAGCGCGGAGCTGACCAGCAGCGCCGGCATCACCATCAGCAGCCATCCCTGGAAGAACATCGGCAGCGACGGCAGCATCGGCCGCGTGTGCGCGCCGAGAGCCGCGGCGATGGCCGTCGGAAGCAGCGAGATCGGCGCGCAGATGGCCACGATCGCCAGCCAACGCCGCAGCACGTAGCCAATCGAAGAGATCGGCGCGACCGACAGGACGCTGAACGAGCCCTCGTCGCGCTCGCGCGAGATGGCGTCGACCGCCAGCCCGGTGGCGAAGAGCGCGGTGAGCAGCGGCTGCGCCGAAAGCAGGAACGTGTTGTACGCTGACGGTCCCGCCAGCCGCGGCATCCGCCCCGAGGCGATGAAGATCGCCACCGGCGGAACGGAGGCGATGAGCACGTAGATCGCCGCCAGGCCGCGGAAGCGCACCGAGCGCCACTGCGTGGTGATCTCGTGCGACAGGAAGAGGCGGAAGAGGCTCATGCCGCGCGGTCGCCGTGGCGGAGCAGTTCCGCCGCGTACGCTTCCTCCAGCGACGCGCCGCGGTCGACGCGCTCCAGCAGCTCGCCGACGCCGCCGTCGAACGCCAGCACGCCGCCCGTCAGCACCGCGATCCGGTTGCACGTCGCTTCGATGTCCTCTGAGATGTGCGTCGACAGCAGCACCGCCACGTCCTCCGCCACCTCGGCGATGAGATTGCGGAAGCGGATGCGCTCCTCAGGATCGAGTCCCGCCGTCGGCTCGTCGATCACCAGCATGCGCGGCGCGTGGATCATCGCCTGCGCGATGCCGAGTCGCCGCCGCATCCCGCCCGAGTATTCGCCCGACGCGCGGTTCGCCGCATCGGTCAGGTCGACCGCGTCGAGCAGCAGCCGCGCGCGGCGGTCCGCCTCGCGCCGCGTCAGCGCCAGCCCGCGCAGCTGCGCGCAGTGCACGAGGTACTCGGCGCCGGTGAGGTGGCGGATGGGCTGGAAGTCCTGCGGCAGGAATCCGATCTGGCGGCGGATGGCGGCGCGCGCGCGGCCGCGCGAGGCGTCGACGCCGTCGAAGAGCATCGTCCCCGCGGTCGGCTGCAGCGCCAGGACGAGGATCGAGAGCAGCGTCGTCTTCCCCGCGCCGTTCGGGCCGAGGAGGCCGAACATCCCCTCGCCGAGGACCAGGTCGACGCCGCGCAGCGCCACGTGGCCGTCCGAGTAGGTCTTGCGGATGCCGCGCAGCTCGATGAGCGGATGCATAGCGTTCTCGCGGAGCGCCAGCCGCCGGGACGGCGGCGTTCCTATCCCCGCGGCAGCAGGACCTCCGCCTGCTTCGTCGCGTAGTTCCAGCGCAGCAGCCGCTTGTCGTCGGTGAAGAGCGCCGGCAGCGCGGCGGTGGCGCGGCGTGGATCGTGGCCAAACCACCCCAGGTCGCCGCGCCAGCCGACCGGCAGCGCCGGGATGTGTTGCACGACGGCGCCGCTCTTTCCGTCGACCACGTACGTGTGCGAGCTGTCGGGACCCTGCCCGATCGTGACGAAGTTGCCGTCCGGCGTTTCGCGCAACGACCAGGCGTTGGGCACGGATAGCGGCAGCGTGCGCGTGAGCGCGCCGGCGGCGTCGCGGATCTCGATCGCGTGGTCGCCGCGAATCAACGCCGTGCCGCCGTCGCGGAGGAACGTGGCGCCGCGGAAGGTGGAGCCGGAGATGGTCATCTGCGGCGCGGCGGTGCGGCCGTCGGCGACGATCAGCGCGTCCGGCGTGCGGACGAAGACGCGGGAACCATCGTCGCTGGCCACCAGGCCGAGATACTTCCCTTCGAGCACCAGCTGGCCAGTTTGCCGCAGAGCGCGCGAGGCGACGTCGAGCTCGAAGACGCGCAACACTTTCACCGGCGCGTCCCTGTTGATCTTGTAGAGCCGCACCAGCGACGGCGTGACGAAATACATCCCGGCGGTGTAGCCGGCGTTTTCAGGCAGCCGTGCAGAGACGAGCGAGCGGCGCTGCGCGACGTCGTAGACGTTGACGATGCGGCCTCGCTCGGCGGAGACGATGCGCGAGCCGTCGTCCGTCGGCGTCATTTCGGAGTAAGCCGGGAGCGTCAGGCCGGTGGAGACCTCGTCGCCGCTTCCGGGCTCGCGCCTGAAGACTTCGATGGTGTTCGTGCGGCGGTCGTGGCGGCCCAGCAACAACGCGTTGCCGTCGCGCGTGAACATCAGCTGCCCGTACAGGCCGTGCACCGGCAGCCGCTTGTATCCGCCGGTTTCCGAGTTATAGACGAAGGCCGCCATGTAATCGAGGCGGCCGCGCGCCTTGCCGGCCACGACCAGCCATGGACCTTGGCGCTGCGGCTCGACCCTGATCTCCGTCAGATCGTTCGGTCTCGCCGAGGCGATCCAGGCCACGAAGCCCGCGGCCAGCACCAGCCCGCCGGCGATGGCGGTCCAGACGAATTGCGACAGCGCGAAGTGGCTCCGCTTGCGATCGGTGCGGCCGCGCTCCAGCTGCCACGCCCCCCCGCCGATCAGCGCGACGACCACGCCGGAGCCGATCATCACCGCCGCCGCGGTCATCGCCTGGATCGCCGCGGTCTCGAAAAGCTCTCGAAGAAGGAAATAACCGCCGAACGCGGCGAGGCAGAAGGCCGCGAAGTCGACCGCGATCCAGGCCGAGCGCGAACGGATGAACGATCCGATCACGTGCGCCAGGAAGAAGAGGAGGCACGACGCGCCGACGATGATCAACGCCAGCTTCCATCCGGTCCCGCCCCACGTATGGTTCCATCCCGCCGGCGCGGCGATACGCGACGGAACGGCGATGATCAGGAACGTGCCGGCGATCAGCGCCAGGCCCGCCGCCACCTTGCCGAACCAGATCGCCGCGGTGCCGAGCGGCCGGGCGAAGTAGAACGACAGCCGTCCCTCGGACAGGTCGCGTCCGACCATGCTGCTGCCGAGCATGAGCGCCAACCCGCCGGTGAATCCCATGGACAGCAGCGCGGCGCCGGTGGCGATCACGTCGGCGGCGCCGCCGCGGGCGCGGATCGCGGGGATGGTGGAGAGGAGGAACGGGAGGACGGCGAACGCCGCCGCGGCGAGGGCCACGAAGCGCTTCTCCGCCAGCTCCCGGCGCGCGATGACCAGCGCGTGTCTCATCGTCCCCCTCCGTTCTCGCCGGCCACGGCCACGAAGATCTCTTCCAGCGTCATCGGCTCGATCTCCGCGGCGCTCACGCCGCTGGCGGCGCGGAAGCGCTCGAAGGCGATGTCGTCGTAGTTGCTGACGATGGCCTCGGCGCCGCCGCCCCAGCTGCGCATCCGCGTCGCCGCCAGCCCGCCCGTTTCCAGCGCCACCGGCTGGGCGGTGAAGCGGATGCGGCGGAAGCGCGAGCGGAGCGCGTCGGCGTCCTCGTCCAGCACCAGCTGCCCGCGCTGCAGGATGCCGACGCGGTCCGCGAAGGTCTCGATGCCCGAGAGGTCGTGCGTGGTGACGAAGACGCTGATGCCGCGGTCGGCCAGCTCGCCGATCACTTCCTCGAACAGCGCCTTGCGCGCCACCACGTCGAGGCCGAGCGTCGGGTCGTCGAGGACGATCAGGTCGGGCGACATGGCCAGCGCCAGCGCCAGCGAGACCTGCTTCTTCTGTCCCTTCGACAGCGTACCGAAGCGGTCGTCCAGCCCGATGCCGAAATGCTGCATGCGCGTCTCGAACGCGGCCTGGTCCCAACGCGCGTAGAGGCAGCGGCAGAAGCGCGCCAGCGCACCGACCGACATCTCCGGCGGCGCGTCGGAGTCTTCGCTCACCACGCCGACGCGCTGCATGAGCGCTGCGCGGCGCTGCCAGACGTCGTCGCCGAAGAGGCGGACGCCGCCGGCGTCGGCTTTCTGCTGCCCGAGGAGGCAGCGGATCAGCGACGACTTGCCGGCGCCGTTGCGCCCGAGGAGCGCGTAGACGGCGCCGCGCTCGACGTTGAGCGAGACGTTGTCGACGGCCGTGTTCCGGCCGTAGCGAACGGTGAGGTTGTCGATCTGGATGGCCCGGTCTGTCATGCCCTTCTCCTGTGCTCGCGCACGATGCGCTCGAATGCGGTCTGCAGCTCGTCGACGGCATCGTCGAGATCCGCGCCGACGGCGATGGCGGTGCTGGCGTAGCGATTGGCACCGTCGCGCAGCACTTCGTGGCGCTCGGATTTCTTCGGCTGTACCGGCGTGTCGGCGACATACGTCCCCTCGCCGCGCTTGACCGTCAGCACGCCTCCCTCGATCAAGCGGGTGTAGGCGCGCGCCACCGTGTTGGGATTCACGCGGAGGTCGCGCGCCAGGTCTCGCATGGAGGGAACGGCGGCGCCGGGACTGAGGGCACCGAGCGCGATGAGGCGCCGCACCCCTTCCTCGATCTGGCGCCAGATGGGCGCCGGGTCTGCCGGGTTGATGGCGAACATGTCCGTCCTTACTGTATTAGTTGGCTAATACAGTAAGTCTGCGACGGACGGTTGTCAAGGGGCGGCTAAAAATCCCAGGAAAGGCCGGCGGCGACGCGCGTCAGCGGATCGAAGGCCGCATCGTTCGACCGCAGCAGGCGCGTGGCCTCGGCGCGCAGCGCGGTGCGCGGCGTCAGGCGGATCAGCACTCCGCCGCCGGCCTGCGCGCTGGTGCGGTCCTTCAGATGAAATCCGAGAGTGACGGGAGTCTGGCCGGGCGCCAGCGCCACGGGAGACTGAGTTTCGGGTGCGCCGACGTATCGCGCTCCCGCGCGAACGTACGGCGAAACACGCGCGCCCCGCGCGAACTGGCGCGTGACGAGGAGATCGACCGGATGGACGGTGAAGCTCTGCGAGAACGTCAACGGGACCGCCCCACCACCCGAGATCCCGATGCCGGTGAACGCCGCCTGGAACGACTGCTCCGCGAGGCCGGCCTCGATGCCCCACGCGCCGTTCGGAACGTACGCCAGCGTCACGCCGAAGCCGTGCTGGGCTCGCAACACACTGGCCTTCAGTCCCGTCGGACCGGCAGACGCCGGCGCCGCGGGGAGCCAGGAAACGCCGACGGCGTAGCGCGTCAGCGGATCGAAGCGCGTGCCGTCGGAGCGCAGGAGCCGCATCGCCTCGGCGCGCAGCGCGGTGCGCGGCGTCAGGCGGATCAGCACTCCGCCGCCGGCCTGCGCGCTGGTGCGGTCCTGCAGGTGGAAGCCGGGCGAGGCGGGGAGCACGCCGGCAATCGGCGGCAGATCGCCCTGCGGATTCGGCGGGTCGGCCGGCACGTCGACGTAGCGCGCGCCGGCGCGGAGATACGGCGACACACGCCAATCGCTCGCAAAATGACGCGTGACCGCGAGATCCACCGGCCGGATGGCGAAGCGTTTGAGCGTCGTCAACGGGAGGAGGCCGATGCCGCCGGGGCTGACGCGGAACTCGGTGTACCACGCATCGAACCTCTGCTCCGCGATCCCGAGCTCCGCTTCCCACGCAGGGCTCAGCGCGTACGCCAGGTTGAATCCGAAGCCGTTGTCCACGCGCAGCACGCTTGCGCGCGCACGTCCCATGGTGCCGGCGGCAAAAAGCGGAGTGGCGGCGAAGAGGAGGAGGAAAAGTATTTTGTGTCGCATGTCCGGTGGGACGACGCGATCGGGAAGAAGGTTCGCTAAGAACGACATGGGGCGTGGAGCGGCGGCCTTCAGGCCGCCGTTCGGCGGGCTGAAGCCCGCCGCTCCACGTTCTACGCCTCGGCCGGCGTCAGCTCCCCTTCCGCCTTCGCCGCGCGGCGCGAGCGGAACCACTCCTGCACGTCATCGAACAGCGAGTACGCCACCGGCGTGGCCAGGAGCGTCAGCAGCAGCGCGAGCGACTGGCCGCCGATGATCACCGAGCCGATGGCGCGGTTGGTCGCGGCGCCCGTGCCGCTCGACGCCACCAGCGGGATCATGCCGGCCACGAAGGCCAGCGTGGTCATCAGGATCGGCCGCAGCCGGTCGCGGTTCGCCTCGCGGATCGCCTCCGCGCGCGGCAGCCCGTGCGCCCGCAGCCCGTTGGTGTGATCGATCTGCAGGATGCCGTTCTTCTTCACGATGCCGAACAGCACCAGGATGCCGAGCATGGAGAAGATGTTCAGCGACTGGTTGAGCACCAGGATGGAGAAGAGCGCGAACGGCACCGTCAGCGGCAGCGCCAGCAGGATGGTGATGGGGTGCACCCAGCTCTCGAACTGCGCGGCGAGGATCAGGTACATGAAGATGATCGACAGCAGGAAGGCCAGCATGAAGTTGGCGAAGGCGCGTCCCTGCTCGCGCGAACGGCCGGTGAATCCCGACGCATACTCCGACGGCAGGTTCATCTTCTTCGTCTCCGAGACCAGCGCGTCCATCACCTTCTGCGCGGAGTGACCGGGCGCCATGTTGGCGGTGAGCATCACCTGGCGCTGCCGGGAGATGCGGTTGATCGAGGACGGGCCCGAGCCCGGCGTGATGGTGACCACGTCGCGCAGCTGCACCGGGCGCCCGCCGGAGGACGGCACCTCGGCCTGCGCGATTCCCTGAGGGTCCTTGCGGTAGCCGTGCTCCGCGCGCATGTGCACCTCGTACTGCTCGCCGCCTTCGTAGTAGTCGGTGACCTTCAGGCCGCCGACCAGCACGTTGAGCGTGGAGGCGATGTCCTGCACGCGCACGCCGACGTCCGCGGCCTTGTCGCGGTCGATGCGCACGCCGAGCTCCGGCTTACCGGAGATGAGGTTGGTGTCGGGATCGACCACACCCTCCGCCTGCAGCTCCTTGAGCTTCGCCAGCAGCACCGCGGAGACCTGCTCGAGCTTCTTCAGGTCCGGCCCGCCGATCCAGTACATGATCTCGGCGTTGACGCCGCCGCCGAAGGCGTTGACCGGCGAGACGCCGGTCCGCAGGTTGAGGCGCTGGTATTGCGGCAGCACGTTCTTGCGGACGTCGGCCATGACCTCGAACTGGTTGCGCTTGCGCTTCTCCACCGGCTTGAGCTTGACGTAGACCGTGCCGAGATTCTGCGTGATCTGCGGATCGTCGCCGATGGTGATGACGGTGAAGTCGACCTCGGGGAGGCGCTGCACCTGCGCGGCGATCGACTGCATGATGGTGGAGGTGGTCTGCAGGCTGGAGCCTTCCGGCGCGCGCGCGGTGACCTGGAACTGCGACTCGTCATCCTGCGGCAGGAAGTTCTTGTTGACCGCCATGCCCAGCGGCACGATGGAGACCAGCGCGGCCACCATGGCGATGACGATCACCCAGCGGTGCGCCATCGACCAGTCGAGCATCCGGAGGTAGATCCGCTCGATCCCGCCATACATGCCGTGCTCGCGCGTGGAGGTCTCGTGCTGCAGGTCCTCGCGGCGCAGCCAGCGCGACGACATCATCGGCGTCAGCGTGAACGACACCACCAGCGACACCGCGATGGCGATGGCCATGGTCACGCCGAAGGAGTGCATGAAGCGGCCGACGATGCCGCCCATGAACGCGACCGGCAGGAAGACGGCGATGAGCGAGAACGAGGTGGCCATGACCGCCAGCCCGACCTCGCGCGTCCCCTCGACCGCTGCTTCCATCGGCGGGCGCTTCTTCTCTTCCATGAAGCGGAAGATGTTCTCCAGGACGACCACGGCGTCGTCGATGACGATGCCGACCGCCAGCGTCAGCGCCAGCAGGGTGATGACGTTGAGCGTGAAGTTCTCGTAGCGCATCGCCGCGAAGGTGGCGATGATCGAGCTGGGGATGGCAACCGCCGAGATGATGGTCGGCCGCGATCGCCGGAAAAAGTACGTCAGCATCGCCAGCGCCACCAGCACACCCGCGGCGCGCAGCGGCATCGTCATCCGGCCGGCGTCGTGGAAGCCGAAGAGGAGAAAGTAGACGGCGAGCGTCGCCATCACCAGCGCCGCGGCGGTCTTCAGTTTGGGCGAGGAGAGGAAGAACCAGACGATGAGCGAGGCGAAGAGCGAGCCGAGGATGAGGTGCTCTTTCACCGCGTTGACCGCGGTGAGGATGTAGTCCGACTGGTCGCGGACCACGCGCATCGACCAGCCCTTCGGCATGTCCTTCTTCAGCTCGTCGAGGCGCTCCTTGAGCCGCTGCACGACCTCGATGGTGTTCGTTCCGGACTGCTTGCGGATCGACATCACCACCGCCGGCTTGCCTTCCACCAGCGCGATCGACTCCGGCTCGGCCACGCTGTCTTCGATGTGCGCGACGTCGCCGACGCGCACCACGTAGCCGTTCTTCTCGCTGATGGCGACGTTGGCGAACTCGTTCGGCGTCATCACGCGGCCGTAGGTGCGCAGGGTGAGGTCGCGCAGTCCCTGCTCGACCTTGCCGCCGGGGATCTGCACGTTCTGCGACTGCAGCGCGCCGACCACCTGCGAGGTGGTCAGGCCGAGCGAGGTGAGCTTGGCCGTGTCGACCACCACGTTCACCTGGCGCGGGCGCCCGCCGACGATCAGCACCTGCCCGACGCCGCTGATCGACTCCAGGCGCCGGCGCAGCTTCTTGTCGGCGTACTCGGTGACGTCGCGGATCGGCGCGGGGCCCGACACGGCGATCGACAGCACCGGCACCGAGTCGGGATCGAACTTCTGGATGATGGGAGGATCGGCGTCCTGCGGCAGGTCGCGCAGCACGGTGTTCACGCGGTCGCGCACTTCCTGCGCGGCGACGTCGGCGTCCTTCTCCAGGACGAACTGCACAGTGACCTGCGAAACGCCCTCGGACGACGTCGACTGCAGCTGGTCGATGCCGCTGATGGTATTGACCGCTTCCTCGATCTTGTCGGTGATGTCGGTCTCGATCTCTTCCGGCGCCGCGCCGACCAGGCGCGTGCTGATGACGATGGTCGGAAAGTCGACCTTCGGGAAGCGATCGACGCCGAGCTGCTGGTACGCGAACCAGCCGACGACGACGAGGCTCAAAACGATGACCGTCGCGAAGACCGGTCGCCTTACGCAAATCTCTGCAAGTTTGTGCATGGTGTGTCTCGAGGTCTCGTAGTCTCGGGGTCTCGCGGGAGGCGGGGCTTCGAGACCCCGAGACCTCGCAACCCCGCTACCTCATCCCGCCGGCTCCATCTCCACCCGCGCGAACAGTCCCGGCCGCAGCTTTCCGTCGCGGTTGGCGAACTCCGTCTCCACCGTGAACGAGCGGGTGGCGGAGTCGATCACGCCGCCGACGGTGGTCACCTTTCCGGAGAAGACCTGGCCGGGATAGGGGTCGACGCTGGCCTTCACGTTCTGGCCGCGGTGCACCGAGGCGAGGTACTTCTCGGGGACGCGGAAGCGCAGCTTGAGGGGCGAGGTCTGCACCACCACCAGCGCGACGGTGGCCTCGCCGAGGCGCTGGCCGACGTCGGTGCGCTTCTCGGCCACCACGCCTTCGATCGGCGAGCGGAGCGTGGCGTCGCCGAGCTGCTGGCGGTAGAACGCCGCCTGCGCCTGCGCGGACATCCGCGCGGCGCGCGCGCCGTCGTACATCGCCTGCGAGCGGTCGTACGTCGCCTGCGGGATCGACTGCTTGCCGATCAGCTCCTTCTTGCGCGACAGGTCGTTCTGCGCGTCGCGCTCCGCGGCCGCGGCACGCGCCGAATCGGCCTCGGCGCGCTGAAGGTTGAGGCGGATGTAGTCCGTCTCGATCTCCAGCAGCGGCTGGCCCTTGGCCACGCGCGAGCCTTCGTCGACGTACATCCGCCCGACGCGGCCGGGGTTCTTCGCCGACAGCTCGGAGCGCACCGGCGAGACGAACTCGCCCGTGGCCACGATGGTGCCGCCGGATTCGGCGGCGACGGCCGACGGCGTGGTCGACGCTGCGGAGGCCATCGGCGGATGGGTGGCGGTCTCCGCCACCTGCTGCACGTCGGCGGGCAGCGGCGGCGCGGCGGCGCTGGCGGTCTGCGGCGGCGCCGCCGGCTTCTTGGCGCAGGCGGCGGCGAGGATGAGAATCAGGGCGAGTCGACGATTCACTGGTTCACTCCACTGTTGAGGCCAACGTTGAGGGCTTCGCGCATCGTGCCCGACGCGTACCAAACGCGCAGCGCCGCGACGTCGCGGTTGAGGGTCTCTTCGGCCACCGCGCGGCGGGCGTCGGCGAGCGACTGCTCGGAGGTGGCGAGGTCGAGCGACGTCGCCTCCTGCGCGCGATAGAGCTCGAACATCTGCGCGTACTCCGCCTCGGCGGCGGCGAGCTGCTCCTTGGCCAGTCCCAGTCCCGTCTCCGCGGCGCGGAGGGCGGCGAGCGACTGGCGGACGTCTTCGCGCGCGTTGATCTTGGTCGTCTCCAGGTCGAGCTTCGCCTGCAATTCGCGCGATTTTGCGGCCGCGATGCGCGCTTCCACTTCGCCCGACTGCAGCAGCGGGATGTTGAAGCGCAGCGCGCCATACGAGTAGCGCGGCGCGGGGAACTGCGCCTTCTGGTTGATCCAGCCGCCGTCGAAGGTCACGGTCGGCAGCCAGAAGCCGCGCTGCTTCTGGATCTCCAGCTCCGCGATGCGGAGCGTGTTCGCAGCGAGGGCGACGTCGGGACGGACCGTCTCCGCCTTGGCGATGAGCGTCTCCTCGGAAGGGACGGGCGGCATCGGCTGCTCGGGGGTGGCGGCGACGATCGGCGTGTCGAGGTCGAGATCGGCGCGCAGGCGGCTCTCCGCGACGTCGCGGTTCTGCTGCGCGACGGCCAGCGCGCGCTGCGCGGCCTTGATGGCCGTCTCCGCGCGGAGGACGTCGACCTTCGTCACCTCGCCCGCCTCGAAGAAGGCCTGCGACTGGGTGCGGCGCTTCTGCGAGAGGTCGATGTTGCGCTGCTCGATGGCCAGGCGGGCCTCGGCGTTGACCAGCGCCAGGTAGTTGCCGGCCACGCGCAGCAGCACGGCGTCCTCGGTGCCGAGCACCGCCTGCTCCGCGCTCTGCACCGCGATCTTGGCCTGCGAGTAGGCGCGGAGCTCGCGGCGGCCGGCGAAGATCGGCTGCGAGAGGACCACGCGGTAGGCCCAGTCGTTTGCCGCCAGGACGGTGCGGGAGTCCGACCCTTCGCCGAAAGAGATGGCCTCGCTGTTCCGCGTAGCGGCGCCCGAGGCGGTGATGCGCGGCAGCACGTTCGACAGCAACTGCTGCTTGTTGGCCTCGGCGAACTGGATGTCGGCGCGGGCGCGCTCGACGGTGTTGTTCACCTCCACCGCGCGCTCCAGCGCCTGGCGGAAGGTGAGCGTGGTCCCTTCGGCTGCGCTCAGGGCAGGCTGCGCCTGCATTGCGGCCGCGAGGAAGAGTGTGACGATCAATGCAACGTTAACTCGTTTCAAAGTCAGCTCCTGATGCCGCCGAGGATGGTGCCGGCGATCAGCTCGATGTCGGCTTCCTCCGGCGGCGGTGCTTCGTCCAGAACGCGCTCGATGATCACGGCGCTCGACCCTTCGATGATGAAGAGCGCCAGACGCATGGGGTCCATCTTCCGGATCTCGCCGCGCTCCATCGCCGCTTCGATCACCGCGGCGATGCGCTCCACGCGCGACTTGTACTGCGGCTGGCAGTGGCGCTTCTGGCGCCGCTGCTGCTGGGCGTTCCCTTCCGGGTAGCGCAGCGAGATGTAGAGGCGGAAGAACTCGCGGTTGGCCTGGAAGAAGCCGATCTGCGCGGCGACCACCGCCCGCAGCTTCACCTCGAAGGTCCCCTCCGTCTCCAGCGCCTCGTCCACCCGCTTGTGGAGGTCGCTCATGGCGCTCTCGAAGGTCTTCTCCACCAGGTCGTCGCGGTCCTTGAAGTAGAGGTAGATGGTGCCCTTGGCGACACCCGCCTCGTCGGCGATCTCCTGCATGGTGGCGGCGGCCATCCCCCTGCGGGCGATGACGCGCATCGCCGCATCGCGGATGGTGTGGATGCGGAATTCCTGGACGACTTCTTCTTTTGACCGCGCCATATTCACGCCACTGAACGGGCGGTCAGTCAATCAGAATTCCGGGTCAGTGACAAGACCCGACGGTCACAATCGCGTGAACAGCCTGTGGACTCAGTGGCAACTACCGCCGCCGCAGGTCCCGGCGTAGTAGTAGATGCAGCCGCCGCCCTGCTGTCCCGCCAGCGCCCCGGACCAGTCCGTCAGCGTGCTGCAGAACTGGTAGCTCGGGCAGCCGGACGACGACGCGCACATCTCCGACCGCGCCGCCGCGCAGGCGTCCTCCTGCGTCGAGCCGAATCCGCTCCCCGTCTCCAGGTAGTTGTAGGTGTAGCACTGCCCGCCGTAGCAGGCGTACTCCTGCTCCATCAGCGCCATGTACGGGTCGCAGGTCATGGGGCGGCCGTCGTTGCGCGTGACGAGGAGCCGCGACAGCTTGCCGCCCGAGTCGCGGAAGAGCTCCAGGTGCAGCCCGCCCTTGTCGATGACGGATGGCGGCGCCTTTCTCAGGATGCTGACGGTGACCGGCTCGATCGGCTGGGGCGAGAGCGCAACCCAGAACAGCAGAGCAGTGAACATGAGCCCTCCTTCGGGTGGAACTTATGTCCACCCGAAGGAAGGCGCCACATCGATTTCAGTAAATCAGCCGCACCGCCGCCTGATAGGTGCGCGGCGCGTTGAACTGCGTCGTCACCTGGCCGAAGGTGGCGCTGGCGATGTCGTTGTTGGGGAAGCCCCACTGCACGTGATCGAAGACGTTGAAGCATTCCAGGCGCAGCGAGAGGGTGTTCGCCGCCGGCAGCGCGACGTTCTTCACCAGCGCGGCGTCGAGGTTCTTGGCGCCGTCGACGTAGAAGGCGTTGCGCGGCGCCAGGTCGGTGATGCTGTCGGCGTACGTGGCGCGGCGGAACATCGATGCCGTCAGCTGGCCGGTCTTGCGGATGTGCGTGTACATCGCCGAGCGGTCGACGATGACCGGACGCTGGGTCGCCGTGCCGTCGAGATCGATGTCGAAGGCGCCGGTGTCGACCACGGTGAACGGCGTGCCGGACGACAGCTTGAATACCGTCGACAGCTGCCACCCGCCGAGGATCGCGCCGAGGATGTCCTTGCGGTCCTTCAGCCACGGGAGCGCATAGCTGCCGTTGAGCGTCAGGCGGTGACGGGTGTCGAAGCGCGAGAGGCCGCGCGCGTAGGCGTCGCCGCCCACCTGGCTGACCGGGAAGAGGTTGACGTCGCCGGTCCCCACCGCGGTGGCCTCGGAGCCGTTGTCGATGGTCTTGCTGAAGGTGTAGGTCAGCCGGCCGAGGAAGCCGTGCAGCAGGCCGGTCTCCAGCTCGAGCTGACCGCCGTGGTACCAGCTGCGGCCGCGGTTGGTCACCTCGAGGTTCTGCGTGTAGCGCGCGTCGGCGCGCCGCTCGTTCACGCGCGGGATGCGCACGCTGTACTCGTTCGCCCCGATGGGGACGGCCACCGGGCACTGCGCGTTGATCGTCGCGGTGGTGGTGCCGGCGCACATCGCGTCGGCCGCCAGCGTCAGCGTCTGCCCGGACAGCGAGCCGTTGAGCGTGCTGACCGGCACCACGACCGTCCCGAGGCGCGCCAGGTTCCAGGGGACGAACTGCAGGAGGTTGCGCGCCTGCGTGCCGATGTAGCTGAGGCGCAGCCGCGACTGCGAGAAGACCTGCCGCTCAAAGGTCAGGTTCCACTGGTGCGTCTCGGGCATCTCCAGCCCCTGATCGACGGTGGTGATGGAGATCTTCGCGTTCGGCACCGTGCCGGGCGTGAAGACGAAGCCGTTGGTCGGGTCGGCCAGGTTGGTGGAGTTGGTGAAGGGCAGCAGCGCGCCGTACGGCGGGTTGAAGCGGACGCTGGCGCCGGTCTGCGAGAAGATCGACTGGAAGACGCGGCCGTGGAAGATGCCGAAACCGCCGCGGATGGACATCTTCCCTTCGCCGCCGGTGAGCATCTCGAAGAAGCGGTTCTTGCTCGCCCACCCCGGCGTGTAGACGAAGCCGAGGCGCGGGTCGACGTACTTGCGGTCGTTGAGCTGGTAGTCGATGCGGTCTTCTTTGTCTTCCGGCGCGCTGACCATCTCTCCGCGCACGCCGAGATTGAGCGTCAGGTTGGGCGTGGTCCGCCAGTCGTCCTGCAGGTAGAGGTTCTCCTCGTGCATCCGGTTCTCCAGATACGCAGGGCCGTAGCCCTTCTGGAACGAGGAGACGCAGCCGTCCATCATCGCGGCGATGCCCGTCGCGTACGTTTTCCCCGCGCAGGTGGTGCCGAAGGTGTAGAAGCCGCGGTTGAAGTTTTCCGCACGGTCGTCGAGCGAGGAGCGGCGGATGTCAGCGCCCGCCTTCAACGTGTGGTTGTCGAAGCGCGTGCTGGAGATGTTGTAGACCAGCTGGTTGTCGCGCTGCACGCGGTCGATGGGGAAGTTGCCGGCGTTGCCGATGATCGGGGCGGGAGTCGACGTCGGCAGTCCATTGAAGCGGATGATCGGCGTGTCGTTGCCGGCCTGCAGCAGGACGTGCGTGCTGCGCAGTCCGAGGCCGTAGCGCGCCTCCTGCACCGTGTCGTTGGAGAGGATGTGCGTCCAGGTGGCGCCGAAGTTCGACTGCCGGTTGTTCTGGTCGGCGCGCTCGCCGATGATCACGTCCTCGGCGAAGAAGACCTGATGCGTCTTCTGGTAGCGCAGCGTCAGGTTCTGGTCGTTGCTGGTGTTCCAGTCGACGCGACCGGAATAGTCGCTGGCCGGGAAATCGAAGTCCTGGTCCCCGATCCAGCCGCGGGCGGTGTTGACGCTGTGATTCGGCACCTTGTTCGGGAAGAGGCCGACCACGTAGTCGATGAAGGCGCGGTTGGCCGGCGTGTCGTTGCCGAGGGTCAGTCGCGGGGTGGCCAGGTCGGCATTGGTGATGATGGTGCGGCTGATGGTGCTCGCGCCGCCGTTGCGGGTGCGGTCGAGGGAGAGGAAGCCGAACAGCACGTCGCGCTTGATGGGGAAGCCGAGGGTGGCGCCGTACTCGTCGCGCCAGCTGGGCGGCTTGGCGGCGTTGTTGAGCCGCTGTGTCAGCGTCTTGGAGTTCCAGCGGGCCCGCTGCGCGTAGTTGTAGACCTCGCCGTCGATGTTGTTGGTGCCCGACTTGGTCTGCACCAGCACCACCGCGCCGTAGCCGCGGCCGAACTCGGAGGAGAAGTTGTTGGAGATGACCTGGAACGACTTGATGGTGGCCAGCGCCACCCCCTGCCGGTTCTGATTCTCGGAGGAGTCGTCGTTGTTGACGCCGTTGATCTGGAAGGTGGCGCCGCGGGTGCCGGTGCCGTTGAAGTTGATCGACGAGCCGGACGACGCGGTAGGGTTGTTCTGGCCGCTGGTGGGGTTCTCGTCGAAGCCGGCGAAGACGCTGGCCAGGTCGAGGAAGTTGCCGACGTTCGCGTTCGGCCGGTCCATGATCTCCTGCGAGGTCATGGTCTGCTTGATCTCGGCGTCGGTGACGTTGATGCGCGGCGCGTCGGCGGAGACGGTGACCGTTTCGCTCAGCGCCGGGTCGAGGGTGAAATTCTGCACGGTGCTGCTGTTGAGCTGCACCGGCACGTTCTGCCGCACCATGGTGCCGAAGCCGGAGAGCTCCGCCTGCACGCGGTACCTGCCGATCGGGAGGAAGGTCGCGCTGTAGTAGCCCTTCTCGTCGGTGGTGGTGATCCGTTCGAGGCCGGTCTCCAGGTTCTTGATGCTGATGGTGACGCCGGGGAGCGCGCCGCCCGACTTGTCGACCGCCGTCCCTTCCAGGGTGCCGGTGACGGTCTGCGCCAGGAGCGGTGCGGCGACGACGAGGATCAGGACGACGAGGCTCAAACGGGACAGAAGACGGGCCATCTTTCTCTTTCCTCCGTAACTCTCTAGGTCTCGATCAATAGATGAAGCGGAATCCGAGCTGGAAGTTGCGCGGCGGCGAGAGCGGCGCGGGCGCGGTGCTCGGGCTGGCGGTGACGATGTACGCGGTCTGCGTCACGCGCCCGAAGGTGGCCGGCGCGGCGATGTCGTTGCCGGGGAACCACCAACGCTCCCAGTTGAAGACGTTGAAGCAGTCCAGCCGCACCATCAGGCTGGTGGAGCCGGTGACGTTGAAGCGCTTGTAGACGCCGACGTCGACGTTCTGCGCGCCGTCGGCGCGATAGCTGTTGCGGCCGATGAAGTCCTCCAGCGTGTCGCCGTAGACCGCGCGGCGGAACGCGGTCACCGGCACCTTGCCGTTGTCGGAGGTGCTGTTGATGGTGCCGCTGCAGAACTTCGGGTCGGCGCAGATCGGGCGGTTCGGCTTCATGCCGGTGCCGAGGAAGAGGACGTCGGGCGCGCCGCTGTCGACGATCGTGTACGGCGTCCCCGAGGCGAGGCGGACCACGGTGGCCACCGTCCAGCCGCCGAGCACGGAACCCATCAGGTCCTTGCGGTCCTTCAGCCACGGCAGCGTGTAGGCGGTGGACATGGTGAAGCGGTGGCGCACGTCGTAGCGCGAGTAACCCTTGGCGTAGTCGAAACGGCCGTCGCGCGCCGGGAAGATGCCGACGTCGCCGATGCCCTGGTCGGTCGTCTCCGCGCCGGTGTCGAGCGCCTTGCCGAAGGTGTACGACATCCGGCCGGCGAAGCCGTGGTAGTCGCCGGTCTCCCACTCCAGCTGCCCGGCGTGGTACCAGCTCTCGGCGATGTTGTCGACGATGCGGACGTCGCCGTAGCGCGCGTCGGGGCGCCGCTCATTGGTGCGCGGCACGCGCAGGCTGACTTCGTTCGCCGCGATCGGCACGACGTTCGGGCAGGCGGCGTTGACCGCCACGCCGGCCACCACGCCGGTGCCGGCGCAGTTCACGTCGGCGGCAACCACCCACGCGGCGCCCGCGGTGCCCGGCGCGGCCGGCGCCACCGGGACGTTGTCCCAGCGGTACTGCAGGAGATTCTTGCCGATGGTGCCGATGTAGCTGGCGCGGATGCGCGAGTTCCAGAACGCCTGCCTCTCGAACGTCAAATTCCACTGCCGCGCCTCGGGCATCTTGAGGTCCGGATCGGCGAAGGTGGCGCTGACGCGCGCCGCCGGGAAGCCCGGCGTGAAGACGAAGCCGTTCAGCGGGTCGGAGAGATTGGTCGAGCTGACGTTGAGCGACACCGCGTTCGGCGGGTTGTAGCGGATGCTCGCGCCGCCCTGCGAGAAGACCGACTGGAAGACGCGGCCGTGCGAGACGCCGAAGCCGCCGCGGATGACGAACTTGCCGGTGCCGCCGGTCAGCGCGCGAAGGATGCGGTTGCCCTCCCATTCCGGCGTGTAGGCGAAGCCGAGCCGCGGATCGACGTAGTCGCTGCTGCCGAAGCCGTACTCGACCAGGTTGTTCCGCTCCTCGGGCGGGCTGACGTGCTCGTAGCGCGCGCCGAGGTTCAGCACGAAGTTGTTGGTCGGATGCCAGTCGTCCTGCACGTACGCGTTCTGCTCGGTCAGGCGATGCTGCAGGTAGGCCGGCCCGAATGACTTCTGGAACGAGTTGACGCAGCCGGCCCAGAAGGCGGCGATGGCCGTGCCGTAGTTGACGCCGTTGCAGGTGGCGGCGAAGTTCCAGAAGCCGCGGTTGAAGTTCTCGGCGCGGTCGTTGAGCGAGGAGCGGCGCAGGTCGGCGCCGACTTTCAGCACGTGCTTGGCGAAGCGCGACGAGGAGATGTTGTAGACCAGCTGGTTGTCGCGCTGGTTGCGGATGATGGGGAACGCGCCGGCGTTGCCGAGGATGGTGAAGGTGATGCCGGTGCCGCCGGACATGCGGACCACCGGCGTGAGCGGATCGTCGGTGATGGTCCAGGCGGTGTTGCGCAGGCCCATGCCGATTCGCAGCTCCTGCACCGTGTCGCGCGAGAGGATGTTGGTCCAGGTCAGGCCGAAGTTCGACTGCCGCAGCACCTGGCCGGCCTCTTCGCCGATGATCAGCTCGCCCGGGTGCATCTCCTTGTGCGACCGCTGGTAGCGCGCGGTCACCGCGTCGTTGTTGCCGGAGCCGCTGCCGAGGTGGAGGAAGTTGCTGAAGCCGCCGAGGTAGTCGAGGCGTCCGGCGAAGTCGCGGCTCGGCACGTTCTGCTGCTGGAAACCCTGATAGGCGCGGGAGGCGATGTTGGTGGCGTTCGGCGCTCCCGTGGGGAAGCGGGCGATGATGGCGTCCTGCCAGGCGCGGTTGGCCGGCGTGTCGTTGCCGAGCGTCAGGCGCTTGGTCGGATCGAGGTCGCTGGGAAGGAAGACGCCGCGCACCACCGGCGTCTGGCCCTTGTCCTGGATCTGGTCGGTGTTGACGTAGCCGAACAGCGTGTCGCGCATGATCGGGAAGCCGAGCGTGGCGCCGAACTGGCGGCGATAGCGCTTGCCGTGATCGAGCGAGACCTGCGTGACGTCGCGGGTGAGGTACTTGTTGTCCTGCCCGTACCAGTACATCTCGCCGTCGAAGTTGTTCGTCCCCTGCTTGGTCTGCACCAGGACGACCGCGCCGTAGCCGCGGCCGAATTCGGCGGTGTAGCTGTTGGTCAACACCTGGAACGACTGGATGGTGGCCACCGGCACGTTCTGCCGGTGCTGGTTCTCCGAGGTGTCGTCGTTGTTGACGCCGTTGATCTGGAAAGTGGAGCCGCGCGTTCCGGTGCCGTTGAAGTTGACCGACGAGCCGGACGACAGCGCCGGGTTGTCCTGGCCGCTGGTGGCGTTCTCCTGGAAGCCGGCGAAGACCGAGGCCAGGCGAAGGAAGTTCGTCTGGTCCGGCGCCGGCATGTTCTCGATCTCCTTGGCGCGCATGGTCTGCTTGATCTCGCCGTCGGTGACGTTGATGCGCGGCGCGTCGGCGGAGACGGTGACGGTCTCCTGCAGCGACGGATCGAGGACGAAGTCCTGCACCACGGTCTGGTTCAATTCGACCGGCACATTGTTGCGGCGCGCCGTCCCGAATCCCGCCAGGTCGGCCTGCACGTTGTAGCGGCCGATCGGCATGAAGGGGGCGTTGTAGCTGCCGGCGGCGTCGGTGGTGACGATGCGCTCCAGGCCGGTCTCCGCGTTGCGGACGGTGACCGTCACGCCTGGGAGCACCGCGCCGGAGCGGTCGGTGACCGTGCCGCGCATGGTGCCGGTGACGGTCTGTGCGGCAAGGGGCGAAACGACCAGGAGAACGAGGACGAATGCTGCGCAGGAACGGGAAAGGAAGCGGCCCATCTTTCCTCCGTGATTCGGTTGGCGTTGCGCGGGTTGGACTGCGCGAATGGTATCAGGTGGCCGGTCAGCGGCGCACGATTCCGTGGCCGCGCGGATAGAAGCGCGGGATGGTCACCGGCAGCTTTCCGGTGATCGGCGCCTCGCCGTACAGCGCCTCGAGCACCGCGCGCTGCAGCACCGGCTGCGGGCCGTAGGCGACGAGGTACGTCTGCAGCTGCGGCACCTCGCGCAAAAGATACGGCGTGCCGAAGGCGACCCCAATCGTACGTTTCGTACCATTCGCTTCCAGCAGCTCGCGCGCCGCGCGCGGGACGGCGATGGTCCCCGCGCCGGAGCGGGCGCGGATGGCGAAGGCGGCGACGATGACGTCGGCATCGATCCTCGGCAGCGTCTGCGTCCGATGATCGATGGTGAACGATTGCGCCGGCTTGAGCTCCCGCTCGAAGTCGGCCAGCGGGTTCACCAGGTCGAGCCCGTCGGTGACCATCACCAGGGCCACGCGCATGTCGCGGCGCAGCGGGAGCGCGCCCGCTTCCTCGCGCACCAGGGTGAGCGCGCGGCGGGCGACGTCCGCCGCCACCGCCTTGTCCTCCGCGGTGTCGACCTGGCGAAAGATCTCGTCGGCATCGCCGACCGCGGAGCCGGCGAAGGCCTTCGCCTCCAGGATGCGCCGCACCGACTGATCGATCCGCGCCTCGCTCAGCCGGCCGCTGCGCACCGCCGCCTTCACACCGGCGATCGCCGCGTCGGTGTTGGCGGAGAGGAGGATCTGGTCCTCGCCGGCTTCGATGGCGCGCACCGCGGCCTCCCCGGCGTCGAAGTGCTCGGTGATGCCGCCCATGTCGAAGGCGTCGCTGACCACCAGTCCGTCGTAGCCGAGGTCGTGTCGCAGCAGGCCGGTGACGATGGCGTGCGAGATGGTCGCCGGCAGCGTCCCCGCCGACGGCACCTCATCCGGCTGCGTGCCGTACGGGTTCTCGCCGTGTCCTTCGGCGCGCACCGGAACGGGCGTCTTGTCCAGCGACGGGACGGCGAGGTGGCCGATCATCACCGACTTCACGCCGGCTTGAATCGCGGCGCGGAACGGGACGAGCTCCACGCGGTCGAGGCGCTCGCGGGTGACGTCGATGATCGGCATCGCGCGGTGCGAGTCGACGTGCGTGTCGCCGTGGCCGGGGAAGTGCTTCGCCGTGGCCAGCACGCGCTGCGACTGTACGCCGCGCACGAAGGCCGCGACATAGCGCGCGACGTCCTCCGGATCCTCGCCGAAGCTGCGGGCGTTGATGACCGGGTTGTCGGGATCGACGTTGACGTCCGCCACCGGCGCGAGGATGTGGTTCACTCCCACCGCCCGCGCCTGCCGCGCCACCACCCGCCCCTCCGCCTCCGCCAGCGACGGATCGCCGGTCGCCGCCACGGCCATCGCCGGCGGCCAGAAGGTGGTGTCGAGGAAGCGCATGCCGAGCCCCGCCTCGAGGTCCGCGCTGATCAGCAGCGGAACTTTTGCTTCATGTTGCAGCCGCCGAGTCAGCTGCGCCGTCTCGTACACGTTCGAGGCGAACCACACCACCCCGCCCACCCCGCTCCGTCCCACCGCCGCACGCAGCCGCTGATACCCCTCCGACGACTCGGCCATGAAGACGCCGAACCCCCGCACCGCAAATAGCTGCCCGATCTTCTCGTCGAGCGAGAGGTCCTCCAGGCGGGGCGTCTCGGAATGGTGCGGCGGGACCGTCGCGCACATGGCGGCGAAGACTAGCACGAGGAAAACGGCTAACCGGCGCACGCAGCAAGCATATGCGAGCAGGTTGCAGCGAGCAGCGAGCAGGTCGTTGCAGCGCACGACGTCCTGCTCGCCGCTCGCCGCTCGCTGCCCGCTCTACTGATCAACCGCCTTTGAATCCGTATTGACAAATGTCCCGACTCTACTTAAATTAGCTGCTGAGGAGGTAGTTCGATGCAAACGGTTCACGGAAGGACGCGACTATGCATACGGGATCAAGTCTTAAAGTTCAGGTTGGAATCCCACTGGTGGACTCGAATGGCGAACCTTTTGACATAAGACTTTGGACCTGGTGGCAGGACGAGGTGAGACGTCTCATGGATGTCTTGCCCGGCTCGCAGGGACCCTGGACCACGCGCACCGAGCGGTTTCGATGGCTCACCTGGATGGTCATCGAGCCAAATCAGCTCGAGGTGTTGGTGGAGTTCTTCGAACATACTCGGCAACGATTCGGCCTCGCGGAGCTCTATTTCGATCATCATCCGGTCACCTTCGGCATCGCTACCGACACTTCATGAAAGCCCTGAAAGTACACTCGACGCTCGATCTCGATCACCTTACCGTGAACCAGGCGAACCTCTATCGCCAGGCGCTGAAGCGCTATCGCGCCGGTATCAACTGGATCGACTTCGAAGAATTCGTCTTCGGACCCGGCTCCCCCCTCTACGACGATCTCCGCGCCCATGCCGATGTCATCGGCACGCCTCTCTACGAATCGCTGAAGGCGATGTGGCTCGACCTCGGCGTCCAGCAGGGCATGGTCAAGCCGGAGGAGCCGAAGCGTGCCGCGCGGCGGAAGTAGGCCCGGCGCCGGGCGGCCGGTGCGCACCACCTATCGCCAGGTCGTCACCTACCGCCTCCCGGTTCACCTGCTGACGCAGCTCGCCTTGCGCGCGGAAGTAGAGCGAACCACCGTCACCGCGCTGGTCGAGCGCGGCATCGAGCAGGTTCTGAAGAAGCCGCCGCGACCTACTTGATCTTCGCCCTCATCCCGATCGTGGCCGTTCGTGCGCGCGCGCGACGGCTGTCGCACATGCGCACAACGCCCATGTGAACGCGCGCGACGGCTGTCGCACATGCGTACATCGCCGTTGTGCACGTGTGAAACGGCTGTCTCACATGCGTACATCGCCGTTGTGCACGTGTGAAACGGCTGTTTCACATGCGTACATCGCCGTTGTGCACGTGTGAAACGGCTGTCGCACATGCGCACATCGCCGTTGTGCACGTGTGAAACGGCTGTCTCACATGCGTACATCGCCGGTGTGCAGGCGCACGCGCGCGCATGAGTGTCCGCCAAAGGTGACAGGCCGGTCGCTACTTGATCTCCGCCCTCACCCCGATGGTCGCCGTCGCCGCCGGGTCTTCTTTCGCCGTCACCGCGATCTGCTCGTTGATGGTGGGGGTCTTGGCGCGCGCGGCGTCGACCGTCACGGTGATGGTCTCGCGCGCTTTGGGGGCGATCTTCTTGTTGTTGTAATCGTAGTAGAGGCAGCGGCAGGCGGAGCGGGCCACCTCGATGGAAATCGGCACCTCGCCGGTGTTGGTCAGCTCGAACTGGCGGACGGCGCGCGTGCCGCGGTGGATGGTGCCGTAATCCTGCACCGCGGGGGTCACGCGCAGCGCCGCCGCGGCGCTGGCCGGCTCGGGCGTCGCCACCGGCACCATCGTCGCGGCGGTCTCGGTCGGAGAGGTGGTGGTCGTCACCGGCTGCTCGATGATCTGCGGGCTGGATGACGTCGCCGCCGCCGAGCGGTCAGAGCTGGCGCGCCAGATCATCCAGCCGATCGCGCCGAGGACGACCAGTCCGGCGACGACGATCAGCAGGATGCGCGACGAGCCGGCGCCGGGCGCGGTGGGCGGCGGCTCGTAGACGGCGTCGGTGTCAGGGGGCGGGACCAGCGGCCGTCCACCCACCCCTTCCAGCTCGTCGAGCTTGCGCACCGAGGTGTCGATGCTGGCGATCAGCCGGTTGTACTCGCCCGCCAGCTGCTCGGTCGGCGCCTCGGCCACCATCTGCTCCAGCGCCGCGCGGTGCTTGCGGTAGTTCTCCCGCAGCATCTCGATCTCACGCGCCCGGGCCCCGGGTCGGACGTTCACGGTCCCAAAGTCGTCGGACATGCGGGGAATCTTTGCAAAAAGTGGGGCTGGTGGCAAAACGAGCGAGCAGGTTGCAGCGAGCAGCGAGCGGGAAAATCAGTAGATCCCCTGCTCGCCGCTCGCTGCCCGCCGCTCGCTCACATCGGCAACCAGTACGCCACCTTGATCAGGAAGACGTCGCGCGACTGCGCGTCGCGCAGCGCGGAGACGTCGCGGCGCACCCGGAAGTCGCCGAAGGCCTGGCTGTCGGCGCGGTTCTCGTTCCAGACCACGTAGAGCGCCGAGCCGGGGCGGAACTCCCACCGCACCACGCCGCTGCCGCGCAGGCTGCGGAAGTTGAAGTCGGGATTGCCGGCGTAGGCGTACGGCGCGTACTGGTCGGTACGCGGGCGGGCCAGCGACTTGAAGTCGTGATAGTCGCCGGTGGCCACGAACGGCTGCATGTAGAGCTGGAACGAAAGGCGCGAGCTGGCGGTCCAGTCGACGCGCATGCCGAGGTCGAAGGTGTGCTGGTCGATGCCAGCATAGACGTAGCGCTTGCCGTAGGTTTCGGTGGCGGCGCCGTCGATCAGCTGCGCCACGTACTGTGAGTTGCCGTACTCGCGGTAGTAATGCGGGTTGAGCACCAGCTTCAGACTGGTGGTGGGGCGGTAGGTCAGCGAGAGGCCGGTGCCGCGCTCCCAGCTGGAGTCGCTCGACTCGTACGCCTCGACCCACGACTCGAAGGAGAACTTCTTCCGGCTGTCGCTGCCGATGCCGACGCCGCCGTTGTAGTTCGACGAGCGCGCCGCGAGCGGGCCGCCGCGCGTCTTGCGGTCGTCCATCACGCGCCCCTCGGCGCCGCCCCAGCCGTAGACGTACCAGTAGTTCTTCTGCTCCAGGAACCAGTTGCCGTAGACGCCGTTGGCGAGGAGGTCCTTGCCGAAGTTCCAGTTCTGATACTTGCCGACCCACCAGCTCTTCTCGCGGAAACGTCCCGGCTCGTCGTTGACGTACTGCAGCACGGCGTGGGTGACGATCTCGTCGGTGCGCGGCATGAAACCGACGTCGTTCGGCTCGAAGCCGGGCGAGTAGGCCTGCACCTGGATGTTCGGGCGCCAGTGGCCGGTCTGCTTGCCGAGCATGGCGCGGCCGCCGAAGCCGCTGAGCGAGGTGCGCGTCGGGTCGTACTCGATGTGGTCGGCGTCGGGGCGCGCGTAGTAGTGGCCCGGCGAGCTCTGCGTGCGGGCGATGGCGTCGGGCGAGCCCTCGACGCGCGTGCCGTCGACCAGCCATTCCCACAGCCAGTCCTTCTTGTGGAACTGCGTGTAGCCGTCGACGCCGAGGGTGTAGGCGTCGCTGCGGAGAAACTGCAGCTCCTCCGGGAGACGTCGCTTGACGTCGGTGAAGATGAAGCCGACGCGCGAGTTGCCGTACTCCTTCGTCGAGCGGGCCACGAGGTAGTTCGTCATCGGCTCGACTACCTGCGTGTCGCGCAGCGACGTCCGTCCGAGCGCCGCCGCGGACGACGGCGTGTAACCGACGTGCGCGCGCTCGGAGTTGGTGAGCGCGTCGAGCACGCCGACGGACCAGCCGTTGCCGACCTTGCCGGAGAGCTTCGCCGCGCCGAAGATGGTCGTCTCGCCGGGCGCGTCGATGTAGTCGCCGTCGAGATTGCCGGTGGCCTGCGGCGAACGGCCGATGCGGCGCGAGTAGAAGACCGAGGGGCCGAAGAAGTTGAAATTCGCGCGGAAGTGCGCGGGGCCGGAGCCGAAGCCGAAGATCGACGCGCCCTCGGTGAAGAACGGGCGCTTCTCGGGGAAGAACGTCTCGAACTCCGAGAGGTTGAGCACCGCGGGGTCGAGCTCCACCTGGCCGAAGTCGGGGTTGATGGTGCCGGTCAGGCGCAACGTCGAGGTGAGGGCGTACTTGATGTCGACGCCGGCGTCGACGCGATGCTTGGACGGCTGCAGGAAGGGGTCGCCGGCCGGGATGCGGTTGGCGAGGTCGGAGCGCGCCACGCCGTACGGGACGACTTCGAGCGAGCGCTCCGGATGGATGCCTTCGATGCCGGAGAGATCGGCGAAGCGCGAGACCTGCCCGCTCTGCCCCTTCGGAGTGTTCACCAGGTAGGCGACTTCGTTCTTCTTTGCGATCTTGCGCGCGAAGTTGATGCCCCACACCTGCTGCGTGCGCTCCTGGAAGCGAAGCTGCGAGAAGGGGATCTTCACCTCGGCGGTCCACCCGGTGGAGACGATCTTGGCCGCCGACTGCCACACCGCGTCCCAGCTCCAGTCGTCGTAGATGTCGTTGAAGAGGTTCATGTCGATCTGCACGTTCGACGGGTTGACGTGGAAGCTGGCGCCGCTGAGGCGGTCGTGTTGCGCGTCGACGTAGATGCGGAACCAGTCGCACTCCAGGGTGGTGTCGCGCCGGCCGAGCAGCGTGGTGACGGGGTTGGCGTCGTCGAGCCGCGCCGCGATGTAGAGCGCGTTGTCGTCGTACGCCACCTTCACCACCGTCGTCTGCGTGGCCGGCTTGCCGTCCTCGGGATCGTGTTGCGTGAAGCCGGTGATCTCCGGCGCCTTCTGCCAGACTTCGTCGGAAAGGTCGCCGTCGATGGCGGGCGCCTTCGCCGCCCGCACCGCGCTGACGTTCAGCGCCGGCGCGGGCGCGTCGGCTGCAAGGATCGATGTTGCAACTGCGACTGCGAGGGCACCGGCGAGAAGGTTCTTCATCTTTTCCTCGGGGAGGGAGTGAGTTAGCGTGTAGGTTCGGTTGCTAAGACGACGGCCTGGTGTCGCTGGTTAGGCCACCCATCACTACCGCGCATCGCATGAAAATCTTTATCGGACAGATCAATCCCACCGTCGGCGCGCTCAGCAGCAACGCGGAGCTGATCCGCCGCGCGTACGACGACGGCGTCGCCGCCGGCGCGGACGTGGTGATGGTCCCGGAGCTGGCGGTGGTCGGCTACCCGCCGCTCGATCTGCTCGACCGCGACGTCTTCATCGACGCCGCGCTGCAGGTCCGCGACTCCCTGGCGGCGATGACCGGCGAGACGGCGCTGATCTTCGGCACCATCACCCGCAACAAGTCGTGGTGCGGCAAGCCTTTGCACAACACGGCGGTCGTGGCGCAGAACGGCCGCATCGTCCACGAGCAGAACAAGTCGCTCCTCCCGACCTACGATGTCTTCGACGAGCTGCGCTACTTCCAGCCGGTCGACGCGGTGCGGACCATCGACCTCTGCGGCCGCCGCGTCGGCGTGAGCATCTGCGAGGACTTCTGGTTCGACGACGAGATCCTCGGCACGAAGCTCTACTGCAACAACCCGGTCGACCAGCTGGTGCGGCAGGGCGCCGAGGTGCTGCTGAACATTTCGGCCTCGCCGTTCAACGCGGGGAAGCGGAAGGCGCGCTATGAGCTGTTCGCGCGCATCGCCAAGCGCTACGACGTGCCGCTGGTCTACGTGAACCAGATCGGCGGCAACGACGAGCTGCTGTTCGACGGCTCGTCGATCGTCATCGACAAGAACGGCCGGACGATTTTCTGTGCGCCGGCGTTCGAGGAGCACCGCGCGCTCGTCCATCTCACCGGCTCGCCCTGCGAGTCGGTCCTCGCACTCGGCAAGGAGGAGGAGATCGGGCGTGGCCTGATCCTCGGCCTGCGCGACTACATCCGCAAGTGCGGCTTCAAGGACGTGGTCATCGGACTCTCCGGCGGCATCGACTCCGCGGTGACCGCGGCGATCGCCGTCGAGGCGCTCGGCGCCGCGCACGTCACCGGCATCGCCATGCCGTCGCAGTTTTCGTCGCAGGGCTCCATCGACGACGCGCGCGCCCTCGCCGACAACCTCGGCATCGCCTTCCACGTCGTCCCCATCGAGCCGATCTACCAGCCGTACGAGCGCGCCATCAACGATCTCTTCAAGGTGGAGAAATTTGACATCACCAACGAGAACGTGCAGGCGCGCATCCGCGGCAACCTCCTGATGGCGTGGTCCAACCGCACCGGCGCCATGGTGCTCTCCACCGGCAACAAGTCGGAGATGGCGGTCGGCTACTGCACGCTCTACGGCGACATGGCCGGCGGCCTGGCGCTCCTCGGCGACGTCTACAAGACGATGGTCTACCGCGTCGCCGACTGGCTGAACCGCGAGCGCGAGGTCATCCCGCGATCGTCGATCACCAAGCCGCCGTCCGCCGAGTTGCGCCCGAACCAGACCGACCAGGACTCCCTGCCGCCGTACGACGTCCTCGACGGCATCCTCAAGCTGTACATCGAGCAGTGGAAGGAGGTCGACGACATCGTCGCCGCCGGCTACGACCGCACGCTCGTCGAGCGGATCCTCCGCACCGTCGACACCAACGAGTTCAAGCGCCGCCAGGCCGCGCCGACCATCCGCGTGTCGACCAAAGCGTTCGGCAGCGGGAGGCAGATGCCGATCGCACAACGGTGGAGGAGGGAGTGACCGCCCGCTGTCATCCCGAGCGTAGCAAGGGACCTGGTGGCCTGGGCAGCGCGCTGCGGCACCTGATGTGCGCCGCCCTCGCCGCCAGTTTCCTCGCTTCGCTCGGAATGACGGGATGCTCCAAAACGCAGCTCGATCGAGCACAATGGCAGCGCATGTCCGCCGACCAGAAAACGCTCTACGTCCGCACGCTCCTCGGGCACCAGAAGGTGAAGGAGGCGAAGGGCGGCAACGCGCTCGTCTTCGACCGGCCGGCCGAGGAGTACGCGCGGCGGATCGACGAGGCGTACGCGCGCGGCGAGACCCGCGACGTCGACGCAATCTTCGAGGAGATGGGCTCCCGACGTTGAGCCGCCTCGTCCCGCATCCCCCGCTCCGCGAGTACTACGGCGAGGCCGCCCAGCGCGAGAGCTTCGTCCGCACGCTCTTCGACGAGAGCGCGCCGTGGTACGACATCGCCATCGGCTTCATGTCGTTCGGCTCGGGGCAGTGGTACCGCCGCGACGTCCTGCGGCGCGCCGGGCTGAAATCGACCGACCGCCTGCTCGATCTCGCCACCGGCACCGGCGTGGTCGGACGCGCGGCGGAGTCGATCACGCGCGACATCGTCGGCGCCGACCCCAGCATCGGCATGCTGACCTCCAGCCACGGCGGCGATTTCCCGCGCGTGCAGGCCACCAGCGAGGCGCTGCCGTTCGACGACGCCTCGTTCGACTTCATCACCATCGGCTTCGCCCTGCGGCACTTCGCCGACCTCAACGTCGCCTTCGCCGAGTGCCGGCGAGTGCTGCGTCCCGGCGGCCGCATCCTCATCCTGGAGATCACCGCGCCGGAATCGCGCATCGCTCGCGGCTTCCTCGGCGCGTACATGGGCGTCCTGGTCCCGGCCATCGTCACCGCGGCGACGTTCCGGCCGCGCGTCGGAAAGATGATGCGCTACTACTGGGCCACGACGCGTGACTGCGTGCGGCCCGACGCCATCCTCAGCGCGCTCGCCGAGTCGGGATTCGAAGAGGTGAAGCGCGGCGTGTCGCTGGCGATCTTCAGCGAGTACTCTGCCCGGCTTCCGCTTCCGCCTGCTTCTCCCGCAGCCGGTTGATCTGGATCTGCAGGAACTCGTGCAGCGATTTCTCCTGCTCGGCGGGGATGGCGTTGAACGAGATCGCGGAGCGGAAGACGTACTCCGGCGCCGCGTCGTTGCGCCGCACCTGCACCACCGAGCGGAGCACCTGGCAGGGGATGTAGATGCCGCCGTAGCTGGGGAAGACGAGCGTGGCCGCGCTGCCCGGCCGGATCGGCGAGCGGTGGATGACCGCCGCGCCGCTCAGGCTGAGATCGATCAACTCGCCGTTGATGTCGGAGAGCTGCACAGGAATCGATGCAGTGGGAGTGCGCTCTTCGCGACGGCGTTCGCGACCGGTGGCCACGCGGCGATTATGACATCTACAGGCGCGGCTTCAATTTCTCCACGAAGTCGTGCGCGATTTTCGCCCCGGCGTACTCCGCCGGCCCGGCGTCGACGGCGATGACGCCGAAGGCGATCTTCGGCGCCTCCACCGGCGCGAAGGCCATGATCAGCGCCTCCAGCCCGCTCTTCTTGTCACCGGCGGTTCCGGTCTTCAGCGCCATCGAGACGCCGTCCACCGCGGCGTGGCGGCCGGTGCCGCGCGGCGCGCTGACCACCGCCTGCATGGCGCGAATCATCGTCTCTGCCGCGACGCGCGAGGCGAGCGTCGTCTTCTCCTGCAGCGGGGCAGCGGCGACGACGTAGCCGAGCAGCGAGCGGCGCTGCCGCAGCAACTTCGGCGACGTCAGCACGCCCCGGTTGGCCATCATCGAGGCGAGCATCGCTACGTGCAGCGCGTTCATCCGCTCGTGCTCCAGGCCGATGGCGAGGTAGGCGATCTCGAAGTTGTTGTAGTAGTCGCCCACCGTCTTTCCGAGCGACACGCGCGCGGTGCCGAGATCGACGTCGCCGTTGAAGCCGGCGGCGGTCATGAAGCGATCGAGCCGCTCGCGCCCGAGGCGGACACCGACGTCGGCGAAGAAAACGTTGCAGGAGACGGCGAGCGCGTCGTCGATCGAGGCGAGCGTGCCGTGGCCGCCGGGCAGCCAGTCGCCGAAGTGGCGGCCGTCGACCATCAGCTCGCCGTTGCAGTGATACGGGAACATCGACGCCACGTCGAAGCCGCTGTTGACGGCGTTCAATCCGGTAAGCACTTTGACGATCGAGCCGGGCTCGTACTGTTCGGCAAGCGCCAGTTCGCGCCCGCCGGTGCTGGCGAGGGCGAGGATCTCGTTGGTGCGCGGGTCGATGGCCACCAGCGCCCCGCGATAATCGCCGAGCGCCTCGATGGCGGCGCGCTGCACGACGGGATCGAGCGTGGTCTCGACGGTGGCGCTGCCGCTGGCGCGCAGGCTCTCGAGCAGCGGCGCGAAGTCGTCGCCGGCGATCGCGTGTCCGTCGCGGTCGGTCACCGCCGGCGCGGCGCCATGTCGCGCCGCGGCCGCCTGCCGCAGCGAGGCAAGATGGCGCGCGGCTTCCGCGTCGGGCGCGGCGCGCTCGCATCCCATCGCGGAGAAGAGCAGCAGCGCAAGAATTCGTCTGGCGTTCACGCGGGCACGATCGTCACCCGATCGCCGCGGCCGAGGTGCAAGAGCGCTGCCGCGCTCGCCTCGGCGACCGAGATTTCGACGCGGCCGGTCGACCCGGTGATGAGAAACGCGCCCGCAACATCACGGTATGTTCGCGCCATCCGCTCGATCACGTGCGCGCCGGCATGCGCCGCGTAGCGCGCGAACGGCAGCCGCGCCGCTTCGATGTCTGTGACGAGATTGCCGAAGCGGTCGACGCTGACGATCGTCCCCTCGGCACGCGCGCAGTCGTACGACGGCGGCGCGTAGTCGAGCGCGACGATCGCGTCGATGCGCGGCCCGAGCTCGTCGAGCGACAGCCCGTTGGCGAGCGCCGCGGCCACCGGCGCAAAGCGATCGCGCCCGTGGAACGTGGCGCTGCCGTTCGGAAGGAAGAGCGACTCGTTGTCGACCGAGTGGAGGACAGGCAATCCTGCCTGTCCGGACAGACAAGATTGTCTGTCCTCCACCACGAGCGACAGCACGCCGTTGTCGGGCGCGAGGAAGGTGCGGCCGTCGCGCTCGACGGCGAGGATGCGCCGCGAGGTGCCGACGCCGGGGTCGATCACCGCGACGAAGATCGTCCCCGCCGGCCAGTATGGCACCACGTCGCGCAGGAAGAAGGCGGCGGCCCAGACGTCGAACGGCGGGATGTCGTGCGAGAGGTCGGCGACCCGCGCGTCGCAGCGCGCGGCGATGACCCCTTTCATCGCCGCGACGTACGGGTCGCGCGTGCCGAAGTCGGTGAGAAGAGCGATGGTCGCCACGCGATCAATATACTTGCGCCGTGTTCGCCACCATCCCTCCCCCACCCGAGCGGCTGCTCGTCTTCGCGCGGTTGCCGGAGCTGGGGAAGGTGAAGACGCGCCTGGCGCGCTCGATCGGCGCGGCGAAGGCGCTCGCCGTGTACGAGGCGATGCTGCGCGATCTGCTGGCGTCGATCGGCCGATCGAATGGCCAGATGGAGATCGAGGTGATGTGGGCGCCGTCCGAAGCGGCGAACGGCGAGCGGATCGCACGCGCCTTCGGCGACTACGCCACCGCCATGCAGACCGGCGAGACGCTCGGCGACCGCCTGGCGATGGCGCTCTCCGAGCGATTTTTCTTTCATAAGACGGAAAAGATCGTGGCCATCGGCGTCGACGATCCGCGCCTCTCGCGCGCCACCATCGAAAGCGCCTTCGCCCTCCTCGACTCTTGCGAATGGGTCCTCGGCCCCGCCACCGACGGCGGTTACTACCTCATCGGCTGCCGCGCCGGCGCGTTCGATGCCGCGGTCTTCGCCGGCGTGCAGTGGGGCTCGTCCACCGTGCTGCGCGAGACGCTCTCGCGCATCGGCGCCTCGCAACAGACCGTCGCGCAGCTCCCGGAGCGCTACGACATCGACGTCGAGGACGACCTGCGCCGCTATGCGGCCGGGCGGGAGGAGGGGGCGTTGGGGGAGTTGTTGCGGGAGTGGGGGTTCGCGGCATGAGAAAGACGAGGAATGTTGAATGTTTAATGCTGAACGTTAAATGTTGTCATTCTCTCCTCATTCAACATTCAACATTCAACATTTAACATTCCCGTTCCCCCATGAAGATCCTGACCGCAAAGCAGATGCAATCCATCGATGCGCGCGCCACGCAGCGCTTTGAAATCCCAAGCCTCATCCTCATGGAAAACGCGGCATTGGCGGTGGTCGACGCCATCTTCGACCACTACCGCGACTGCGAGCGCGTGGCCATCGTCTGCGGCACCGGCGCGAACGGCGGGGACGGATTCGCGGTGGCGCGGCATCTCGAGAATCGCGGGGTGGTGCCGTCGGTGGTCATCGTCGGCGAGCGGGCTCGGATCAAGGGCGATGCGGAGACGAACCTCCGGATCTGCGAGCGTCTGGCGCTGCCGATCTACGACGTGGTGGACGTGGAGTCGCTCGACAGCGCGCTGCTGCACGCCGCGGACGCCGACGTCATCGTTGACGCGCTCTTCGGCACGGGGCTCAACCGCCCGCCGGAAGGGATCTACTCGGAGGTGATCCGCTCCATCAACGAGCTGGCCATCCCCATCGTCGCGGTCGACCTGCCGAGCGGCGCAAATGCGTCAGAACCAGAACCATTCGAGCCGTGCGTGCGCGCGGCGGTCACCGTCACCTTCGCCGCGCCGAAGATCTGCCACGTCTTCGAGCCGGCGGCGAGCCTCTGCGGCGAGGTCATCGTGGCCGACATCTCCATCCCTCTCGCCGCGATCGAAGACGAGGGGATCTCGCTCGCGCTGACCACGCCCGCCGACGTCCGCCCGCACTTTGCGCCGCGGCTTGCGCAGACGCACAAGGGAACGTACGGACACGTCGGCATCGTCGGCGGCTCGCCCGGCCGCAGCGGCGCGGCGGTGCTCGCCGCGCGCGGCGCGATCCGCACCGGCGCGGGGCTGGTCACGGTGCTCACCGATCGCGAGACCGCAGCGCAGGTGCACGCGCACTCCATCGAGTCGATGACCGAGAGCGACGATCCGACGCGCACCATGAAGGACGTGCTGCTGGTCGGCCCCGGCCTGGGCGACAACGAGGAGACGTACGAGCACGTCCGCTTCATGTGCGGGCGCGTCGGCCTCCCGATGGTCATCGACGCCTCGGCGCTCAACGCCTTCGCCGGCCGCGCCGCGGAGATCAACCCTCACGGCCGCCCGCGCGTGATCACGCCGCATCCCGGCGAGCTGGCGCGCCTCATCGGCGGCGACGCGAAGTCGATCAACGCCGCGCGCATCGACGCGGTGCGCGAGGCGGCGCGCGTCGCCAACTGCGTGGTGGTGCTGAAGGGACACCAGACGCTGATCGCCGATCCCGACGGCTACGTCCGCGTCAACCCCACCGGCAATCCCGGCATGGCCAGCGGCGGCATGGGCGACGTCCTCGGCGGCATGATCGCCGCGCTGCTGGCGCGCGGCGCCGACCCGTTCGACGCCGCTTGCGCGGGCGTCTATCTGCACGGATTTGCCGGCGATCTGCTCCGCGACGCGATGGGCGACACGGGATTGACGGCGAACGACCTGGCGGAGAAGCTGCCGTATGCCATCAAAGCGCTTCGTCTGCCGCACTGAGGACGAATCCGCCGCCGCGGGCCGCGAGATCGCGGGCCTGCTGCCGCGCGATGCCGTCGTTCACTTGGTCGGAGACCTCGGCGCGGGCAAGACCTTCCTGGCGCGCGCCATCGCCGCGGCGCTCGGCGCCGACCCGCGCGAGGTGGCCTCGCCGTCGTTCGCCATCGTGCACGAATACCCGGTGGCCGGCGGCGGCGCGCCGATCATCCACATCGACGGCTACCGCCTCTCCGAGAACCGCCGCGAGTGGCTGGAGATCGGCATCCCGGAGATGCTCGCCGGGCCGGGCGTGAAGCTGATCGAGTGGCCGAAGCGCGAGTTCGAGGAGTTCGAGGATGGGCACGCCGAGGTGAGCATCCGCGTGCTGGACGACGGCGCGCGCGAGATCGAATTTCAGCCCACGAACTTGTAGCCCATGCCGTGCACGGTGAGGATCAGCTCCGCGCCGAGCTTCTGCCGCAGCGAGGCGACGTGTACGTCGACTGTGCGCGTGACCGGCGTGGCGTCGTAGCCCCACACCTTGTCGAGCAGCTCTTCGCGCGAGAGGACGGCGCCGCGATGGTCGACGAAATAGCGCAGCAGCTTCAGTTCGAGACTCGACAGTTCGACCGGCCGGCCGTCGCGCGTGGCCACCGCGGCGCGGAAGTCGACCTGCACCGGCCCGAAGAGGAGCGTCGACGCGTTCGGCGTGGTGCCACGCGCGCGGCGGAGCAGCGCCTCGATACGCGCCAGCAACTCCATCATGTCGAACGGCTTGGTGAGGTAGTCGTCCGCGCCGAGCTTCAGTCCGAGGACGCGGTCGATGACCTGGCCGCGCGCGGTGAGCATCAGCACCGGCGTCTGCACGCCGCGCGCGCGGAGATCGCGGCAGACGTCGAAGCCGTTCTTCGACGGCAGCGCCACGTCGAGCAGCACCAGGTCGAACGCGCCGCGCGACGCCGTCTCCAGCGCGCGCTCGCCGTCGCACTCCACCGCGACGTGGAATCCCTCGCTGCGCAGGCGGTCGCGCACGGTCAGGATCAGGCTCTCCTCGTCTTCGACGAGGAGGATGTGCCGCAGCGGGTCAGGCATGCTGCAGCCCGGCCGGGAGGCGGAGGACGAAGGCCACGCCGCGCTCGCGGCGGCGTTCGACGTCGATGGTGCCGCCATGCGCGGCGGCGACGCGCTTGACGATGGCCAGCCCGAGGCCGCTGCCGCGTGCGGCGTTGCGCCCGCGATAGAACGGCTCGAAGAGATGCGGCAGGTCGCGCGCGCCGATGCCGGGGCCGCGGTCTTCGACGCGGACGACGACCTGCTCGCCGGCGCGCGAGGCGTGCACGCCGACCCACTTGCCATCGCCGCCGTGGCGGACGGCGTTGGCGACCAGGTTCTGCACCGCGCTGCGCAGCGCGGCGGCGTCACCCTCCACGCTCGGCAGGTCGGCGGCGACGTCGGGCTCGATGTTCACGCCGCGCTCGTCGGCGAGCCAGCGGCAGGCGCCGATGGCGTCGTCGATGACCCGCGCCACGTCGACGGCTTCCGCGCGTTGCTTGCGGCGCGACGACTGCAACCCGGCGAACTCCAGCACCTGCGCCACGAGGTCGGTCAACCGCCGCGACTCCTTCACGATCGCCTCGCCGTAGCGCGCAATCTGCGGCTTGTCAGTGACGATGCCGTCGACCATGTTCTCGCCGGCGGCGGTGAGCGCGGCGAGCGGCGTGTTCAGCTCGTGCGTGATGCCGGCCACGAACTCGAGCTGTTGCACGCGCAGCCGCTCCGCACGCCGCGCCAGCACCGCGAGCAGGACGAAGCTGCCGCCGAGCAGGCCGAGGATGGCGAAGCTGACCGCGAGGTTGTTGCGCCGGCTGGCCGCCACGGCTTCCTTGATCGGCGCGCCGTGCCGCCGGATCAGCAGCCGCGGCAGCATCTCTTCGCGCGCCGGCTCGCTCTCGCGGCTGCGGCGCCGCATCATCGCCAGCGGCATCGACAGCTCGACCCCGTCGTCTGAGAAGCGCGGCCAGTCGGGCCGCGAGCGCCAGATGATCGCGCCGCGCTCGACGACCGCCATGTCGAATTCGGCGTTGCGGCGCGCGATCTCCGGGAAGAACCGGCGCACGAGGTAGTCGCGGTCGAGCTCCGCGATCAGCACGCCGCCCTCGCGAAGCTGGACCACGATCGCGGTGAGCGTTCCTTCGAGCGGCGGTCGCAACGCGGGAACCAATGTGGGACGGGTTCTCAACCCGTCCGCGGCCGCGCTCGGCCGCCCCCCGGGCGGCGGACCGGGTGAGAACCCGTTCCACATCCCTTCGAGACGCCGCAGCGCTCCCGCTTCGTCCGCGACGTACACGGCGTGAATCAGCCGCGGGTCGCGCGCCGAGCCGGCCCATTCCTGCAGCCGGCGCACGAGAGACGCGGGCTCCGGCGTCGCTCCCTGGAAGGAGAGCGCCGCGCCGGCGAGCTCGCGCGCCACCTCCTCCACGAACTGCCGCGCGGCGACGTTCATCGCCCGCCGCGCCGCCTCCCCTTCGGCCTCCGACACTTTGTCGATCCACCGGGTCTGCAGTACGGCCAGCCAGGCGAGGGCGGCGGTGAGCACGCACGCCAGCACCAGGAGCCACGCGCGTCGCATGGGCCGGAGTCTAGCATCGCGTCCGCGCCTGTAAGCCGCGCCCCGCCGAGGTTTTACGTTTCTTACAAACGCCTTGCAGCGCGATGAAGTCTGCGTGTGCGGCGAACCCTATCGTGGCGGCGAAAGGAGCAACACATGAAACGTCTGATCATCCCTCTCATCGTCGTCATCGCCGCGGCCACCACCATCGTCGCCGGGGAACGCGCCGGCATCGAGCGGCGCAGCATGGCCGAGTATCTCGACCTCTCCACCTCCCAGGGCGTGGCGTGGGAAGACGCCGAGCGCACGCTCCACCAGGCAATGGAACCGCTGGCGCGGCAGCAGCGGACGGAGCGGCAGCAGCTGGAGGCGTTGCTGGCTTCCAAGGCGGATGCGTGCACCGTCGGCGCGCAGCAGTTGCGAGTCTTTGCCGTTTCCGAGCAGATGAAGGCGGCGAACCAGTCGTTCGAGCGAACGGTCCAGTCGATCCTCACGCCGGATCAGAAGGCGAAGCTTGCGTCGTTGCATGACGAGCACATGAAGCGGGAGTCGAGCGAGATTCGCGAGCGGCATCACGACTGAAACGAAAGGCGGCGGGCCTACTGCCCGGTGGCCCGCCGCCTTCCCGCCCCTGCCGGGCGAACGGTTGCCGCGATGCTGTTGGCGGCGCCGCACTGTCCGTTGATGCGCACCCAGAACTGCGTCGCCGCGGTGATGGGAGGCGTGGTCAGCGATGGCGAGTTGCCGCCCACCGGCTGCCGGAAATCATTCGGCGCTCCCACGTACCACTGGTAGCTCAGCGCGGTGCCGCTGGCCACGACGGTCAACACCGCGCTGCTATTGGCCGGAATGACGGCGTCGTGCGGCTGCGCCGTGATCGCCGGCGGCTGGCACTGGATCACCGTCACCGTCACGGTGGCGCTGTCGGCGAATGCGCCGCAGGCGTTGAGGGCGCGAAGCCAGTAGTGCGTCGTCGTCGCCGGCTTCACGCTGACCGAGGATGTGGTCAGGCCCGGCAGCGGCTCGTTGGTGTTGCCACTCTCGCCGCGATACCACTGGAAGGCGACGGCGCCCGTCGCAGACGCCGTCAACGCCGCGGTACCGCCGGCCGGGATCTGCGCATCGGGCGACAGGGCGGTGATCGTCACCGGCGTGCAGCCGCTGATGGTGCGCAGGAAGACGCGATTGGCGCCGGCGTACTGCTTCTCGTGCGCGGCCCGGACGTACGCCATCGCCAGATCGCCGGAAGCGAAGGCGGCGAGGGTGGGTGAAAACTCGTCGTCGAAGCTGCCGGTCACGCGGAAGGGGATCCACGGCGAGGTGTCGAACCGCACGCGCGCCATCCAGAGGTCGCGCAGCGCGGGCGACGTCCGTTCGGACCAGACCACCACGGCGGCCGAGCCGTCGAAGGCCGCGGCGACCGCCTCCGGGTCGGCGTTCGTGAACGAGACATTCGCGACCGCCACCGGCGACGGCAGTCCGCTGCCGGTGGTGAAGCGCGCGGCGAAGAGCTTCGCGGCCCCGAGGTCGATCCAGAACACGACGTAATGCGCGGCGTTTCCGTTCCAGACCACGCGCGGCAGGCTTTGCCGTGAGCTCGAGCTGCCGAGTTGCATGATGAAACCGTCGATGTCTTCCAGCGCGGGGCCGAGACGCCGCGCCTCCATGCGCGTGGTGAGGCAGCCGAACGGATCGCAGATGAAGGGGGCCGGCACGTCGGTGAGCCAGGCCAGCAGGTACTGGCCGCCGTTCCAGGCGATGCTGCCGATGTCGAGCGGCAGCATGCTCTGGGCGACGACGTGCGGCGCGCCCGGCACGCCGCCACTGACCCTCACCGCTGACAGGCTGCGCGACGGCGCGAACAGGCAGTCGGACCAGGCCACCACGAAGTCCAGGCCGTTGCTGCCGACGGCAAGGTGACCGCCCACACAGCCGGCGGCGCTGAGCTGGAGCTCGCTGGCGGCAATCGGCTGGCCCGCGCGATCGAGGCGCTTGGCCATGACCGCGCCGGTGGCGGCGTTGTGCATGACGTCGGTCCAGGCGACGAGGTACTCGCTGCCGTTGAAGGCGATGGCCGGGCGCCGTTGATCGCCATCGGACGGATGGACGAGGCCTTTGCTCGTGCGCACCTGCCACAGCGGGCCTGCCGCCTCCGACCAGACCGTCATCACCGTCTGTCCGTCGATCGCGACGGCGGGCGACACCTGCGGCGCCGCGCTCTGGCTGATCACGAGCGACGTCTGCACCACGTTCGATTCCACCAGCGCGCCTTGCAGATTGGGCGGCGTCGCAGGATCGATGCTCTTCGGCCATACCACCAGCGCTTTGCTGCCGATGCTGGCGGCGCCGAACTTCCCTCCGGTGACGAGATCGCCGACTGTCAGCGGTTGCGCGTCGAGCAGCGCGCCGGCGGAGCTGACGCGGAGGGCGGCCAGCAGATTTCGCGGCGCCACCGTCTGATTGAAGAGCACCAGATAGCCGGTGCCGAGGCGGGCCGCCCTCAACGTCGCGCCGATCGGAAAGGGCGACGAATAAAGCATCGGCGTATCGAACGAGCCATTGCCGGCGGCGTCCAGCCGTTTCGATCCGATCTGATTGAACGCACCGCCGGACCAGATCCAAAGCAGCAGATAGCCGTCTCCATTGCTGGCCACCGCATGTTCCTTGAGCTCGAGCCCGTTGCTGGCCACCGCGGGCAGATGGTTGGTCACGCTGCCGTCCGCGCCCACCAGCGCCGTGACCAGCTGCGTTCCCGAGCCGAAGAGGAGGATCTGTTCCCAAGCCACCAGGAAGTTGCTCCCGTTCGTGGCGCTGCGGGGCGCTACCGTGCCGATGCCGTTGAAGTCGGCGATGGCGATGGCGGCCTGCAGCGGCACGCCGCGCGAGTCGAGCATCCGTCCCCAGACCCGCAGCCCATAGGAATTCGGCGACTGCCCTGCCGCCCAGGTCGCCAGGCAGCGCGTCGTCGTGCACGACACCCACGGCTCCCATCCGCGGCCGATCACCTCTTCGCCGAGGATCGCGCCGTCGCGCGAGATGGCCGTGGCGCGGATTTCCTCTCCGTTCTGCCAGACCACGACGAAACGGTCGCCCGTCCACGCCACCTGCGGCTTCTCGCCGCTGCGCGGCGGAATGGCCACCGGGATCCCCGTCTGGTCGAGCAGCGCGCCGTCGCGGGAAATGCGCGCGGCGTAGATCTCGCCACCGCCCACCGCGTTCTGCCACACCGCGAGGTAGATGTCGCCGTCGGTGGCCACCGCCGGATTGCTCGGCACCTGGCCGGCGGCGCTGAACAGCGGCGGCGAAAGCGGCGTTTCAGGGGAGACGATCTGGCCGAAAAGAGGAGCGGCAAATAACGCCAGGACGATGGCGATTCGTTTCATGCTGTTATAACATATTCCACGCTTCGGAAAAAGCAAGGACAATCACGCACTTTGCCGATCGCGACGCGCGGCAAGCGCGAGCATTGCCCAGCTGCCGCCAACGATCCAGAGCACGACCGGCAGGAGCGACGTGGCGCGGCCGACGCCGAAGATCCGCTCGCCGAAGTTGTTCGAGTCGGGCGTCAGCGACACCTTCTGCGGCGTGCAGCGCGCGGTCTTGCAGTCCGGGAAGAGAATGGCGCGCGTCTCCGGCGGCACGCGGTGCGTCATCAGCGTCGGCGCGATGTAGCCGGTGAGCGGATGCATCAGGCCGTCGAGCGTCATCGGATCGACGGCGGTCGCCGCGAGATTGATGGCCACCGAGACGATCGCGGCGGCGAGCCACAGCCATCGCGCGCGATGGGCCACGAACATCATCGGGATCCCCAGCAGCGGAATGATCGGCAACAGGTATCGCGGCCCGAACGCGGCGCCGCCGTGCCAGCCGTTGAACGCGGCGACGCAGGCGAAGAAGAGGACGACGACCGCCGCGATGGCCAGCAGCTCCGCGCGGAAGCGGCGTCGCCGCAGCATCACCACCGCGCCGGCGAAGGCGAAGAGCAGGATCGGCGAGCAGTAGAAGAGGCCGCGGTACTCGGCGAAGGTGAGGTTCCAGAGCGGCTCGAGCCGCGGCTTGCCGAAGACGCCGAGGAAGAGGGACTGGTCGGTGAAGGAAATGCTCCGCTCGACGGGCGTGGTGAACGGCGAGCCGAAGCAGATCCACTGATAGACGGCGAGCGCCGCGGCGAACGGCACGCCGCCGGCGACGAACAAGGCCGCCTTCCGCGGCGCGTACCACCACGCCAGCGGCAGCAGGAAGATCGCCGCGATGGCTGACAGAAAAAAGCAGGCCCCGGCGATGCCGGCCGCTGCGCCGGCCAGCAGCGGATGGTCGCGCAACAGCACGAACGCCAGCAGCAGAAACAGTGCGCTCGGCACGTGCGCGAAGAACATCGTCGAGTAGGCAAAGACGATCGTGCCGAAGGCGATGGCGATGGCCACCAGCGCCGCGCTCCAGCGGCTGGCGTTCATCCTTCGCCGTCCATAGAGATAGAGAATCGGCGCGATCAGCGCGCCGCCGACGCCGCAGATCTCGCCGGTCACGATTTGCTTGTTGGTCCGCCAGTAGTCGGCGAAGTGGATCCAGCCGCGCTGCTGCACGCGGAACTGCAGCCAGTACGGCGGCACCGCGAGCATCGACAGCCCGGGCGGCTTGTTGATGTAGATGTGATCGCCGGCGCCGCGGGAGATGTCGCCCTCGCGGCCGGTGAAGTCGTCGATGTGCAGCTTGTGCGCCTCGACGATGGCGCGCGTCAGGGCGTAGTTCACTTCCTGGTTCGCACCCCAGCCGCCATAGAAATAGATATAGGGGACGAAGGCAAGGACGAAGAGCGCCATCGCCGCGCGACGATCGTTCACATCGCTACCTTACAATCGAACGCATGGATCGCATCACCCCCGACGTCATTGCTTCGCACGGCCTGACCCCCGACGAGTACGCGCGCATCGAGCAGATCCTCGGCCGCGCGCCCAACTACACGGAGCTCGGGATCTTCTCGGTGATGTGGTCCGAGCACTGTTCGTACAAGTCGAGCCGCGTCCACCTCCGCAAGTTCCCGACCACCGGCCCGCGCGTGGTGCAGGGGCCGGGCGAGAACGCCGGCGTGATCGACATCGGCAACGGCTGGGTGGCCGCGTTCAAGATGGAGTCGCACAACCATCCCTCGTACATCGAGCCGTACCAGGGGGCGGCCACGGGCGTGGGCGGCATCCTGCGCGACATCTTCACCATGGGCGCCCGTCCCATCGCCTGCCTCGACTCGCTGCGCTTCGGTGCGCTGGACGCGCCGCGCATGAAATATCTGGTGGACGGCGTGGTGCGCGGCATCAGCGGCTACGGCAACTGCATCGGCATCCCCACGGTCGGCGGCGAGACGAGTTTTCATGCATCATTCAACGGCAATATTCTCGTGAACGTTTTTGCCCTCGGCGTGGCCCGCGCCGACGGCATCTTCAAGGGGACGGCCAGCGGCGTCGGCAACCCGATCATCTACGTCGGATCGAAGACGGGACGCGACGGCATCCACGGCGCCACCATGGCCTCCGCGGAGTTCGACCAGGCCTCGGAAGAGAAGCGCCCGACGGTGCAGGTCGGCGACCCCTTCACCGAGAAGCTGCTGCTCGAGGCCTGCCTGGAGATCATGTCTTCCGACGCCATCGTCGGCATCCAGGACATGGGTGCGGCCGGTTTGACCTCGTCGTCGTTCGAGATGGCCGGCCGCGCCGGCACCGGCGTGCGAATGAACCTCGATCATGTCCCGGTGCGCGAGAGCGGCATGACGCCGTACGAGATCATGCTCTCCGAATCGCAGGAGCGGATGCTGATCGTGGCCAAACGCGGCCGCGAGGACGAGGTGGTGCGCGTCTTCGAGAAGTGGGACCTCAACGCCGCGATCGTCGGCGAGGTCACCGGCGATGGATTCGTGCGGCTCTTCTGGCACGGCGAGGAAGCGGCGGCCATCCCCGTCGAGCCGATTTCCACGGAAGCGCCGCTATATCAACGGCCATTGCAGCGGCCCGCGTATCTCGACGACGTGAAGCCGGCGATCGATCGTCCGCGCGTCGCCGACGCCGAACTCACCGACACCCTCTTCCGCCTCGTCGCCTCCCCCAACCTCTGCTCCAAGCGCTGGATCTTCGAGCAGTACGACACCACCGTCCGCACCAACACCATCGCGCGGCCGGAGCAGCGCGACGCCGCCGTGGTCCGGGTGAAGGGCACCGGCCGCGCGCTGGCCATGACCTCCGACGTCAATCCGGTCTACTGCTGGCTGGATCCGTACGAGGGCGGCAAGCAGGCCGTCGCCGAAGCCGCGCGCAACATCGCCGCGAGCGGCGGGCGGCCGGTGGCCATCACCGACTGCCTCAACTTCGGCTCGCCGGAGCGGCCGGAGATCATGTGGCAGTTCGCCGAATGCATCCGCGGCATCAGCGACGCCTGCAACGCGCTCGGCACGCCGGTGGTCAGCGGCAACGTGTCGTTCTACAACGAGACCGAGGGGCGCGCCATCCATCCGACGCCGACGGTGGGGATGGTCGGGATCCTCGAGCGCGACGACGCCGGCCGCGCCATCCCCTTCCCCGAGGCCGGCCTCGACGTGGTGCTCCTCGGCGCTACGCGCGACGAGTTGGGCGGCTCGGAGTGGCAGCAGTTGGCGATGCCTGATGCGCTGGCCGCGCCGCCGCGCGTCGACCTCGAGGCGGAGAAGGCGCTGGTCGAGCTGCTGCTCTCGCTCGACGAGCACCATCTGATCCGCAGCGCGCACGACCTCGCCAACGGCGGCCTGGCCATCGCGCTCGCCGAGTCGTCGATGCACGGCGTCGGCTGCCACGTGGAGCTGGGCGGACACGCCGACGACGTCGACGCCGTCGCGCTGCTCTTCGGCGAGTCGCAGGCGCGCGCCATCGTCAGCACCGCGCAGCCCGACGAAGTGCTCCGCCGCGCCAAGACGCACGGCGTCCCCGCCATGCGGGTCGGCCGCACGCAGCACGGCATGTTCCTCGTGGAGCGCCACGGCGTCCCCCTGCTGCGCGCCACCGCGCCGGAGCTCGCGCGCGTCTGGCGCGGAGCGTTCGAGCTGCTGCTGGCCGGCGAGGCGGAGCTGGTGGCGCAGTAGCCGCTACCGGATCCGGTCGAGGATCGCCGCCACCCGCCAGCGCGTCTCGCCCTCCGGCATCCCCTCTACCGTCGCGGCCACGCTGTCGCGCATCGCTCGTTTCTGCTGCACATCAGCGGTGCGGTACTTGCCGGCGATGACGTAAGAGACGAGCGAGACCTTCGTGGCCGAGAGCTCGGCGAGCTGCGCGAGGTCGCGCAGCAGCCGCTCGGTCGGCCGCGCCTCCAGATCCTTCACGAACGACTCCATCTCCGTGAACGTCCGCGCGTCGATGCCGCGCACCACCACCGACGACGCCAGTTCATCCGCCATGCTCGACTCCTTCGATCGACAGGATGCTGAAGAGCTGCTCCCAGCCCGCGACGGCGAGCGCCTTGCCGTCGGGCGAGATACCAAACGATTCGGTCGCGCGCTCGCGGTCGAAGCCGCCAAGCGGGCGGCGCGTCTTCTCCGTATCCGCACCGGGCACGAAGTTCTGCACGAAGACACCGTTCACTCCGTTCTCGTCCTGCGCCAGGTAGGCGATCGACTTGCCGTCCGGCATCCAGCGCATCCGCCCGAGGATGGCGCCGGTGCGGCGCGTGGAACGAATCGGGACGACGAAACCCATGTCCTTGCCGTCGGCGACGCGCACCACGCGCACGGACGCTTTCGCGGTCCGCCCGTCGGCGATGTACGCCACGTACTTGCCGTCCGGCGAGACCTCGGGGATGGAGGTGTGTCCGGCGACGATGCGCGTCGCGCGCGTGCCGTCCTCCCGCACCTTCCAGACGCCCATCGTCTCCGCCGAGGTGTTGTACGAGTCGTAGATCACCCAGCCGTCGGGAGAGGCGGCGGGGTTCTCCGCGTCCTGCCCGTCTTTCGAGATCTGCCGGGCGTCGCTGCCGTCCGCGTTCGCCATCCAGATCTCCAGGTTGCCGCTGCGGCCGGAGCACCAGACGATCCGTTTGCCGTCCGCGGTGTACGCCGGGTCCCAATCCTCCGCCGCATCCTCGGTGACGCGGCGCACGGTGCCGCCGTCGGCGGTGACCATCCAGAGATCGAGGTTGCCGCTGCGATTCGAACTGAAGAGGATCGACTTGCCGTCGGGCGCGTAGACCGGCTGCCGGTCGCTGCTGTTGCCGCGCGTGATCCAGCGGCCCGCGGCGCCGCCGCCGGCGATGCTCGCCTCGCGCAGGTTGGCACTGGGCGAGCGCGCGTCGAGAATCAGCTGGCCGTCGCCGAGGATGTCGAGAGACGCGCCGTTGCGCGAGGTCCAGGCGATCGCCTCGGCGTGGTCGCGGTCGACGTCGTGGCGAATGACGTGCGCGGCGCTGCCGACCACCGCTTCGACCGAGTCGGCGCGGACGTAGATCACCGACCTGCTGTCGCGCGTCCAGACCACCGATGAGATCTCGCCCGCTTTGGCCGGCGCGCTGAGCACTTTCTTCGCGCCGTTCGTGGCGTCGAAGACGTAGACCGCTTCCACCACGCGGCCGCTGGCGCCGACGACGGCGATCCGCTTGCCGTCCGGCGACCAGCGCGGATGCATCAGCGAGTTGACGTCGATCTTCGCCAGCTCCCGCGGGTTGGAGCCGTCTGCACCGGACACGAACAGCGACGTCGATTGCGGTGCGTCCGCGGCGGAGTTGTTGCGCGTGAAGGCGAGCAACCGTCCATCCGGCGAAATATCGCCGGCCACCGCGCTCTCGACCAGGCGCCGCGCTTCGCCGCCGACCACCGGGACGCGGTAGAGCACCGGCGGCTTTTCCGGCTCGACGTGCGTGTAGATGATGCTCGAGCCGTCGGGCGAGAAGCGCGGGAAGTCGTCGGGCCCGGCGGTGAGCGGCACTTCGCTTCCGCCGGCGACCTCCTTCAGCCAGATGCGCAGCGTGCCGTCGCGGTTCGAGCTGAAGGCGATCAGCTTGCGGTCCGGCGACACCGCCGGCGAATAGTCGTGGCCGGAGTACGTCAGGTAGCGCTCGGAGGTGATCGTGCGCGGCGCAGGCTTCTTCACCCAGAGCATGGAGACGGCACCGGCGGCCAGCGCGACGACGAGCATCGCCGCGAACGGCCAGAGCGTGCGCGCGCGCTGCGCGAGCGTCGGCGTCTCCTCGCGCAGCGGCGTGAGCACGCCGGCTTCGCTGAAGTGATCGCGGATGTACTGGAGGTCGCGCGCTAGGTCGCGCGTGGCGACGTAGCGATCCTCGGGATCCTTCGCCAGGCAGCGGTCGACGATCCAGCGCACCGGCGCGGGGACGTGCGCGGCGTGCACGCTAAGCGGCGGCGCCTCGTCGCGCACGATCATGAAGAGCGTCTCCACGCCGGACTCGCCCTCGAAGGCGTTCTGGCCGGTCAGCATCTCGTAGAGGATCGCGCCGAGGGAGAACTGGTCGGAGCGGTAGTCGACGTCGGCGGCGCGCGCCTGCTCGGGCGACATATAGGCCGGCGTGCCGACGATCATCCCCGGCTCGGTGAACTCCTGCGACTCCGCGACCGCGGCGAGCTCGAACGACTTGGCCAGGCCGAAGTCGAGGATCTTCACCACGCCGTCGGTGGTGATCATGATGTTCTCCGGCTTGAGGTCGCGGTGCACCAGGCCGCGCTTGTGCGCGGCGGCCAGGCCGTCGGCGATCTGCGACGCGAGCTGCAGCGCCTTCTTCACCGGCAGCGGCTGGCCGTGCAGCGCCTCGCGCAGCGTCTGGCCGTCGACGTACTCCATGGCCACGAAGGCGCGGCCGTCGTCGTCGCGGCCGATCTCGTAGATGGTGACGATGTTCGGATGGTTGAGCGACGAGGCGGAGCGCGCCTCATGCCGCAATCGGAAGAGATGCTCGGCCGAATTCGCCAGGTGCGGCGGCAGCAGCTTGATGGCGATCTCGCGGCCGAGCTCGTGGTCGTGCGCGAGGAAGACTTCACCCATGGCGCCTGCGCCGAGCTGGCGCATGGTCTGATAGGGGCCGATGCTTGCGGAGCGTTGCGTCGCTGCCAAGGCCATGATGCTTTCCCCCAATGCTGTGGCGCGATCGTACGCGCGCGAAGTCACAGCCCTGTTTCGGAATGTGAAGCAATGAGGTAATACACACAGTTCCATGACCGAGATCAGGCTTCGATCACTGAAAGGCATCGACTACGACGTGATGGCGGAGGCGTTCAACGACGCCTTCAGCGACTACAACATCCCCGCGCGCTACACCACGGAGTACCTGCGCGACCTGGTGACGCGCCGCGGCTACCGGCCCGACCTCGCGGTCGGCGCCTTCGACGGCGCGCGGCTGGTCGGCTTCGTCTTCAACTGCCTCGATGGCGACGCCGCCTACAACAGCGGGACCGGCACCGCGATCTCGCATCGCCGCCGCGGCATCGCCCGGCAGCTGATGCAGCGCTCCATCGAGACGCTGCCGGCGAAGCGCTACGTCCTCGAGGTGATCGAGTCGAACGAGCGCGCCGCCGCGCTCTACCGCGACCTCGGATTCGTCGAGACGCGACGCGTGCAGTGCTGGACGTACGAAGGCGCCGCGTCGCCTCTTCCCGCCGCATCCGTCGATCTCGATCGCATCCGCTCCTGGTGCGACGCCGCCCCGACGTGGCAGAACGACGTGGCCTCGATCCGCCGCTCGCTCGAGCCGTACACCGTCGTCGGCGACGAGCGCGGCGCCGCCGTGGTCTTCCCCTCCACCGGCGACGTGCCGCTGCTCGCCGTCCCCCGCGAGCACCGCCGTCAGGGCCGCGGCCGCGCCCTCCTCGCCGCCGCCGCGGCCGTCGCCGGCAAACGCCTGCGGATCATGAACATCGACGACCGCGTCGCCGGCGTCGCCGCATTCCTCGACGCCTGCGGCGCGCAGCGGATGGTGCGGCAAATCGAGATGGTGCGGGAACTGCCTTAAGATTTACGCATGGCTGTAGCAACCGTCGCCGAGCTGACCGAGCACACCGCCGACTATCTCGAGATCGTCGAACTGGGCGGGCGGGTGTTCATTCGCGATGGTGGAGAGCCCGTTGGGGAGCTCGTACCTACCTCGAAGGCACAGCACCTCCTGCGCGAGGTGATGGCGGAACTGCCGCCGGGCGACGTCGAGGCGGCGCAGGCTCTGTTTCTCGGAGAAGGGTCGATCGACCAGACGTTAATGTCGAAGGTCAGAGAGACTCGCGAGCGGGTGCAAATGGCCATCCCAGAGCCGCAAGACACTCTAGCCGCGCGAATCGCGCAATTGATCGCGGAGGGGAAAGCACGACCTCCTCTCGAGCCGCTGACCGATGATTTCCTCGCTGAGCCCCTGCCGCGATTTCCCGGAGGCAGCGTGCTGGAAGAGCTGCTGGCGGAACGTCGTGAGTCACGTTGGTGAGATTCTGGGATACATCGGCGCTCGTGCCACTGGTTGTTCAAGAGGCCACATCGCCTACTGTTTCAAACCTTCTCGCCTTTGATCGAACCGTCGTCGTGTCTGTGCTGACTCTCGTTGAAGCGATGGGGGCGATCGCGCGCCGCCACCGCCAAACGCCGGATGAACGCGTTCGCGACGAGAGCAGCTCGCGGCTTCGTCGTCTCAGCAGGCGTTGGCTGGAAATCGAGACGGACGCCGACGTTCGGCGCGTCGCCACCGATCTACTGTTTCGTCACCCTCTGAAAGCAGCCGACGCGCTGCAGCTCGCAACGGCGATCACCGTGTCCGCGCAACGAAGCACCCTGCCCTTCGTCACCCTCGACCAGACCCTTGCCGCCGCCGCGCGCGCCGAGGGATTCAACGTGCTCCCCTAACGCACCGCGCGCCGCCGCGGGAAGGTGACCGTCTGCACGATCCCGGGCGCGCGGCTGGCGTCCCAGGTACCCTGCGCGTCGAACCAGGCCTGGATGAGGTGGTCGCCGGCGGTGGTCAGCGGGATGTCGACGGAGGCGATGCCGTTGACGAGCGGCGCGATGCGGAAGGTGCCGGCGAGGTCGCGGACGACGACGTTGCCCTGCGGCACGGTTCCGTCGAGGGCGGCGACGCGCACGGTGTAGCGGCCGGGCGTCGGCGACGCCAGAGTCGTGCGCGTGGCGCGCAAGGCGAGCGGCTCCGCGATCGCCTCGTAGATCCCGGTGCCGAGGTAGACGGCGGTGGGGCCGAACTCGGCGTAGAGGCCGCAGTCGTGGCGGCCGTCGCGCGCGATGCCGTGGTCGGCGTCGCCGTCGCCGGAGGCGAAGAAGACGTGCAGCTTGCCGTCAGCGCCGTCGACGGCGATCGGGTCGATCACCGAGACGTCGTAGCCGAAGCCGTCGGCGAAGAACGGGATCGCGCTGCGCATCGCCGCCGGCGGCGTCCAGTCGATCAGGTTGGTCGAGGTCTGGTAGGTGATGCCCGAGCCGCGGACGTCGGGATTGAGCGCGATGAAGCGCTCCTCGCCGAAGACGCGCGTGCGGCTGATGCTGCCGAGGAAGCCAGTCAGCGACGTCGACACCGCCTCGGGCGCGGCGGAGACACCCCACTCGCTCGACGGGTCGAACGGCACGCGGTACATCACGATCTGGATCGAGTTGAGCGCCCAGTACTGCGCGACGAGGTAGAAGTCGTCGCCGTGCGCCAGCAGCGACACGCGTGTCAGCCCTTTGTAGTTCGAGCCGGGCACGCGCTCGGCCGCGATCGGCGGGCGCCCGAGGAAGGTCGGATCGCCCGGCGCGCGCTCGCGGACGCGCCAGTTCACGCCGTCGTCGCTCACCGCCCAGACGATCACGAAGTACGACCACGGATCGAGGCACGAGCCGCAGGCGTTGCCGGCGTAGTGCTCGCCGGCGCAGAGGTTGCGGTCGTCGAGCGACGCGGCGAAGGCCATGTACCAGCGGCCGTCGCGGAAGACCACCGACGGCGAGGCGACGTGGCCGGCGAACGACTGCAGGTTCGCGTTGAGGAAAGCCACGTCGTTCATCCACGACAGCCGCGTCCGGTCGATGACGTTGAATCCCTCCGACCACGCGCCGCCGTCGAACAGCGCGTGGAAACGGATGGCATCGCCGAAGCGAAGGTTGGAGTCGATGCCGATGCCGGCGCGGCAGTGATTGGTGAGCGCGTCGCTGGTGGTGTACATCCCCACGAGCTCGCCGCGCGTGCCGAGCGCGGGTGTCGGCCCGTACGTCCAGCCGAGGCAGTTCGTGACGGCGCTGTCGGGGTCGCGATCGATGATGCGGCGGCCGCCGGAAGTGATGGTCAACACTTGCGCTGATGCGGCGGACGCGAGCAGGAGCGCAATGACCAGTGCGTTAAACTGCGTTGGAACGATCCTCATGTGCGGTGTCTTCGGAATCCTCAACCACAGGGACGCGGCGAACCTCGTCTACCTCGGCCTCTATGCACTGCAGCACAGAGGCCAGGAGAGCGCCGGAATCGCATCCGTTTCGCGTGACGGAATTGCGTCGGATACGAACATCGGCGAGCCCGTCGGCTCGAGCGGCGCGAGCGAATTGATCATCGCGCCCGGCACGCCGCAGATCCATTCCGAAAAGGAGATGGGCTACGTCGCCGACATCTTCACGCACGAGCGCCTGGCGCGCCTTCCCGGCGACGTCGCCATCGGTCACGTGCGCTATTCGACCGCCGGCGGCTCGATGCTCTGCAACGCGCAGCCGCTGGTGGCGTCAACGAACAAAGGGCCGATCGCGCTGGCGCACAACGGCAACCTGGTCAACGGCGCGGAGATCCGGCGGCAGCTGGAAGAGGACGGCGCGCTGTTCAACACCATGTCGGACACCGAGGTGATCGTGCATCTCATCGCGCGGTCGAAAAAGCGCGACGTCGAGGGGGCGCTGATCGACGCGCTGTCCCAGGTGAAGGGCGCCTACTCGATCGTGCTGCTCACGCCGCGGCGCATCTTCGCGGCGCGCGATCCGTACGGCTTCCGCCCGCTGGTGCTGGGGAAGTTCGACGGCTCATTGGTGGCGGCGTCGGAGACGTGCGCCTTCGACCTGATCGGCGCGGAGACGCTGCGCGAGCTCGCGCCGGGAGAGATCGTGGCGCTGGAGTACGACAACCCGGAGCCGCGCACCGCGCACCGCTTCGCCTCGCCGCGCCAGGCGCGCTGCATCTTCGAGCATGTCTACTTCGCGCGGCCCGACTCGGTGATCTTCGGCCGTAACGTGGCCGAGGTGCGCAAGCAGTTCGGCCGCGAGCTGGCGCGCGAGGACTCGGTGGAGGCGGATATCGTTGTCCCCGTTCCCGACTCCGGCGTCTTCGCCGCGCTCGGCTACGCCCAGGAGTCGGGGCTGCACTTCGAGTACGGGCTGGTGCGCAACCACTACGTCGGGCGAACCTTCATCGAGCCGAAGCAGTCGATCCGCAATTTCGGCGTGAAGGTGAAGCTCAACCCGGTGCGCGACATCGTCAACGGGAAACGCGTGGTCCTCATCGACGACTCCATCGTGCGCGGCACCACCTCGAAGAAGATCGTGGCCATGCTCAAGCAGGCCGGCGCGAAGGAAGTGCACATGCGCATCTCCTCGCCGCCGACGCAGGGGCCGTGCTACTACGGCATCGACACGCCGCAGCGCCGCGAGCTGATCGCCAGCACCAAGTCGATCGACGACATCCGCCACTACATCGAGGCCGACTCGCTGCGCTACCTCACCGAGGAGGGGCTGCTGCGCGCCGTCGGCGAGTCGAAGGAGCGCAACGCCAGCTACTGCACGGCGTGCTTCACGCTGGACTATCCGATCGTGACACGCGAGACGGAGATGGTGTGGGCTAGTAGCTGATAGCTGGTGGCTGGTAGCGCGCAGGAAAGCTACCAGCTACTCACGGCGCCACGTACACCGCGCAGCTCCCCGCATTGCTGATCACCTGCGCGTTCGCCGGCACGTAGCGGTCGGTGATCACCAGCGAGCCGGGCGCCGGCTGGCCGTCGGCGACGTACTGCGATGCGTCGATGCCGTTCCGCGCGCCGTACCAGAGCGCGTTGGCCTTGGCGAAGAGGCCGACGTCGAGGTAGATCGGCCGCTTGCCGGTCGCCGCCGCGGCGCGCACCACCTGCTCGAAGCCGGCGTCGAAGAACGGGCCGCGCTTCCCACCGTCGCGATGGAAGACGAAGAAGAACCAGACCGCCTGCAGCGCGCCGACCAGCAGGATCGCGGTCAGCCACCGCTTGGGCAGATGCTCGACCGCCGGGATGGAGAGCGCGATCAGGAAGATCGGAAAGGGCGAGAGGCGGAGGGTGTGGAACTGCTCGTTGGTCAGCGCGGCGGGAATGACCGACAGGAGCGTTCCTGCTACGAGAAAGATCGGGAAGCGGTCACGGTCGCGGCGCAGCGCGATGACGGCGCCGGCGACGGCGAGGACGAACGTCGCCAGCAGGATGCTGCCGCCGCTGCCGGGGACGTGATGCCGCGCGTTCGGATCGCCGCGCAGCGAGAGGCTCAGCGGGAGGATGTCGGCGACGTAGTGCTGCTCCACGGCGCTGATCAGCGCCAGCGGCTGTCCGCGCAGCGGACCGGTATAGCTGACTTCCTGAAAGCGCGTGGTGAGCGCGCCGTGATGCTGGCGGTTGTAGACCGCGATCGGAATGGCGGCGAGGACGATGAAGACGGCGGCGGTGGCGCCGAGCCAGGCGATCCGCCTGCGTGAGAAGAAGACGATGACGATCGCCGCCAGCAGCAGCGGCGCGAGCAGTCGTCCGATGGAGTAGGTGTAGGTGAGCAGCACCAGCGACCCGCCGATCGCCGCGGCGTCGCGCCATGTCCACTCCTCGCGCCGGCTGGCAGAGTAGACGCTCCAGAGCAGCGCCGCCGTCGCCAGCGGATAGAGCGCCACCTCGAACGCCAGTCGGCTGATCTCGAAGAGCATCGGCGTGCAGATCACCGCCAGGAGCGTGAGCGCGGCGATGCGGCGCGAGCGCGTCATCCGCCAGGCCAGCGCCGCCATCAGCAGCGCCGCCGCGTAGCCGGCGAGCGAGGAGAGCCGCCGCGCAATCAGGTCCGACGGCCCGAGCACCTTGAACACGCCGGCCAGCAGGTAGACGTAGACCGGATTCTTGTACTCGCCGAAGGCGACGAAGTAGAGCGGGAAGCGGTTGCCGTGCTCGTCGACGCCGCCGCGGGCGATGGTCAGCGCGTTGTAGGCGATCGACGATTCGTCGGCGAAGAAGCCGGGCGGATTGCTCCCCTGCCCCGCCAGGTAGAAGGCGAGCGTGACCAGGATCAGGAGCAGCGTGCTGACGCGGAAGCGCACCGGGCGGAGTCTAGACCGCGTTACCGGATCTCGAAGCTGAAGTCGGCGTCGAGTCGCTGGTGGCTCGCCCCGAGACATGCGGTCTCGATCGGCACGTTCGGCGGACAGGCGCGCGCGACCTTGTACGTCCGGACGAACACGGTCCGCGAGTCAGCCCGGCGGACGGTGGCGATGAAATCGCTGTTCGCGTCGCCGAGCGGAGTCACCAGAATCGAGGTGATCGACCCAACGCCGCTCGACAGCTTGTACAGCCCTGCGCCCGCCTTGGAGACGACCGCGCCGCCCGCGCAGCCGGGTGAGACGGTGATGGTCGGCACGGCGAGGGTGCCATTCACGCGCCCGCAGATCTGCGCCTGCGCCTGCGCGCCGACCAGGATGAGAAACGCTACAGCCAACAGGACGTTCTTCTTCATGGCGGACCTCCTCAGGTATTGAAGGTCTGAAGAATACACCTGGAGGTCGAGGTCAACGTCGACGCGGTCGTGATCGATGTCGACGCGGTTGAGGTCAGCGACGACGACGTCAAGGTCAATGTCGACGACGTTGTGATCGGCGACGACAACGTTGTGATCCATGTCGACGAGGTTGTGATTGGCGACGACAACATTGTGATCAACGTCGACGAGGTCGTCGTCGCAGATGACAACGTTGAGATCAATGTCGACGCAGTCGTCGTCAACGTCGACGACGACGTCGTCGCGGACGACGACGTCGTCCGTTTTTATCAGCCTCACCTCACCCGCGGCACCAGCTGCAACGGTTCCGCCGGGCTGATGATCGCCGGGATCGACTCCGCGGCCACCGGGCGGCTGAAGAGGTAGCCCTGCGCAGCGTCGCACTTGCGGCGGCGGAGGAACGCCAGCTGCTCGGCGTTCTCCACACCCTCGGCGATGACGCGGATGCGGAGGCTGCGGGCGATGCCGATCACCGCGGCGACGATGGCGGCGTCGCCGTCGCTGGTGGCGAGGTCGCGGACAAAGACGCGGTCGATCTTCACGCAGGTGATGGGGAAGCGCTTGAGGTAGTTGAGCGACGAGTAGCCGGTGCCGAAGTCGTCGATCGACACGCCGACGCCGAGGGCGCGCAGCGCGTGGATGACCTCCACCGAGGTCTCCGCGTTCTGCATCGCCGTCGTCTCGGTGATCTCCAGGTCGAGCGCGCCCGCCTCAAGGCCGGTCTCGAGCAGCACCGAGCGGACGCGGTCGATGAACTCCGCGTGCTGGAACTGCCGCGCAGAGACGTTCACCGAGACGTGCGGGAGGTCGAGGCCGCGGTCGCGCCACTCGCGCATCTGCGCGCAGGCGGCGCGGAGCACCCAGTCCCCGAGCGGCAGGATCAGCCGCGTCTCCTCGGCCAGCGGGATGAAGGCCGAGGGATGGATCAGGCCGCGCTCCGGATCGCTCCAGCGGACGAGCGCCTCGACGCCGATGACCTTGCCGCTCATCAGGTTGATCTGCGGCTGGTAATGCAGCGTGAGCTGGCCGGCGCTGATGGCCTTGCGCAGCCGCGTCTCGAGCGACAGCCGCTCGTGCGCGCGGCGCTTCATGTCCTCGGTGCAGAGCTGGTAGGTGTTGCGTCCCGCCTCCTTGGCGCGGTACATCGCGCTGTCGGCGTTGCGAAGCAGCGTCTCGGGGTCGGCGCCGTCCTCGGGATAGAGGGCGATGCCGATGCTGGCGGAGACCTCGACGGTGGCGCCGGCGATGGTCATCGGCTCCTGTACGTTGCGGATGATCTTCTCGGCGACGCCGGCGGCGTCCTCGGGATGACGGAGCTCGGCGAGGATGATGGTGAACTCGTCGCCGCCGAGGCGCGCCACGGTGTCGTCGTCGCGGACGCAATCGCGCAGGCGCCGCGACATCTCCAGAAGCAACTCGTCGCCGGCCTCGTGGCCGAGGGTGTCGTTGATGGTCTTGAAGTGATCGAGATCGACGAACATCACCGCCACGGAGCGGCCGGAGCGGCGCGCGCGCGTGACGTTCTGCATCAGGCGGTCGTTGAACAGCTTGCGGTTGGGGAGGTTGGTCAGGACGTCGTGGTAGGCGTGGAACTCGATCTGTTCCTCGGCGCGTTTCCGGTCGCTGATGTCGACCACGGTCATATGCACCGCGTCGCCGGCGAGGGTGAGGTTCTGCAGCACCCAGAGCGGCTCGCCGTTCTTGCGCCGCAGCTCGACCTCCACGCTGTTGAGCGACATGGTGTCGCGCAGCATCGCCGCCAGCTCCTCGCGCTCGACGGGCCGGGCGTAGAGCGAGGCGACGTTGTGGCCGACGAGCTCCGTCCGGTTGTAACCGAGCATGGCGGCGAAGGTGGTGTTGCAGTCGACGATGTGGCCGTGGAACTCGGTGACGCAGACGCCCGCGGCGTTCTGCTCGAACAGTAATCGGTAGCGCAGCTCCGACTCGCGCAGCGCCGCCTCGGCGGTGAAGCGCGAGGTGACGTCGCGGAAGCTCCAGACGCGGATGTTCGCCTTCGTCTCGCTGACGTCCTCCAGCCGCCGGCCGATGGAGTAGCGCTCGAAGCGGCGGCCGTCCTTGAACTCCAGCAGCTCGAAGCTCTCCGCGTCCGGCTGCGCGTAGAGCGCGTCGATGGTGCGGAGGAAGTCCTTTGGATCGACCAGCTGGTCGAGGACGTAGGAGATGGCGCGGCGATCGTCGCCGCTCTCCAGGATGCCGGAGTCGAGGCGCCACATCTCGGCGAAGCGCTGGTTGTAGGAGAGGATGCGGCCTAACTCGTTGGTGACCAGGATGCCGTCGGCGGTGGAGTCGAGCGTCGACTGCAGCAGGGTGACGGCCTTGCGCACCTCGCGCTCCGCCTCGCGCTGCTCGCGCATGTCGCGGCCGATGATCACCGCGCCCGCGGCGTCGCCGCGGTGCAGCACCGGCGCGATGGAGAGCATCAGGTCGACCATCACGCCGTTCTTGCCGCGGAAGAGGCGCTCGATGTTGCGGAAGCTGCGGCGGCGGAAGGTCTCGGCGAACGGATCGTCGCCGGGCGCCAGGAAGTCCTCGATGGTCTTGCCGACGATCTCCGCGCTGTTGTAGCCGAGGAGCTTCTCCGCGGCGCGGTTGGCAAACTGGATGCGCCCCTCGCGGTCGCAGACGAAGAGCGCGTCGGCCATGGTGCCGATGATCTCCGGCGCGGCGAGCGACGGCGTGATGGCCACCAGGTCGTAGCGGCGGAAGGCGATGGCGGCGATGGCCACGAAGGCCAGCAGGGGGATGTAGCCGAAGGGATAGACGTCGATGCCGAACTTCGGGAGGTAGTCGACGCAGCCGGTGTAGGCCACGGCGAATCCGACCAGCAGCAGGCGGATGCGTTTGCGCTCCACGCCGCGCGAGGCCGGGAAGGCACGGATGAACTCCACCAGCGAGGCCACCAGGTAGCCGAAGAAGAAGGTGAGGAACGGGACGCTGATGGTCGTGGTGTAGCGCGCGTAGTAGCCCCAGGAGTAGTGCTGCACCCGGTCGACCAGCGCCGGGCTGGTGGTGGCCATCACCGAGAAGATCACCGCCAGCAGCCACCCCATGGTCTTCTCGTTGCGGCGCTGCGGGGCGATGCGGAGGATCTCGATGGTGAAGTGGTAGACCGCCGGCGCGATGAACGGCACGCCGAGGTAGGCCATGCGCGCCCAGAAGAGCGCCGTCTCGGCGCCGCGCGAGCAGTACATGGCGGTGAACGCCAGCTGCCACAGCGCGGCCGCCACGGTGAGAGAGAAAAAGGTCAGCGACACCCGCGAAACGCGGCGTGCGAGGACACTCGCGCCAAAGCCGAGCATCAGTACGGCGGTCAAAAGTGTCGGCACCGCGTACGCCGACAGCTCATACGCGGCCGAGTCGATCAGGCCCATGATTTCCGCTCTCTCTGCGAGGGGCACGACATTGTGAGGGACACAGAGCGGAAAAGTCGATGTTATTGAGGGAAATACGGCTCGTTTTTGGAAGGGTCAGACCCCTCTACAGGCTGTGGAGGGGTCTGACCCCATTAGAGAGTGCGCTAGCGGCGGCGCGCCAGGTCGGCCTCGGCCGCGATGGCGCCGAAGGCCGTCCACTGCCCGCCGTCGACGATCTGCCGCCAGATGGGCCACGCCTCGTCCGCCCGCCCCTCCACGAAGTACCAGTTCGCCACGCCGTAGAGGATGGTGGCGCCGTCGGTGGTGGCGGGGTCCTGCTTGCGCAGCTCTTCGACGGCGATCTGGCCGTCGTACATCATCACCAGCTGGTGGTAGGCGCGGTTCTCGATGATGTCCATATCGGTGCCGAGGCGGTCGAGCAGCTTCTCGGCCTCGGCGCGGCGGCCGAGGCGGCGCAGCGTCATCCACATCCAGTGAATGGTGGAGACGAGGCGGTCGGGATTGTTCGCCAGCGCCAGCGCCTGTTCGTACGCGGCGAGCGCGCGCTCGTAGTTGTTGTCGAGGTAATGCGCCAGGCCGAGGTGGTAGTAGATGTTCGACTGCAGCGAGCCGATGGGGATGTTGCGCGGGTTGGGCAGGCCGTCCGGCTCGACCTCGTCGGGCTTGCCGCGCGTCAGCTCGGCGGCGCGCTGCAGGTCCTTGATCGCCGCGGCGAAGTCGCGGACGGTAATGTAGCGGTGCCCGCGGTGCCGGTAGAGCCGCGCGTCCTTCGGATGTTTGGCGATGCCGTCGGTGAAGATGGCGATGGCCTCGCGGTAGCGGCCGAGGTACGCGGTGCGCCGGCCGAGCCAGATGATGGCGTCGGCGTCGTTGGGTTTGTTGTCGTAGTCGCGGCGGGCGGCGGCCAGCTCCTCTTCGCGCTGTTTCAGCACGTCGGGCGGCAGCGGCGGCGCCACGAGCTGCTTGCCGAGGAGCGAGACCGCCTCGAAGCCGGTGGGCACCGGCTCGGGTGCAGAAGCAGGCGGCGGGGCACTCGCGCACCCCGCCGCCAGGACAATGATCGCCAGCCGAACGAATTTCATCGTCGCGATTGTATGTGGAGCGCCGCCGTCCCGGCGGCTGGCGCGGCGGCGTCCCGCCGCCGGATGGCGCCGAGACGGCGCCAGGCCAGCCGGCGTGGACGCCGGCGCTCCGAACACTACTCCGAGGTGCGCCGCGCGATCTGCAGCGTGGCGTCGCCGCTGGCGTTGTCGATGGCCACGCCGTAGACGATGGCGCTGCCGGTGTCGACGGTGACGACCACCGACTGATTCGCCGCCGGCGGCGCGCCGAGGAGCTCCGCGGCCGCGGACTGCTGGAAAAAGTTCGCCGGATAGATCCGTGTGGCGGTGCGGACCAGCGTGCCGTCGGCGTCGTAGACGCGGATGGTCATCGCCGCCCCTTCGCCCAGCGTGCGGACGCCGATGTTGAAGCGCGCCTTGGCCGGATCGGCCGGCGCCACCAGCGTGCCGTGCGTCCCCGCGGTCAGCGCGTCCGCCGGCAACACCTGCGGGACCTGGAGCAGCGGCATGCCGGCCGCGTTGACGTCGGCGATCGTGGTCACCGTCGCCGGCGCGGAGCCGACCGCCGCAACCACGTCGACCGATCCGCCGCCCGACGCCGCCGCGGACGCCATGAAGTCGGCGAAGCGCTTCGTCTCGAACGGCTTGAGCGAGTAGGCGATCGACGGGTCGCTCGCCGCGGCGCTCTGACCCTGCGGATGCACCACCAGCTTGCCGGAGATGGCGAACGGATGCGGGTTGCTGATCTGCATCGAGGTCGCGTAGCGCGAGCCGTTCGAGCCGGGCAGCGAGGCCACCACCGGGATGATGGCGGACGGCGGCGCGGCGGGAATGGTCCCCGCGGCGTTCACCCGCGTGATCAGTCCGGGGAAGATGTGCGCCACGAAGATCTCGCCGCTGCGCTGGTCGACGGCGATGCTGGTCGGCGTCGGCAGCCCCGTGGCGATGACGGTCGACGCGCCGGCGGCGGTGAGCATCCGGATCCGTCCCGGCTCGCTGGCGGTCATGTTGGTGCTGAACTCCAGCGCGGCCACGGTGTCGCCGCCGAGCGGCTGCACGTCGATGCCGGAGGTCAGCCCGTTGATGTACGCCTCGTTGGCGCCGGTGGCGATGTTCACTTTGCGCACTTCGGCGCGCCCCGGCGGGAAGGGGAAGCCGGTCAGCGTCGTCACCAGGAGGTCGCCGCCGCGCAGCGTGATGCTGTCGGGCACCGGATCGATGAACGGAGGTCCGAACGGCAGCGGGTTCTGGATCGACGCGAAGGTGGTCAGCGTCTCGAACGTCCCCGTCACCGCGTTGACGCGGCGGATGAGGTTCTGGCTGGCGTCGACCACGAAGACCGTGTCGCCGAGGACCGCCACGCCGAACGGATTGCCGGCGCGGACGTTCGTCTGCAGGTCGGGCCGCGGCGCCGGCGTGAAGTTCGGGAAATCCGCCACGAGCTTCACCGTCAGCAGCTGCCCGCCGGCGTTGGTCAGCGAAACGCTGTCGCCCGCCTTGAGCCGCGTGTGATCGCCCGGCAGCAGCGTGAAGCCGCCGGTGGCGAGATCGAGCGGCGCGGACGACGTCAGCGACAGCAGCGAGCTGATGATCGGCGACGCAGGCGAATCGTTCGGCAGCTCCGTGCCGGCGGCAGGGCCGGGCACCACGCCGTCGCCCGCGCCGATGGTCACGTAAATGACGGTCGAGCCGCGCAACGCCACGCCCGACGGCCCCGACGGCGCCGCCTCGGCGCCCGCGCCGCTGACGCCCGACGGCAGGCCGTCGATCAGCGTGCGGCGCGCGCCGCTGGTGCGGTCGATCAGCGAGACGCGGCCGCTATTCTTTGTCGTCGTCCCCGACTCCGCGACGATCAGATTCCCCTGCGGCGAGAAGATGATCCGCGTCGGCGATTGCAGGCCGGCGGCGAACGGCGGTCCCTGCGGATGCGCCGCCGTCGCCAGCAGCGCGGTGAATACGAATGCGAACAGAGCCTTCTTCCTGGTCATGTTGTCCTCTCCTTTTGATGGTTGTCGTCACGCGGCGGATCCGTTCCACGGTGACGGTGACGGTTCGCTTCATCGCGACCTCCGCGGCGCAATCTGGGTCGGGAGGTGGACAGAAGTCCTGAGAAAGGCCGTTAGAATCTCCGAGAACTTCTTAGAGCGAGCTCAATGTCCGCAGAGTCAGCGGTTTACGGATTCGGTTCCTACGTCCTCGATCGCCCGCGACGCCTCCTGCTGCGCGACGGAAACGCGGTCGCGCTGACGCCCAAGGCCTTCGACCTGCTCACCGTCCTGGTGGAAAACGAGGGGCGCCTGGTGTCGAAGGAGGCGCTCATGCGCGCGCTCTGGCCCGACACCGTGGTCGAGGAGAGCAACCTCACCTTCCAGGTCTCCGCGCTCCGCAAGGCCCTCGGCGACGGCCGCTACGTCGTCACCATCCCCGGCCGCGGCTACCAGTTCGCCGGCGCGGTGGAGCGCGTCCACGAGACCGTCGTCGAGCAGGAGGAGCGGACCACCGTCACCGTCTCCGAGGAGCGGCGCGTCATCCCGTGGATGGCGATCGCCGTCGCCGCGGCGGTCGCGGCCGCCGTCGCCATCGCCGTCGTCCTTCTCCGCCGCCCCGCGCCCGCCCCGCCCGGCGTGCGCTCGATCGCCGTGCTGCCGTTCCGCCCCATCGTCGCCGCGCAGCGCGACGAGTCGCTGGAGCTGGGGATGGCGGACACGCTGATCACGCGGCTCAGCCACATCCCGCAACTGGTGGTTCGACCGACGAGCGCCGTCCGCCGCTACTCCGCGCTCGATCAGGATCCGCTAGCGGCAGGGCGCGAGCTGCGCGTCGACTCGGTGCTCGACGGCAACATCCAGCGCGCCGGCGACCGTGTGCGCGTCACCGTCCGGCTGCTCCGCACCACGGACGGCGCGCCGCTGTGGGCCACGCAGTTCGACCAGGGTGCCGGCGATCTCTTCGCCGTGCAGGACCGCGTCGCCGACGGCGTGGCGCGCTCGATCGCGCCGTCGCTCTCCGGCCGGCAACAGCAGTTGCTGTCCAAGAAGCCGACGCGCGACCTCGGCGCGTACCAGCTCTACACGCAGGGCCTGGTCTACAAGGAGCTGGATCCGGCCAAGGCGCGCGAATACTTCCAGCGCGCGGTGACGCGCGACGAGAGCTTCGCCGCCGCCTGGGCGGCGATCGCCGAGACGTGGCTCTTCCGCGGGCGGTTCACCAACTACCCGCCGCACGACATCTTCGCCAACGCGCGCGCCGCGGCGGAGAAAGCGATCGAGATCGATCCCGACCTCTCCGACGCGCACGCCGCGCTCGCCTCGGTCTTCAGCGACTACGAATGGCGCTGGAACGACGCGGCGCGCGAGTACGAGACGGCGATCCGGCTCAATCCGAACAACGCCACCGCGCACACCGGCTACGCCCTGCTGATGATGGTGCGCCACGACTGCGGCGCCGCGATCCAGCACGTGAGCCGCGCCGCGGAGCTCGACCCGCTCCCGATCAACATCGGCGTCAGCCACGGCTTCGTCCTGCGCGAGTGCGGGAGGAGCGACGAGGCGGTCCAGCTGCTCAGCGAGTGGCGCAAACGGCATCCCGACGTCAGCCCGCTCGGCCTACACCTCGGCATGGCCTACACCAGCGCCGGCAAGCCCGCCGAGGGAGCGAAGGTGATGCGCGAGATCCTCCCGATGGCACACAACAACTCGCAGATCCAGGCGCTCTACGCCTACGCGCTGGTGAAGAGCGGAGGGCGCGACGAAGCGCTGCGCGTCTTAGGCCAGCTCGAGAAGATCGGCGAGCGCGAAAGCGTCGCCTCGGTCAACCTCGCCGCCGCCTACGCCGCGCTCGGCAATCGCGATCGCGCCTTCTTCTGGCTCGAGCGCGCCTACAGCGATCACCTCTACCTGCTGCGCGTCGTCGCCGTCGATCCGGCGTACGAGCCGCTGCGCGGCGATCCCCGCTACGCCGACCTGATGCGCCGCATGAACCTGTGAGTCAACGCGCCGCGCGACGCCGCGACGGCACGCGCTCGACGATCAGCGGGAACGATTCGGCCGGCGGCAGCTGCGCCGCGTCCACGATCAACTCCACGCCGTACAGGTCGGTGCAGATGACCGGGCCGTGCAGCGTGGCGGGGACGCCGTTCCAGAGGACGAAGACCTCGCGGCCGTTCACGCCGAAGCGGTACTGCCCTTCCGCGAGCTTTTCGGCCGAGGAGAAGGCGCCGAGCTTCGACTCCAGCAGCTTGTTGACGTAGAACGGCAGCAGCGTCGTCCCCTCCATGGTGGCGAAGGCGGGCGCGTCGGAGAAGAACTTCTCCGCGCCGGCGGCCAGGCCGGCGGTGTAGAAGCGGATGAACCACGCGGCGGCGTCGCGCTCGCTGAGCGCGGCGAAGTTGCCGAGCGTGCCGTTGCCGACCACCGCGCCGAACTCCGTCACCCACACCGGCTTGGACGCGCCGAGGAGCTCGCGCATCCGGCGGACCTGGTATTCGAAGTCGGTGATCTTTCCATGGCCGGGACTCTTGCCGTCGTTGTAGTGGACGGCGATGACGTCGACGTACGGCGCGCCGCCGAGCGCGGCGAAGTCGCGCCAGAAGTTCACGCCGGCGGGCACCGGATTGTCGTTCTCGCGGATCAGCGCGGCCGCGGCGCCGCCGTTGATCACTTTGCATCCGGCGCAGGCCGCGTGGATGATCTCCGACGACACCCGCATCAGTTCGACGAAGCCGGCGACGTCCGCGCGGAACAGCCCGCAGTGATCGCCTTCCGGCTCGTTGTGGACCTGCCAGTACTGCACGCGGTCGGCGTAGCGCGCCACCAGCCGCTGCAGATGCCGCTGCCACTCCGCGAGATCCTTGTAGCGGTCCATCCGCTGATCGAAGGCGAGGTAGAAAAAGTCCTCGGTCAGGAGCCGCTGGCATTGCTGGTCGGTCGTCGCCGGGTAGCCGGCCGCGCGAAGCTCCCATCCGGCGTACGGCATCACCGTCCCGACGTAGCGCCCGCCGTTCGACTGCGCGGCGGCGACGATGGCGTCCGCGAGCTCGTAGCGGTATTGCTCGCGCGCCACCTCGATCATGCCCCACGGGAAGTTCTGCACGTCGCGGAACCAGCGGATGCCGCCGACCGCCAGGGTGGAGAGGTAACTGCCGCGGTTGGCGACGGACATCGTGGCCTGCGCCAGGCGCGCGGGGTCGGCGTAGAACGCGGCTGGTCCCAGGCTGCGCACCGGCTGGTCGAGCCCGAGGTTGTTGAAGGAGATCCCGCCGAGGACGCCGAAGTGCGCCTGCTCCGCGGGAACGGGCGGGAGGGCGCGGACCCACGCGGCCACTTTGGCTGCTTCAGTCGAATCGGCGGCGTGGAGCGAGGTGGCGAGAAGCGCGGCGAGCGCCAGCAGCTTCTTCATCCGGCCATCATAATCAACAGCCGACGGCAGTTTCCTTTTCGCCCTACACTGCGTCCAAGCCACTATGAAACGCCTCGATCCCCGGCTCTACCAGATCGGCGCGCTCACGCTGCTGTTCCTCTACGGCGTCTTCTTCCTGCAGTTCGACGTCACCCTGCTCCGCGCGGCGCTCATCGTGGCCACGGCCATCGCCACGCAGTGGGCGGCGTCGCGGATCGCGGGGGTTACGTTCGATGCGAAGTCGGCGGCGATCTCGGGACTGTCGCTCTCGCTGCTCATGCGCAGCGAGTCGCTCGCGCTGCTGCTCGTCGCCTCGGTGATCGCCGTCGGCAGCAAGTTCGTGATCCGCGTCCGCGGCAAACACGTCTTCAATCCGACGAACTTCGCCCTGGTGGTGATGCTGATCGTCTCCGACCGCGTCTGGGTCTCGCCGGGGCAATGGGGCAGCGCGGCGTTCTTCGGCTTCCTCATCGCCTGCATCGGCGGGCTGGTGGTCAACCGCGCGGCGCGCAGCGACGTCACCTTCGCCTTCATCGTCGCCTGGAGCGCGCTGGTGATCGGGCGCTCGCTCTGGCTCGGCGAGCCGATGACCATCCCGCTGCACCGGCTGGAGAACGGCGCCCTGCTGCTCTTCACCTTCTTCATGATCTCCGACCCCAAGACCACGCCCGACTCGCGCACGGGGCGCATCCTCTTCGCCGCCGCCGTGGCCTGGGGCGGCTGGTACATCAACTTCCGTCTCTTCCGCACGAACGGCATTCTCTGGTCGCTCGCGGCGTGCTCGTTGTTCGTGCCGCTAGTGGACATGGTGCTGCGCGACAAACGGTATGAATGGGGTCGCGGAGTTGCGAGGTTGCGGGGTCTCGAAGGCCCCCACCCCGCAACCGCGCAACCCCGCAACCTCGCAACCACTCCCGGAGGGGCTACATGAAAAAACTCGCAGCGTTCGTCGTCATTCTCCTCACCACCACCCGCGCCCACGCCTTCTGCGGCTTCTACGTGGCCAAGGGCGACGCGAAGCTCTTCAACCGCGCCTCGCAGGTGGCGATCGTCCGCGACGGCGACCGGACCGTTATGACGATGGCCAACGACTTCCAGGGCGACCCGAAAGAGTTCGCCGTGGTCATCCCGGTGCCGACGCCGATCGAGAAGGGACAGATCCACATCGCCGACAAGGCGCTCATCGATCACCTCGACGCCTGGTCCTCGCCGCGCCTGGTGGAGTACTTCGACGGCGATCCCTGCCGCCGCTACGTCACCGAGTCGGTCTCGGTCGCCGCCCCGCCGGCGGCGATGAAGGCGCAGGCCTCGGCGGAACGCGCCCGCAGCCTCGGCGTGACCATCGAGGCGCAGTACACCGTCGGCGAATACGACATCCTCATCCTCTCCGCCCAGCAGAGCAACGGCCTGGAGATCTGGCTGCGCGAGAGCGGCTACACCCTCCCGCCCGGCGCCGGCCCCGTCCTCGGCAGCTACATCAAACAGAACATGAAGTTCTTCGTGGCCAAGGTGAACCTCGGCGAGAAGGCCAAGCTCGGCTACAGCTACCTCCGCCCCATCCAGGTGGCCTACGAGTCCCCGAAGTTCATGCTCCCCATCCGCCTCGGCACCGTCAACGCCAACGGCCCGCAGGAGCTCTTCGTCTACGTCCTGACCAAGGACGGCCGCGTGGAGACGACCAACTACCGCACCATCAAGCTGCCGACCGACGTCGACATCCCGATGTTCGTGCGCGAGGAGTTCGCGCCGTTCTACAAGGCGCTCTTCACCGAACAGGTCAAGCGCGAGGACATGAGCGCCGTCTTCCTCGAGTACGCCTGGGACATGAACTGGTGCGACCCCTGCGCCGCCGACCCGCTCTCGCGCGACGAGCTACGCGGCCTCGGCGTCTTCTGGATCGAGAAGGGCGACGCCCGGGTGGGCGGCGGCGCGCAGAACGCGTTCCTGACGCGACTGCACGTCCGCTACGACCGCGCGCACTTCCCCGAGGACCTGGTGTTCCAGCAGACCGGCGACCGCCGCAACTTCCAGGCGCGCTACGTCCTCCATCACCCCTGGACCGGCAACTCGAACTGCAGCGAGGCCGCCGGCTACCGCCAGGAGCTGCGCACCCGCCAGGAACGCGAGGCGATGAACCTCTCCAACCTCACCGGCTGGTCGATCGCCGACGTCCGGAAGAAGATGAAGATCGCCACGGTGGAGCCGGCGGCGGACAAGAAGAAGCGGTGGTGGGAGGGGTTGTGGTGATCCCTCCGCCGCGAACATTTTCCGATTGCTGACGCAGCTCCCTCCGCGGCGCACTACGATCGCGCAAATCGCTGAGGAGGGAAGCAATGCGACATCGGATTCTCGTTTCGATTGCGGTCGTGCTCTGCGCCGCCGGCGCGGGCGCACAAGTCTCCGGTCCTCCGTCGGGCGGCAACCAGCGCCAGACGGTCATCCAGCAGATCGGCCTGGTCAAGGTGTCGATCGACTACAGCAGCCCGCACGTCCACAGCCCGCAGGGGCAGGACCGCCGCGGCAAGATCTGGGGCGACCTCGTTCCCTGGGGCACGCCCAACCTCGGATTCGGCTCGTGCAAGGAGTGCCCGTGGCGCGCCGGCGCGAACGAGAACACCGTCTTCACCACCTCGCACGACATCCAGGTGCAGGGGAAGACGCTGCCGGCCGGCTCCTACGGCTTCTTCATCATTCCGCAGAAGGACGCCGACTGGACGGCGGTCTTCTCGAAGAACCACACCTCCTGGGGCAGCTTCTTCTACGACCCGGCCGAGGACGCGCTCCGCGTGACGGCCAAGCCGGAGAAGAGCGACTACCACGAGGTGCTGTCGTACGAGTTCCCGGAGCGCAAGGACGACGGCGCGGTGATGGCGCTGAAGTGGGAGGAGCTCTCGCTCCCGCTGCGGATCGCGGTGCCGAACGCCACGGACCTCTACATCGCCAAGATCACCGAGGAGCTGCGCAGCGAGCCTGGCTTCAACTGGCGCGGCTGGCAGCAGGCGGCGGTCTACGCGCTGCAGAACAAGCGACCCGCCGAGGCGCTGCAGTGGGCGGAGATGGCAGCCAACGGTCCGAACGGAATCGGCCAGGCCAACTACCAGACGCTGAGCACCCTCTCCCAGGCCTACGACGCGAACGGCAAGGCCGCGGAGGCCAAGACCGCGCGCGACAAGGCCTTCAACCACCCCACCGCGACGGTCATGGACATCCACCAGTACGGCCGCCAGCTGCTCGTAACCGGTAAGAAAGACGAGGCTTTGGCCGCGTTCCAGCTCAACGCCAAGCTCCATCCCAACACCTGGCCGGTGAACTGGGGCCTGGCCCGCGGCCTCTCGGCCGTCGGCAAGTACCCGGACGCGCTGAAGTACGCCAGGCTCGCCCTGGCGCAGGCGCCCGACGAGGCAAATAAGAAGAACATCGAAGGGGCCATCAAGAAGCTGGAACAGGGGCAGGATGTCAACTAGGTGAAATCTGCTAGGGCGGCGGAGGGAATCCGCCGCCCATGTCCCTCCAAAACGGTGCAGAGAGCGGAGAACCCCGACAATGAGTGCAGAGCCCGTTGCAACCATCGATGACCTGTTTTGCGTCGGCTCAGTCTGCCGGAGCCGAAACACGATCATCAAGGCGGTGGACGACGACACGTCGCGGCTCTGCAAGATCGTCGGCGTGGTGCCGCAGGAGTGGTGGCGGCGTCCCGAAATCCCCGAGTACAAGGTGAGGATGCTGGCCTTCCCGATCACCGCCATCCGCCGCGCCAGCGAGCTGGTGGTCGTCAACCAATAGGACGTTTCGTGCTCTTTCGGATCTCAGCCGCGATCACGTCCACGTAAGCCACCAGCCCGTGATCCCCCTCCGGGATCTCCACGAACTTCGACCCCTCAGCCAGCCGCCCGGACGCCTCCCACTCGCGCCAGACGCGCTCCACATTGCCGAAGCCGACGCTCTCGTCCTGCCGCCCGACGATCACGGTCACCGGACGGACGGGCGGGTGGCGGTCGGCGTCGACGCGCGCCATCCGCTCGAAAAAGACGCGGTGGATCGGCGCGTTGCCGCCGCGGGCCTGGTTGAAGACGCTGATCGGATCGCCGGGCGGCAGCTCGTCGATCCAGCGCGCCGCGATGCCGAGGGCCGGCGCGATCAGGACCAGCGGGACATCGAACTCCCGCGCCACCGACAACGCCACCAGCGCGCCGAGCGAGCTGCCGACGATGACATCTGGTGGATGCGCGCGCCCGCGCGCCACGCCGAGGGCCACCATCGCATCGAAGTCGAGCCGCTCGAACGACGGGACGTTGAGGTCGGGAGTGTCGAGCTCGACGTCCGCCGCCAAGAGTTCCCGCAGCAGCCTGACCTTGCGGCTGTCCGGCGACGACGCGAACCCGTGAAAGTAGAGAACTACACTCGTGGCCGCTCGTCCTGCCGGATCTCGGCGCGCGACGGCGGCGCGATCTCCGCCGCGGTGTGGATCGTCTGCGGGACGTCCGTCCGCTCGCCGCCGAGGTCCTCGTAGATCCCGCGGTAGTGCAGCAGCGCCTGGCGCAGCTCCTCCGTCGACGCCTTCCCGCGGCCGTGCCGGTCGATCACCGCGCGGCCGGTGCGGTAGCGATCCGCGACGCGCGAATGCTTCGTGGTCAGCCCGCGCGTGCGCAGCAGCTCGTTGATCAGCTCGTCCGCCTGCATGACCGCGGTGGCCGGCCGGTCGACGAACATCTCCTCGATGCGGCGCCATTCGGCGCGGTAGCGGTCGCGCGCGTCGGCCGTCAACGGGCGGATGCGTCCCGCCGCGCGCCGCTTCGACACCGAGGCGCCGATGGCGAGCAAAAGCAGCACGCCGACCACCCCCGCCGCGATCCAGATCCATTGCGGATTGATGTTGTTGAGGTCCATACCGAGTGCCTCCGGCATCTGTGCCGCAAAGCCTGTGCCCGTCAGGCTGCGCGCCCAGCGTCCTTCTCCCGCGACGCGGGGAGAAGGTGCCGCGAAGCGGCGGATGAGGGCCTGGGCAGCGCTTGCCCTCACCCGGTCCTTCGCTGCGCGCTCAGGACCACCCTCTCCCGCCAAGGCGGGAGAGGGGCGCTGAGGGGGGACGCCCTATAATCGCCATCGCGTGTCCTTCTCCCGTAAATATGTCCTCTGGCTCCTCCTGCCGCCGGCGCTGGTCACCGGCCCGCTCTCGTTCATCTTCCTGTCGCAGGTAGTCCGGATGTCGCCCACCGCGACGCTCCAGGTCCTCGGCCTCTTCGCCCTCTTCTTCGTCCTCGGCGTGATGACGCTGTCGACGGGGCTGACGCCGCTGGCCGACGAGGTGGACGACGCCGTTGGTCGCCGCGCGGACGCTTCCGAGGCCGCGTCGCGGCTGCTGCAGAAGACGGAGCAGCGCGCGGCGATGCTGTGGGGCGTCGGCAGCCTTCTCTACTCCATCATCGGCACGCTGCTGGTCATGCGCACGGTGACCGGCTTCTCGTACTTTCTGATCTCGGCGCTGATCGCGGCCTTTCCGTCGGTAATCTGGGCGTACGCGGCCGGCAAGCACCTCCTCATCCAGCACACCTCGCAGTCGGCCGCGCTGCGCTACTCCGGCCGCGAGTTTCCCCTCGGCCGCAAGATCGCGGTGGTCTTCATCGGCACGGTGCTCATCTCCTTCGCCGCGCTGGTCGAGCTGATCGCCTCGAAGGTCGGCACCGCGCTGGAGCAGCTGGCCATCGCCTCGGCGTCGGAGCGCTTCCAGCGGCTGCAGGACACCACCAACCTCGCCGCGACGATCGACCCGTCGATCGTCGACGACCTGCGCGTCTACGTCCCCGCCGGCTTCACCATCCACATCGTCACGCGCGACGGCAAGGTGCGCAGCAGCGGCAGCGAGACGCTGACGCCCGACGAGATCGACAGGATCCGCCAGGCCGGCACCGGCGACAGCTCGGGCTTCGTCTCACCGCACGTGATGCGCTTCTCCAAGCTGAAGGACGGCTCGATCCTGGTACTGCAGGTGCCGTGGGATCCGTACAAGGACATCCCGAAGCGGATCACGCTGTACGTGGTGGTCGTCGCGCTCTTCACCATGCTGGCCTTCATCGCCGGCGCGTTCTTCCTCTCGCGCGACGTCGCGCGTCCCGTGCACCGGCTGCGCGCCTTCGCCGCGGAGATGGCGCAGGGCAACTTCGCCGTCGAGCCGCGCGTCTTCTCCGACGACGAAGTGGGCGAGCTGGCCAACAGCTTCGGCGAGACGCGCGAGAACCTTCGCCGCCTCCTCGGCCGCGTGGGCGGGAGCGGCAGCACCATCACCGAGGGAGTGCGCGTGATCACCGGCGGCACGGAGTCGCTGCTGCTGCGCGCGCGCGACCAGGCCTCGCTCACCGAGAACTCGTCCCTGGCAGTGGAGAACGTGCGCGGCGGCATCGGCGGCGTGCTCGCCGCGGCGGAAGGGGTGGCCGACCTGACGCAGGACGCGTCGAGCCGCGCGCTCGAGCTGCAGGCCTCCGCCGAGGAGATCGCGCGCAGCATGGATTACCTCTTCCAGTCGGTGGAGAAGACGTCGTCGTCGTCGACGGAGATGCACGCCACGATGCGCGAGACGTCGCAGCGCGCGGACGTGCTGGCCGGCGTGTCGGACGAGGTGCTCTCCTTCGTGTCGGAGATGGACTCCACCATCGTCGAACTGCGCGGCACCGCGTCGACCACCGCCGACATCTCGCGCCAGGTGCGCGAGGACGCCGAGGCGGGCGGGCAGGCGGTGGCGAAGACGGTGGAGGGAATCAACCTCTCGCGCGACGTCACCAACAGCACCGCGGCGACGCTCGAGCAGCTGCAGCGCAGCGTCGGGCAGATCAGCCAGATCCTCGACGTGATCGAGGAGATCACCAACCGGACCAACCTCCTCGCCCTGAACGCCGCCATCATCGCCGCGCAGGCCGGCGAGCACGGGCTGGGATTCACGGTCGTGGCCGACGAGATCCGCCAGCTCGCCGAGCGGACGCGCGGCTCGACCAAGGAGATCAGCACCATCATCAAGGCGGTGCAGGGCGGCTCGCGGCAGGCGGTGGCCAAGATGCAGGAGGGCGTGCAACGCGTGGAGACCAGCGTGAAGCTGGCCGACGAGGCGTCGCGCTCGCTGGCCAAGATCGTCGGCAGCGCCTCGCGGTCGTACGAGATGGCCACCAAGATCTCGCGCGCGCTGGAGGATCAGGCGCAGGCCAGCCGGCACCTGCACGAGGTGACGTCGCGGATGTCCGACCACATCGCGGAGATCAACCGCGCCACGCGCGAGCAGGCCACCGGCACGCAGCTCCTGGCTCAGGAAGCGGAGCGCGTGCGCGAGATCGCCGCGCAGGTGCGCTCGGCCACCGACGAGCAGTCGCAGGCCGGCCGCGGCATCACCGCCGCGCTGGAGAAGATCGCCGACGACGCGCGCGCCATGCGCGACTCGCTCGACCGCCAGCTGCGCGAGACCGACCGCATCGCCGACGCCTCCAAGACCATGCTCGACATCGCGCAGGAGAACGACGCCATCGCCCGCGAGTTCGACGCCACCGTGCAGAACCTCGTCGCCAGCGGCAAGGAGTTCGAGAGCGAAGTGGCGCGGTTCCGCCTGACGGCCAGGTAGGGAAAACGACCTTCGCGTCCGTCATCTCGGATAACGAGGTGGCGAAATGATCAGCTTTCCCCAGATGAGCGAGCGGTCTCCGGTGCGCGCTGCGGCGCGTGAGTATTGGAACCAATTGAGCGCCGACGCCGCCGGGTTTGAAATGCAGGATCTCCTGAAGGACATCGCGGACCCTACGTGGAACGACATCAACCGCGTGGAACAGACACTCCTCAGGCGGTTGCCGCCCGAGCGCCTCATCCGCCGCGCACAGGTGATCCGCAACCGTTATCGGGACGTTGCCGGCGCCAACAAGTACCAGCTGTATGTCGAGTCGAAGCCCCCTTCACTCATTGAAATCGACAACAAGCCGCCGGATTTCAAGGCCGTGCTGGCCGACACCATCGAACTCCACCAGGAGCTCATTCGCGAGTACATCCTCGGCGACGCAATCGAGAAGCAGCGCGCACACCTCGCGCGCCGGGCGGCGCGCATTGCCCTCGGCGGCCTGGCCATCCTGGCGATCGTCCTCGAGACCAAGCCCGAAAGCGTTGGCTGGCAATACGCAATCGTCGGAGCGCTGGTGCTGCTGTTCGCCTTCGGCGTTTTCCGCCCCTTCAAAATCGGCCAGCTCGCGGTCCTCGTGGCCGCGTTGACGTTTGGCGGATCAGCGATGGCGCAGCAACCGGTCACGTCGTCGGGCACGCAGACTCCAACTACGACTGCAACCGCTCCGAAAACCGACACCGCGACAACGACCTCCCCGAAAACCGAGACCACCACGACGACGGCCCCGAAAACCGAGACCACCACGACGACGGCTCCCAAAACCGACACCACCACGACGATGGCCCCGAACCCCGACACTCCGAAGAAACCCAACGCAGATCCGTGTGAAGGAAAGCGGCCAAAGCCGGAACCGACCCCGGCGACCACCATCACCATGGTAGTCATCGCGGGCGTTCTGGGCGGCGTCTTCAGCCTCATCCGTCGTGCGCAGCAACCGGTGGGCGACGGCGATGCACTGCGCAGCCTGGAAAAGCTCGCCGCAGCGGACAGCCAGTTCTATCTGGCGCCGATCACCGGTGCCATCGGTGCGCTCGTCGTCTACGCCATGTTCGCGGCAGGGCTACTGAAGGGAGCGCTCTTCCCAGAGATCATGGCTCCCAACTGCGTGCCTCACGACCCGATGACCTTCCTCAACTTCCTGCACGAGACCGGACCGGCCACGGCGCTCGACCACGGCAAGGTCCTGGTCTGGTGCTTCATCGCCGGTTTCTCGGAGCGGCTGCTTCCCGACGCCATCGACCGCATCACTTCCACGGCCGCGCAGGACAAGAAGTAACGGGGGCGCGGTTCAGGCTGGCGGTGACGACACCGAGCTGGCGGCGAGTTTGTGATCCGTGTACGTGTAGCCGAGGGTGCCGTACTCCAGCCTGATGTTCTCGACGGGCACACCGCCGCCCGCGCCTGAGACGCTCACGTCGGCGATGGCGACGTTCTGCATGGTGATTCTCAGATACTCCACCGGCTTGTTGTCCGTCATACCGTCGGAGCGATAACACCGCACGGTGGCCTTCTGGAACTGCTGTCCCGACCAGCACAGCCTCATCAGCTCCGTCGAGCCGGCGTCCATGTACTTGGAAAAATTGAAGACGTTCCGCGGCGAGTCTCCGCCGCCCGATCGCGAACCGCCCGGGCTGATGCCGTGGTCCCACGCCAGCACCTCGATCTGGTCGGCTCCCTTGATGGCCGGTCCCTCGAAATGGAGGGTCATGTTCGTTGCCATGAGTCTCTCTCCTTCCTCATGGCCGCCGCTCCCGCCGGCGACGGCGCGGAACGAACTTTACCGCGCTCGGCGGCTCCGCGCGACCCTCGGCCAGGTCCTTCTCCGCGTGTTTGCGCGCGCGGTCGAAGAAGTCCTCGAAGGTCGCCGGGAGCCAGTTCTGCGCCTTCACCGGGTTGCAGTCATCGTCGCCGCCGGTGCAGATGCGGTCGACGGCGTGGCTGCCGAGCATGCGGTAGCTCTCGAACTGCGACTCGCTGAACCACTGGTCGGCGGTGCTCTCGTGCGGGAAGGCGTTGCTGCTCTTGGCGTAGTTGTAGATGTCCTTCGGCTCGGTCATGTAGACCGCGGGCTTGATGTAGAGCAGCCGTCCGTCGGTGGCGCCGGGGTCGACGCAGCTGTAGCGGATGGTGCCGACCGCGCAGTAGCGGCCGACCTTCGTCTCGCCGTCCTTCTGCGAGCGGGGATAGAGCGACATGTGATTGATCTCGATGGGGACCCCGAGATCGGTGCGGATCTTCCGGATGGCGTTGCCGAGGTCCTCGAAGGCGTGGGTCGGATCGCATCCGGCGTCGCTGACCACGATGTAGCGCCGGCGGCGCAGCACCATCTCGTAGAGCCCGAGGTTCTCGAAGTGGCCGCCGTCGGAGAGGTAGACGTAGGGGAAGCACTCGTTGGTGGAGCCGGAGAGCTCGGCCAGCAGCGGGCGCAGGGCGAGCGTCGGGCACTCGTTGGTCCAGGTCGAGCCGCCGAAGGGGCCGGGGTTGCCGAGCCACCATCCCAGCCGGACGTTGAAGAGCGTGAGGAGGAAGGCCAGCGGCGGCGAGGAGTGGTAGCCCATGTTCGGGCTGACCGCGGCGCCGGAGATGGTGACGGCGGTGCCGAGGGTGATGCCGCTGTCGGCGCCGAAGTGCGTCGACTGCCGGTAGCCGAGGGTATAGCTGCCGCTGTGCATCGGCGTGACGGTAAATGACTGCGCCTTCCGCTCCTGCCAGCCGAGCTTCTCGCCGGAGACGAGGTTGAGCGCCACGTTGACCACGTGCATCGTCCGCGGCGTGGACAACGGATGGATGGCGTTGGCCAGCGCGGCGTCGAGGATCTTGCGGTTCTCGCGGACGCGCTGGTAGTCGGCCGGATAGGCTTTCCCACCCAGCACCTCGAGCTTGGTCAGGTCGTGCTCCAGCAGGATGCGATTGAGCTCGGTGAGCACCGTGGCCAGCGCGGCGCCGAGGTGCTCGTTCTCGTCGTTGCACTTCTTCAGCGCGGCGCGCGCCGCGGCGCCGAGATGCTGGCGAATCCACGCCAGCGTCTTCGACGGCATCTGCGCCGTCTGCCGCTGCGCCATGGTCAGCATCGGCTCGGTCAGCGTAGCGGCGAGGTCGACGTAACTGGCGATGTCGCCGCGGCAGAGGAGCGGGAAATCGAACGGGTAGATCTCGCGCGCGAAGTTGCGGTCGAGCGACTGGCGGTTGCGGCGGAGGCGCCGCGGATCGTGCACCGTCGTCTCGGGAGCGGACTTCAGCGGCCGCAGCTTCCGCTGCGTGATGTACGCCTTGACGTTCCAGAGCGACGCGCGGTGCGGATCGCGCTCCGGCTTGTCGAGGTCGTCGGTCTCCAGCACGCAGTTGAGCACCTGGAACAGCTCGGCGACGAACTCGGGGCGGTCGGTGTGCTCGAAGAGCGCCGGCTGCACCTTGTCCAGCTTGGCGCGCAGGCGCTTGCTGAACGCCGCCTTCGGCTCCTCTCCCGGCGCAGCGGTCGCCTTGCCGGTGAGCCAGTGGACGAAGCCGTCGAGATCGCGGAAGCTCGAGGCCCACAACAACTCCGGCCGCAGCTGGTGCATGGCGACGTTGTCCTGCGGATCGAAGCCGGTGAAGGGATGCGGATCGCGCGTGCTGCGCGACGCGCCGAGGTAGGCGCGGATCAGCCGGTTCCGATACATCGAGTGCATGGAGAACTTGTTGACGTTCACCGAGCGCGCGGCGGTGGTGGCCAGGAAGACCAGCAGTCCGAAGAAGAGGGCCAGCGGCGGCAGCTGCGACTCGGAGACGGTCAGCAGGTGGACCCAGGCGCCGAAGCGCGCGGCGTCGAAGGCGTGGCGCTTCTCGATCTCGGCCTTCAACTGCAGCGCGGAGCCGTCGGCGAGCATCGGCACGGCGTTGCTGCCGATCGGCGCGATCTTCTCGCTGCGGAAGCCGGCCATGCGCATGGCGTCGACGCCCGCCCCGGCGACGGCGCTCTTCTGCTCCGCGCTCCAGCGGATCGACTCCAGCATCGCGGCCGAGGCGGCGTCGATGCGGCGGTCCGGCTCGAAGAGACGGCTGGTCAGCAGCGAGCCGACGGCGAGGAGGAAGAGGATGAAGACCGGCGCGGCGCAGGCGGCCACGATGTCGCTGATCGACTTCTCGTTCGGATCGTTCGCGCCGGTCTTGTGGCTGCGGCCGAGGATGATGGAGATCACCCCGGCGATGCCGCCGGCGGCGCCGATGGCGCGCGGCGCGAAGTGCAGTGCGACCGGGCCGAAGATCACCACGCCGGTCACCAGGATCCAGACCACCACCGCGCCGAGCGCGTAGCCGCAGCAGCGCGCCCACCACTCGCGGTCATAGTCCTCGTTGACCGCGCTGGACACGCCGACGAAGACCGTGGCGGCGATGAAGAAGACGCTCAGCAGCAGCGGCACGGCGAAGCAGACGTAGAAAGCCGACACCGGCAGCCGCTGGTGCAGCGCCAGGATCGGCGAGGGGAAGGTCTCCGGCGTGACGACGTCCCACGGGTGCGGAAAGACGTACGCCGCCAGGATCCAGACCAGCACCGCGGAGACGAGCGAGGAGGCCGACGCGGCGAGGAACTCGCGGAAGGCCTTGTTGTCGAAGATCGACTTCTCCTGCCGCATGATCGTGGCCAGCACCGACTCGCGGCGGTCCGACGCGGTGGCGCGCGAGTAGTGGTAGAGGTAGATGCCGCCGGCGGCCATCGGCACGGCGATGAAGAGGGCGAAGCCGCTGAGCGGGATGGCGTCGGCGCCGTGCATGGTCATCCGCGACCAGGCGGCGGTGAGCGCGATGCAGGCCACGATGAAGGGCACGAGGCAGAGCCAGATGAACTTCTTCTGCACCACCTCCACGCGCACTTCGCCGAAGCGGTTGACGGTGGGACGGTTCGCGCAGAGGTAGATCACGGCGCTGAGCAGCGACAGCCCGCCGATCCACGCCGCGGTGTGCTCGAACAGGCCCAGGCGGCGCATCCAGTCGATCAGGAAGAACGAGGAGCCGCTGTCGATCAGCGCGGCCAGCACGAGCAGCTTCTCCGCGATCCACGACGCCGCCTCGCCCAGCCAGACGTCGCCCGCGCGTCCCGGCAGGCCGATGGTGGCCAGCGAGGCGGCGCGCACGGTGGTCTCCGCCAGCGCGGTCAGGCTGGTCGACACGTCGGCGCTCAGCGAGCGGAAGTAGACCGCGTGCACCATCCGCGGCAGCACCAGCGCGGCGAGCAGCAGCGGCACGAGGATGGTCCAGTTCAAAAGCAGATTGCGGACATACACGGCGGCGACGGCGAGCGTGTCGCCGGAGAGCACGCCGAGACGCGGCGTCAGGTAGTTGCTGAACTCGCGCAGGTGCTCGACCGGCTTCGGCTCCGGCTCGAGCTTGTCCATCGGCGGGCTGGCCAGGTCCTCCGCCACGCCGCGCGATCCTTCGGCGTGCCGGCGCATCCACGACGACAGCCAGCTGCCGATGTAGCCGCCGCCGGAAACGGTGGAGACGTAGTCGAAGCGGTGCAGCAGGTTGCGGCGCGCCAGTCCCTGCAGCACGCCGAGGCCGAACGTGGCGCTGCGGATCCCCCCGCCCGAGATGCAGAGCGCGCTGGTCCCCTCGGAGGCGTGGATCACCTCGTAGATCTTCGCCAGCCGCGCCTCTTCGCCGCGCTGGATGTAGCCGCCGAAGACGTCGTCGAGGACGCGGCGGTTGAGGTAGACGCGCTCCTCGGGCGTCAGCGTGTCGACGTCCGCCTGCGCGATGAGCTGCCGCGTCGACAGCGCCATCTGTCTGGTCAGCTTCGGATAGGTGCGGGTGACGATCGCCGCTCCGTGAATGAGCTCGTTCAGCCCTTTGGCGATCTCGGCGCGGCACTCTTCGACCGACTTGTTCTGCGAGTCGCAGAGCCACGCCGGCGGCTCGGACTCGATCTTGCGCCGCCACTGGCGCGCGAGGCCGGCAGGGTCGCGCACCTGCGACGGGCGCACTTCCCACCCCGGCGCGCCGGCGCGCGCCAGCGCCTCGCGGGCGAAGCTCTCCACGATGCGCCGGTTGCGCTGGCGGACGTCGGCGATGTTGGCGTGCAGCGTTTCGCTCAGCGACCCGTCGAGATCGATCAGCGCGTTGACGCTCTTCGCCACCGCGGCTTCCTCGCCGAGCTTGTGGATCTCCTCGGCGGACGGCTGGACGAAGGTGCCCTTCAGCTCGCGGCGGCAGGCCTCGACGACGGCGGCGGGATCGAGGATGTCGGCGGCGGTGACGTGCCACTCCTCGCCGTAGAGCGCAACGTGCTCGTCTTCCAGAACTTCGCAGAGGTGCAGGGGCCGATTCAGCACAAGCTTCTCCCGGGGCGCGATTTTTTTATTGAGAGCAAACATTGTACGCCCTCCCGAGGGGAGGAGGCCCGTTAAACTCCACATATGCCGATAGTGCGTCCGCCGGTGAATGCGTTACAGCTGAAGATCGTCTACCTGGCGCTGATCGCCAGCACGTTCATCTACGCCGCGATCGTCTGGATGCTGTACGGGCAGCGCGCGCCGGCGGAGACGATCGAGCAGGAGCTCCACCGGCCGGTCATCCTGATCCCGATGGTGATGTCGCTGGCGATGTTCGCCGTCTCGTTCGCCATCGGCGGGGAGGATCGCTCGCGCCGGATCATGCGCTGGGCCATCACCGAGTCGGTGACGATCTTCGCGCTGGTGGCGGCGTTCCTGGCCTCGGACTGGCGGCTCTTCGCCATCGGCTGGGCGCTCTCGCTGGTCGGATTCGTGCTCGCCTGGCCGGCGGCGGAGGAGGCGTAGACTACCGCGCCATGGCCAACATGACGACCAACATGAAGGTGGGGATTCTCGGATCGGGCGACGTCGGCAAGTCGCTGGCGCGCGGCTTCGCCGGGCTGGGACACGAGGTGATGATCGGCTCGCGCTCGCCGGAGAAGCTGGCCGGCTTCGCGGCGGAGACGAAGGGCGTCGCCGCCGGCACCTTCGCCGAGACCGCGGCGTTCGGCGACGTCCTCGCCCTGGCCACCCTCGGCGCGGCCACCGAGGAGGCCATCAAGCTCGCCGGGCCGCAGAACTTCGACGGCAAGGTGGTCATCGACACCACCAACCCGCTCGACTTCAGCGGCGGCATGCCGCCCACGCTCTTCGTCGGCCACACCGACTCGCTCGGCGAGCGGATCCAGCGCTGGATCGCCGGCGCGCGGGTGGTGAAGGCCTTCAACACCGTCGGCAACGCCTTCTTCGTCAATCCCGACCTGCCGGGCGGACCGCCCGACATGTTCCTCGCCGGCAACGACGGCGACGCGAAGAAGATCGTGGCCCAGATCTGCAAGCACTGGGGCTGGGGCGTGATCGACCTGGGCGGCATCGAGAGCTCGCGCCACCTGGAGCCGATGTGCATGGTGTGGGTGCTCCACGGCGCGCTGTCCGGCTCGTGGACGCACGCCTTCAAGATGCTGCACAAATGAAGAGGAGCGCCGGCGTTCCGCCCTACGGCGGCGGCGCTCCCGTCCCCTTCCGGTAGTTGATCAGGTAGAACAGGTCGTCCGGGCGGACGACCGTGTCGCCGTTGACGTCGGCGCAGCAGAACTCTCGCCAAGGCGTAGCAATAAGTTTTGAGCGTCGTAAAAGCGGTCTACAGCGTTTCCACTCCCATTCTCGAGTGCGATCGTTAGAGCCAAATTCCACCTCAAATGGGCCCCCGCGCTGTCGTACACGAAGCCATCGGCTCCCATGGCGGTGACGTTGCCGGCGCCGTCGTAGCTGATCGTTCCCCGAGTGGCCCAGGTCTGGCTCTGGACAGCGCCAGCTGCCAGGAGCGCAACGGCCATCGCGCAGATGCGCACCCGTGTCTTGTTGTGGCGTTTCATCGCGGACCTCTCCTACCCGCCGCAGGTCGGTAACTTAAGAGCCTACCGTCAGTGACGTCGTAGCAGCTTGCGGTGCATGTAGCCTACGTCGTTGCCCTAAGATGTCTCGCCCATAGCCACCGGAGCGTCAGCCATGCCCCGCGGCAGATGAGCGCGGCTACAAAGACCATGGCGAACATGACGGTGCTGTGCACGATCAGGGTCCGCGTCCATGCCGCGACGTTGTCCATTTCTGGCGGCAGCGATGAAAGGCTGCGGCCGCCCACGCCGCCAATAACTGCATTGGAGAACTCGAGGAGCGTATCCGCGGCGCCGCGCCATGTCGGCGACTTCGGATACGGATCAAGGCGCGGAATTTGTACGCACGCGAACGCATAAGCAGCGATCAGTGCCAACAAAATGACCATGGTGTACCGCCGCGCCGATGCCTCTGTTTTACGGACTGCGGAAGCAGCGAATCCAGCGAGGATGCCACCAAACAAGCTCATTACCGCATTGGCAACGATCTGCGCATGCACATCTGCTGCTGAAAGCGGCAACGGCAGAAAACTCGACACGGGGAGTGGGAACCACTTAGCAACTCGGGTGAGGAGCACACTCGGCAGATGGATGAAGGCCCAATGGGGTATCGCTGCGCAAAGTGCCATACGATAGACCCACACTGCATGTGGGTGCATTAACAAGCCACCGGCAGCCGCGGCCAAACCAAGAAGAATCTCGCTCGTCAACACGCCAAGAACCAAATATTTCAGGCGATTAGTGCCCATGATTCGGCCGATCCCGCCACACGGTATCTGCTGCAGTGGCTCCCGGACTATCGACGCCGAAGCGCTTGTATGTCTGCCACCGATACCAGTCGCGAGCCTTATTTTCCGCGATCACCGCATCCGGATTCGTGCCGCTGTCAGGTCCAAGCAGCAGCCGGCCACGCCAAGTCTCCCCGGCAATTCCTAACGCGTGACCGAATTCGTGCTGAATTGCACTGCGCAGGTTTTCGTAATAGCCGCGAGCCGTGTAATAAGGTAATCCGCTCGGGTCGATCGATATCAGAGAGTTTCGCGACCCTTCGGAGAAATTGAGGTGTGCGTCAACCGGAGCAGTGTATGCAGGGTAATGGTCTCCGGAGTTGAACGAGTTGCTGCCGAGAAAGAACGTGATGGTTGCTGGTGATGCAACTGCTGCCGCAATCGTCCCCGCCGTCGGACTTGATGCTGCAAAGCTGCTCACGTCACCCGTAATTGATACAATCGACCGACCATTTGAAAATGTCACCATGACCAACTGGCCGGCCGCCGTGGGATCTTCCAGCGAATCTGCAATCGCTTCAAATTCTTCAAGCCGACGCCCGCGTGCGCCCGCAAGCTCGACGATGTTTCCAGTTGGGTCTGTCAACTGGACTGGATCACCCCAGCAATATGAGTACCTGTTCCAGCTCTGTGGCCGTTGTGCTTGAGCCTTTCCCTTGTCGGTCGATAGGAATCGTCCCCCCGTCGGCGAGTAATAACGCGCGTGCATGTAGTCGAGCGAGTTGCCCGCCGCCAGCGTATCGCGCTCATGGCCCGTGTACTTCAGCCGCGCGGCGGGGTTCTCCTGGGGAGTAATGGCCATCTCGTCGCCGAACGCGTAGTAGGCATGGATCCCGGTCTGCACGCCGGATGCGTTCGTGACCAGGCGGGCTGCCGAGGTGATCGAGGTGGAACTGCTGTTGCCAGCCCGCGCCGACGCTCGCCAGCGGCAGGCCGTCGCGGAACACCTGGTCGCGGCTCCACGTCCACGTCGTCCCGCTCTGCCCGGTCGAGGCCAGCACCTCGCGCAGCACCTTGCCGTCCAGGTCGCGCACCGTGAACTGCCAGTTCCCGCTGCCGGTGTACGTCGCGATCCGCTCGTCGTCGGCCGTGTAGATGAACTGCCAGTCGACGGCCCCCGCCGTCTGCCGCGCCATCATTCCCGCGCCGTCGTACGCATACACCGCGCCGTCGAGCGCCGTCAGGTTGCCGGCTCCGTCGTACTGCGCGCCGTGATCGGTGACGCGGTTCGTCGCCGTGCTCACCGCATAGCTGCTGCTCGCCGGGCACCCGCCGACGCAGTCCACGCCCACCCTCGCCGTGGTCAGGCGGTTCCCCAGCGCGTCATACGAGTATTCCTGCCGGTTGCTGCCGCCGGTACGCTGCTGGTCCGCGGTCGCTTTCACCACCCTGCCCGCGCTGTCGTACACGAAGCTGTCGGCTCCCATGGTGGTGATGTCCCCGGCGCCGTTGTAGCTGATCGTTCCGGTGGTCCAGCTCTGGCTCCGTGCGGCGCTGCTCGCGGCCAGGAGTGTGACGGCCATCGCCCAGATGTGCATCCGTGTCTTGCTGTTCATCGCGGACCCGCTCCTACCCACCGCAGATCGGCCAGTCCGTCCGCTTCCAGCCCGCCGGCGAAGGCGAAGTTGCTGATCTTCCAGATGCCATTGTTCCCGTTCGCCACATTGTGCCAGAACAGGTCGGGCTTGCCGTCGCCGCTGGGAGGTGGGCTGTGGTGTAGGAGCCCAGCGAAACGCCGGTAACAGAAACGTTCCCGGCCTAGCGCAGAATGACCGTCAGGGGTGCCCCTCCGCGACAACGGAGGAAGCATGAGAAAGTCCCTGCTGCTCTTTTCCCTGCTGGTGGTGCTCGCGGCCCCTGCGATGGCCGCTTCGCGCGACGAAGGGTCGCGTGGCCGTGGCGGGTTCCTCGGCCGCATTGCGCGGCTGGTCAAGGCGCTGGAGGACATCGTCGCTAGTCCGCCAAAGCCGTAGCGTTTCGGGGGCCGTGGTAGCGCGACGGGTGCTGCCACGGCCTATCCGACGGCTTCACATCAGAAAGGCGCCAGGCGGAGGGGTGAATCGCACCGGCGGCCGTGAGGCGTTCCGGACGACGAACTCGCGCACGAGCTTCACCGCCTCGGACGTGAGCGCGTCTCGGATGGCCAGCTGGCGGAGATAGTCCATGGCCTCGGCCGCGTATCGCTGCCGTTGCCCCGTCTCCGTTGCGCTCACGGTCATGCAGACGCGCACGACGGACTCCAGCTCCGAGCGGACATCGGCTCCTTCATCATCGGCCAGCGCGGCCTCTACGTATTCGAGTCGCATGATCGCCCAAGCGTCGAATAGCTTCGCCGTGAACAGAACCTCGGCGGAGCGCGCGAACTCGTCTCGAACCTCGTTGAACCGGCCGAGGGCGGAGATGGCGCGGCAGCGGATATGCGCCGATCGCGCAGCTTCCGGCAGGTTGGAGCCGAGCCGGTGTAGCCGTTCAGCCGTACTCGCGTTCTCTACCGCTTCGGCGAACGAGCCGATGCCGGCCAGGCACTCCGCCAGTTGAGTGTAAGCGAGCGCGGTATCGCGGGATTCTCCCGTTGTGTTCTCCAGGTCGAGCGTCACGTAGCGCAGCAGCGGCAGCGCCTCATCGAAGCGGTTCATCACCAACAGCACGAATGCTTTCGTCTGCCGCGCGATGATCGCCCGGTGCATCTCTCCGAAGTCTTCAAGTACCGCTTCGGCCGTCTCCGCCAGTTCGATTGCTTCATCGAACTTCGCAATGTCAGGCTCGACGTAGACGAGCGCGCCGCAGAGGGAAAGGATCGCCCGGTTTAGCTGGCTCTCTTTCGTACGGTAGGCGATCGGCCACGCGCGGCTGATGGTATTCAGAGCGTCCTGAAGCCTTCCCATTCGCTGAAGTGCAATCACGTGTTCCTTCAGCGTTTCGAACTGCAACTCTGCTGATGGCGGTTGCCCGGTGGTTGTCATGGCGTCGCAGATGTTGAGGGCAGCGGTGGTGAGATCGAGAGCTTGCCGGGAGTCCCTGCCGTACATCTCATCTGCGCGGCGCAGCAGGTCGCGGATGATGACGGAACGGCGCATCTCGGGCACCGCCATCAGGGTCGAGCTCCAACGGCGGGGCGGCGTTTCGGCAAGGATCGCGTCGACCTCTTTCGCGATCGCTTCCTCCAATTCGCGGCGATCACTGAAGGCTGATACGGCGGCGGCGGCGGCGACGACGAAGTTCGCGCAGTCCTCGCACTCGTCGAGGTGTGGATCATGTTCTCCGGCCGCGACGATCGCGAGCAGTTTCACGCGCGGAGGGCAGTCGCTCATCGCCGCGCCTTCCTCCTGCCAGACTGCGCGTTGAGGAAGTCTAAAACCGCATCGACGTCGCGATCCGTTAGGGCGAGGACGCGCGTAATTGCCTGCCGCTGAGCGAAGGAACGGGCGCGCAAGGCAACCGCTTCTCCGAGACGCCTGGGGTCAAGCTCGCTCGGCTCCAGCCCGAAAGCCATAGCGAGACCGACCAATGTTTCCGCGTTCGGATCTTTGGTTGCGCCGCGCTCCAGGTTGGAGAGGCAGGTGATGGTGATCCGAGCTTCGCGCGCAAGCTGCTCTTGCGTCCATCCCCGCTCATCGCGAAGGCGGCGGATCAAAACACCGAAGCCCACCTCGGCCTGCATGCGCGGACTAATCTATGGATATACGTTCGCCGAATCAAGACGTAACTTTGTTTAACAAGCGTGTTGCTTTACTTAAAGTCGCTTGGTAGGATCGGCTACGCGGCGCGCCGCTTCGGGTACCCATACCGCGTCGTTAGTTGACGCTTCGCGCCGGCTCGCGACCTGAATTCTATCCGAGGGGGAAAGTCACGCTGAAGCCTACCCGTCGGGCGGTATCGATGCTCGATGCCTTCTGCCTCGCCCACAAAATCGGCACCGCGACGTTAGCGAACGCGGCGGACGTGTCGAGACAACAGGCGGCCCGCGTGCGATACGCGAAGGCCGATGCTCGGATCAAGTTCGCGAAGAAGATCGCGCGCGGCGCGTCTCACCTGGTGGGGCGCAAGGTACCGATTGCTGAGTTGTTCGATTTGGATTTCGAATACCCGAAAGCCGAGTCTCTACGGCCGCTGCCGTAACCATGATCACGAGGAGAGAGGCTAGTGATTCGCGACGGCTGTCGCACACGCCTACAACGCCGTTGTGCACGCGTGAAACGGCTGTCTCACATGCCTACATCGCCCGTGTGCACGTGTGAAACGGCTGTTTCACATGCCTACATCGCCCGTGTGCACGTGTGAAACGGCCGTTTCACATGCCTACATCGCTGTTGTGCAGCGTTACCCGCGGTTGCGGGGTAGCGAGGTCGCGGGGTTTCGAGGTAGCGAGGTCGCGAGGTCGCGCAGCGGCAAAGCCTCGGGCCAGTGCAACTCCGGGGTGTAGAGATAGTACCCGCTGGAGTCGCCGGCCGCCATCGGCGACGGTTGGAGCGCGACGGCGGAGAGGCAGGGTGCGAGGCCGAGCGAGGCGCAGAGGATCGGTTCAGCGCGCTCGAGGCTCGCCTGCGGCTGCGCGGTGACCGGGACGTCCGCCGATCGCGTGATTCCTCCGTAGGTCGCTGCGACGCATCCGCCCGATCAGCCATCCCACCCCAATCCACTGAGCAGAAGCGACAACAACAAAGATCCATGCCCTCACCCAAGATTCTAGGTAGTAACTGCCGCTACGAGGGAACAACAAATGTGTCGCGGGACTTGCCACAATAGTTGCAACAACCAATGACGGGAGATTCGCGATCTCCGTGGCTTTCACGAAAGTTGATTCCCCACCGTGCCACGAATTCCAGGTATCCAGCGGCCTACCGGCAATATGCGACCGAGCGTGTCCCGACGGTAATGGCTGAAAGGTTTCATCGCCAGCCGAGTAGCCGATCTCGCGCTGGGGCTCGATCGCTGGATCTCTGACAATCAGGAATGCCAAAAACGCCACCCAATTAACTACGCACAGCAGAAGCGATAGGCGACGCCATCTCATAATGACTCCTAAAGCTTGGGATGAGTTGCATCGACGTCTATCGTCGATTTATCCCATACTGACCTGAATCTGCTGTTGAACGCCTTGCAGGCGTTCCAGCAGGCGTCGGATGTCGGATACACCTTCTCGTACGTCTCGCCGATCGTTATGAATTGATCGAACACCGCATTCCAACCCGCCACATGCTTGTCCTCTTCGCCCATAGCTTGCTGCACTGTCGCGCGTGGATCGTCGTAACGCACCCAAACATGCAGGTTCATCGTCATTGATATTTCAAGTCTGCTACCACCTTGAACGCATGGGCACTTGCATCTCGTGCTCGTTCCCTTCGGATCTGTGCACCCAGCAGCCTTAGAGGCCGCGAGTGTCCCACCGCACTTGAAGTACACATCATCCTGGTGGGAGGTGCTGTAGATCGGAGCATTCTTCTTCCAGCGGACCATACCTAGAGGGTCTGACCACCCAAGAGGATTGCCACCGACATACGCGAACAGATTCGCGCTGTCGCGCAGTCCGATTGGGTCCGCCTGCGTGTACCGCCCCCACCCCGCCCTGTACCATCGGAACACGTTGTAGTAGGGCTCAGTGCCGTCCTGCGCGATCTGTCCCGGCAGACGCAGCGGCTGATGAAGGGTGGCGCCGGCACGGAAGGCGAACACCTCTCCGTACGGGGCATGCTCGGCTCGCCAGACGACGGCGCCGGAGGTGTTGGTCTGTATTAGAGGTGTGCCGAGATGATCGGTCGCATACCAGCGGGTGGTGCTCGTCGCGGCCTCGATCGATGCCACCGGGAGGTCGCCGAACCAGAGGTAGGAGTACGCGACGGCTTTGGTCGCGGCGGTGGAGATCTCCGTTTCGGCGAGCAAGTGCAACTCCAGGGTGTAGAGATAGTACCCGCTGGAGTCGCCGGCCGCCATCGGCGACGGTTGGAGCGCGACGGCGGAGAGGCAGGGTGCCAGCCCAAGCGAGGCGCAGAGGATCGGTTCGGCGCGCTCGAGGCTCGCCTGCGGCTGCGCGGTGACCAGAACGTCCGCCGATCGCGTGATCCCTCCGTAGGTGGCGGCGAAGGTTGTGCCGCGGTCGATGCCGGTGAATGGGTACATCCGCCCGTAGAAGGTTGCCGACGTCGTTCCGGCGCTGACGGGGACGGTCGTCGTGGGCGCTCCGAACACGTCGGTGATCACGATGGTGTTGGCGCGCGAGCCGGTGATGGTCACGGTGGTGCCGCCGGCGGGAGCCGGACCGGTGAGCGTCACTGTGCCAAAGCCGAACACGGGCGTCACGTCGGCCGCGCCGGTGATCTTCCAGAATGATCCCTGATCGACGAACGGCTGCACCATCGCGATCGAGGCGAGAGCCACGCCGTTTGCCGGCAGAACCGTCAGCTTCACAGTCTGCGTGGTGCCGCCGGAAGTCGCGGTGATGGTCACCTCGGCCGGCGACGTGACGCTCGAGGTGCTCACCGTGAAGCCCTGACTCTGGTCGCCTTTCTTGACCGTGACCGTGGCAGGGACCGTGGCTACGGCAGTGTTGCTGCTCGTCAAGTTGACGGTGGTGCCCTTTCCCGCCGTTGCGACGGCGTTGAGATTGACCGTGCCGGTCGTGGTCATTCCGCCGGTCAACTTCTGAACAGCGAGATCGCACGAGGTCACGTAGCTCGCGGCGGTGGGCGCCTGGACGGTCAGCGGCGCGGTCTTGGTGGTCGCGGCGTGAACCGCCGAGATAGTCACGCTGGTGTTCGCCGTGGTCCTGCTCCGCGACCGGCCGGGGCGGCGGCGCCTGGCCGGGGTCGCGCTGTCCGGCGCCGGGATCGTGCTGATCGCCTCGCAGCTCGGCCTGGACCGACCTGCCAGCGCGTGCGCGCTGGTCGTCGCGGCCGGTGCGGCCTGGGGGCTGGCGAACATCGCGATGCGCAAGGCGCAGGCCACCGACATGCTCAACTTCATGGTGTGGGTGAGCGCGGTGGCGACCCCGCCGCTGCTCGTGCTGAGCCTGGCCGTCGACGGGCCCGTTGAGGTCTGGCACATGCTGCGCGGACTGGATCTCACCGCGGCCGGCGCGATCGCGTACATCGCGTACCTCAGCACACTG
>Ga0157377_10000041_pt1 | contig 110626 bp, 99 predicted proteins | sample M55metaG_FD_121116 | JGI IMG/M metagenome (GOLD analysis project Ga0157377, IMG submission 121116) | Miscanthus rhizosphere microbial communities from Kellogg Biological Station, Michigan, USA - M5-5 metaG | ecosystem: Host-associated > Plants > Roots > Rhizosphere > Soil | place: USA... | reverse complement strand
CATCACGCTGCCCGCGCCGGCGCCGTCGGGATTCCAGGTCGCGTATTCGACCGCCGACGGCACGGCGAAAGCGGGCGAGGACTACCAGGCCACCGGCGGCACGCTGACCTTCGTCTTCGGCGATTCGCGCCAGACGGTCTCCGTCCCCATCACCGGCGACACGCTCTTCGAGCCCGACGAGACCTTCACCCTCAACGTCATCGGTCCGGCCGGCGTGGTGAGCGCCACCGGCACCATCCTCAACGACGACTCCGCGCCCGTCTCCGCGATCCGCATCGTCAGCGGCAACGGCCAGCGCGGGCGCCTCGGGCAGGCATTGCCGCAGCCGCTGGTGGTGGAAGTCCTCGACTCCCTCGGCAAGCCGGTGCCGGGCATCGCCGTCCGCTTCCGCGTGCTCAGCGGCGCCGCCGACCTCGCGCCGGCCACGCAGGCCACCGACGCGCAGGGCCGCGCGCGCACCACCGTGACGCTCGGCAGCGTCGGCGCGGTCGAGGTCGAGGCCAGCGTCACCGGCGTCGGCGCCGTCGTCTTCACCCTCGCCTCCGAGACGCTCTTCGAGTCGCGCGCCACCGGCGCGGTGGCCAAGCCGATCGCGCGCGCGCTCGACGCCGTCTGCTCGCGCAACGAGATCGAATTCGCCTCCACCTGCCGCCTTCTCTCGCTGCTCGACGACGGCCAGCTCACGCCGGCGCTCGAGCAGATCGCGCCGCTACAGTCGGGCGCGCAGTCGAAGGTGACGGGCGAGGTCGTCTCCGCCGTCACGCGCGGCATCGCCTCGCGCCTCCAGGCGCGGCGCAGCGGCGTGGAGCGCTTCTCCGTGCAGAAGCTGTCGCTGAGCATCAGCGGGCAGCCCATGGCCATCGGATCGCTGGCCATGGCGGCGATGCAGCCGGCGCAGCCGGCCGCGGCGGCGGAAGAGAGCGACTACAACGGCTGGTCCGGCTTCCTCAGCGGCAACCTCGGCGACGGGGAGCGGATCGGCCGCGACGGCGCGATCGGCTTCGACCTGAAGTCGCGCGGGCTGATGGCCGGCGTCGACCGCGCCTTCGGCGACACCATCCTCGGCCTCGCCCTCAACGTCATGAACCTCGACGCCGACTTCAACGCCGGCGCCGGCTCGCTCGACACCAACGGCTACGCCCTCTCGGTCTACGGCAGCCGAAGCTTCGACCGCATGCACCTCGACGGCAGCCTCACCCTCGGGCGCAACCGCTTCGACGCCAAACACATCGTCACCACGGTCGGCTCGACCGCGCGCAGCGAGAACGACGCGAACCTCTTCGCCCTCACCGCCGGTACCGGCCTCGACGCGCACCGCGGCCGCACCGAATTCGACCTCACGCTCGCCGGCACCTACTCGCGCGCCGACATCGATGACCTCTCCGAGGAGGGGAACGGGCCGCTGATCCTGTTCGTGGAGGGGCACGAGATCGAGTCGGCGCTGGCCACCGCGGGCGTCAACGTCCGCTCCGTCTTCGCCGCGTCGTTCGGCGACATCATCCCCTCGGTGCGCGGCGAGATGATTCACGAGTTCAAGGGCGGCGCGCGCCTGGTGACGGCGCGCTTCCTGCGCGACCGGCTGAACACCGCCTTCACCGTACCGGTCGACCGGCCGGACGCGAGCTACGGCAAGCTGTCCGCCGGACTGCAGGCCGTCTTCCCGCGCGGACTCTCGATGTTCATCGAAGTGACGCAGGACGTTCTCCGCTCCGACCTCCATTTCCGCAACGTGCAGTTCAACGTGTCGAAGTCGTTCTGAGTTAAGCGCCCCTCACCCGGCCTTCGGCCACCCTCTCCCCGCTGAGCGGGGAGAGGGGCTCTCGCCATGAGTGTCGCGAGTGTCCCTCGCCCCGCTTGCGGGGAGAGGGTGGCCGAAGGCCGGGTGAGGGGTCATTCGGAGCGTAAAATCAACGCATGCGGCTCTGCCTCCTTCTCCTGCTCGCCACCGTCACCGCGAGCGCGCAGCAGGTCCCCAGCGCCGAGGATCTCGTCCTGGTCGACTGCCGCCTCCCGCCCAAGCAGCGGCGCATCGGCAACCGCACCTTCCCGATGGCGGCGCGGCCGATCCGCACCACCGCGGTCGACTGCCGCATCCGCGGCGGCGAGTACACCGCGTACGACCGCGCGAACTACCAGACCTCGCTCAAGATCTGGCTGGCCGAGGCGGCGAAGGGGGACCACGACGCGGAGTATTACGTCGGCAAGATCTACGAGGGCGGCCTCGGCACGATGCCCGACTACGCGCAGGCGGCGAGCTGGTACGAGAAGGCCGCGGGCGCGGGGCACAGCGCGTCGCAGTTCAGCCTGGCCACGCTGTACGAGAAGGGACTCGGCGTCGCGCCGGACAAGGTCAAGGCGCTCAACCTCTATCGCCGCGCGGCCGGCTTCTCCGATTCCTACACGCTGATCGACACTACGAAATATGACGAGCTGCAGCGCGCGGCGCAGGAGCTCGCGCTGCGCGAACAGGAAGTCGACGACCTGCAGCGCCAGCTCGACGCGGCGAAGGGCGAGAAGCGCGAGCTGCAGAAGCAGCTCGACGATCTGAAGAAGCGCGCCGAGGAGCAGCGCGGCAACGTGGCCAAGATCCAGGCGCTGGTGCGGAGCGCCGCCGTGCCGCCGCCCCCGCCCGCCGCGCGCACGTCGTCGCTCGGCCGCTTCCACGCGCTGGTCATCGGCAACGCGCGGTACGCCAACCTTCCGCCCGTCCCCTCCGCGGAGCGCGACGCGCAGTCGATGGCGGCGCTGCTGCGCGACGACTACGGCTTCAACGTCACCACCCTCCTCAACGCCACCAACGCGCAGATCCTCGGCAAGCTCTACGCGCTCAGCCAGACCCTCGGTGAGAACGACAACCTCGTCGTCTACTACGCCGGCCACGGCCGGCGCGACCTCCGCAACCGGCGCGGCTGGTGGCTCCCGGCCGACGCCGGCGCCGACGCCGGCGCGCGCACCAACTGGCTGCCGAACCAGGACGTCAGCGACCGCCTGGCGCTCATCGCCGCGCGGCACATCCTCGTCCTGGCCGACGCCTCGTACGTCGGCGACATCACCCGCGGCGCGCCGATGCCGGAGACGCAGGCCATGACTGCCGCGCAGTGGACGCGGTACGTCGACGCCACCAGGCAGCGCCGCGCGCGGCTGGCGCTGTCGTCCGGCGCCGACGAGCCGTCCGGGACGTCGTCGCGCTTCACCGCCGCCCTCATCGACGCGCTGAAGAAGCAGAAGGGCGTCGTCCCCGCCTCGCGCATCCATCGCGACGTCGTCAACGCGCTCACCGCCGACGAGCGCGTCACCTCCGCCGTCCCCACCTTCGCGCCGCTGCAGTCGGCCTTCCACGACGGCGTCGACTTCCTCTTCGAGCGCAAGTGACCGTCCTCCCCGAGATCGACAGCCGCTTCGAGGTCATCGCCAAGCTCGGCGAGGGCGGCATGGGCACCGTCTACAAGGTCCGCCACCGCGACCTGGACGAGATCCAGATCGTGAAGACGATGCAGGCGCACTTCAGCAGCAATGAGGCGCTGCGCAGCCGCTTCATCAATGAGGCCAGGCGAGGCATGCGCCTCCGCCACCCGCACATCGCCGGCGTGCACGACTTCGCCGTCTGCGCCGACGGCACCGGCTACATCGTCATGGAGTTCGTCAACGGGCTCAATCTGCGCGACCTCCTGGCCACGCGCGGCCCGCTGCCGGTGCCGATGGTCGGCGAGATCGCCGTGCAGGCGCTCGACGCCCTCGGCTACCTCCACGCCGAGCGCTTCGTCCACCGCGACATCTCGCCCGACAACCTGATGGTGACCATCACCGACGGCCGCCCCTTCGTCAAGCTGATCGACCTCGGCATCTCCAAGTCGCTCGAGTCGGGGCAGACCATGACCGCCACCGGCCAGTTCCTCGGCAAGGTGCAGTACGCCTCGCCCGAGGCCTTCGGGGGGCAGTTGGACGGGCGGAGCGATCTCTATTCGTTCGGCGTGGTGCTCTACAACCTGCTGACGGGGGAGGAGCCGTTCGCCGGCGAGAGCGTGCGCGAGATCATCACCGCGCATCTCTTCCAGCCGCCGCGCCCGTTCGGCGACGACGTCCCCGAGGCCGTGCAGCAGGTGGTCTACCGCGCGCTGGAGAAGGATCCGGAGAAGCGCTACGCCGACGCCGCGGAGTTCATCGCCGCGGTGGAGGAGGCCTTCGACGTGCACGGCGCGCGGCCGGTGCGCCCGACGCGGCCGGCGGTGACGCGCCCCGCGCTGGACACGACGCTGGTGACAGGGAGCGCCGCCGTCACGGCGGCTGGCCCGGCGGCGTCCCGCCGCCGCATGGGCGCCGAGACGGCGCCCGACCAGCCGGCGGAGACGCCGGCGCTCCCAACTCTCGTCGAGCCGCGCCCGCGGCGCCTGATCGGACCAATCATCGCCGCCGCCGCCATCATCGCGGTGGCGATCGCCGCGTACTTCCTCTGGCAGCGCAACGAGGCGAAGCAGCTCGCGTCGTACGGAAAGTTCTACGCGGTCGTCATCGGCGAGAGCAACTACCGCAAGCTCGAGCCGCTGCCGACCGCGGTCGGCGACGCGCGCGCCGTGGCGCAGCTGCTCGCATCGCAATACGGCTTCGAGGTGACGAAGCTGGAGGACGCCAGGTCGCAGGAGATCCTCGCCGCCCTGCGCGCCGCGGCGAAGCGGATGACGCCGGACGACAACCTGCTGGTCTACTACGCCGGCCACGGCACCATCCGCGCCGGGAAGGGCTACTGGCAGCCGGTCGACGACGACGTCGACATGATCAACGCCATCTCGCCCGCGCTGATGAAGGACGCGCTGATCGACGCGCCCGGCCGCCGCACGCTGCTCATCGCCGACTCCTGCTACTCCGGCGCGCTGGCGCGCGGCGTCACCCCCGGCGGCGCCGCCGGCAAGCGCTCGCGCATCATGATCAGCTCCGGCGGCGACCATCCCGTCATCGACTCCGTCGACGGCCAGCACTCCATCTTCACCCGCGCCCTCCTCGACGTCCTCGGCCAGCCTCCCGCCAAGGTGACCGACGTGCAGCGCGTCTTCGCCCCGGTGCGCGACAAGGTGGTCGACGCCGCCCGCCGCGCCGGCCACGAACAGAAGCCGGAGCTCGCCGTGATCGCCGAGGTGGGGGACGAGGGGGGGACGTTCTTCTTCGTGCGGCGCTAGCCGGCGGAGGAGCCGGTGTCCTCTCCGACGGACATGCAGCAGCGTTACCACGCCCCCGCGGCAATGCCGCTACGCTTCGTTGCAGTGCTGCGCGTCATCGCCACACGGACACACGGGACGTGGCGCAGTGCCGCGACGCATCGCCGCGGTGCCGCGACGGGTCGCCGCAGCGCCGCGACGGGTCGCCGCAGCGCCGCGACGGGTCGCCGCAGCGCCGCGACGCATCGCCGCAGTGCCGCGACGCATCGCCGCAGCGCCGCGACGCATCGCCGCGGTGTCGCGACGCATCGCGGCAATGCCGCGCGACATGGCGGCAATGGCGCGCGTCATGGCGGCAATGCGCAGGCTCCTAGCGCCAGAGGTGGACGTACTCGACGAGCAGCGCGAGTTGGTGATGCGTCGTCCATCCCGCGCCGTCGCGCAGCGCGACCGGGCTGTAGATGGCGCGGAAATTCATCTTCGTGGCGTGGCTGTGAAAGAACGCCTCGAGCGCCGGGTTGACGACGTTGACCGCCGTGCCGCCGCGATTGGTGACGCCGCCGGCCGTCAGCGTGGCGCGCGCCAGCACCCGCCCCACCGCCCACCCCGGCGGCCGCCAGGTGTAGGTCAGCTCCTGCTGGATGCGGTCGTCGTGCGTGCCGCTGCGCGAGGTGTACGCGTACACCACCGAGCCCCACACGTCGCGCCCGAGGACGCTGAAGTGCGTGTCGGCGTCGAGGCCGAACGACTGCTCGTGCCCGGAGCGGCTCTCGATGATGGCGCCGGTGGTGACCGACGCCGCCTCCGTACCGATGTGCTGCCGCGACGCGGTCAGCCGCGTGCGCAGCGCGATCGGCGGACTGGCCGGCCCACCCGGCACCTCCCGGTAGAACGCCGCCTGCAACGTGTCGCGCGACCCCGGCCGGGGCGGGAGGGGGGTGGCGCCGGGCGGGGGTGGGGTGGGGAAGTAGATGGGGGGATTGCAGTTGCACCGCACCAGCGGCGGCGCGCCGTCGTGCGTGCGCGCCTCGCTGTGCTTGTAGTCGAACTGCCAGCGGTTCCAGTAGATGCTGTTCGCGACGAGCAGGAAGCCGGCGTCGTCGCCGAGCGGGCGATAGTCGTCGACGAGATTGCTCGTCGCGCCCACTACCACCCGCGACGCAAATACCGGCCCGTCGTGCTGGCGCGGATCGACGAAGTCGTCGGTGTCGTAGAGGGGGCGGGGCTGGGCCAGCGCGGAGGCGGCGAGCAGCGAGAGAGTGACGGCGGCGAGCAGACGCAGGGACATCACTCCCATCCGATGGTCAACTGGTACAGCGGCCGGTGCTCGAGGTTTCTCTCGCTGATCTCGATGCCGGTGCCTCCGAGGACCGGTGCATGGCAGCGGCTGTCCCCCTTGCGCTGGCTGGCTAGGGCGTCGGAGATGTCATCGTGTGGGAGCGTGATCTCTCCCTCTTGCTGTTTCATGGCTTTTTTGACGCGCTGAATAGAGCTCACCACGAGCCCGCAGACGTCCTTCTTGCTCTCGATGTAGCGCAGTCGGAGCCGCTCGTGGTCGATGTCGACCTCCTCGACCGTCCACTTGCTGTCTTTGGATCCGAAGACGCCGAGAATTCCGGATTCGCCGCATTCCTGGTCGACGGCGGGGTTGTATTTAGGGACATCGCGCACGTACGGCAGATCCATCTCCGGCAGAGGAGTGAAGGTGACCTTCCGCACCGGCGTCAGCAGGTCGAATTTGATCACTGCGTAACCATTGTCGTTCCAACTCGGGATACGGCATGGCGTGCGCGCGCGCAGGCCTGCCAGACGGAGGCTGAAATGCGTGCGGGCACTGGGGAAGAGGTCGGGATCGGTCTTGACCACCCAGTGGCACCGGTCCGTTTGCCGGGTGGCATCGGCGATGACCCTGCGGTCGTTGTCCTGCATGACCGCCTGCACCTTCGTCACCGCAGCGCAGTTCGGATCGTTGATATAAACGTGAAGGATGGACGTCGTTCCACCTTGTGCGAACGCGCCAGCGGAGCAGAACAGGACGAAGAGAGTGAGGGTAAGGTTACGGAGCATGAGCTTGTCCTCCGGGGATGGTGGGCAGGTTGCTGCGCAGGAATGGCCAGATGCGTGTGACGGGGAAACAGGTCGCACGCACGTGATGCTGGCGGCCGGGCGCGGGATCGTTCGACTCCTCCACCGCGACCTCCAGCGTGACGGTCTGGTCGCGGATCACTTTATCGACCTCCGCGACGGTGGGATACGAGCCGTCCTTGCGGGGTCGAAAATCGAATCGGGTCGGCGGCTCTTTCAGGAAAACGTCGAGCGTCCACTGCGGAAGCACCATGGTGCGGGCCTTTGGATCGACGAGCGCCAGGTTGGCATCCTCGATCGGCAGGTCGTCGAACTTGAGGCGATACCGGCCGACGACGCTCGAGGGGTGCCATCCATGATTCCGCAACTGCAGTTTCACGATCCTCGGACTTCCCGAATCGAGCAGCGTCGCCGAGGTTCGCGAGGGAGGCGACAGGAGAATCGTCAGAAGGATCAACAGCGCCACCGCCGCGCCGGTGGCCGCGGCGTGCATCGGTGTCAGGACCCAATAATAGAATTTAGGGTTCGACAGTGGCCGATTGCTGTTCTTCCGGATTGCCGAACGAAGCTCGGTGAATCTGTTTTTTTTGTTCGGACCCGTGAAGTCTGCGTAGTGCCACCTCAACAGGCGCCACGGAAGGTCGCAGGGGCGAAGCAGCACCGGAATGGTCTTTCGGTCCTTGGCCAGAGCGAGATGGATCTCATCCTGGACGAACCGCGACTTCATGGCCTCCGGCGACAAAACCGCCAGGAAATGGGTGCACCGTTCAATCGCCGCACCGATGACGAGAGTGAATTCATCGCCGGCCGTGATCTCTGATTCGTCGATCCAGACTGTGGCCGGGAACTCCTGCTTTAGTTCGCCGGCCAGTGTCGATACGAATTCGCGATCGGTGTGGGCATAGCTGATAAAGACATTACGCTTCTTCGAGGCGGCATTCTCGACGGTCATCATCATCACCTCCGAAGCGCCACCATGGAGAGAATTGAGAGCACCAGCGCCAGCAGGACGATCCCCCACTGCGAAAGCGTCGGGATGTCGACACTCATCACCGCGCTGCATCCCATCGAGCCCACGCAGCCGTTCGCGTCGGTGGCGGTGATGGTGAAGGCGTAGTGGCCGCCGGAGGTCGGCGTGCCGGCGAGCAGGCCGGTGATCGGACCGAGAGTCAGGCCGGGGGGGAGGGTGCCGGCGGTCACGGCGAAGGTGTACGGCGCGGTTCCGCCGGCCGCGGTGATCGCTTGCGCGTAGGGCACGCCCGTCGGCGCGAAGGGGAGGGCGGGTGGGGAGAGGGTGATCGTCGTGCCGGCGGGGCAGGTGGCGGCGTTGATGGTGATGGTGTAGGCCACCTGGCCGGTGCCGCAGCCGCCGGCGTCGGCGGCGATGACGGTGAAGCAGTAGGTGCCGGTCACCAAGGGCGTTCCGTCGATGGTGCCGTCGCTGGCGAGGGTGAGGCCGGGGGGGAGGGAGCCGGAGATGACGGTGATCGTGTACGGGGCGACGCCGCCGGTGGCGGTGAGCATCTGCGCGTAGGGCGTGCCGGCGTTGCCGGCGGGGAGTGACGGCGGCGCGAGCGCGACGGTGGGGCAGGGGCGAGAGAGCGTGTAGGTGCGCGATCCGATGCAGCCGTTTGCGTCGACGGCCGTCACGGTGAAGGTCGCCGTCGGGGCCATTAGCGGGCCGATGCCGGGAGCGAAGGAGAGCACGCCGGTTTTGTCATCGAAGGACAGGCCGAACGGCACCGGCGTCGTATGCGTCAGCGTGTAGCCCGGCGTGCCGCCGCTCCCGCCGATCGTTTGCGAGTAGCCCGGGACGACCGGCGGGAGTGTCGCCGGGAGGACCTCCACCGCCTCAGGGACGATGATCGTGTACGGCGCCGAGACGAACGCGCCGGAGGAGTCGGTCACGGTGACGATGAAATTGATGGAGCCGGCGACCGTCGGCGTTCCGGTGATCGTGCCGTTCGCATCCAGGGTGAACGGCGGGATTGCCAATGGCGTGAACCGATACGGCGGGACGCCGCCCGTCGCGGTGATCTTCGCCACGTACGGCACGCCGAAGCACGGGGGGCGCAGCGGTGGCGGGGGGGCCAGCGTCAGCGGTGGGCAGATGCAGATCCGGTACGTACGGCTGGCGGTGCAGCCGTTGATGTCGGTGATGGTCACCGTGACGTTGAAGCAGCCCGCCTGGGTTGGCTTTCCGGCCAGCGTGTTGCCCGTCGGGATCACGCCGGGTGGGAAGTCCCCTGAGAAGACGGCGCCATCGACAGTGACGCCGTACTGGACGCCGACGCAGCCGTCCGGAAGTGCCCGCGGCAGCTCCACACCGCAAACGACGATGCTGTAATCCTGGTGGGCGATGCACGTCCCATCGCTCGCGGTCACCGTGAACTCGAACTTGCCGGGGCGCGTCGGAGTGCCGCTCAGCGTGCAGTTGGGGAGCTTCAGTCCGGGCGGGAGTGCTCCCTTGGTCACGCTGCAGGTCGTCGAGCCACCCGTGGTGAAGGTCTGGCTGTAGGGCTGACCCGCGGCTCCGCGCGGAAGGTCGTACGCGGTGTCGGGTGTCGGCGGCGTCGCCGACGGCAGGACGACGATGGTCGAACAGTCGATGGTGATGGTGATGGTGATGGTGTAGATGTTCGTCGCCGGGCAGCCGAGGGCGTCCGTCGCCGTGACCGTCACCGTGACGGTGCCGGTGGCGGTGGGAGTGAAGGCGAGCGTATTGCCGATGATGGGCGCCAGCCCCGGGATCGACGTGGTGATGCGATAGGTGTACGGCGCCTTGCCCCCGCTGGCGATGAACGTGGCCCTGTACTCCTTGCCGGCCGCGCCGCCGGAAAGCGGCGATTCCGGTGCGATCGAGATGCCCTTGTCGCAGCAGAGCGAGACCTTGTTGCTGTCGAGCGTCACCGTGCCGGTGAGCGCGATGGCGCGGCCGGAGAGCGTCGCGCCGCTGCCGAGCGCGATGTGGTCGTGCGCCAGCAGGTTGCCGGCGAACGTGGTCGACGCGCCGAGGGTGGCGGAGCCGGCCACCTGCCAGAAGACGTCGCCCTCCCAGCCGCCGTTGACCACGCGCACCGTCGTGCCGGGGGCGGTGGTGAGGGTGGTGGCGCGAAAGATCCAGACGCCTTTGCCGGCGAGCGTGATCGTGCCGGCGAGCGAGGAGACGCAGTAGATGCCCGGCGGCACGTCGCCCTGCGGCAGCGGGACGCACTGGCCGGCGCTCAGGGCGTCGTAGGCGGCGGTGGCGTCGGCGCGCGCGAACGGCGCGAGGTCGTTGCGCACCTCGCCGGCGATGAAGGTGGGCGGATTGGCAATCGTTCCGCCGAGGTTGCCGGTGATCGTCGTCCCGCCGCGGTTGTCGACGGCCTTGCCGAGAACGGCGAAGCTCGAAGCGGCTCCGAGCGACGGCGGCGCGCTCGGCGGCATTGCGTACGACGAAGCGTCGAGAAGCCCGGCCAGCCCTGCGACCGCCAGGCCTTTGGACCACATTTTGTCTCCCTGCTTACTGGAGGAGTGATGGAATCACGCGATTCCATACCCCTACAAGGAATGGTGCAGGAGACGCCACGAACGTTTCACCGCGTTGAAGGAGCGCCGCCGTCCCGGCGGCTGGCGCGGCGGCGTCCCGCCGCCGAGAGCGAGACGCTCTCGGGCCAGCCGGCGAGGACGCCGGCGCTCCTCTGCGTCCTACTGGTTCGGTCCCACCAGCGGCCCGTCGCCGACCACGAACGCCGCGCTGCACGCGGCGCTCGCGGCGGCGGCGCTCTGGTTCTTCGGCACCACCGCGGTCAGGCACGTCTTGCTGACGTTGGACGAGGCGTCGGTGGCGGTGACCACCACGACGTAGACGCGGCCGTCGCTGGTGGCGTCGCGCTCGGCGCGGAGGCGCAGCGTCGACGGCGCCACGTTCTTCGCGTCGGGCGACTGCTCGCCGTTGTTCGGCGTCAGATCGTCCTCGTCGCTGAAGACCGCGTAGGCCAGCGTCACCGCGCCGCCGCCGTTGTCGGTGGCGCTCGCGCTGAGGCCCACATTGATCAGGTCGTGGTTCGGCGGCCAGAGGAGCGTCGTGGCCAGCGACGCGGTGATCGCGGGCGGCTGCGTGTCGTTGATGGTGATGGTCACCGTGACCGGCGCGGAGGTGGCCGTGTCGTCGGTGACGCGATAGGTGAAGGAGTCGGCGCCGGCGTAGCCGGGGTTCGGGTTGTAGGTGAACGAGCCGTCCGCGTTGCCGGCCAGCGTGCCGTGCGCGGTGGCGCCGCCGCTGTAGTCGACGGCGTGCAGCGTGTCGCCGTCGATGTCGCTGTCGTTGGCCAGCAGGCCCGGCGCGGCGACGTTGAGCGGCGTGTCCTGGTTGATGTTGTAGGCCTCGCCGGCCACCACCGGCGGGTCGTTGACGTTGGTCACGGTGACGTGCACCGTCGCCGTGTCGCTCTCGCCGTTGCCGTCGTCGATGGTGTACGTAAACGAATCGGCGCCGAAGTAGTTCGCGGCCGGCGTGTAGCTGACCGAGGTGCCGTTGTTGCTCACCGAGCCGTGCGCGCCCTGCGTGACGAGCGTGACGGTCAGCGTGTCGCCGTTGGCGTCCGTATCGTTCGTCAAGACAGCGATCAGGTTCGCGCCGCTGTCCTCGGCCACCACCGCGTTGTCGTCGACCGCGTCGGGCGCCACGTTCGCCGCGGCGCACGTCCCCTGCACCTCGAAGGCGCCGATGTCCGCGCCGTCGCCGCCGGCGGCGTTGGTGATGGCCGGCTGGTCGCACGGCCGCGCGCTGCCGCGGGCGTCGAAGGCGATGCCGAAGCTGTTGCCCTTGTCGATGGCCACGCTGCCGGGGTTGAGCGCGTGCGTCTTCACCGGACCGCCGTTGTTCGCCAGCGGGCCGAGGGCGACGGAGGCGAGGGCGACGCCGAACTGGTCGCCGGTGGTCGCGGTGATCGTGTTGATCATCGGGTCGAAGTTGCCGATGAGGTTGTACCCGTTCGACGTGAAGAACCCCTCGGTGTCGGGCTGTCCGGGTGCGCCGCCGTTGCCGGCGATGAGCGTGTTGCGCAGCGTCATGGGGCCGTAGGAGCCGATGCCCTGTCCGCGCGTCGGCGTGCCGCCGGTGGTGTAGTTGCCGGTGATCGTGCAGCCGATCAGCGTCATCTGGCTGTCGTTGCGGATGCCGGGAGCGAGCCACGGGTTGTGGTTGCCGCTGATCGTGCAGTTGATCAGCGTCGTCTGCGAGTCGCTCTGCTGCGTGAACCCGCCGGCGTCGTTGTTGGTGGTGCAGTTGGAGATGGTGAGGTTGGTGAACGTCCCGGTGACGAAGCGATAGACCTGGATGCCGCCGCCGTCGCCGATGGCCTGACCGTTGATGATGCTCAGGTCGTTCACCGCGACGGTGATCGGATGATCCGGCGCCGGCGGCAGGAAGATGGTGGAGTTGAAGTCGAAGGCGCGCTCGATGTGATTGACGTCGATGGTGGTGCCGGACGGATGGCCGTTGATGGTCACGCTGTCGGCGACGTCGTAGTCGCCGGTCAGGCCGAAGTCCTCCTGAAAGCCGGGGATGGCCATGGTGATGGTGCCGGCGGGGAGGTTGATGACGTCCGCGCCGGAACCGGCGGCGCAGTCGGGCCAGGTGGCGGCGTTGTGGTTGGCGTTGAGCACCGCCTCGCGCAGAGAGCAGATGCCGTCGGTGGCGAGGACGTCGCCGAGACCGTTGACGGTGATGGTGGCGGCGAAGAGGCCGGGAGCGGACAGGACAAGAGCCAGGGCGAGCGCGTGGCGCAGGCGCATGATGAGAATCCTCCTAAATGTCATCCCGAGCGTGAGCGAGGGACCGGTGTGGGCGGGAGGCGCGAGCAAGGCGCCGCACACCCACACCGGTCCCTCGCTACGCTCGGGATGACAGCGGGAGAGGCCTCAACTTACTATCGCCCTCATGCGCCGCGCTGTGATTCTGATTACATTTCTCGCCGTCAGTGGATTCGCGCAGCAGGACGTCGGCAAAGTGGCCTTCGCCAACTCCGGCGCCGCCGCGGCGCAGGAGCCGTTCCTGCGCGGGCTGGCGCAGCTGCACAACTTCGAGTACGACAGCGCGGCGACGCTCTTCCGCCGGGCGCAGGAGCTCGACCCGTCGTTCGCCATGGCCTTCTGGGGCGAGGCGATGACGCACACCCATCCCATCTGGTTCCAGCAGGACCTCGCCGCCGCGCGCGCCGTGCTGCAGCGCGCGCCGAAGGCGAAGACGGAGCGCGAGCGCGACTACCTCCGCACCCTCGACGTCCTCTACGGCGACGGCACGAAGAACGAGCGCGACGTGAAGTATTCGGAGGCCATGCTTGCCCTCCACGCAAAGTACCCCGGCGACGTCGACGCCACCGCCTTCACCGCCCTCTCCATCCTCGGCACGGCCCACGAGGGGCGCGACTTCGCCACCTACATGCGCGCCGCGGCGCTGCTGGAGGAAGTCTTCCCCTCCAACCGCCGCCATCCCGGCGTGCTGCACTACCTCATCCACAGCTACGACGATCCGGTGCACGCGCCGCTCGGCATGCGCGCCGCGCGGCTGTACGGCGCCGTCGCCCCGAACGCCGGCCACGCGCTGCACATGACCTCGCACATCTTCGTGGCCATGGGGATGTGGGACGACGTCATCGACGCCAACCGCCGCGCCATCGAGGTGGTCAAACGCGAGCGTCCCGCGGTCTGCGGGCACTATCCGATCTGGCTGCACTACGGCTACCTGCAGAAGCATCGCAACGACGAGGCGCGCGGGATGCTCGACGCCTGTCGCGCCTTTGCCTTCGCCGCCGACACCTCGCGGCAGCGGCTGGCCGACTACGCCGACATGGTGGCGAATCACGTCGCGGCGGGACTGCCGCTCGGCGAGGCCGATCGCCTGACGCCGCCAGATGGCGTGAGCGCGCCGAACGCGGCGTTCACCATGGCGTACGCCGGCATGCTCGCGGCGGCCCAAGGCGGCGATGCGGCGGCGATGCAGGCGGCGGTCTCGAACCTGCGCAACGCGTACAAGGCCCGCGAGACGGAGAAGACGCCGGGTCGCCGCATGCGGGCGGACGTGATGATGCAGGAAGGGGAGGTGCTGCTGCTCGTGGCGAACGGCAAGCGCGCGGAGGCGATCGCCCTCCTCGAGAAAATCGCGGAGAACGAGCACGAGATGCCGCTGGAGTTCGGGCCGCCGGAAATCCCGAAGCCGGCCGCGGAGCTTCTGGCCGAGCAGCTCACCGCCGCCGGCCGGCCGGAGGAGGCCGCGGCAGCGTACCGCCGGTCGCTGGAGCGCGCGCCGGGCCGCACGCAGTCGGCGATGCACATCCATTAGTCGGTTACCATGCCGGCGTGAGAAGCCCGAAGATCGGAAAGCAGCGCTCGTCGTCCCTTTCGTCGCTGTCCGGCAAGCTTCCGAAGCTCAAACTGCCGCGCTCGGCCGCGGCGGCCATCCCCTCCCGCCCGCGCCCGCGCGTCGGGAAGCCCGGCCCCAACAGCGCTGTTAAGCCGCCGGATACTCATGGAAACAAACGATGATCAGGATCTGCACCCGGCCATCCGCGGTCTGAAGACCGTCTGCCGCTGCAACAACATCAAGTACCGCACGATCGAGCGCGCCATCCGCGAGGGGGCCGACACGCTGACCAAGGTCGCCGCGCGCACCACCGCCACCACCGGCCACTGCGGCGGCAGCTGCACCCCCGACGTGCAGGAGATGCTCGCCGAGCTCGCCCCGCAGCGCCAGCTGCCCCAGCCCGCCGCCGCCGCGAACCCCGCGGCGTGGTGGGTCCGCAAGCCATGACGAAGCAAGTCGAGATCTACCAGAAACCCAGCTGAACCAGCTGCCGCAAAGCGGTGGCTCACCTGGAAGGTGAGGGGTACGAGCTGGTCAAACACGATCTGGCGAAGGAGCGCCCGCCGCTCGAGCTCCTCGAGCGCCTGATCGACGAAACGCATCTCGAAGACTTCGTCAACACCCGCAGCCCCGCCTACAAAGCCCGCGGCCTCGACGTCACGACGATGACCAAGGCGCAGGCCATCTCTTTGATGATGGAGGACATCAATTTGATGAGGAGGCCGTTGGTGGTGGGAGGGCGGCGGGCGGTTTTTGGGTTCAAGCCCGAGGAGTACGAGGGGTTATGACGGGGAATGTTGAATGTTTAATGTTGAATGTTGAATGGCGCCGGACTTGGACATTCAACATTCAACATTAAACATTTAACATTCCCGTTCCATGGTGCCCCCCACAGGAATGGCCATCGCCGCCTTGACGGTCATGCTCTGGATCCTCTGGAGTGACTCCATCCGCACCAAGCGCAGCTCGCAGATGCTGTACGTGATGCGGATCGCGCTCTACCTGATCGTGGCGGCCATCCTGGTGCTCAACCGGATCCGCTATCCCTGGCTCTTCACCACCACGGCGACGGTGCTGGTCGGCGTGGCGGTGCTGGTGGGGCTGTTCGGCGCGTACTGGTTCGCGCGCCGGCTGGTCGCGCGCGGGTCATGACCGTGGCGGGCGTGGCTCGGCGCGCGGCGCGCGGCGTCCCCACGGCGCTGGCCGTGGCGGTGGTGGTGCTGGCGTACGCCTTTTTCGCCACCCGCGGGACGCTCGACTTCGCGCGGTTCCGGCGCAGCGACATTTCGTTCTATGTCCAGCTGCAGCAGGGCTTCGCCGCCGGACATCTGTACATGGTCTTTCCGGTCGACCCGCGCATCCTCGCGCTGCCGAATCCCTACGACCCGAAGGCGCGCGCGAACATCTTTTACGCCTGGGATTCCAGCTACTTCGACGGCCACTTCTATCTCTACCATTCGCCGCTGCCGGTGCTGCTCGCGTACATGCCGATCCAGCTCCTGCTGCACCGCTATCCTCCCGATCAACTGGCGGCGGCGCTGTTCTGCAGCTGGGCCTTCATCGCCGCCCTGCTGTTCGTGCGCGGCGCGCTCGGATCCGCGCGGCCGCGCGTTCCCTTCTTCATCTGGGCCCTCTTCCTCGGCATCGGCAACGCCATTCCGTTCGTGCTGGCCATCGTCCGCTCGTACGAGGTGGCCATCACCGCCGGCATGGCCATGACCGCGACGTGGGCGCTGTCGGTGTGGTCGCTGCTTCGCGCGCCGTCGAATGGGCGCGCGTTCTGGATGGGAGTGTGGCTGGCGCTGGCCATCGCCGCGCGTCCGGACCTCGTCGTCCTGGCCGTCCCCGCCGCGGCCGCGCTGGTCATGGCATTCTGGAGGCTCCGCGCGCGGCTGGTCCGGGCGGCGTGCGCCTTCGCCGTACCGCTGGTCGTCGTCGGCGCCGCGATGCTCTGGTACAACGCCGCGCGTTTCCTCGATCCGTTCGAGTTCGGCCTCCGCTACCAGCTCACCTCCGTCGACATGGAAGGGAAGCGCGTCTGCGGCGTCCGGAGCTTCGCCGAGGTGATCCGGGTGGTGAACAACGGGTGGCATTACGTGTTCCTGCCGCCGGTGGCGCGCAGCGCCTTTCCGTACATCGACGCGCTCTCCGCCACGCTCGATCCCGCGGTGACCTGGCCCACCGGCAGCAGCGTCACCGAGCAGCTGATCGGAATGGCGCCGCTCATGCCGCTGACCATGATCGGCACCGCGCTGGCGCTGCTGTTCGCCTTCGTCTGGCGCGGCGCCGCCGATGCGCCCGTGCGCGCCGCGATCGTCGTCATGGCCGGCGCGTGGCTCATCCTGGCCGGGCTGTCGACGTGCTGGTGGATCGTCGCGCGCTATTCGCTCGAGTTCATGATGCTGATGGCCGCGGCGTCCGCGGTCCTGATCGAGCGCGCCCTGGCGATGTTGCCGCCGCGGGCGCTCGTGCCGCGGCTGTTCGTCGCCGCGCTTGCCCTCTACTCGGTGGCCGTCGGATTTCTGCTCGGCTTCAACGGTCCCGGCGAGGCCTTCAAGACCGCCAACCCCGCGCTGATTCGGCGTCTGACCCCGTGAGGGCGGCGCCGGCTTGAATTGCCGTGCCCGCCACCTCTCGAAGGCCATCCGGAACTTATCAGCGTCACCAATATTGAATGATGGACATGACACTTGGAATGCGGTATATTGCGCTTCGGGGTCGGCGGAGGTTGTCCGTCACAACCTTGCCGAGCGGAAAAAAGATGGACCGGACAGTCGCGAGCGCGTGATCTCTCTCTCATCGCTTAAGCGGCTCTCACCAATTCGCCGACGATCTTCGCTGGCCCCGTTCTTCACCTCCTTCGCGCGATAATCAACGCGCGACCCATGAACCGGCTCCCGTTCCTCCTTCTCTTCCTCGCGGCTTCCGCGCGCGCCACCACCTTCCTGGTCCCCACCGACCGCGAGCTGGCCGGCGCGGCGAAGGCGATCGTCGTCGCCACGGCGGGGGAGTCGGCCGGCCGCCGGTCGCCGGGCGGCTGGCTGGAGACCGTTACCGCCCTGCACGTCGAGGAGTCGATCAAGGGACCGATCGACGCCGGCGCGACGATCCAAGTGACGGAAGCGGGCGGCAGCGTCGGGTCGCGGCACTATGTCGTTCCCGGCAGCCCGACCTACGCGCCGGGCGAGCGCGTGCTGCTCTTCCTCGACACCAACAGCCGCGGCGAATGGGTGTCGAAGGCCATGGCCATCGGCAAGTTCTCCGCGCGCGGCGACCTCTTCGTGCGCGAGCAGCTCTGCGGCTGGAACTACGACGGCACGCCGCACGTCGAGCCGCTGCGCGCGCGGGAGAAGTTCCTCGACTTCGTGCGCAACGTCGCGCATGGTGACAAAGCGAACGACGACTACATCATCAAGTGGAGCGGCAGCCTTCAGGCCGCCGAGGTGGGAACGAACGCCGCCGCGGTCAGCACCTACCTGCTGCACTGGAACGGCGGGCAGGGCAACCTCGGCATCCGCTGGAATCGTTTCCCTGCCTCGGTCGTCTTCCTGAACCACGGCACGCAGTCCGGCGCGACCAACGGCGGCCTGACCTCGCTGCAGCGCGGCCTCTCGTCGTGGACGGACGACGGCAGCTCGAACGTCGTCTACACGTACGGCGGGTCGACCTCCGCGCCGAGCGGCTTCGCCGGCGGCGACGGCATCAACAGCATCCAGTTCGGCGATCCGGCGGACGAGATCCCCGGCGCCTTCAGCGGCATCGGCGGCGACGTGCTGGCGCGCGGCGGCGGCTGGTTCGACGACGCCTCGCCGGCCGACACGCACACCTTCGCCGGCGAGCGCTTCTACACCATCTTCGAGGCCGACGTGGTGGTGCAGAACGGCATCTTCGGCGGCGGCCTGACCGCCAACGGCTTCGATCACGTCCTGACGCACGAGCTGGGGCACACCCTCGGCCTGCGCCACGCCGACGACCCGCCGGCCGGCGGCACCGCCTCGAGCGTGGCCATCATGAGCGGCAGCGTCGTCTTCAACGGCGACATCTACGGCGCCGCCCTCCAGGCCTGGGACCGCGAGGCGCTCTCCGTCGTCTACGGCACCGCCGCCCCTCCGCCCCCGCCGGCCTGCAAGCCGCCGCAGATCACCGCGCAGCCGCAGTCGGCCACGCTCGTCGACGCACCGCTGACGCTCGCCGTCGCCGCCATCGGCGACGCGCCGCTGCAGTACCAGTGGTACACCGGCGCGCGCGGCAACACCGCCAACCCGATCGCCGGCGCTACCGGCGCGTCGATCGCCGTGCGGCCGTCGGTGACCACCGTCTACTGGTGCCGCATCTCCAACGGCTGCAACCCGTCCGTCGACAGCGCCGCGGCGACGGTGACCGTCAACGGCTGTCCCGCCGTGACCGTCGACGCCATCTCGCCGAACGTCGGCATCGTGCAGGGATCGACGGTGACGCTGACCGCGAGCGCCACCGGCGCGACGTCGTTCCAGTGGTACGCCGGCGGGGCGCTGATCCCGGGGAGCGCCACGGCGTCCATCTCCGTCACGCCCGCGGCGACCACCACCTACTTCGCGCGCGCCTCGAACGGCTGCGGCGCCTTTGCCGAGAGTGAACGCGTCACCGTCACCGTGACGCCGTGCGACGCGCCGGCGATCACCGAGCAGCCGGCGGGCGTGAGCGTCACCGCCGGGAGCTCCGCCACGCTCTACGCCGGCATCGCCGGCTCGCAGCCGATGAGCATCCTCTGGTACGAGGGCGCGCGGCTCGACACCTCCCGCCCGCTCTTCAACGCCAACTCGCCGACGCTGATCACGCCGCCGCTGACCGAGCCGACCTCGTACTGGGTGCGCGCCACGAACCTCTGCGGCACCGTCGACACCGCCGCCGCCGTCATCAACATCGTCGCCGCCTGCACCGCGCCGGTCATCACCGCGCAGCCGCACGACACCGTCGTCGCCACCGGCAAGTCCGCGCTCCTCTCCGTCGCCGCCACCGGCACCGCGCTCGCCTACCAGTGGTACGAGGGCCCCGTCTTCGACTTCAACCGCCCCCTCGGCGGCAGCGCCCCCACCCTCACCACCCCGCCCATCACCACCGCCACGAAGTTCTGGGTCCGCATCACCAGCCCTTGTGGGAGCGTGAACAGCTTGGCGGCGACGGTTACTGTTGGGAGTGGGAAGCGACGAGCGGCGGGGAGGTGACGGGAATGTTGAATGTTGAATGTTTAATGTTGAATGTTGAATGTAGGCATTCTGCACCGAGCCTCTCAATTCAACATTCAACATTAAACATTTAACATTCCCGTCCCCATGTCGTTGGCTCTTTACGCAATCACGGCCACAGCCCTCCTCTGGCTAACCCACCGCTACATCACCCCGATATCGCGCAAAGAAGCCATCCTCCTGGCAATCCTCCCGATGCTCTTCACCGGAAGGGCTCTGCTGACCGGCGGCGTCTACGCGCCCGTCGACCTGCCGTACATCACCGAGCCGCTGCGCGACATGCGCGAGGCGCTCGGCGTGCCGCGGCCGCACAACGGCATCCTCTCCGACCTCTACGCGCAGATGATCCCGTGGCGCGCGGCGGTGAAGTGGTCGCTGGCGCACGGGGAGTGGCCGCTCTGGAATCCCTTCATGCTCTCCGGCACCGTGCTGGCCGGCGCGGCGCAGGCGGCGGCGTACAGCCCGTTCACGCTGATCGCCTGCCTGCTGCCGGTGGCCGACGGCCTCACCTTCAGCGCCGCGCTCACCTTCTTCATCGCCGCCCTCGGCGCGTACCTGTTCGCGCGCGAGCTCGGCTGCCGCGAGCCGGCGGCGATGATCGCCGCCGCCGGCTGGATGGCCTCGCAGGCCATCGCCTTCTTCGTCCTCTGGTCGATCGGCGGCTCGTGGGCGCTCTTTCCGCTGGTGCTCCTCGGCACGCGCCGCTGCGTCCGCGCGCCGGGCCTTCGCTCCATCGCCCTGCTCGCCGCCGCGCTGACGCTGCTCGTCCTCGGCGGGCATCCCGAGACCGCCGCGCACGTCGTCTTCGCCGGCGCGCTGTACGGCCTCGCGCAGTTGCCGCGGCCAAAAGCCATCGCCGCCGCCCTCGCCGCCGGCCTCATCGCCCTCGCCCTCTGCGCCATCTACATCCTCCCCATCCTGGAGGCGGCGCCGCAGACGATGGAGCACGCCTTCCGCGCCGGCGGCTGGCGCGACATGCCGCACGGAGTGCCGAACGCCGAGGCGAAGGCGAGAGTGCTGGCGGACGTGTACCCGTTCCTGCACGGGCATCGCTGGACGCGCAAGGGGACGCCGTTCATGCCGCTCGACACCGCGGCGGTCGGCAGCATCGTCCTCGCCGCGGCCCTTTACGCCGTGATCCGCGTCCGCTCGCGCGACAGCTGGTTCTTCGCCGCGCTGGCGGTCTTCGGCGTCGCCGCGCGCTCCGGCTGGATGCCGCTGTCGAACGCGCTGCAGAAACTGCCGCTGTTCGACCTCACCCTCAACGAGCGCTTCTCCTTCGCCGCCGCCTTCGCCCTCGCCCTCCTCGCCGCGCTCGGCGTGGAGCATGCATCCAGTAGTGTGGGCGCGCCCGCCCCCGGGCGCGCTGCCGAGGGCGGCAGCGCCCACACTACATTCGGCTGGATGCTCGCCGCGGCGGCCGTGATCTTCGCCGGCGGCGCGGTGCTGGTCGAGCGGCTGGACGTCATCTACGACTCGCTGCCGGAGTGGGGCGTCTACGCCTACTTTGGCGACGTCGCCGGGATCTGCGTCGCCGCGATCCTGGTCATCCTCTGGCCGCGCGCGCTGGCGCCGCTGCTGCTCGTCGTTCTCCTGGTGCAGCGCCTGGTCAGCGCCGGCGACATCTATCCCACGCTGCCGCGCCGCGCCGCGTATCCGCCCATCCCCATCCTCGAGCCGCTGCGCGGTGTCGAAGGGCCGTTCCGCGTCACCGGCCGCGCGCACGCCTTCATCCCCGGCACCAGCGCGCTGTACGGGCTGGAGGACGTGCGCGGCTACGAGGCGATGACCTTCCAGCGCTACTTCGACACCTATCCGGCGTGGTGCATCCACCAGCCGGTCTGGTTCAACCGCGTGGACGATCTCGCGCGGCCCTTCCTCGACCTCCTCAACGTCCGCTACGCCATCGCCTCGGACAAGCTGGTGCCGCCGGAGTGGTGGCGCGAGGTGGCGCGGCAGCGCGGCGCGAAGCTGCTGGAGAACACCCGCGTCATCCCGCGCGCCTTCGTCCCGGAGCAGGTGGTGCTCGGCGTGACCGAGCAGGACGCGCTGCAGGAGCTCGCCGGCGTGGCCGACTTCCGCCGGCGCGCCTGGATCGAGGCGCCGCTGGAGAAGCACGAGCGCGACAACCGCGTCGGCGCCGTGACGCGCCTCCGCCGCAGCGGGAACGGCCTCCGCTTCGACGCGGCGATGAGCCTCGACGGCTGGGTGGTGGTCTCCGAGCCGGCCTGGAAGGGGTGGCGGGTCTACATCGACGGCCGCCGCGTCGAGCACTATCCCGCCAACGCCGCGCTCCTCGGCCTGTTCATCCCCAGGGGCCGCCACGACGTCCGCGTCGTCTACCTCCCCGCGGCGTTCGTCACCGGGAGAACCGTGACGTTTGTAACGATTGCCACCCTGATCGTCACTATGGTCGTGACCCGGCGCCGCCGGTTCCAATTGGAACCGCGCCAATAACCCGCTTAGAATCACTTCTTCAAACGAGAGAGGGAGGTCTTTCGTGGCCCATCCGAGGCGTCTGTGGAGCGCTGTACTCATTTTGTGCGCGGTGGCGGGAAGCGCGTCCGCCGCGTCGTTCATCGTGCCGACCGACCGCGAGCTGGTTCGCGCGGCGAAGGCCATCGTGATCGCCACCGCCCAGAGCTCGTACGTCGAGCCGGGCGCCGACGGCATGATCAACACCGTTTACGTCATGCGCGTGGACGAGGTGATCAAGGGCGAGGTGTCGATTGGCCGGATTCACGTCGTCGAGCCGGGAGGGTTCATGGGAGGGCGCGGAGTCATGATTCCCGGCGCGCCGACCTACTCCGCAGGCGAGCGCGCGCTCATTTTTCTCGATCGAACGGAACAAGGCGACCTGCGAACGCGAAGCATGGGAATTGGCAAATTCAACTTTGTGCGCGACCTGGCGGGGAAACGCCTGCTCATGCGAGGACAAGGGGAAGACGCCATCTTCGGTTGGGACGCGGCGGGCAATCCGTACCGCGAGGCGATTCGCTCCGAGGAGAAGTTCCTTCAATTCGTGAGGGAGCAGTCATGCGGCGGTGTCGGTGATTCGGATTATGGCCTCGACCCTGCGACGGTGGTTCTGGCCAGCAAGGTAAAAGCAGCGGTGAATAGCGGCGGGAATCACGCCTGCGACTACGCCTTTGCAGGATACGCGGGGGGATTCGGCTGCGGCGCCAAGTGGAAGGATCGGTTCGATCAGCCAGGTGGAACCGGCATCGCCAGATATTCTTTGAGCGGCAGCCAGGCGGGAGTGAATGGTCCCCAAGGCGTGAATGCGGGGATGGCAGCGTGGAATGGCGATTCGCAGTCCAATGTCAACCTGGCCGTCGGCAGCGGCGAGGGTTCAATCGCCTTTGATGATTCTGCAGGCGTCCTCGCCAAAGGATGCGGGTCGGATGCGATCGGTTGCGCGGCCGTCAGCGTCTCGGATCCGATATTCGCGTTCGATGGCGGCACCTTTGTCAGCATCGTCGGCGTGGCCATTTCCTTCAAAGCGAACTTCACCACGAGCCAGCTCTTTTTCGATCAGGTCGCATGCCATGAGATCGGTCATACGCTTGGTCTTCGCCACTCGGACCAGGGAACACCCAGCGACGCGCCTGCGGTGATGATGGCGAATTCAGGCAACCCCGCTTCCGCCTTCGGTGCGAACCTGCGGTCTTGGGACATTGCCGCGGTGCAGACCATGTACAACCCGGCACCGACTGGTGGCGGTGGCGGCGGTGGCGGTTGCGGCGGCACGGCGCCCAGCGGCGCCGTAATCTCCGCAAATCCGACCACCATCAACTCCGGAGCGAGCGTCACGCTGACCGTCGACAGCGTCAACGGCAGTCCGACTTTTTCCTTCCAGTGGTTCACCGGCACTCCCGGGAGCGGTACGCCGATTCCCGGCGCGACGTCGAATCCGACCATCCAGTCGCCGGCCTCCACTACCACCTACTACGCCCGCGTCACGAACGCCTGCGGCCAGACCAACAGCAACGCGGTGACCGTCACGGTCAACGCACCCACCTGCACTCCGCCGACGAATGTCGTCGCCAGCGCCTTCCCCAACTCGATCACCGCCGGTGCGCAGTCGAACCTCTCCGTCAGCGCGTCGGGCTCGCCGTCGACCTTCCAGTGGTTTCAGGGCACCTCGCCCGGCGGAACGAACATCGGCTCCGGCGCCCAGCTCAATGTCAGTCCTTCTGTGACCACCAGCTACTACGCGCGTGCCACCAACGGATGCGGAACGCAAGACAGCAACCCGGTGACCGTGACCGTGACCACCTGCGTACCCGCGCAGATCTCGCAGCAGCCGGTGGCCACGCCGTCGTCGATCACCGTCGGCGGCACCACGACGCTGACCGTTGGCGCGTCGGGGACCAACCCCACCTTCCAGTGGTTCCGCGGCGTCGCGCCGGACACCAGCAATCCCGTGCTCGGCGCGAGCGGCTTCCAGATTCAGGTCAGCCCGACGCAGACCTCAACCTACTGGGTGCGCGTCGGAGGCCAGTGCGGCACGGCGCAGGACAGCGCGCCGGTGACCGTCACCGTCACCGCGGCCTGCGTCAATCCTTCCAACGCCGTGGCCACGGCCGACAAGCTGACCATCACCCCCGGCGGCGAGGTGAATCTCTCCGCCACCGCGAACGGCACCGGCGTCACCTTCCAGTGGTTCACCGGCGCGCCGCCGAACGGCACCGCCATCCAGGGGGCGACGCAGGCCACGCTGAATCAGAAGCCCGCCGCGACCACCACGTACTTTGTGCGTGTCACCGGCCAGTGCGGCACGCCGGTCGACAGCAACGCGCTCACCATCACCGTCTCCGCCGCCTGCGTGGCGCCGTCCATCGGTACGCAGCCGGCGAGTACATCGATCATCGTCGGTGCCAAGGCCACGCTCGCCGTCGCCGTCGGCGGCACCGCGCCATTGACCATGCAGTGGTTCCGCGGCGCGACCGGCGACACCTCCAACCCGCAGAACGGCGCGACCTCGGCCACCTTCACCACCCCGGCGCTGATGACCAAGACGCAGTACTGGGTCCGCGTGAGCGGCAACTGCGGCACGCCGATCTTCAGCAACACCGCCACCGTCGACGTCAAGGCGGGGCGGCAGCACGCGGTAAAGCACTGATCGCACGCAATGTAGGACGGGCGAAAGCCCGTCCTACATTGCTGTGCCACGCGCGCAGGCGTCTTGCCGGTGGGTGGTGGAGCGGCGGGCTTCAGCCCGCCGCTTCGGTTCACGGCCGCGCCCTCTTGCGCCTCAGCAGGCAAATCAACAACGCGATCAAGACGCCCAGGAGCAACCCCAACAGGATCCAGATCCATCTGGACGGAATCGTCTCGCTGACCGCGCCGGCGGCCACACCCTGGCTGAGGGCGTAGGTCGTCGCGAAACCGGGATTGCCGGTCACCATCACGTCGTAGACGCAGTTCGCGTTCTCGACACCTCTCACCGCCTGACACGCCGCTCTCGCGACATTCTCGGCGATCGGTTGCGCGGGCGTCGTTCCCGGGACATCGCATGGTGGCCGCTCCGGGGGCCAACCCCCCATGGTGAATGTGCTGGTCGATGTGCCGGGCGCATAGTCGAAGAGGCTGTTTGCGCCCGTCACCCTCCAGGCGTCGGCGAATTTCTGGTTGAGGCCCACATAGCGCTCGTGGGCGCTCTGTGGCAGCGGGCCCATGGAACTGCCGTCCGGAAGTGCCGGCAACCATGTGTCTGGCCCAATGGCACCCGCGATCCCGACCCCGTCACCGGCGGGCGCGATGTCCAGGTTGAGATGCCACTTGCCCTGATCGGCCCACCAGCCGGGCGTGACGAACAGGGCACTCCCGTCCGGGAAGTCAATCCTCAGCCCGCCAGGTGCGTTCGTTCGCGTGATGCGAGCGCGGCTTCCGAGGTCGATGCCTCGTTCGCCAGGGTCGGCCAGCTTGCCGTCAACGCGGAGTTGAAGGCCGCTGGGATCGGGCTTGCCACTGAGATTCGGCTCGTAAGTCACCCGGTGGCTTCCGACTCTCGCGGCCACCGCTGTGTTGACACTCACGCACGCGGCACGTTCGTCCGCGGGGTCGGCCTTCGTCGACACCGGCGTTTGGCGGACCTGGATTTCCAGGCCTTTGGCGTTGCGCAGAAAGATGAACTCACCAGCGGTCTGGAGGTCATATCGCGCGCCATTGATGGTCGTGATGTGTGGATCGCCCGTGGACGACGGGTTGTAGGTAACTGTATAAAACCCAGGCCCCATCAACGCGAGCTTGATGCTGATGCGATACTTCCCGGCAGTCAGCACCTTGCTCCCGGAAGCTTGGCCCGATGTGGTCAGCGGGATGTCAGCCACATCTGTCGTGGGGTTCTGCGTCAGGTAAAAGCTGTGTCCCTGAGTCGCGCTGCCATTGTAGGTAGCCTCCCAATGGATGGTCTTCGGTGTACCAATGATCTCAAAGGATGCCGGCACAACCGTGCACGTGGAACCAATACACTCTTTTGATGCCGTCACGCTCGCTGCCTCGGCTGAACCGGGCCATAGAGCGGCGGCCAGCAGCAAAAGCATGTAATTCATGTGACGTCTGGCTCTAATCGACCACAACGAATCCGTTGGCATAGATCACTCCTGGCGATGAAAGGCGGTTGCGTTTGTCAATCACTGCTCCAGGCCCGGGCGCAATCGCCGTCAGGTCGGATGCAGTAGTTGTGACGGACCACGCCCCGACGTTTTAGAAATGCTCTCCCTCGTTTCGCTGGCGCTGTAACGATTCGTTTCGCGTCGCCACTAACTCCACACGAAAGGAGGGAACCATGGAGATCCTCGCATTGGTGCTCAGTGTTTTTCCGGGCTTGGCCGTCGGACATGTGGGCTGCTTGCCACGAGGTGAAGTGATCGACCTCAAACTGCCGTCCATCACGTTGAGCCAGCTCACCAGTCCCGGACGCGGGAACAACGTCACGTCCACCACGCATGAGGACCGGATCACCGCGACGATCGAGCCACTGCCCGCGGGGTCGCAGCAGGTGGAGATCCGACTGGTGGCGGCGGGAAACGTCACCTGGTGGAAGGGCGTGGAAATCCGGCTTGGAACGGAACGAGGCAAAGACTGTTTCGTCGGCTCGGGCGAGCCCGGATCGAGAATCGACCTGGCCTGGACGAGAGACGAGGACAGTTCGTCGACTGTGACCCTGCGCCCTGAGCTCGCCGAGAGCTGCACGCTGGTCTTCTGGAAGGCAAAGGCTTTCGGCGTCGAGACCGCGATGTATCAGTTGAGCGGCAACCTGGCAGGTCTCAAAGGGCAGCGACTCACGATTTATTGGGAAGCGGATCACCCCTGACGCCGGCGGCGCGCGGCCGCGAAGCAGGAATCGCGGCCGCGTGCCGAGGGCTACCTGCGCCTGACGTGCATGGCCTCCACCGCCTCGCAAGTCAGAACCGGCAGCTTGCGAGTCAAAACAGTTGACTCGCAAGTCAAAACCGCTACCTCGCGAGTCAAAAAGGTTGACTCGCAAGTCAAAACTGCTACCTCGCGAGTCAAAACGGTTGACTCGCAAGTCAAAACCGCTACCTCGCGAGTCAAAACGGTTGACTCGCGAGTCAAAACCGTTACCTCGCAAGTCAAAACTCGTGACTCCGGAGCCGGAACGTCAGGCTTTTACGCCCCGGCGGTGCTCGTCGAAGCCACGTTTAGTACCTTATACGAGCCACTTTTTCACTCGGGTCGGGATTTTCGGCTCGCAGTCATATCTATGGCGGCTACGAACTTCTGCGCATCCCACCGGAGTGCGCGCCCGCGGCCTAATCTCGATATTCCAGAACGTCTCCAGGCTGGCATTCGAGCGCGCTGCAGATCGCATCCAGAGTCGACAGGCGGATCGCCTTTGCCTTGCCGTTTTTCAAGATGGAAATGTTCGCCATCGTGATGCCGACCCTTTCGGCCAGCTCGGTGACGCTCATCTTCCTTTTCGCCAGCATGACGTCGATGTTGATGATGATTGCCATGGCTACACGGTCAGGTCGTTCTCGGACTTCAGGTCCACGGCATTTTGCAGAAGCCTCTCGAACACGGCCGCCGCGGTGGCGATCACGGTAGAGACGAAAATCATGAAAACGCCCATGGCAACGCCGCCCGCGATGTCGTCCTTGCCGCGCACGGCGATGAACAGGTAAGCGAGTGCCCCTCCGACCATAACCACCAGGGAGATCGCGCAGTATTTGATGGTCCGTAACGCCCGGACTGAATCCACCGAGAAGACGTGATTGCGCCCGATGTATCCGAGCAACCTGAACGCCTGGAAGAGCGCCACGAAAAACGCGATGGATGCGAGATACGCATACGCCAGAAAGGGATCTTTGAAGTAAATCTCAAAAGGTGTGGCGTGCGCGTTCCTGCCCTCGAGATGAGGTTCCCAGAGCATGAGAGCGAGAGCGCCGAGGCCGATGAGCACGATGACGACCTGAAGAAAGATCGTCGAGCTTCGGCGTGCACCTGGCGCTTGATTCATCCCCCGCAACGTAATTCCGGGTTTATCGTTTGTCAATAGATCTTTATCGTTACGGCCGGCTGGCTCTCGGGCGGTGCGGGCGCCGCGGAACGGCTGCTCAGCGCGGGATCGTCTGACGCGCGGACGGTCCTACATCGTCTCCAGCTTCTTCTTCATCGACGCGATCGCGCTGGCCGCCTGCTGCTCCTTCGGCAGTCCCTCGGCGTAGCGGATCGCCTCTTCCAGCGTCTTCTTCGCGCTCTCCTTGTCGCCCTTCAGCGCGAAGATGTCCGACCGGTTGCGGTAGATGCCGATCTTGCGCGGGCCGTAGGCGCGGGCCAGCGCGCGCTCGGTGGCGGCCAGCGCCTCGTCGTATTTGCCCAGCGCCTTGTAGACCAGCGACAGCCGCGACGGCGGGTTGTAGTCCTTCGGGAAATCGCGCTCGGACTGCTCGAGGAAGGTGATGGCCTTCTCCGGCGTCTTCAGCTCCAGGTACGCCGTGAGGCGATGCGAGTCGTACACCGCGCGCTGCTCGGGCGTCTTCGCCTTCGCCGCCACGTTTTCCAGGAACGCGGACCACTCCTGGCGCAGCGCCTGCGCGCCGGCTTCGTCCTTCATCTCGTCGCGCGCGGAGATCAGTGACTGATACAGCCCCGACTTGTCGTCGCCCGACAGCGGGATCGACGCGTCGTCGAGCGTCTCGCGCGACGCTTTCTCCAGCGCGGCGACGGCGTTCGCGCGGCGCGGGTCGTCGGCCTTCAATTCGGTGGCGCATCCCAGGCCGCCGGCGGCGACGTTCATGGCGGAGTAGGTGCCCTTCACGCGCGGGTAGAGGACCAGCGCCTCCTCCACGCAGCGGGAGTTGTCGCGCGCCATGGACAGCATGAAGACCATCGACTCCGCGGCGCGGCCGAGGCGCGGCCACGACTTCGGCGCCGCCGCGATGGCCTCGCGGTATGCCGTCGCCGCCTCGGCGTACTTTTTCTCGTTGACCAGCTTGTCGGCGCGCGCGATGGCGTTGTCGGCCGGGCTGCGGCGCGTCCCGCCGACGGTGCGGCGCGCGTCGTCGAGCAGCTTCGACAGCTGCGGCAACGTCGCGCCGCCGGCGTACTTCAGCGCCACCGACTCCTTCCGCGCGTCGATCACCATCAGCGTCGGCCAGACGTTGATCGGATACTTCGCCAGGAATCCAGCGTTCTTCCCGTTCTCAGTGTCGATCGAGAGCCAGACAAACTGTCCGGCGTACCGCTCGAGGCCCTTGTCCGTGAAGACGTAGGCCTTCATCGAGCGGCAGGTGTGTCACCACGGTGCCCAGGCGTCGACGAAGATCGGGACGTTGTTCGCCCGCGCCCGCGTCAGCGCCTTTTGATAGTCGTTCTCGATGAAGGGGAGCGACAGCGCGGGAACTGCGACGGCAGCGACGATGAGGGTGAGCAGCAGCTTTCGCATGACGCGATGCTACTGCAAACTCTTCAAAACCTTGTCGCGATACTCCTTCGCTTTGGCAACGGCCGCCGGGACGTCGACGGTCAGCACCTTGCCGCCGCGCATCAGCACCTTGCCGTCGACGATGGTGGTGACGACGGAGCTGCCGGATGCGGCGTAGACGATGGCGGACTCGACGGCGTAGACCGGCTGCGACTTCGGCTGCTGCAGGTCGACGATCACCACGTCGGCGCGCTTGCCGGCTTCGAGGGTGCCGATCTTGTCGTCGAGGCCGAGGACGCGCGCGCCGCCGATGGTGGCCATCTCCAGCACGTCGCGCGCGCTCATGGCCTTCGGATCGTTGCGCGAGACCTTCTGCAGCCGCGCGGCGCTGGCCATCTCCTCGACCATGTCGAGGTTGTTGTTCGAGCCCGCGGGACCATCGGTGCCGAGGCCGACGTTGAGTCCCGCCGCGCGCATGGCCACCACCGGCGCGATGCCGGAGGCGAGCATCATGTTGCTCTCCGGGTTGTGCGCGCAGCCGACGCGCTTGGCGGCGAAGATCTTGATCTCCTCGTCGGTCAGCCAGACGCAGTGCGCGGCGACCACGTCGTGGCCGAGGAAGCCGATGGAGTCGAGGTACTTGCCGGGCGTCATCGAGGTCTTCTCGGTGACCTGCTGGATCTCGTTGCGCGTCTCGGAGACGTGGATGAGGATCGGCGCGCGCAGCTCGCTGGCCAGGGCGCGGATCTGCTGCAGGTGCTCCTTGGAGACGGTGTACGGCGCGTGCGGCGCCAGCGCCGGGGTGATCAGGCGGTCGCCCTGCCACTTCTTGACGAAGGCGCGGATGTACGCGACCGCCTCGTCCCACGTCTTGTTGTCGGCGACCGGGAAGTCGATCATCGTCTCGCCCATGACGCCGCGCAGCCCGGCGCGCTTGGCCTCGGCCGCGATGTCGCTCTCGAAGTAGTACATGTCGGCGAAGGTGGTGGTGCCCGAGCGGATCATCTCCGCCGCGGCCAGCCGCATCCCCCACTTCACGAAGTCCGCGGTGACGTTCTTCGCCTCGGCCGGGAAGATGTAGTGCTGCAGCCAGTCCATCAGGTCGCGGTCGTCGGCGATGCCGCGGAACAGCACCATAGGCGCGTGCGTGTGCGTGTTGACGAAGCCGGGGAGGACCGCCATGCCGCGCGCGTTGATGGTCTCCTTGCCGCTGTACGCGGCGGCGATCTTGGCCGACGGCCCGACGGCGACGATGCTGCCGTTGTCGATGGCGACGGCGCCGTCATCGATGTTCGCGCCGGCCATGGTGAGCACGGTGCCGTGCGCGATGACGATGTCGACGGTCCGTGGAGCGGCGGCGGCCTGAAGGCCGCCGCTCCACAGCAGCAGGGCAACAGTCAGCGTCTTCATTCGATGCAGAAGCTGAACGGATGCGGGAAGAGCTGCGAGAGCTTGTACTCGATGCGCTGCCCGGCGAGGTTGGCGAGGGTGACGTCGATGTCGCCGCAGTACTCCCACATCAGCTGGCGGCACGGCCCGCACGGCGTGGACGGCTCCTCGGACTGCGTGACCACCGCGATGGCGCGGAAGGTCCGTTCACCCGCTGCCAGCGCGGAGAGCAGCGCCACGCGCTCGGCGCAGACGGTCAGGCCGTAGGTGCAGTTCTCGACGTTGCAGCCGCGAAAGACCTTCCCATCGGCGGTCTCCAGCGCCGCGCCGACCTGGAACTTGGAGAACGGTGCCACCGCGTTCAGGCGCGCCTTGGTCGCTTCTTCGATGAGGTTCGTCATGGGAGGGGGAACGTTACTACAGATGCACGCACCGCGTCCGCCGCCGCGCGGTCGTGAATCCAGAGCCGGGACACCGGGACGCGCGCACCGTCGCGAAGGACGAGGTGGACCTGATAGATGGCGTTGCTCTCGTCATCCTCCGAGACGACCACGCTGACGTCCGCGATGTCCGCGATCGGGTAGGTTTTGCCGCGCAGCCGCGCCACGCCGCCGTCGATGGTCAGCACCGACCGCGGCGCGCGGGCGAGCACCCACGCGCCCGCGGCAATGGCGATCAGCCCCGCCCCGCCGGCCAGGAGCGCGAGATTCCCCGCGCTGAATGCGCCGGCGACGAACGCCGAGCCGACGACGAGGAACAGCCCGCCGAGGAGCCAGTGCAGGCCGGGAGAGTCTCTGATGGTGAGGCCGCCGGGCCTGTGGGTGATCCGCACGATCTACAATCTAAGCATGACGGCCCGCGTGCGCGAGCGCGCCACGTACGACCAGCTACTTCGCCTGCCGGAGAACATGGTGGGGGAGATCATCGACGGTGAGTTGTACGCGTGGCCGCGGCCGCGCGCGGGACATGCCGACGCCTTCTCGATTTTGTTGGCGGACATCGTCGCGCCGTATCGCCTCGGCCGAGGCGGCCCGGGCGGGTGGTGGATCATTGGCGAGCCTGAAATCCACTTCATCCGGGACACACTGGTCGTCGTGCCGGATATCGGAGGCTGGCGGCGCGAGCGGATGCCCGAGATTCCTGACGACCACCGCTTTCTCATCTCGCCGGATTGGGTTTGCGAGGTCCTCTCGCCTTCCACGCGCCGGCACGATCGCGGGAAGAAGATGCGCGTTTACGCCGAATACAAGGTGTCGTGGATGTGGATCGTCGACCCCGACGCACGAACCGTCGAGGTGATGCAGCTGACGGGGGAGCACTACACCGTCCTCGACGTGTTCACCGGTGACCAAACGTTCCGTGCCGAGCCATTCCCAGTCGCGGAAATCGACCTCGGCGCGATCTGGGGACCTACGCCAGACGACGAATCACCGCTCTCGTCGACGTAGCTCCTCCTCGACATCCTCCCAGTCGATCGCCTCGTTCACCATCAGTACCTCCAGGTGGAAGACGAGGTCAGCCAGCTCGGAGACCAGGCGTTCGCGCGACTCGTGCGAGGCAGCGATCACCACCTCGGTCGCCTCCTCGTTGATCTTCTTCAGGATCTTGGCGCGGCCGGCGGTGAAGAGCGACGCGGAGTACGAGCCCTCGGGGCGTTGCGCGTGGCGGTCGCGCAGGACCTCGAGCAGGCGGTCGAGCGTGCGGCGCGGGACGCCGTCGAAGCACGAGCGCGCGCCGGTATGGCACGCCGGGCCGTTGGGCACGACGCTGACCACCAGCGCGTCGCGGTCGCAGTCCTCGGCGATGTGCACCACGCGCTGCGTGTTCCCCGAGGTCGCGCCCTTGTGCCACAGCTCGTTGCGCGAGCGCGACCAGAGCCACGTCTCGCCGCTCTCGCGCGTGCGGCGCAGCGCCTCGTCGTTCATGTAGGCGAGGGTCAGCACCTCGCCCGTGCGCGCGTCCTGGATGATTGCGGGTGTGAGCCCGCCCGCTGCCTGCTGCTCGCTGCTCGCTGTCATCGCACCGGTATCCCTTCGTTCGCCAGAAACCGTTTGACCTCGCCGATGCTCAGGCGCCGGTCGTGAAAGAGCGACGCGGCGAGCACGGCGCGCGCGCCGCCGGACTCGATGGCGTCGCGGAAGTGCTCGAGCGCGCCGGCGCCGCCGGAGGCGATCACGCCGATCTTCACCGCGCTGGAGACGGCGCGCAGCAGGGCGATGTCGAAGCCGCTGTGCGTGCCGTCGCGGTCGACGGAGGTCAGCAGGATCTCGCCGGCGCCGAGCGACTCCGCGCGCCGGCACCACTCCACCGCGTCGAGGCCGGCCGGCTCCTTGCCGCTGCGCACCATCACCTCGCGCCCGCGCGCGTCGCACGACAGCACCACCGCCTGCACGCCGAACTCGCGCGCGCAGCCGGCGATGAGCTCCGGGTCGCGCACCGCCGCGGTGTTGATGGCCACGCGATCCGCGCCGGCGCGCAGCAACGCGCGGAAGTCCTCGATGGTGCGCACGCCGCCGCCGACCGTGAGAGGGATGAAGAGCGCGCCGGCGACGCGGCGGACGGTCTCCAGCGCCGTGTCGCGCCCTGCGTCGGTGGCGGAGATGTCGAGGATGACCAGCTCGTCGGCGCCCTCGGACTCGTAGCGCGCGGCGCACTCCACCGGATCGCCCGCGTCGCGGATGTCGACGAAGTTGACGCCCTTCACCACGCGCCCGTCGCGCACGTCGAGGCAGGGGATGACGCGCTCCGGAATGGCGTTCGGCGTCGCCGCGCGCGCCCGCACCTCGTCGAGGCGGATGTTGCCGTCGAGCAGCGCGCGGCCGATGACGCAGCCGCTCACGTTCGGGATGCGTGCGAGCGACACCACGTCGGAGGCCGTCGTCACGCCGCCCGAGGCGATGATGCGGAGTGTGGGCGCTGCCGCCCCCGGCAGCGCGTCCGCGCGCCCGAGGGCGGGCGCGCCCACACTGCGATAGAGCGAGAACGACGGGCCGCACAGCACGCCGTCGCGCGCGATGTCGGTGATCAGCACCTCCCCGATGCCCGCCGCGGCCACGCCGGCGAGGACCTCGGCGAGCGAGCGGCGCGCATCGCGCTCCCAGCCGGCGACGCGCACCACGCCGTCGCGCACGTCGACCGCGGCGATCACGCGCTCCGCGCCGAGCTCGGCGACGATGGCGCGCAGCACCTCGGGGGAATCGGCGGCGACGGTGCCGACCACCACCTTCTCCGCGCCGCAGTCGATCCAGCAGCGGGCGTCGTCGACGGAGCGGATGCCGCCGCCGACCTGCACGCGAAAGTCACGCGCGATGCGGCGTACGATCTCCGTCTCCACCGGCCGCCCGCTGCGCGAGGCCTCGAGGTCGACCACGTGCAGGCGCGATCCGTCCTCGATGCCGAGGTCGAGCAGGATGTCCTCGGGATCACCGTAGACGGTCATCTGCGCGAAGTCGCCGCGCCTCAGGCGGACGACCTTTCCCTGGAAAAGATCGATCGACGGGATCACGTCCATGCGACGAAGTTCCTCAGCACCTGGAGGCCGGCGGCGGACGACTTCTCGGGGTGGAACTGCACGCCGAAGACGCGGCCGTTCTGCACCGCGGCGGTGAAGCTGCCGCCGTAGTCGGCGCGCGCGATCTCGTGCGGCGTCGACGTCGCGGCGTACGAGTTGACGAAGTAGTAGACGCCCTGGACAGGCAGGATTGACTCTCCTCCACTGGTCACGCGGTTCCAGCCGATCTGCGGCACCGGCAGGACGCCGTCGTAGCGGACGATCTCGCCACGCACCAGGCCGAGCCCGCGCGTGGTCCCCATCTCGTGCGACGCGTCGAAGAGCAGCTGGTGCCCGACGCAGATGCCGAGCAGCGACGCGCCGGCGCCGACCGCCGCGCGGATGGCGTCGTCGATGCGGTTCTCGACCAGCCAGCGCATCGCCGCGGCGAAGGAGCCGACACCGGGAAGGACGAGCTTGCGCGCCGCGGCGATCGCCGCGGCGTCGCGCGTCACGCGCAGGTCGGCGCCCGCGGCGCGCAGCGCGCGCGCGATGTTCGCCACGTTGGCGACGGGCGAGTCGATGAGGGTGGTTTCCATGGTCCGGACGGGATGACAGGATGTCGGGATGACGGGATGATGAGATCGGTCAACTACATCCCGTCATCCCATCATCCTGTCATCCCGTCCCTCAAATCACTCCCTTCGTGCTCGGCACGTCGCTCCCGATGACCGCCTTCGCCTCGCGCAGCGCGATAGCGAACGCCTTGAAGATGGCCTCGGCGGCGTGGTGGCCGTTGCGGCCGCGGATCAGGTCGACGTGGATGTTGCACGCGCACTTGTTGGCGAACGACTTGAAGAACTCCTCCACCAGCGCGAACGGGAAATCCTTGTGGATGAGGAGCATCTCGCGGTCGATCGGCACCTCGAAGACGAGGTACGGGCGGCCGGCGAAGTCGACCACCACGCGCGCCAGCGCCTCGTCGAGCGGCACGTACGCGTGGCCGAAGCGCCGGATGCCGCGCTTGTCGCCCAGGGCCTTGGCGAAGGCTTCGCCGAGGGCCAGGCCGGTGTCCTCGACGGTGTGGTGATAGTCGATGTGGACGTCGCCGGTGGCGACGACGTCGAGGTCGACGCGGCCGTGGCGCGCGATGACTTCTAGCATGTGCGAGAGGAAGCCGATCGGCGTGTCGATGCGCGCGCTGGTGCCGTCGCCGTCGAGGTTGGCGGTGACGGCGATGTTGGTCTCCTTGGTGGCGCGGGTGACGGTGGCTACACGCATGATTGCAATGCCTCCAGGAAGCGGTCGTTCTGCTCGCGCGATCCGATCGAGACGCGGAGGCAGCCGGCCAGCCGCGGATACGACGAGACGTTGCGCACCAGGACTCCCTGGGCCCACAGCGCGTCGAACAGCGGCTGAATGGTACGAAACGTAATGAAGTTGGCCTGCGACGGAAAGACGGTGATGCGCGGGATTTTCCGCATCGCCTCCATCACCCGCGCGCGCTCGGCCACCACGCGGTCCACGTTGGCGTCGCGCACCGCGCGGTTCTCCAGCGCCACGATCGCCGCCCACTCGCTGATCACGTTGAGGCTGTACGGCAGCTTGACCTTGCGGATCTCGCGGCAGTTCTCCGCGGTCGAGGCCAGCCATCCGAGGCGGAGTCCGGCGAGGCCCCAGGCCTTGGAGAAGGTGGAGAAGGTGACCAGGCGCGGGTGGAGCACGGGCAGCGCGTCGCCGGCGAAATCGCCATACGCGCGGTCGAACAGCACCATCGCCCCGCTGGCCAGCAGCGCGTCGAGGCCGCCGGGCGGCAGCACGCCGCCGGTGGGGTTGTTCGGCGAACAGAGGATGACCACCGGATTCTCGAGCGCGCGCAGCACGTGCAGCATCTCGTCGAGCGGCAGCAGTCCGCTGTCGGGATCGAACTCGATGGGGATCGGCAGGCCGCCGGCGATGGTCACCAGCTTCTCGTAGAGCGTGAAGGTCGGCCGTGGGAAGACCACCGGCGTGCCCGGCCCGACGTACGCGCCGATCGCCGCGGCCAGCAGCTCGTTCGAGCCGTTGCCGACCAGGATGTTCTCCGGCGCGAGGCCGTACGCGGTGGCCAGCGCGGTGCGCAGCTCGGTGGCCTCGAACTCCGGGTAGAGGTTCCACGGCCGCGCGGCGGCGCGCGCGAGCACCTGCTCCTTCAGCTCGCGCGGCCAGTCCGACGGGGACTCGTTCTGATTGAGCTTGATCTCCGCCTCGCGCAGCTCGAGCGTGTAGGCGGTCATCGCGGCGACGACGCTGCGAGACATCCGGTCCTCCTGATTTCGATCGATGCGGCGTGCTTCGGCAGTCCTTCGAACGCGGCCAGCCGCTCGCCGTGGAGCGCGATGGCCGACAGCTCGTCGGCGCCGAGGTTGATGACGTTGGAGCGCTTCACGAAGTCGTAGACGCCGAGCGGCGAGAAGAAGCGCGCGGTGCCGCCGGTCGGCAGCACGTGGTTCGGTCCGGCGACGTAATCGCCCGCGGCGACCGGCGAGAGCGGGCCGCAGAAGATCGCGCCGCAGTTCTCCAGGCGCGCGGCGATGCCCTCGGGATCGCGGGCGTGGATGGAGACGTGCTCCGGCGCGATGCGGTCGGCCAGCGCGATGGCCTCGTCGACCGATTGCGCGATGAGGTTCTCCGTGGCGCGCACCTCCAGCGGCCGGCCGATGGAGATGCAGATGACGGCGGAGTCGGCGCCGTGCTCGGCCTGCGCGTCGAGGTCGGCCTGCACCAGCGCGGCGTCCGCGGTGTCGTCGGCGATGACCACCAGCTCCGTCGGCCCGGCGGTCATGTCGATGCCCACTTCGCCGACTAACCGCATCTTCGCCGCGGTGACGTACGAGTTGCCCGGCCCGACGATCTTGTCGACGCGCGCCAGCGACTCGGTGCCGAGCGCCGCCGCCGCGATGCCCGCCGCGCCGCCGCAGCGATAGATCTCGCGGATGCCGAGGCGGTTGCAGACGTGGTGCAGCTCGTCGCGGGCGGCGGCGGCGGGGGTGGTGACGACCACGATCTCGCCGACGCCGGCGATGCGCGCCGGCACGGCGGTCATGATCAGCGTGGAGATGTAGACCGCGCGCCCGCCGGGGACGTAGCAGGCCACGCGGCGCAGCGGCCGCACGCGATGCTCCATCCCGTTCCAGCGATATGACTGCGGCAGCTGCGGGCGATGAAAGGCCTCCACGCGCTCGATGGCGGTCTCGATCGCCGCGCCGATCTCGGTGCCGACGCCGACGGCGCGCGGCGCGACCTTGATCGCCTCCGGCGCGATCTCGATGCCGTCGAATCTGGCGATCTGCTCGGCGACGTACGCGTCGCCGCGCGCGCGCACGCCGGCGATCATCTCGTCGGCCACACGAAGGGCGGCCTCAGGGAAGCTCGGTCTCATGGTCATCGCTCCTTTGTCATCCCGAGCGTCAGCGCGGGACCGGTGTGGGCGGGTGGCGCGCCGTCGTCGATTTGGGCGCCGCCCGCCCTCACCGCTCCCTCGCGACGCTCGGGATGACACACGGCTTCCACCCGCGCGATCAGCTCGCGCATCTGTTTCGATTTCCTGCGGTAGGCGCTCTTGCCGACGATCAGCCGCGGCGAGATCTCGGCCACCAGCTCCTGCATCACCAGCTTGTGCACGCGCACCGTCTCGCCGGTCTCCACCAGGTCGATGACGTGCGAGGTCAGCTCGAGCACCGCGGCCAGCTCCACCGAGCCGCCGAGCGGGACGATCTCCGCGTGCACGCCGCGCGCGTCGAGGAACTGCCGCGCGATGCGCGGGTACTTCGTGGCGATCTTGGTCAGCGGCGGCGCGCCCGGCGCGGCGATGAGCATCATCCGGCAGCGCCCGAAGTCGAGCTCCAGCGGCTGGTATGCCGTGCACTCGTGCTCCAGGATCTGATCGAGCCCGGCGATGCCGGCGTCCGCCGCGCCGTGCTCGACGTAGACCGGCACGTCGCAGTCCTTGACGAAGATCCACTCGATGCCGCCGCGCTGGAAGACGAGCTTGCGCGTCTTGAGATCGGCCTCCGACGGCACGTCGAAGCCCGCCGCGGCGAAGACGCCGAGGGCGCGATCCTGCAGGCGGCCTTTGGGGATGGCGAGGCGCATCGTGTCGTTACTCGAGATCATCGACGTTGAAGGTGAATCCGATGGCCGGCGCGGCGGTGCCGAAGCGCTCGTACAGCCCGTCGTACCGCCCGCCGCGCGCCAGCAGGTTCTTGCCATAGACGCGGAAGCGGATGCCTGTGTAGTAGCCGACGGCTTCCTCGAAGTCGTCGAGGTGGAGGACGAACTCGTCGGGATCGAGGGCACCGGCGATCGCCTTCAGCCGCGCCGCCGCTTCCGGCGCGAACGGCGCGACGTCATCGATGGTCGCCTCGCCGGCGATCAGTTTCTTCACCGTCGGGCGAATGTCGTCGGGGAGCTCGCCGTTGGCGCGCTTGGATGCGAGCGCGCCGGCCACGGCGGGGGAGCGCGCGATCAGCGAGGAGACGATGGAGACGTCGTTGTAGATGATGGTCGGGCGACCGTTGAACTCGCGGACCAGGTCGGCGGCGAGGCGAAGGGCCTCGATGTCGGCGTCCACCGAGGCGTCGCCGACGATCTCCGCGCCGATCTGGAACAGCTCCCGGTTGGTGCCGAGGCGGGAGGCCTCGCAGCGGATCACGTCGCCGCGATAGAAGAGCCGCAGCGGCAACTCGTCCGGTCTCATGGCCGGCGCCAGCGCGCGCGCCAACATCGGGGTGAAGTCGGAGCGGATGGCGACCAGGTCGCCCTCGCGGTCGACGAAGCGGTAGCTGCGGCGGTTGGCCTCGGGTGCCACCAGCTCGGCGTACGGCTCGACGTAATCAATGATCGGCAGCACGACCTCGGCGAACCGCGCGCGCTCCAGGACGTCGATGAAGCGCGTCTCGATCCGCCGGCGTCGCGCGGCCTCCTCGACCAGGAGGGCCCTGACGCCCGTCGGATATCTCAGTTTCGTGGCCATAAACAAAAAACCCCTTCTCCGATCGGAGAAGAGGTCGCTGGTACAGCCGGTTCCGTTCGCGGGCGCCCCTTTTCCGATCGGGGCGCGTGGAGCACCCCTACATCACGTTGTGATGGTGGTGGTGCAGGCGATGAACGGAACGAGTAGTCATCGGTCGGTGGAGTGTAGATACGTCGGGGGCGGGTGTCAAATTCCGGCGCTACCGCTTCCGCGCCTTCACCGCCAGCGTGCGGAACTCGTCGTACGAGCCGCGCGCGTCGAGGATCTCGCGGTAGCGGAGGTCGTCGAACCACGTCTCGAGCGCAAAGCCGGTCGTCTCTAGCAGCGCCAGCACGGCGCGGGAGTCGGGGTACGTCTCCCACAGCCACGGCTCGATCCAGTTGAACGGGTCGGTGAAGACCAGCGTGCCGCCGGCGCGCAGCACGCGGTGGCATTCGCGGAACGCCACCTCGGGGCCGTGCGGCAGGCGGTCGACGATGTTGACGCTCAGCACCACGTCGGCGCAGCCGTCCATGAGCGGCAGGTCTTCCACGTCGGCGCGGCCGAGGACGACGTTGGTCGTGCCGACGCCGTCGATCCGCAGCGACGGGAAGCCGAAGGCCGGCAGCGCGACATCCATCGGCGCGCCGCCCACCACCACCCGCCGCGCGAACTCGAGCATCGACGGCGAGGCGTCGAAGGCCAGCACCTGTCCGCGGCGCGCCAGCGCGGCGGCGTCGGCGAGCACGCGCCCTACGCCGCAGCCGGCATCGACGATCAGCGGCGACTCGTTCCCCTCCTCCGCCAGCGCCTCGGCGATGAACGACGAAACGGTGCGGTAGAGCGGCTCGTCCAGCCCGCTGTGCAGAGTGCGGTAGCCGAAGGCCCACAGCGCGGCGTAGCGCGCGGCGTATTCGGGATCGTACTTGCCGGCCGGCGGCGTGGCGAAGACGAGGATGCCGTCTTCGTTGCGTACCACGTGCGACGCGGTCGCGGTGCAGACGAAACCGTCGCCGTGCGGAGCGAGCCCCGCGCGGCATTGCGGGCAGCGGAACGTCAATCGCGCACCAGTGCGCCCGACTCGATCAGCTGGCGGACCAGCCGGACGTCTTCGTCGAGCACGCGGTCCCTGATGATGGGCGGCACGCGCTCGCGGATCTTCTGGTAGACCGGCCGCAGTTTCGGCGCGAGGCCGGGCAGGATCTTCGTCTGCCACTCGCCGGTGACGCGCTCGAAATCCTTCGCCTCGGCGGCGGCGATCTCGATGGTCCGTTTCTGCTTCTCGTCTTTTGGCGGCATGCCGATGCGCCAGTCGGCCGCCTGCGCCGCCGTCAGCATCTCGATGGCCAGCACCGCCTGCGCGTTGCACACGATGGTGCGCAGCTTCCGCGCGGCGTGCGTCGACATCGAGACGTGGTCCTCGGTGTTCGCCGAGGTGGGGATGGAGTCGACCGACGCGGGATGGGCCAGCACCTTGTTCTCGGACACCAGGCTGGCGGCGGAGTACTGCGCGATCATCAGTCCCGAGTTGAGGCCGGGCAAGGGGGTGAGGCTCGCGGGCAGGCCGCGGTTGTGATGGTTGTCGAGCATCATCTGCGTGCGGCGCTCGGAGATGTTGGCCAGCTCGGCGACGGCGATCGACAGAAAGTCCGCCGCCAGCGCCACCGGCTGCCCGTGGAAGTTGCCGGCCGAATACGCCGGGCTCGGATCGTCGTCCGGCTGCGGCTCGTCCGGAAAGAAGAGCGGGTTGTCGGTGGCGGCGTTGATCTCCGCCTCGGCCACCTGCGCCACGTAGCGGATGGCGTCGCGCGACGCGCCGTGCACCTGCGGCGCGCAGCGGACGGAGTAGGCGTCCTGCACCTCGGAGGTGGTGTTCTTCAGCGTGCTCCCGTTGAGCAGGTCGCGCATCCGCGCCGCGGTCTCGCTCTGGCCGGGATGGCGCCGCGCCTTGTGCACTTTGTCGTCGAGCGCGCGCGTGCGGCCGCCGAGGACCTCGAGCGTGAACGCCGCGGCGGTATCCGCCGCTTCGACGAGCAGCGTGGCGTCGTGGACGGCGAGGGCGAGCATGCCGGAGGAGAAGTTCGCGCCGTTGATGAGCGCCAGTCCTTCCTTCAGCGTCGGCGCCAGGTCGCTGTCCTGCAGATCGCGGATCTCGCGCCGCAGGAATTGCGGGAGCTCGCTCGCCGGATGGATCTCGGCGGGATTGGAGACGACGTAGAACGAGCCTTCGCCGAGGAGCGTGACGAAGAGATGTGAGAGAGGACAGAGATCGCCGCTGGCGCCGACCGAGCCGCGGGTCGGCACGAGCGGAATGATGCCGCCGTTGATCATCGCCGTGACGATGTCGATGAGGCGGACGCGGACGCCCGAATTTCCCTTGAGAAATGCATTGAGCCGCGTGACCAGCGCCGCGCGCACGACCTCGGCGCCGAAATAGTTCGACGGGTCATTGCGGTCGCTCGTCTCGCCGATGCCAACCGAATGGCTGCGCAGCAGGTTGTGCTGCAGCAGCTCCAGGTCGCGCGGATCGATCGCCTGCGTCTTGAACTCGCCGAAACCGGTGGTGACGCCGTACACCGTTCGAGGCGCGTCCCCAGTGCGGCCGGCTTTCTCGTAGGCCCCGTGCTCCGCTTCGTACTTTTTCTTGATCTCCTGGATCAGCGCCTCGCTGCGGCGAATGCGGTCGTTCGTTTCCGGCGCGCGCTCGACCCGCACCGACGGATTGCGCGCCACGCGGACGAGATCGGCGACCGACAGACTCTCGCCATCGAGCGTGACGCGACCGGTCATGCGGCCTCGCCGGCCTTGTCGATGGCGTCGAGGAGCTGGCGCACGGCACTGACGACGTCGGCGCGCGGCGCGGTGGTCTGTCCCGGCCGTGCGGCGAGCCACTCTTCGCGGTCGCCGACGTGTTGCGCTTTCTCCCTACCGATGGCCATGTCCTTGAGCGTGACGATGCCTTGTGCTTTTTCGTTCGAACCGTAAAGCAGCGCGATGGGGATTTCGTACTGGTCGCCGTATTTGAGCTGCTTGCCCATTCCTTTGACGGTGCCGAGATAGAGCTCGGTGGGGATTCCGGCGCGGCGCAGTTCCCACGTGATGGCCAGATAATCGTCGGTCAATGACGGGTCCATATTGAGGACGAGGACGCGAGCGGTCGCCTTGCGCGTGCCGAGCTTCTTGAGATGCGTGAGCGCCGCCAGTAGCCGGTCGACGCCGATCGACGCGCCGGTGGCGGGGATGCGCTCGCCGAGGAAGCGCATGACCAGGTCGTCATAGCGGCCGCCGCCGAAGACGGAGCCGAATTGCGGCGCGTCGAGCACAATGGCCTCGAACACCGGGCCGGTGTAATAAGCGAGCCCGCGCGCAATGGAGAGGTCGAGCGAAACGCGGTCGTCGTCGTATCCGAGCGCATAAAGGTGTCTGGAGATCTGGTCAATGAGGTCGATTTCCGCTTTGGCGCGCGGAATACTGGAGAAAAGATCGCGCAATTGCGACACGACCGTCGCGCGATTGTCGGATTTGACATTGAGGAAGCGCTCGATGCGGTCGACCTGATCGCCTTTGAGTCCGAGGCCGCTGATGGTGTCGCCCGACTCGTCTTTGTAGCCTTCCATCAGCTCCAGACGCACTTTTTCCAGCCCGACTTTGTCGAGCTTGTCGAGGACACGGAAGACGTCGACGCCGTTTGTGGCCGGAATCTCGGCGAAGTCGAGCAGGAGATTGAGCGCCGCGCGGCTGGAAAAGCGGACCAGGTAGCGTCCGACCTTCAGTGCGGAGAGCGTGTCGCACATCCCGGCGATGATCTCGGTATCGGCCACTTCCGACTCGACGCCGACCGAATCGAGGTCGAATTGCGTGAACTCGCGGAAACGGCCTTTGTCCGGCTTATCCGCACGCCAGACCGGCGATTCCTGATAGCGCCTGAACGGGCGAGGCAGTTCGGCGTATTGGGCGACGACGCGCGCCAGCGGCACCGTCAGATCGAAGCGCAGTCCCAGCGGCTCGTTTTCGGGACTGGTCACGCGGAAAATCGACTGGCTTGCCTCCTGTCCGGCGCTGCCCGACAGGACGTCGAGGTATTCAATGGCCGGCGTGCTCAATGGCACGAAGCCGTAGGACTCATAAACGCCGCGGATCGCCGCCACCATCGACTGGCGGGCGAGCATTTGATCCGGAAGGAGATCGCGCAGTCCTCGTGAGATGCGCGGCTCCACTGTCGAAGACGAAGGCATGCCTGAACCTCGTGCGGAGTGATTGGTACCGAGGATGCCTCGGCAGGCCGGCGATTATACTGAATCGCGCTCCGCGGCCCCGGCTCTCAAAAGCGTGTCGGCGAAGTAGCCCCGCGAGTCGGTCCAGCGCCGCACGGTCTCGAATCCGCTTCCCGCCGCCAGCTCGTCGATCGCCGCCTGGTCGAACTTGTAGGAGTTCTCCGTGTGGATGGTCTCGCCGGTGGCGAAGGCGATCTCCAGATTGAGCGCCTCGATGCACACATGCTGCTCGCGGGTGCTGACGATGTGCATCTCGATGCGGCTCTCCGTCTGATTGAAGAACGCGCGATGCCGGAAATTCGCGAGCTCGAATCGTCCGCCGAGCTCGCGGTTGATGCGCACCAGCAGATTGAGGTTGAATGCCGCGGTGACGCCGAGCGGATCGTCGTAAGCCGGCTCGAGGACGTCGACGGCCTTCTTCTGGTCGGCGCCCAGGAATAGCAGGTCGCCCGGCTGCAGCGCCTGGCGAATGGCGCGCAGGAGCTCGTCCTGCTCATTGCGGTCGAGATTGCCGATCGTGGAGCCGAGAAAGAGGACGACGTTGCGCCGCGCGGGCTCCGCCGCTCCATCGCGCAGGATGCCGCCGATGTCTCGGAAATCGGCGACCACCGGGCGGACGGTGAGGTTCGGATAGAGCTCGGACAGCGTCTGCGCGGTCTGCCGCAGCAGTTCACCGTCGATGTCGACGGTGACGTACTCCAGCGCCGGCTGCTGCCGCAGGCGGTCGAGCAGCAGCCGCGTCTTGCGCGAGGTGCCGCTGCCCAGTTCGATCAACCGGATCGGCGTGCCGAACGACTGCACGATCTCGTCGCTGAAGGTGGTGAGGATCTCCTCCTCGCAGCGGCTGACGTAGTATTCGGGCAACCGGCAAATGGCCTCGAACAGGACCGATCCGAGGTCGTCGTAGAAGTATTTCGGGGGGAGTGTCTTGGGCGATACGGTCAGCCCGCGGCGAACGTCTCCGGCGAAATCGTCGTGACGTTCATGCATTCGCGACATTGTAGATGAGGAAAGAATGAGCAGTGACACTCGCGCCTTTCTCCGCCACACACTCGCCACGCTCGCCTATCGCGGCGGCAAATCGGTGCGCGGCGCGCCTCCGGAGTTCGCCGCGTTCAAGGCCGGCGAGACCTCGCGCACGCCCGCGCAGATCCTGGCGCACATCGGCGACCTGCTCGACTGGATGCTGTCGATCGCGCGGGGACAGCAGGCGTGGCAGAACGCCGAGCCACTGGCCTGGGACGACGAGATCGCGCGCTTCCACCGCTGCCTCGGCGCGCTCGACGACTACCTGGCCTCCGACGAGCCGCTGCACGAGTCGGCGGAGAAGCTGTTCCAGGGACCGATCGCCGACGCCTTCACGCACGTCGGGCAGATCGCCATGCTGCGGCGGATGGCCGGCGCGCCGATGAAAGGCGAGAACTACCACAAGGCGGACATCGCGGCGGGGCGCGTCGGCGCGGAACAGGCGCCGCCGCGGCGGGAGTTCGACTGATGTCGGCGGACTTCCCGCTGGTGATGGCCGTCTTTCTGATCGGCTTCGTCGCCCTGTGGGTCGTCGTCGCGTTTGTCCTCGGCCTGATCGGCGGCTGGCGCGAGCTGGCGCGCCGCTACCGCAGCCAGCTCCCGTTCAGCGGCCACAAGTGGTACTTCCGCTCGGCGACGATGAACATCTTCGTTCGCTACAACCGCATGCTGACGGTCGGCGTCAACCCGGCCGGCCTCTATCTCGCGGTGATGGCGCTCTTCCGCCCCGGCCACCCGCCACTGTTCATCCCGTGGCACGACATCACGGTGACCAGCGAGCAGAAGTTCGCCGTGACGTTCATCGTCTTCAAGTTCAGCGGCGCACCGGGCGTCACGCTGCGAATGCGCGAGCGGTTCGGGCGGGAGGTGCTGGAGACGGCGCGGGGCGGGGCGAGCCCGATACAATGAGTCCGATGAACGAGATCATTTTCCTGGTGGAAGACGCGGCGGAAGGTGGATTGGTCGCCCGCGCGCTGGGCGAATCCATCTTCACCGAGGCCGATGATCTCCCTTCACTCGAAGCAAACATCCGCGACGCGGTGCGCTGCCATTTCGATGAGGGGGATATGCCGCGTCTGATCAGATTGCATCGATGACGCCGCGCATCTGGAAATCACGCGCGATGAGCTGATCGCGCGGCTATTCAACTAACGGAACGTCCGGGCTTCACCACCCCGAACGACAGCCCCGCGGGATCGAGCAGGATGGCCATGGTGTCGCCGTCGGGCAGCTCGGACTTCGGGACGATGACCTGCGCGCCGAGGGCGACAGCGTCGGCGATGGAACGATCGACGTCGTCCACTTCCACGAAGAGCTGCACCATGCCCGGCGCGCCGGGCGGAGCGGGCCAGACGCCGCCGTCGATGCCGCGGTCGTCGCCCGACTCCAGCGTGCGGTAGCCGAGGGCGTTGTCGGTGCGGACGCTCCAGCCGAACAGCTTGCGGTAAAAATCCGCCACCGCCTGCGCATCGCGGGCGACGATCTGCCATCGCGTCACGGGGTTTGCCATTGCGCTCCTCCCATCACCAGCATCCGCCGGCGCAGCAGTGCCTGCAGCGCGACGTTGACCTCGTCGATCGGCACGCCGAGGACGACCGCCAGCCAGCGCGTGTCCGCGCGGAAGTCGTCACGCGGCACGGCGCCGAGGATCGCCGTCTCGTTCTCGGCCTCGCAGTGCGTGGCGATCTCGTTCGCGCTCAGGCCGAGGCGCGAGCCGAGCGTGCGCAGCGTGCGCGACGTGAGTCGCCGCTGCCCACGCAGGATCTGCGACAGCGTGGAGTGATCGATCGCCAGCGCGCGCGCGAAGGCCCGAAGCGAATAGCGACGGTTCGCCGCGCGGCGGCGGTCGAATTCGCGCTGCAGAACATCGCGGAAGACCATGCCGGCATCGTAGCGGGGCGCGGCGGTGCCGGCAATTGCGCGGCGCACGAAGTGGGGCAAGCCCCGGCGCGCCTTACAATGCGCCGCCAATGACCCTCGACGAACAACTCGACTTCCTCGGCAAGGGAACGGTCGACCTCATCGAGCGCAACGATCTGAAGTCGAAGATCGCGCGCGGCAAGCCGCTCACCGTCAAGGTCGGCTTCGATCCGACCGCGCCCGACATCCACCTCGGCCACACGGTGGTCATCCGCAAGATGAAGCACTTCCAGCAGATGGGGCACCGCGTGGTCTTCGTCATCGGCGATTTCACCGGGATGATCGGCGACCCGACGGGGAAGAAGGCCACGCGGCCGCCGCTGTCGCGCGAGCAGATCCTGGAGAACGCCGAGACGTACAAGCAGCAGGTCTTCAAGATCCTCGATCCGGTGACCACCGAGGTGCGCTTCAACGCGGAGTGGCTCTCGCCGCTCGGCGCGGAGGGGATGATCAAGCTGGCGGCGAAATACACGCTGGCGCGGATGCTCGAGCGCGACGATTTCCGCAAGCGCTTCAGCGCGCAGCAGCCGATCGCGCTGCACGAGCTGCTCTACCCGCTGGCGCAGGCGTACGACTCGGTCGCGCTCAAGGCCGACGTGGAGATGGGCGGCACCGACCAGCTCTTCAACCTCCTGGTTGGCCGCGACCTGATGCGCGAGTACGGCCTGGAGCCGCAGGTGGTCATCACCATGCCGCTGCTCGAAGGGCTGGACGGCGTGGAGAAGATGTCGAAGTCGCTCGGCAACTACATCGGCATCACCGAGGCGCCCGACCAGATTTTCGGGAAGGTGATGTCGATCTCCGACGAGCTGATGTGGCGCTACTACGTCCTCTGCACCGACCTCACGCCGCCGCAGATCGAGGAGCTGAAGCGCACCGCGCATCCGATGGAGGCAAAGCGCAACCTGGCGAAGCTGATCATCGCCGAGTTCCACGATGCGGACGCCGCGACTGCCGCCGAAGAAGAGTTCGCGCGCGTCTTCAGCAAGCGCGAGGCGCCGACCGAGATCGAGGAAGTCTCCATCCCCGCCACCGACGCGCCAATGTTCGTGACGAAGGTGATCGTCTCCGCCGGCCTGGCGCCGACGAACAAGGAGGCGCAGCGCCTCGTGGCGCAGGGCGGCGTGCTGGTGGACGACGTGAAGGTCGACGACCCGCGCGCCACGATCGACGCGACGCGCGGGAAGTCGGTGCTGCTCAAGGTGGGGAAGCGGCGCTTCGCGCGCGTGACGTTCACGTAGTGGGAGCGCCGCCGTCCCGGCGGCTGGCTCGGCGGCGTCCCGCCGCCGTTACACCCGGGCGCCGAGACGGCGCCCGGCCAGCCGGCGGGGACGCCGGCGCTCCGAAAAAAAAGGCCGGCGCCTGTGCGCCGGCCTCACGCAACGCGGGGCAACTGCTCCTACTGGAACTTCACCGGGATGGTGATCACGTCGCTGACGCCGCCGGCGGTGACCAGCACCTTGAGCGTGCCGGTGGTGGCGCCGTTGGAGATGCTCGACTTCCAGATCACGAAGCCGTCCGGGGTGAGAGTGACGTCGTTGTTCGGGGAGACGAGCTCGAAGGTCGGGTTGCTGCCGGCGACGAGCAGGCGGAAGGAGCTCGGCCAGGTGAACGACGCGTAGATGCTGACCGGCGCGTCGAGCACGCCGTCGCGGTCGGCGTCGGCGATGTTCACCACGTTGTCGAGATCGGAGTCGATGCCGAGGAACTGCACGCGGATGTCGGAGGTGGTCTCCACGCCCGGCACGTAGGTCGGGTCGCCGGTGCGGTTGTTCACCGCGCTGCCGTAGGCGATGGCGGTACCCTTGGTGACCACGGCGAGGATGGTGTCGCTATCGGAGGCGGTGGAGCCGAAGAGCGTCTCGACCACCAGGTTGTACTGCGTCTGCGTGCCGGCGGCGTAAGTCGTCTCGACGGTCTTGGCGATGGTGCCGTCGGCGCGCACGAGCTCCCAGCGGACCGACGCGGCGGTCACGGCGTAGATGCCGGCGTTGAAGCGATTCTCGACCGCGTCGGACGGCGCAGCGAGGACGATGCTGTCGCCGGCGGCGGAAGCCTCGACCACGTTGACCGCCGGGATGTCCTGGCCGAACTCGCCGGCCTCGGACACGTTGAAGGTCCGCGAGGCGATGGCGATCTTCCTGGCGAAGGCGTCGTCGACGACGATCTCGATGGCGCCGGTGGCGGCGTCGCGGTGGAACTTCGTATTGACGATGTCGTCGATGGCGATGGTGGCGCGCGGCGCGAGCTGGACGGATGCCGTCTCGGCGGCGCCGTTGCGGTCGTGGAAGGTCAGCGTCACGGTCATGGCGGCGCTGCTGCTGCTGTGGAGCGTGAGCTCCGTCTGCCAGTGGCTTCCGTTGGCGCCGCCGCCGGTGCCGGCCGCGGGGACGACGAAGGTTGCCGCGCTCGCGGCGATCGGCAGGATGGCCATCGCGGCGGCGGTGAGGATGTGTTTGATGCTCATGGGTTCGTTTCTCCTTTGCGTACTGCGTTTGTTGGCAGTGATACGCGGCGGAGCGCAAATATGTCTAATTAACATACGCGGAAATGTGTGATGAAAACAGGTGGGAGTCCGAGGCAGCGTTTGATACGCATTCGCGCCGAAAAGCGTCTAAACTCCCGCCCGCAATGCCGATCCCGCTTCTCGACCTCAAGCAGCAGTACGCCTCGATCCGCGACGAAGTCCTCCGCGTCACCGCCGAGGTTTACGACTCGCAATACTTCATCCTCGGGCCGCGCGTCGACGCCTTCGAGCGCGACTTCGCCGCGTACTGCCACTCGAAGCACGCCATCGGCGTCTCGTCGGGCACCGACGCGCTGCTGGTCGCGCTGATGGTCCTCGGCATCGGACCGGGCGACGAGGTGATCGTCCCCGCCTACTCCTTCTTCGCCACCGCGGGCGTGGTGGACCGCCTCGGCGCGACGCCGGTCTTCGTCGACATCGACCTCGAGGACTACAACATCGACGTCCGCCGGATCGAGGCGCGCATCACGCCGAACACGCGCGCCATCATGCCGGTGCACCTCTACGGGCAGGTGGCGGCGATGGACGAGATCAACCGCATCGGCAAGAAGCACGGCATCGCGGTGATCGAAGACGCCGCGCAGGCGGTGGGCGCGGAGTACGACGGCCGCCGCGCCGGCGCGCTGTCGCTCATCGGCTGCTTCTCGTTCTTCCCGTCGAAGAACCTCGGCGCGTTCGGCGACGCCGGCGCGGTGACCACCGGCGACGACGCGCTCGCCGAGAAGCTGCTCGACTTCCGCGTGCACGGGATGCGGCCGAAGTACTACCACCGCTACGTCGGCGGCAACTTCCGCATCGACGCGCTGCAGGCGGCGATCCTCCACGTCAAGATGCCGCACCTCGACCAGTGGGCCGAAGGGCGGCGGCGCAACGCGGCGACGTACGCGGAGCTCTTCGCCGACGCCAACCTCGGCGGGCGGGTGGTGCTGCCGCGCGAGTTGCCGCGGCGCCGCCACGTCTACAACCAGTACGTGATCCGCTTCACCGACGGGCGCGAGACGCGCGACCGCGTGATGGAGCACCTGAAGCGTGCCGGCATCGGCTGCGAGGTCTACTACCCCCTCACGCTGCCGCAGCAGGAGTGCTTCGCCGAGGTGCCGACGTCGAGCGAGCCGTATCCGCATTCGGACACCGCGGCGGCGCAGACGCTGGCCATCCCGATCTTTCCGGAGCTGACCAAAGACCAGCAGGCGGAGGTTGTGCAGGAGATTCGCGCGGCGCTGACGTCATCCCAAGCGTAGCGAGGGACCACCTGGTGGAGGGGCGGCGCGCCACACGCCCAGCCAGGTCCCTCGCTACGCTCGGGATGACGGGAGCACGATGATCCCATTACGCCACACCCTCCCCACCCAGGTCACGCCGGTGGTCAACCGGGCCATCGTGGTGGTGAACGTCCTCGTCTTCGCGGCGATGCTCTTCCTCGGGCCGCGGACGGAGACCTTCATTCGCATCTTCGGCTTCATCCCGGCGCGGCTGACCAATCCCTCCGCCTTCGGCTACGCGCCGTGGGAGGTGGCCATCACGCTGATCACCTCGCTCTTCCTGCACGGCGGGCTGGTGCACCTCCTCGGCAACATGATTTACCTCTGGGTGTTCGGCGGGGCGGTGGAAGAGCTGATGGGGCACGCGCGCTACCTCATCTTCTTCATCGTCTGCGGCGCGGTGGGAAGCCTGTCGCACACGCTGGTCTTCACGCAGTCGCCGGTGCCGTCGATCGGCGCGTCGGGGAGCATCGCCGGTGTGCTCGGCGCGTTCCTGGTGCTGCGGCCGCGCGCGCGGATCGTCACGCTCTTTCCTCTGGTCGTTTATTGGGCGATGGCGGAGATCCGCGCGGCGCTCTTTCTGCCGGTGTGGTTCGCCATGCAATTCTTCAACGGGGCGCTGGCGCTGACGGCGGCGTCGCGCACCGAGGAGGCGGCCGGAATCGCCTGGTGGGCGCACGTGGGAGGCTTCGTCTTCGGTGCTATCGTTGGCGGACTTTATCGGGCGACGCGGAAGGCATGAACAAGCGCAAAGGAATCATTCTCGCCGGCGGATCGGGGACGCGGCTGCACCCGATCACGTCGGTCGTTTCGAAGCAGCTCCTCCCCATCTACGACAAGCCGATGGTGTACTACCCGCTGACCACGCTGATGCTGGCGGGGATTACCGAAGTGCTGATCATCACCACCCCCGAGGATCAGCCGCTGTTCCGGCGCCTCCTCGGCGACGGCTCGCAGTGGGGGATGACGCTGCAGTACGCGGCGCAGCCGCACCCCGGCGGGCTGGCGCAGGCCTTCATCATCGGCCGCGAGTTCGTCGGCGGCAGCCCGAGCGCGCTGATCCTCGGCGACAACATCTTCTACGGACACGGGCTGACCGAGTCGCTCCGCCGCGCCAGCGCGCGGACGCAGGGGGCGACGGTGTTCGCCTATCGCGTGCACGACCCCGAGCGCTACGGCGTGGTGGAGTTCGACGAGAACCTGCGCGCCATGAGCATCGAGGAGAAGCCGAAGCACCCGAAGTCGAACTACGCGGTGACCGGCCTGTACTTCTACGACGCGCGGGTCTGCGACTTCGCCGCGTCGCTCGAGCCGTCGGCGCGCGGCGAGCTGGAGATCACCGACCTCAATCGCCGCTACCTCAACAGCGGCAACCTGGAAGTGGAGACGCTCGGCCGCGGCTTCGCCTGGTTCGACACCGGTACGCAGGAGTCGCTGCTCGGCGCGGCGAACTTCGTGGAGCAGGTCGAGCTGCGGCAGGGGCTGAAGATCGCCTGCCCCGAGGAGGTGGCGTACCTGCTCGGGCTGATCTCCGCCGATGAGGTACGGCGCGAGGCGGAGCGGCTGAAGAAGAGCACCTACGGAGAGTACCTGTTGCAACTGCTCGAGCAGACGCCGGGGGTGATGGCGTAGTGCACCCCTCATCCGCCCTTCGGGCACCTTCTCCCCGCAAGCGGGGAGAAGGACGCTCGAGGACGAGTGCCGCGAAGCGCCGGGTGAGGGGGGGCGCGTAAATGCGCGTCGTGGTCACCGGCGGCGCCGGCTTCATCGGCTCGCACATTGTCGACGCGTACGTCGCGCGCGGCTGGAATGTGATCGTCGTCGACAACCTCTCCAGCGGCGACCGGGGCAACGTCAATCCGGCAGTGGACTTTCATCAGATCGACATCCGCGACGAGCGGCTCCCGGCGCTGATCGCCGAACTGAAGCCGGACGTGGTCAGCCACCACGCGGCGCAGATGGACGTCCGCCGCTCGGTGGCTGATCCGGGTTTCGATGCCGAGGTGAACGTGGTCGGCACCGCGCGACTGCTTCAAGCGTGCGCCGAGGCGGCGGTGAAGCGCGTGATCTTCGCTTCCACCGGCGGCGCGATCTACGGCGAGCCGCTGCGCGTGCCGCAGGACGAGGAGCATCCGGCCGGGCCGCTTTCGCCGTACGGCTGCGCGAAGCTCGCGGTCGAGCACTATCTGCACTATTTCCGCGTGGTGCACGGGCTGTCATCGGTTGCGCTGCGATACGCGAACGTTTACGGACCGCGGCAGAACGCGCATGGGGAGGCAGGCGTCGTCGCCATCTTCGCGCGGCGGATGCTGGCCGGCGACGGCGTGACCATCAACGGCAGCGGCGAGCAGACGCGCGACTTCGTCTACGTCGCCGACGTCGTCGCCGCGAACGTCGCGGCGGCCGAGGCGGCGTGGCAGGGCTCGTTCAACGTCGGTACCGGCGTCGAGACGTCCGTGGTCGAGCTGCACCGGCAGATGGCGGCGCACATCCCGAATGCCGGGCCGGCGATGCACGGTCCGGCCAAGACGGGCGAGCAGTTGCGCAGCGTGCTCGACGGGCGGAAGCTGCGCACGCTGGCGAATCTGCCGGAGCCGGTGGTGCTGCGCGACGGGCTGCGCGAGACGATCGAGTGGTTCCGCGCTACGCCGGCTCGTGGCTGATCAGCCGCGCGTCTTCTTCTCGCATCCGGTTGTGCAGGAGGCAGAGAAGGATGATCACCGGCAGTGAGATGAGGAGCAGCGCGATGCCATAGAGCGCCAGGCGGCTGAGGCTGCGCGCGCGCTCGATGTGCGTGGTCGGCGGCCCGACCTGCGAGACGAGCTGGGTGGTCGGATTGAGGTTGCGCGAGACCAGCCGGTAGATCTCGTTGATTTTCGTGATGATGAGGCGCACTTCGGCGGTGGCGCTGTCGAGCTCCGCGCGCACGGTGCGCTCGTCCGAGCGCGGTGCCGAGGAGACCGCGCTGCTCTTCATCTGATCGAGCACCTGCTGGTCGTAGCTGACGGCCTGCTCCAGCGGGATGGTCGACTCCACCGCATCCTGGTAGCTCTCCACCACTTTCTGGCGGAAGGTCGAGTCGGTGGCCTGCTTGGAGAGCGACACCAGGCGGTCGAGGAAGGTGTCGCTGAGCTGCGGCATCACCGTCTCGCCCTCGCCGCCGGTGGGGCGCGGGCGCGCGGACGACCCGCCCGGCGCGCCGGTATCGGTGCCGGTCAGCCGCGGCTGTTCGTTAGAATACATCGCCAGCGACTCGCGCGCCGCGGTAACGGCCGAGCGCGCGGCGGTCAGCCGGCGCTGGTCGTACGCCAGCTGGTTCTCGAGGAAGTGGATGGTCATCTGCGGATTGGTCACCAGCCCGCTGGCGCGCGCCACGCCGACCAGCGGCTCCAGGCGGAAGCGGACGATGTCCTCCAGCCGCATCCGCATCTCCGACAACGACATCCCGTCGGGCGTCTTCATCAGCTCCGCCGCCGGGAGTTTGTTGACCTCTTCGATGTTGTCGATGACGCGGTAGATCTTGGAGCGGAGGATCTCGATGCCGGCGATCAGGTCGCCGCTGCCGATCTCGCGCTGGTCGAGGATCTGCGGCGAGAGGACGGCCACGCGATAGTCGAGCGCGTGCTGTTCGTTGATGGCGAAGTTGGCCCAGGTGGTGAGGATGTCGGCGAGCACCTTCTTCACCACCGTGTCGGGCAGGCCGCTCGACTCCGAGTACTGCGCGTAGTTGATGGCGTAGTCGCTCTTGCTGATGCTCTGGCGCTTCGACTCAAACTCTTTCTGGATGCGGTCGCGGTCGAGCGGCGTGAGGCGCGTGTCGCTCAGGCGCGCCTGGTAGTCGTTGAGCAGCTTCTCGTACTCCCGGTTCGACTCCACGATGAAGATCGAGCGGCTGAAGTTGCTGAAGGTGGTGAAGCGCGCCAGCTCGTCGGCGGCGAAGACCTTGAGGAGGACCGGCGTGCTGATGATCTCGGTGGGGGTGAAGCGGACGCCGTTCGGGAGCTGTCCCTCGTTGGCGCCGCGGAACTCCAGGCGGAAGGCCTGCACCGTCGTCCGCTGCGCGGGCGCCAGGATGTAGAGGAGAATGGCGCATACCGCGTAGGCGACGGCGACCGAGACCAGGGCGATGACGATCACCGCCGCATAGGCCCGAAGGACGCGGACCAGGTGGGACACCGACACCGGAGGATCGACCGGGTCGACCTCGGACTCCCGCCGGTCGGGATGCTGAAGGGCGTGATTCATGGCGGTCAGGATAACGCATGCCGTTGTTGCCCAAGGAAGCGGAGATCCACCCGGCCGGCATCTTCCAGTCGGATGAGCCGTGGCGCATCGCGCACGTCCGCAGCCGCCAGGAAAAGGTGCTCGCCCGCCACCTGCTGCAGCACGCCATCTCCTTCTATCTGCCGCAGGTCGAGAAGCGCGGCACGCGCGGCGGGCGGCCGTCGGCGTCGTACGTCCCGCTTTTCCCCGGCTACGTCTTCTTTCGCGGCGGCGCCGCGGCGCGGCAGGTGGCGCTGCGCTCGAACGTCGTCGCGAGCCTGATCGACGTCGACGACCAGGCTCTGCTCAACGCGCAGCTGGCGCAGCTCCGCCGCCTGCAGCTCGACGGCGCGTCACTGGTGCCGGCGGAGGAGCTGGAAGCGGGCGACGCGGTGCGCATCACCGAGGGGGCGTTCGCCGGATACGAGGGAGTGGTGGTGCGGAGCGCGGGTGGCGAGCGGCTGGTGGTGTCGGTGTCGCTGCTGCGGAAGAGCGTGGTGGTGGAGTTCCCGCGCGGGCGTTTGCGGCGGCGGCGCTGAATGGTGTAAAAAGACGAACGTTGTTCAACGGTTGAACAGTGTCGTACGCCCGCCGATGAACGTCATCTCCGCGCACCTCCCGCCACCGGTTTGTACACCGAAGGGGGCGGAGCCCGCTCAGTGATCATCACGCGCAGCCCGCTGCGCATCACGCTCGGCGGCGGCGGCACCGACCTGCCGTCGTACTACGAGAGCTTCGGCGGCTTCGTCATCGCCGCGGCGATCGACCGCTACGTCTACGTCACCATCAGCCGCCCGTTCGCGCCGAGCATCCACCTGAAGTACTCCGACATCGAGCACGTCGCGGCCGTCGACGAGATCCGCCACCCGATCATCCGCGAGGCGCTGCGGATGCAGAACCTCCGCACGCCGCAGATCGAGATCACCACGCTCGCCGACATCCCGGCCGGCACCGGTCTCGGATCGTCGGGCAGCTTTACCACCGCGCTGGTCAAGGCGCTCCACGCGCACCGCCGGCGCCTGCTGCACTCCAGCGAGGTGGCGCGCCTGGCGTGCGAGATCGAGATCGACCGGCTGCAGGAGCCGGTCGGCAAGCAGGACCAGTACATCGCCGCGTACGGCGGCCTGACCTGCTTCGACTTCAACGCCGACGGCAGCGTCCACGCGCGTCCGCTGGCCATCAGCATGGAGACGCTCTGGGACCTCGAAGACAACCTGCTGCTCTTCTTCACCGGCTTCTCCCGCAGCGCCGGCTCGATCCTGAAAGAGCAGAAGGCGAAGTCGCAGGAGCTCGACGACGAGATGCTCTCCAACCTCCACTACGTCAAAGACCTCGGCCTGCGCAGCCAGCGCGCGCTGGAGTCGGGCAAGTGCGGCGAGTTCGGCGAGTTGATGCACGAGCACTGGCAGCACAAGAAGAAGCGCTCGGCGGCGATGAGCAACCCGCAGATCGACGAGTGGTACGAACTCGGACGCCGCCACGGCGCCCTCGGCGGCAAGCTGGTCGGCGCGGGCGGGGGCGGGTTCCTGCTGTTCTATACCGAGGATCGGAAGAGCCTCAGGCAGGCGATGGCGGGGGCAGGGCTCGAAGAGGTGCGGTTTGGGTTTGATTTCGAGGGAACGAAGGTGCTGCTGGACTAATTCGAAATTCTTATGAGCTACACCGAACAACATTTAGCCGAAGCCGCCGACATCCTCACCCGCTTCGACATCTCCTCCATCGAGCGCACCGTCGAGATCCTCGCTGAGCTGCGGCAGCGCCGTGGACGCCTCTTCCTGCTCGGCGTCGGCGGCAGCGCGGCGAACTGCTCGCACGCGGTGAACGATTTCCGCAAGATCTGCGGGATCGAGGCGTATGCGCCGACGGACAACGTCAGCGAGCTCACCGCGCGCACCAACGACGAGGGGTGGGCGTCGGTGTTCAGCGAGTGGCTGAAGGTCAGCCAGCTGTCCGCCGCCGACGTCGTCTTCGTCTTCTCCGTCGGCGGCGGCAACGTGGAGAAGAACGTCAGCCCGAACCTGGTGGCGGCGCTGCGGTACGCGAAGGAAGTCGGCGCGCGCGTCTGCGGCATCGTCGGCCGCGACGGCGGCTACACCGCCACCGTCGCCGACGCCTGCGTCATCGTCCCCACGGTCAATCCGCAGAACGTCACGCCGCACACCGAGGCCTTTCAGGCCGTGGTGTGGCACCTGTTGGTGTCGCACCCGAAGCTCAAAGCCGCACAGACCAAGTGGGAATCGACGCGATGAAACGAGTGGACGAACTGAAGGTCAAGCTCTTCGCCGACGGCGCGGAGAAGGCCGGCATGCTGGAGATGTACGCCAGGCCGTACATCAGAGGATTCACCACCAACCCGACGCTGATGCACAAGGCGGGGCTGAGCGATTACCGCGGCTTCGCCCGCGACGTTGTCGCGGCCATCCCCGACCGGCCGATCTCGTTCGAGGTCTTCTCCGACGAATTCGAGGAGATGGAGCGCCAGGCGCGCGAGATCGCCACCTGGGGCGACAACGTCTACGTCAAGGTCCCTGTGACGAACACGCGCCGCGAGGCGTCGTACGAGCTCGTACGCCGGCTTGCCGGCGACGGAGTGAAGCTGAACATCACCGCCATCATGACGATCGAGCAGGTCGGCTGCGTGGCGGAGGCGGTGGCGGGCGGCGCGCCGTCGTGCGTCTCGGTCTTCGCCGGCCGCATCGCCGACACCGGCCGCGATCCGGTGCCGCTGATGGCGGAGGCGGTGGAAATGCTGCGCGGCGTCCCGGAGGCGGAGCTGATCTGGGCCAGCCCGCGCGAACTGCTCAACATCTTCCAGGCCGACGAGATCGGCTGCCACATCATCACCGTCACCAACGACATCCTGAAGAAGCTGTCGCTGGTGGGGAAAGACCTCGGCGACTACTCGCTCGACACGGTGAAGATGTTCTACGACGACGGGCGGAAGGCAGGGTTCACGCTGTGAGGACGCTCGCCCCCAGCCAGGAAATCCGCTACCGGCTGCTGTCGTACCTGGCCGAGCATCCCGACGCCACGCAGCGCGAGCTGGCGCGCGAGCTCGGCGTCAGCGTCGGCAAAGTGAACTACTGCCTCAAGGCGCTCATCGGCAAGGGGTGGGTAAAGATCCGCAACTTCCAGAAGAGCAGCAACAAGGCGGCGTATCTCTACCTCCTCACCGCGCAGGGGATCGAGGAGAAGATGAAAGTGACCTCGGCCTTTCTTCGCCGCAAGCTCGATGAGTACGAGCGGCTCAGTGCCGAGATCGAGCGCCTGCGCCGCGAGGTAGGGGAGGTCGGACCGTGATCTTAGTGACGGGCGCGGCCGGCTTCATCGGCTATCACGTGACGCGGCGGCTCCTCGACCGCGGCGACGAAGTCCTCGGCGTCGACAACCTCAACGACTACTACGACCCGTCGCTGAAGGAGGCGCGGCTGGCGCGGCTCACCGGCGACGGCTTCCGCTTCGAGCGCCTCGACATCGCCGACACCGACGGCATGCGCCGGCTGTTCGAGACGCACCGTCCGTCGCGCGTGGTGAACCTCGCCGCGCAGGCGGGCGTCCGCTACTCGCTGACCAACCCCTACGCTTACGTCGACGCCAACCTCCTCGGCTTCGTCAACATCCTGGAGGGCTGCCGGCACAACGGTGTCGACCACCTCGTCTTCGCCTCCACCAGTTCCATCTACGGCGCGAACACGAAGCAGCCGTTCTCCGAGCACGACAACGTCGACCATCCCGTATCGCTCTACGCGGCGACGAAGAAGGCCAACGAGCTGATGGCGCATACGTATGCACACCTGTATGCGCTGCCGGTGACCGGGCTGCGCTTCTTCACCGTGTACGGCCCGTGGGGACGCCCGGACATGGCGCTCTTCAAGTTCACGCGCGGCATCCTGGAAGGCGAGCCGATCCCGGTCTTCAACGAGGGGCGGATGGTGCGCGACTTCACCTACATCGACGACATCGCCGAGGGGGTGGTGCGCGTGCTCGACAGTCCGGCGACGGGCGACCCGTCGTGGAGCGGCGACGATCCCGACCCTGCGCGCAGCTACGCGCCATACCGCGTCTTCAACATCGGCAACAGCCAGCCGGTCGATCTGCTGCGCTACATCTCTCTCATTGAAGAGCGTCTCGGCATCAAGGCGAAGATGGAGATGCTGCCGATGCAGCCGGGCGACGTGCCGTCGACCATGGCCGACGTCAGCGAGCTGGAAAAGGCCGTCGGCTTCCGGCCGCGCATCACCGTCGAGGAGGGCGTGGCGCGCTTCGTCGATTGGTACAAGGACTACTACGGAGTGAATGCATGACCATCAGTGAGACCAGACAGGAAACCGCCGCCGGCGCGGAAGAGGCGCTGCTGCAGGCCCTCCGCGCGCGGGCGGCGCGCATCGGAGTGGTGGGGCTCGGCTACGTCGGCCTGCCGCTGGTGCTGCTGTTCGAGGAGGCCGGCTTCCGCGTCACCGGCTTCGACGTCGATCCGGAGAAGGCGGCGAAGCTCGGGCGCGGCGAGTCGTACATCCGCCACATCGGCGTCGACCGGATCCAGCGCGCCTTCGGGCAGCGGCGCGCCGAGGCGACCACCGACTTCGGCCGCCTGGCGGAGTGCGACGCCATCATCGTCTGCGTCCCGACCCCGCTCGGCGCGCACCGCGAGCCCGACCTCAAGTACATCCGCATCACCGCCGAGACAATCTCGCGGCTGATTCGCCGCGGCCAGGTGATCGTCCTCGAGTCGACGACGTACCCCGGCACCACGCGTGAGGAGCTGCTGCCGCGCTTCGAGGCCACCGGCCTCAAATGCGGCGACGACTTCTTCCTCGGTTTCTCACCGGAGCGCGAGGATCCCGGCAACGAGCGCTTCAACACGAAGAACATCCCGAAAGTAGTAGGCGGGATCGACGCTCCCTCGTTACGCGTGGTGAAGGAGCTCTACGCCTCGGTCATCGACACCGTCGTCCCCGTCTCCTCGGCAGAGGTGGCGGAGTCGGCCAAGCTGCTGGAGAACATCTTCCGCGCCGTCAACATCGCCCTGGTCAACGAGATGAAGGTGGTCTTCGACCGGATGGGCATCGACGTCTGGGAGGTGATCGAGGCGGCCAAGACCAAGCCGTTCGGCTACATGCCGTTCTACCCAGGACCGGGGCTCGGCGGGCACTGCATCCCGCTCGACCCGTTCTATCTGACGTGGAAGGCGGCGGAGTATGGCGTCTGGGCGCGCTTCATCGAGCTGGCCGGCGAGGTGAACACGTCGATGCCGCGCTACGTGATCGACCGGACGACTGAGGGAGTGAACCAGGCGGGGAAGAGCATCCTCGGCGCGAGCGTGCTGGTGCTCGGCCTCTCGTACAAGCCGGACATCGACGACGACCGCGAGTCGCCCTCGTTCGAGCTGATCGAGCTGCTGCAGGAGCGCGGCGCGGTCGTCTCATACTGCGACCCGTTCATCCCCGAGGCGCGGCGCGGGCGGAAGCACGACCTCGGGCTGAAGTCGGTGCCGTGCACCGCCGAGGAGTTCGGAAAATACGACGTGGTGCTGGTCTCCACGCCGCACACCGCGTTCAAGGATCCGGCGCTGTACTCGCGGGTGAAGCTGGTGGTCGATACGCGCAACATCGTGCCGAAGGAGGCGGGCGTTCCCGTGATTCGCGCATGAACAACCCGAAACGAGCACTGATTACCGGCATCACCGGGCAGGACGGCTCATACCTGGCCGAGTTGCTGCTGGAAAAAGGCTACGAGGTGCACGGCGTCGTCCGGCGCTCGTCGTCGTTCAACACCGCGCGGCTGGAGGACATCTATGAGGGTCCGCAGGAGCCGCACCGTCATCTCATCCTCCACTACGGCGATCTGAACGACGCTTCGTCGCTGAACCGGATCCTTCGAATCGTCGATCCCGAGGAGATCTACAACCTCGGCGCGCAGAGCCACGTCAAGGTTTCCTTCGACACGCCGGAGTACACCGGCGAGGTGACGGGACTCGGCGCGACGCGGCTGCTCGAGGCGATCCGCGAGCTGCAGATCCGCCCGCGCATCTACCAGGCGTCGTCGTCGGAGATGTTCGGCAAGGTGGCGGAGGTGCCGCAGAGCGAGCGGACGCCGTTCTACCCGCGCAGCCCGTACGGCGTGGCGAAGGTCTATGCCTTCTGGATGACGGTGAACTACCGCGAAGCCTACGACCTCTTCGCGGTGAACGGGATCCTCTTCAACCACGAGTCGCCGCGGCGCGGCGAGACGTTCGTCTCGCGCAAGATCACGCGCGCGGTCGGCCGCATCGCGCACGGCAAACAGGACCGGCTCTACCTCGGCAACCTCGACGCGCAGCGCGACTGGGGCTACGCCAAGGACTACGTCGAGGCGATGTGGCTGATGCTGCAGCACGACCAGCCGGACGACTTCGTCATCGCCACCGGCGAGACACACACCGTGCGCGAGTTCTGCGAGCGCGCCTTCGCCCGCGCCGGGATGGAGCTGGAGTGGCGCGGCAGCGGGCTGGAGGAGGAAGGCGTCGACCGCCGCAGCGGCAAGACGGTGGTGGCGATCGATCCGCGCTATCTCCGGCCGACCGAGGTGGAGATCCTCCTCGGCGACGCCTCGAAGGCGAAGGCGGCGCTCGGATGGTCGCCGCGCACGAGCTTCAGCGGCCTGGTCGACCTGATGGTCGACGCCGACATGCGGCTCGCCGAGATCCGATGACCCTCACCCTCCTCTACTCGCTCAACAAGACCGGTCCCGAGCTCGATTTCTGGACCCGCGAGATCGAGGCGGCGTCGAACGACCAGTACCGCTTCGTCGTCTTCAACCATGACCCCTACCTCCCGTACATGTCGTACATCCGGGCGCAGCTGCTCGACAACCTCTACTTCGAGCGCGACCACCGGCTCATGCGGATGTACGACGACGTGCGTGCGCTCGCCGCGCGCGAGGGGGCGTCGGCGATCGTGGTCGACAACTGCTTCCCGTATCACCCTGACTGGCTGCGGACGTGGGACATCTACAAGGTCCTCCGCACCACCGACGGGCCGATCACGGCGTACGACCGCGACTTCGCCTACGTCCACGCCTACGACCACGTGCTCTACCACAGCCCCGCGTACAGCCGGGACCTCGACATGCCCGACAAGCTGCGTTACGTCGGCGCGAAGCGCACCGACTTCTGGCCGCTCGGCGCCTTCGACGCGCAGTTCGATGCGCAGAAGTCGGAGGAAGCGGTCTTCGCGGGCGAGCGCGACGTCGACGTCGTCTTCGTCGGCTTTCCGTACCGCAACAAGCTTCCGGTGTTCGCCAAAGTGAAGAAGGCGCTCGGCGAGCGCCTGGTGATGTACGGCTGGGACCTCAAGTACAACGCCTACTTCAACCTGAAGTACGGCTGGCCGGGGTGGAGCAAGGGGCGCATCCCGTTCGGGCGCCCGTTCATCGATCTCTACCAGCGCTCGAAGATCGGCTTCAACGTCCACAATCGCGGCGACTACACGGTCGGCAGCTTCCGCAATTTCGAGCTGCCGGCGAACGGGGTGATGCAGATCTCCGACGGCGGCGAGCATCTCAATGCCTTCTTCGAGGAAGGGAAGGAGATCGTCGGCTACCGCGACGTCGACGACATGATCGACAAGATCCGCTACTACCTCGCGCACGACGACGAGCGCCTGGCCATCGCGCGCGCCGGCTATCGCCGCGTGATGCGCGACCACCGCATGGCGCACCGGATGAACCAGGCCGGAATGCTGATCGAAAAGGGGATGACGAACGCATGACGCAGTCGTTCTGGTCGGACCGCCGCGTGCTGCTCACCGGCGGCGGAGGGTTTCTCGGAAGCGCACTCCGCGCGCGGATCGCGGCGGAGAATCCGGCGGCGCTGCTCGCGCCGCGCAAGCGCGAGCTCGACCTGCTCGATGCCGCTGCGGTGCGCGACTACCTCGCGGCGCAGCGGCCCAACCTGGTCATTCATGCGGCGGCGGTGGTGGGCGGCATCGGCGCCAACCGCGAGCATCCCGGCCGCTTCTTTTACGAGAACGCGCTGATGGGCATCCAGCTCATCGAGGAGTCGCGCCTGGCCGGCGTCGAGAAGTTCGTCTGCCTCGGCACGGTCTGCGCCTACCCGAAGTTCACGCCGGTTCCCTTCCACGAATCCGATCTCTGGAACGGCTATCCCGAGGAGACCAATGCGCCATATGGCGTGGCGAAGAAGAGTCTGCTCGTGCAATTGCAGGCCTACCGGCAGGAGTACGGCTTCGGCGGCATCTTCCTGCTGCCGGTCAACCTGTACGGGCCGAACGACAACTTCGATCTGCAATCGAGTCACGTCATCCCGGCGATGATCCGCAAGTTCGCCGAGGCGCGCGACGCCGGCGCGCCGCAGGTCACGCTGTGGGGCGACGGCTCGCCGACGCGCGAGTTCCTCTACGTCGACGACGCCGCCGAGGGGATCACGCTCGCCGCGGAACGCTACGACTCGCCCGAGCCGATCAACCTCGGCTCCGGCCGCGAGGTGAGCATCCGCGACCTGGCGCAGCTCATCGCGCGGCTCACCGGCTTTACCGGCGAGATCGTCTGGGACATCGACAAACCGAACGGGCAGCCGCGGCGGCTGCTCGACGTCACCGCGGCGGAGCGCGAGATCGGGTTCCGTTCGCGGACGTCGCTGGAAGAGGGACTGCGCAACACGGTGGAGTGGTATCAGGCGAATGTGCGGAATCGCGGGTAAGGTCGACTTTCGCGGCGGCGTCGTGCCGCGCGCGCAAATCGAGGCGATGTGCGCCACGCTCGTCCACCGCGGTCCGGACGACGAGGGCATCTACACCGCGCCGTTCGTCGGGCTGGGCCAGCGCCGGCTGGCCATCATCGACCTCCGTCATTCGGGCGTAGCGCCGATGCCGAACGAGGACGAGACCGTCTGGGTCACCTTCAACGGCGAGATCTACAACTTCCGCGAGCTGCGGCGGCGGCTCGAGGAGCGCGGCCACACTTTCCGCACCAACACTGACACCGAGGTCATCGTCCACTTGTACGAGGAGTACGGCACCGCCGCGGTGGAGCACCTGCGCGGCATGTTCGCCTTCGCGGTGTGGGACGTGCGGCGGCAGCGGCTGTACGCCGCGCGCGACCGCCTGGGCAAGAAGCCGTTCGTCTACGCGCGCACCGCGGACGCCTTCCTCTTCGGCTCCGAGATCAAGGCGGTCACCGCCGACCCGTCGGTGGCGCGCGCGCCAAACTGGCGCGCCATCGACGAGTACCTGACCTACCAGTACGTGCCGAGCCCGATGACCGCGTTCGACGGGATCGCCAAGCTGCCGCCGGCGCACTTCCTGGTCTGCGATGCCGCGACGCGCACCGTCAGCACCGAGTGCTACTGGCGTCCGCCCGCCGGCGAGAAGAGCCGCGCCACGGAGGAGGAGATCGCCCAGGAGATCGTCGGACGGCTGCGCGAGTCGGTGCGGATGCGATTGATGTCCGACGTCCCGCTCGGCGCCTTCCTCAGCGGCGGCATCGACTCCTCCGCGGTGGTGGCGCTGATGGCGCAGGAGAGCAGCGAGCGGGTGAAGACCTTCTCCATCGGCTTCGAAGAGGAAGCCTTCGACGAGCGCCCGTACGCGCGGATGGTGGCCGAGCGCTACGACACCGACCATCACGAGTTCGTGGTCCGTCCCAACGCGGCCGAGGTGCTGCCGCTGCTGGTGCATCACTACAACGAGCCGTTCGCCGACTCCTCGGCGCTGCCGACGTACTACGTCTCGAAGTTGACGCGGCAGCACGTGACCGTGGCGCTCAGCGGCGATGGCGGCGACGAGAACTTCGCCGGCTACGACAACTATGCGCAGGTCGCGGCGTGGTCGAAGGCGGACGTGATCCCGTCCGGCATCCGCCGCGTGGCGGGACGCGCGGTGGCCGCCACGCTGGAGGCGCTGCCGTACAGCACGACCACCGCGCGGGCCAGCCGCGCCGCGGCGATGGCGGCGTCCGAGGTGCCGCAGCGCTTCCGGCTGCAGAGCTCCATCTTCAAGCCGCAGGAGAAGGCGGCGGCGTACACCGCGCAATTTCACGCGCTGCTGGAAGGCAACTCGCCGTCGCCGGTGCGGCTGCCGTGGTCGGCGGACATGGACGGCATCGACTGGATGATGCGCCACGACCAGAGCTTCTACCTGGCCGACTGCCTGATGGTGAAGGTCGACATCGCGGCGATGGCCAATAGCCTGGAAGTGCGCGCGCCGCTGCTCGACCACAAATTCATCGAGTTCACCGCCACCATCCCCAGCGCCATGAAGTTCGACGGCGCGGGCGGCAAGCGGATCTTCAAGCGCGCCATGCGCGACCTCGTCCCGGCGGCGATTCTGGACAAGAAGAAACGCGGCTTCAGCGTGCCGCTGGCGCGCTGGTTCCGCGGCGAGCTCGCGCCGCTGCTGCGCGCCACGCTGCTCGACGAGCGCGCCGCGCGGCGGGGGCTGTTCGTGCCGAAGTTCGTCCGCCGCATGATCGACGAACACGCCTCCGGAGCGCGCGACTGGAGCTCGCGCCTCTGGTCGCTGCTCTTCCTCGAGCTCTGGTTCCGCGAGTGGATCGACTGATGCGTCGACTCCTCATGATCCTCGCACTCTGCGCCGCGGCCTCGTGCCGCGAGGCGCCGAAGCGCGCCGCCGCACCGCCCGCGCCCCCGAAGCCCGCCCGCGCGCAGCCGCCGCGGCAGCCGAACTTTTTGCTGATCGTGGTCGACACGCTGCGCTTCGACGCCACATCGCTGGCCAGCGGACGCGCCACCGACTCGCCGCACATCGCCGCGCTGGCCGGCCGCGGCATCTCCTTCGTCAACGCCTACAGCACGTGGGACGAGACGACCGGCTCGCACTTTTCGATGCTGACCGGATTCGCCACCGGGCTGGAGACGCCGGTCAACGATCCGCGGCTCTCGATCCCGCATCAGTTGAAAGAGCACGGCTACAAGACGTTCGGCACGGCCGCGAACCTGATGCTCTCGCCGAAGGCGACGCCGGTGGTCGCCGCGTTCGACGACTACGCCTGCATCGGCGACCGGTGGAAGTCGATGACGCCGGCGCAGCAGCGCGCCGCGGAGCCGGAGATCGCGCCGCGCCTCCGCGCGTACGGCGCGAAGAGCACCGACTTCAACAAGCTGATGGCGTACGTCACCGGCAAGCGCGCCGTGGCCTCGCTGCGCGAGCAGCTCGACCGCACGAAGGCGCCGTTCTTCGGCTTCGTCAACATCGTCGAGCCGCACGATCCGTACTTTCCCGATCCCGCCATCTACGACCCGAAGCGCGATGAGGCCGACCTGGCGCGGCCGAAGCGCTTCGACGGCGACCTCCGCAACCGCACGCTGCGCAAGGTCACCGATCGCGCGCTGCTGAAGCGCGTCGCGGCGTCGCGCAAACGCGTCGGCGACCGCGGCTGGCAGACGACCTTCGATCTCGACGACAAGGCGATGGCCATCTACCGCCGCCGCTACCAGTGCGAGGTGCGCGAGGCCGACGCGGTGATCGGCGAGATCGTCGAGATGCTGCGCGAGAGGAAACTGCTCGACTCCACGGTCCTGATCATCACCTCCGATCACGGCGAGTCGCTCGGCGAGGCCGACCTGATCACGCACGCCTTCGGCAACGCCGGCGACCGCGAGTCGACGCACCGCGTGCCGCTGCTGTGGGTCTTCCCGCCGGCGTACGAGGCGCGGCCGGGGAAGGTCGACGTGCTGACTTCGCTGGCCGACGTGGCGCCCACCGTCTACGAGATCGCCGGCATCGACTGGATGCCGATCGCCAACCGCGCTCCGGTGCCCGGCACCTACGGCAAGTCGCTGCTGCTGCGCATGAGCGAGGCGGCGCGCCGCGCGCTGCCGTGGACGGCGCGGCTGCCGGCCGGCGCGATCACCGAGGAGCAGCGCAAGCAGTTCCGCTCCGAGACCGAGGCGCGGCAGCGGTCGCTGGGATACCTGCAATGAGCGCGATCGTCACCGACATCGGCACGATGCTGCGCAAGCTCACCTCGGGCGGCTCGGTCCGCGCGCAGCTGGCGCGCGCCAGCCTCTGGATGCTGGCGGGGACGGGCGTGCAGCAGCTCTTCGCCATGCTCGGATCGATCGGCGCGGCGCGCATCCTCGGCGAGACGGAATTCGGCGCATTCGGCGCGGTGCGCAGCACCACGCTGCTGTTCGCGGCCGTGGCCGGGACGGGCGTCGGCGTCGCGGCGACGCGCTACGTGGCGGCGCTGCGGACCGTCGATCCCGCGCGGGCCGGGCGGGTGGTGGGGTTGATCCTGACCATCGCCTGGACGATCAGCGCCACCGGCGCGTTGCTCTGCGTGGCGCTCTCGCGCGTCATCGCGCAAAACGGATTCCACGCCGCCGGGCTGGCGTTGCCGATCGCCATCAGCGCGGTGGCCATCGTCTTCGCCATCGTCGGCGGCGTGCAGCAGGGCGTCCTCGGCGGGCTGGAACGCTTCGGCGTCTCCGCGGCGCTCATCGGCGCGGAAGGCATTGCGAGCGCGGTGCTGATGGTGGCCGGCGCGCGGTGGGGCGGCGTGACCGGCGCTGTGAGCGGATTCGTGGTCGGCACCGGCCTGGTGTTCGTCTTCAAGCAGGGCCTGATGATGGCGGCGTGCCGCCGCGCGTCGATCGCCATCACCACGGTGGGGATGCGCGGCGAAACGTCGATCATCGGCGCGTTCGTTGTCCCCGCGGTGCTCCTCGGCGTGGCCACGCAGCCGGCGGAGTGGCTGTCGCGCATGCTGCTGGCGCGCGGGCCGAACGGGCTGGCCGAAGTGGGGCTGCTCACCGCGGCATTCGGCTGGGCGCAATTAGTCCTGTTCATCCCAAGTCAGGTTGCGGGGCCGACGCTGCCGCTGCTGACGAAACTCTCGGCAGCCGGTGACCGCGCGGGCTACAAGAAACTGCTGACGGAGTCGGCGCTGGTGGTCTTCGGCGTGGCGCTGGCGGTGGCGGTGCCGCTGGCGATCGCCTCGCCGCTGATCATGCGCGCGTACGGACGCGGCTTCTCGCGCGGCAGCGCGGCGCTCTCGGTGATCGTGCTGGCGTACGCGGTCGGCGCGGTGACCATGGTCTTCCGTGGAACTTTGTTGTCGAGCGGGCGCGCCTGGCTGCAGAACGCGCACGTGGCGATCTGGGGCCTGGTGCTCATCGGATCGTTCTTCGCGCTTCGGCGCTTCGGCGCGCTCGGCCTGGCCGAGAGCTACGGCGCGGCGTTCGTGACACTGGCGGTGATCCAGCTCGTCACCATCCGGAGGACGCGGTGAGCGCGCTGGAACTGCTCAACCGGCCGATGCTCGACGACGACGTCGCGGCCACCGCGCGCTCGCCGTGGGCGCTGCAGCTTCGCGATATGGTGCGCGACTATTCCCGCGCGTCGCTGCCGGTGATGAACGGCGGCTTCAAGTACTCGAACCTGAAGCAGGGCGACGACCAGATCCTCACTTGCGGCCCGTACCGGTTGTGGGAGTACAGCTCGCTCTTCCTCCTGCATGACTCCACGAAGCCGTGGCGACGATTCCTCGACGTCGGCGGCGCGGCGTCGCCGCTGCCGTACTTCCTTGCGGAGCGCGGCATCGCCGGGCGCGCGGTCGACCTGCAGCCGCTGCTGGTCGCGGTCTGCAATCACGTCGCGGAGGTCCGCGGCATCCCGCTGACCGCCGAGGTGGCGGACGTCACCGCGGATGATGTGCGAACCCGTCCCACATTTGAGTCGTTCGACCTCGTCACCTGCGTCTCGGTGCTCGAGCACGTCCCGCCCGCCGGACGCGCGGCGCTGCTCGCTGCGCTCTTCCGGCTGCTGGAGCCGGGCGGCCTGCTTTACCTCACCTTCGACTACGGCGACTACGTCGAGCACGACGACTACCGCGGCGCCGGCGGCGCGCCGTCGCACTCGTCGTCGAGCATCTCCGACCTCGCCGCGCTGTGCGAAATGCTCGCCTCGGCGGGCTTCATCTTCGCAGGCAACGATCCGCGCGCGCTTCCCGCCGACGTCCTGGCGTTGCGCCGCGCGCCGCACGCCGACAGCGTAATGCGGCGCTACTGGCTGAACAGCGGCCCGTTCGACGCCGCCACGCCGCTGCGCGCGGTCGCCAAGTACGCGATGAAGCGCATCGTGCCGGTCGCGCGGGCGGGCGCGTCGCGCTATCAGCACCACAACTTCTTCCGCATGTTCCTCCGGAGGCCGGCGTGAGCGTGCTGGTCGTGGCCGACGCGGCCGGCCACATCCTCGACCGCCTGAGTCAGGCGTGGATCGAGCACGGCGCCAGCCGCCGTGCACACGAACTGGTGTACAGCGGGTCGATGCACCCGTACGAGCTCCGGCGGCGCGGCGAGCGCGCGGGGCTGATCTTCTGGGTCGACCCGCTGTCATTCCTGAAGCATCCGCGCGCCGTGGGCGTGCCGCAGTGCGTGATGGTCCACCACATGACCGAAATGGAGGTCGCGCTGTACGCCGAGCGGCTGCCGTTCGCCGACGCCGTCGCCACCAGCTCCGTGCGGTGGCAGCGGCAGCTGTCGGAGCTCTTCGGCATCGAGGCCACGCTGGTGCCGTACGTCATCGACACGCGCGTCTTTCATCCCCGCGACCGGAGCGCGTCGCGCCGCGACCTCGGCATCGCGGACGACGCCTACGTCATCGGCTTCTCCGCCAAGGCGCTGGCCGACGCCTTCGGCCGCAAGGGCATCGACCTCTTCGTGGAGACCGTCGCCGCCGCCGCGGCGGAGTGGCGCGACCTGGTGATCCTCCTCATCGGCAGCGGTTGGGAGGCGCTCAGCGTCACGCTCGAGTCGAACGGCGTGCGCGTCGTCCGCCGCGAGCCGCGGCGCACCGAGGACACCGCGCCGCTCTACCCCGCGATGGACGTCTTCCTCTGCACGTCGAAAGAGGAAGGCGGTCCATGCACGATCATGGAAGCGATGGCCAGCGACGTGCCGGTGATCACCACCGACGTCGGCCACGTCCCCGAGGTGGTGGAGGACGGCGTGAACGGCTTCGTGGTGCGCGAGCGCAGTGCGCACGCGTTCGTGGAGCGCATCCGGCTGCTTCGCGGCGACGACGCGTTGCGCGCGCGCGTGGCCCGCGCCGGACGCGAGCTCATCGCCGCGAAGCGCGACGAGCGCGTGGTCTCGCCCACCATCCCCTTCGAGTCGATGTACCGGCGCGCCGAGGAGCGCTTCCGGCAGCGTGGCGGCTTGGACGGCGCGCGGCGAAAGGCGTCGCTGCTCTACCTGGCCGGACGGTTCGCGGTGCGAAGCATCATTCGATAGATGGATACGAAAATTGCCGTGGTCACCGGCGCGACCGGACAGGATGCGCGCTACCTCGTTCCCGAGCTTCGCACTCGCGGCTACGAGGTGCACGCCTTCGTGCACGACGCGTCGGCGGCGCAGCGGATCTACGGCGCCGACGAACATGTCGTCGTCCGCCGCTTCGACCTGCAGGGCGAGACGATCGCCGCAGCGCGCGCCATCGCCGAGCTGAAGCCCGATGTCATCTTCAACCTGGCGGGACAGAGCAGCGTCCATCGCTCGTTCGAGCAGCCGGCGCTGTCGTGGAGCCTCAACGCCGACTGGCCCCTCGCGGTGCTGGAGGCGATCCGCCGCGACACGCCGCGCACGCGCCTCTACCAGGCGTCGTCGAGCGAGATGTTCGGCTGTCTTCCCGGCGAGGCGGTGGTGCACGACGAAACGTCCGCCTTCCGCCCGCAGAGTCCGTACGCGGCCTCGAAGGCCGCCGCGCACCTGGCGTGCGGCGTTTACCGCGAGAGCTTCGGCCTGGCGGTGGCGTGCGGGATCCTCTTCAACCACGAGTCGCGCCATCGCGGCGAGGCGTTCGTCACCACCAAGATCGTGCGCCACGTCCGCGCGCTGCGCGCCATGACGCCGGCCGCGCGCGAGACCGCGCCGCCGCTGCGCGTCGGCCGCCTCGACGTCCAGCGCGACTGGGGCTTCGCCGCCGAGTACGTCCGCGGCATCCTCCTCATCGCCGACCAGCTCGCGGTCCGCAACGATGGCGGCGGCTACCGCGACTACGTCCTCGGCACCGGCGTCCTCACCTCGGTGCGCGACCTCATCGACCGGGCGTTCGCCCTCGGAGGCTTCGCACTCGACTGGAGCGACGACTGCGCGCGCTTCCGCGGCACGAATCGCGATGCGGTGCAGTCGGTACCGGAGCTCGTCCGCGCCGCCGAGCCGAAGGCGATCCAGGCCAATCCGCAACGCGCCCTGGACGAGCTGGGATGGAAGGCGACGCCGGACATCGACCTTTTCCTCCGCGACATGCTGCAGGCGGACGAGGTGAGCGACTGATGTGCGGCATTGCGTGGATCGTCGGGCCCGACGGCGGCGCGGCCATCGGCCGGATGGCGGCGAGCATCAGCCATCGCGGCCCCGACGCGCTCACCACGCGGGCGTTCGAGGGCTGCCATTTCGGCCACGCGCGGCTGAGCATCATCGATCTCGTCTCCGGCGACCAGCCGATGTCCGACTCCACCGGCCGCCTGTGGATCGCCTTCAACGGCGAGACTTACAACTACCGCGAGCTGCGCGCGCAGCTGGAGCGCGAGGGGGTCGTCTTCCGGACGCATTCCGACACCGAGGTGGTGGTGGAGGGGTGGAAGCGGTGGGGGAAGGGGGTGCTCGACCGGATGCGCGGCATGTTCGCCTTCGCCATCTGGAACGAGGACGAGCGGTCGCTGTTCGCCGCGCGCGACCTGTTCGGCGAGAAGCCGCTGTACTACGCCGTCACGCCGTCGGGCGAGCTGGTCGCCGCGTCGGAGATGAAGGCCATCCTCGCCTCGGGGAAGATCGAGCCGCGCCTGAGCCGCGGCGCCGTCGATGCGTACCTGATGCTCGGCTACGTCCCGCCGGACCGGACGATCTACGAGAACATTTTCACGCTGCCGCCGGCGCACTGCATGGAGTGGCGCGACGGCAAGGTGAAGGTGGAGCGCTACTGGGAGCCGCGCTTCCCGACGCGCTCCATCTCGCTCGACGACGCCGCTTCCGAAGTGCTGCGCCTCATGGACCAGGCGGTCGAGCGGCAGATGGTGGCCGACGTGCCGGTCGGCGCGTTCCTCAGCGGCGGCCTCGACTCGAGCACCATCGTGGCGCTGATGTCGCGGCACACGCCGGAGCCGGTGAAGACCTTCTCGGTCGGCTTCGGCGACGCCATCAACGAGCTGCCGTACGCGCGCGCGGTGGCGCGGCAGTACAACACCGAGCATCACGAGATCGACCTCGGGCAGCCGAACGTGGCCGAGTTGCTGCTGCGCATGATCGACGTCTACGACGAGCCGTTCGCCGACAGCTCGAACATGCCGACCTTCCGCATCTGCGCCTACGCACGGCAGTTCGTGAAGGTGGTCCTCTCCGGGGATGGCGGCGACGAGCTGTTCGGAGGCTACTGGTGGTACCCGCCGCTGGTGGAGTCGGAATCGGTGCGCTTCGCGCGGATGCAATGGATCCTGCTGCGCGCCGTCGGCAAACTCCGCTCAAACGCGGCGCTGGCGCGTCGCGGCACCGCGGCCGGTCTCGCCGCGCGGTGGGACGACGTCTGGGGACGCGACGTCGCGGCGCACACCATTCTCCGCGCGAAGACGCGGCAGCGGCTGTGGGGCGGCAACGCGCCGCTCTTCACGCCGAACGGATTGTTCCGGCCGGCCGACGACGTCCGCGGCCTCAATCGCGCCTTCCACTTCGACCTGACCAGCTACCTTCCGGGCGACATCCTGGTGAAGGTCGACCGCGCGGCGATGGCGCACGGCCTGGAGACGCGCGCGCCGTTCCTCGACCGCGACCTGGTGGAGCTCGCGCTTTCGCTGCCGCAGTCGCTGAAAGTCGACGGCGGCCGCACCAAGATCGTCATGCGCAAAGCCTTCGAGCAGCTCTGGCCGGAGGAGATCCGCGGCCGCGGCAAACAGGGCTTCGGCTCGCCGACGCCGGTCTGGATGCACATGCCGGAAGTGCAGGCGCTGATCAAACGCGTGACGCGCCCCGGCGCGCCGCTGCGCGAGCTGCTCCCCGGCGTCACCGAGCGCGATCTGCAGCAGGGCTCGTACGCCGCCTGGATCCTGTTGACGCTGGGACTCTGGCTGGAGCGGCACGGATGACATCGCCGCGCGTTACCGTGCTGTCGTCGATCTACAACGACGCGCCGTTCGTCCGCGCGGCGATCGATTCGATCCTGGCGCAGAGCTTCACCGACTTCGAGTTCCTCATCATCAACGACGCCTGCATCGACGACTCGCGCGACCTCGTCGCCTCGTACGACGACCCGCGCATCCGCATCGTCGACAACGAATCCAACCTCGGCCTGACCAAATCGCTCAACCGCGGGCTGGCCCTGGCGCGCGGCGAGCTGATCGCGCGTTTCGACAGCAACGATGTCTCCTTCCCCGAGCGGCTGGCGAAGCAGGTGGCCTACCTCGACGCGCATCCGGAAGTGGCCGCGGTCGGCGTGCAGTCGACCATCATCGACATCGCCGCGCGCCGCATTCGCCGCGCGGAGAGCCGCCGCCCAACTTCGCGCGACGCCATCCGCTGGTACTGCCTGTTCGAAACGCCGCTCATCCACTCCGGCGCGATGTACCGGCGCAGCGTGGTGTGGGAGGAGCTCGGCGGGTACGACGAGGAGTTTCGCGTCGGGCAGGACGGCGAGCTGTGGCTGCGCATCCTCGACCGCCACGAGCTGGCCAACCTCGACGAGACGCTGATGGCGGTGCGCTTCGATCCGCGGTCGATCTCCGGAAACGTGAACGTCGACATCCGCCGCGGGCACGTCGAGCGCTTCATCCGTCTCGGCGCGAGGAATATGCGGCGGCTGCTGCAGTGGGACGAGATCCCCGAGGAGTGGCCGCTGCTTTGGGTGCAGCTGCACAACCCGTCGTCGCAGCTCGACACCGCGGCGGTGAAGCGGTTCGCGGAGGCCGAGGCGCTCTGCTTCGAGCGCTTCTGCGAGCTGCACCCCGCGGCGCGGCATGACCGGCAGGTGGCGCGGCAGCGCGCCGCGGCGCGGATGCGCATCGCGCAGCGCTTCGCGCGCTCGGACCGCGTGCAGGCTTTGCGCGCCTTCGCCCGCGCGGCGCGGCTCGACCGCCGCGAGTCGCTGCGCGCGCTCCCCGCCCTGGCGGCGACGCTGGTCGGCGGCGAGGTGCCGCGGCGCGTCTGGCGCCGGCTGCGGTACGGGAGGAACGCGTGAGCGCGCTCCGCCGCATCGTGCCGATCGGCCGGGTGATCTACCGCGGCACGCCGATCCGCGCGCTGCGGGTGCTCTATCACCGCCTCTTCGCCTGGTTCGTCCGCCACCGCACCGTCCGGCACGAGGTCGACGGCAGCCTCTACGAGCTCGACCTCGGCGAGTCGATCGACCTCAATCTCTTCCTCGGCGAGTTCGAGCGCGACATCCACACCGCCGTGGCCGACCTCTGCCGCCCCGGCATGACCGTGGCCGACATCGGCGCCAACGTCGGCGCGCACACGCTGCTCTTCGCCCGCGCGGTCACGCCCGGCGGCCGGGTGTTCGCCTTCGAGCCGACCGAGTACGCCTTCGCCAAGCTGCAGCGCAACCTGGCGCTGAACCCGTGGGCGGACGTGCGCGCGGAGCGCATCGCGCTGAGCGACGCCGCGTATCCCGCCGCGCTCGTCGACTTCCGCTCCAGCTGGCCGAACTTCGGGCCGCGCAGGGACGGCCCGTCGACCGTCACCTTCGACACGCTCGACGCCTGGGTGGCGCGCAACGGCGTAAAGACCATCGACCTGCTGAAGCTCGACGTCGACGGCTACGAATGGAGCATTCTGCAGGGGGCGCGCGCCGTCCTGGCCACGCGGCCCCTCATCCTCCTCGAGGTGACGGACAGGCATTACCGCGACGAGCGCAATCCCGTGCGCCTGCTGATGGAGATCGGCTACACGATCGAGAACGCGCGGAGCCGGCGGCGATACGCCACTCCGGAGGAGATCCTTCCCGACCTCGAAGGGATCGACTCGATCAACACCATCTGCAGGCCGCCGAGCCGATGACCACCGCCGACCTCACCTTCGCCGGCGCGCGCCGCCGCACCCGTGACCAGCTCGGGCTGCGCCTGGTTCCGCTTGCCGGCGCGGTGCTGGTCCTCTGGGCCTACATCGGCAGCTTCTACGTTTACAAGACCTGGTACATCGCCATGGCTGTGGTGCTGACCGCGGTGGCGATGCTCGCCGCGGCCGGCGCGATCGACATGCGCGGCGTCGTCGCGGCGTCGCTGCTGCCGTCGCTCTACTTCGCGGTGCTGGCGGCCGGCGTGGTGTGGGCGGAGTTCCCGGGGGAGACGCTGCGCTGGGTGGCCATCGACCTCATCGAGCTTTTCGTCTTCATCCTTTTCTACATCGCCTACCGCAACTCCGGCCCGCGCGCCATCGCCGCCGGCCTGGTCTCGCTCTCCATCCCGGCGGTGGCGATGAGCGTGATCATGTATCGCGTCGATCCGACCCTCACGCGGCTCGCGCACTACTCGCTGACCCTGATGCCGACCCTCATCCCGTTCGCCTGGGCGCACATGGCGTGGTCGAAGCGGCGGTGGCCGGCGGCGCTCTCCATCGCGCTGGCCTTCGGCGTGCTGCTCGCCGCGCGCAGCCGCGCGCCGCTGGCGGCGGCCTTCCTCGCAGCGGGGCTGTCGATGGTGGTCTTCCGCGCCAATTTCTTCAACCTCTTCCGGCGCGCCTTCATCGCCGCCCTCGCCGTGGCGGCGATGATCGGCATCCTGCTGGCCATCCAGACCACGCGGGTGATGGTGGTGACCACCTTCGTCCGCTTCGCGCACGTTCCGGTGCGGTGGGGCGACATCGACCTGGAGCCGGAGGAGCCCGACCTCACCCGCCTCGCCATCAACGAGCTGGCCGGGAAACTGATCGACGAGCACTTTCCGCGCGGCATCGGCTACATGAACTTCCTGCCGAACTTCGAGCGGACCTTCGGCTACGCCATGAACCTGCACAGCACGTACGAGACGTGGCTGGTGGAAGGCGGTCTGCTCTGCTCCGCGGTGGCGCTGGTGCTGCTCTGGCGGCATTTCGCCGCGCTGCTGCGCGCCGCGCTGCGGCTGCCGGTCCGCGAGGAGCGCTTCTTCGCCCGGGCCTGCCTGATCGCCACCATTGCCATTCTCCTGATGGGTCTCGTTCACCAGATTCATCAGACGCCGGCGCTCTGGCTGCTGCTCGGCTTCGGCGCCGGCGTCGGCGCCGACGTGCGGCGGCATGCGCGCGCATGAGGATCCTCCATCTCATCCCGACGCTCACCGGCGGCGGGGCGGAACGGCAGCTCGGCTATCTGACCGCCGAGCTGGCGCAGCGCGGACACGACGTCCGCGTCGGCTACCTGCACGACGGCCCCGAGCCGTGGCGCGGCGCGCCGGCCGTGGCGGAGAAGCTCGCGCCGCTGCACCCGTGGGATCCGCGCCTGATCACGCGCCTCGCCGCGCGGCTGCGCTCGTGGCGCCCCGACGTGCTGCAGACCTGGATCATCCAGATGGACGTCGCCGGCGGCCTCGCCGCGAAGTGGACCGGGACGCCGTGGGTCCTGCGCGAGCCGACCACCAACGTGCTCTACGAGCGCGGCGTGAAGGCGCGGCTGCGGCTGGCGGTGGCGCGCGCCGGCGCGAGCGTGGTGGCGGCGAACTCGGTGGGCGGGATGGACTATTGGTCGCGCAAGGCGCCGAAAGTGCCGCGCGTCCTGATCGAGAACGCGGTGCCGCTCGAGGCGATCGACGCCGCGGTGCCGGCGGCGACGGCGCGCCCGACGGGCATCTACGCCGGGCGGCTGGTGACGCTGAAGAACGTCGACGTCGCCCTCGCCGCCGCGGCGGAGGTGATGCGCGAGCGCGATTTCGACCTCGTGCTGTGCGGCGAGGGGCCGGAGCGCGGGCGGCTGGAGCAGCGCGCGCGCGAGCTCGGCATCGCGGAGCGCGTCCGCTTCGCCGGCTTCGTGCCGGACGTCGTGCCGGCCATGAAGGCGGCGCGCTTCTTCGTCTCGCTCAGCGACTTCGAGGGGAATCCCAACGCCGTCCTGGAGGCCTTCGCCGCGGGAACGCCGGCGATCCTCTCCGACATCCCGGCGCACCGCGCCATCGCCGATGACGCCAGCGCGCTCTTCGCCGCGCGCGATGCGGCGAGCGTCGCCGCCGCCATCCGGCGCGCGCTCGACGATCCCGCGGCCGCCGCGGTGCGCGCGCGCGCGGCGCGCAAGCGCGTCGAGGCGCGCTCCATCGCCGCCATGACCGACGCCTACGAACAGCTCTACGCGCGCGTGGTGCGCCGCCGAAATGGAGGAGAAAACGGATGAGCGACGATCTGCACGTCCCCGCGCCGGCCGTGATGCCGGTCGATCGCGAGGCATGGCGACGGGACCTGAACCTCTCGAACTTCGTCAACTCGTACTACCAGCTGCGCGACGTCCGCGGCTGCGACGGCGCGCGGCGCGTCCTGGTCATCGGCCCCGGCCAGGGGCTCGACACCGCGGTGCTCCGCTGGGTCGGCTACGAGGTCACCACCTTCGACATCGACTCCACCTTCGAGCCCGACGTGGTCGGCAGCGTGCACGACCTCTCGATGTTCGGCGACGGGCAGTTCGACGTGGTCACCGCGTCGCACGTGCTGGAGCACATGGCCATCCCGTATTTCGACCGGGCCCTGGCGGAGCTGGCGCGCGTGGCGCGCTACGCCATCGTCTACCTGCCGATCCACGGGCGGCAGGTGCAGTTGCGCCTCGTTCCCGGCGTCCGCAACCTCGACTTCTCGTTCGTCTTCGACATCTTCAACTGGTTTCGAAAGCCGGACGGGATGACGCCGCAGTTCATGGCCGGGCAGCACTTCTGGGAGGTCGGCCTGCGCGGCTTCCGGCTGCGCGACGTGCGGCGGCGGCTGTCGAAAGAATTCGAGATCGTGAAGGGCTACCGCAACCGCGACTGGCCGATCAGCCAGAACTTCGTGCTGAAGTCGCGGCGGCACGCGCGCTGAGATGAAGATCGCGCTCCTCACGCTGACGCGCGGCTCGGTGAGCGGCGGCTACGCGAAGTACCTGCAGGAGGTCGTGCCGCGCCTCGCCGCGCATCCCGAGGTCGAGGCGCTCCGCGTCTACGTGCCGCGGGAGATGGCCGCGCGCGACCCGTCATACCAACCGTGGCAGACGCTCTCCGCGCTGCGGCGCGAGGTCGTCGCCTGGAAGCCGGACGTCGTCTTCATCCCCAGCTCCGTCACGCTCGATGCCGGCGCCATCCCGATCGTCAACCTGTCGCACAACATGGAGCCGCTGGAGCGGCCGCTGGCCGGCAACGCGCCGGTCGAGGCGCTGCGCAACCTCGTGCGCGCCGCGGTGGCGCGGCAGGCGCTCCGGCGCGCGCGGCGGATCATCGCCGCCTCGAACCACGTGCGGGACTTCCTCGTCGCCCGCTGGCGCGTCGACCCGGATCGCATCGGCGTCGTCTATCACGGCGTCGACCTGCCGCCGGAAACCGTCCGCCCCGCCGCGCTGCAGGACATCGATGAATTTCTCTTCACAGGCGGCTCGATCCGCCCGGCGCGCGGACTGGAGGACCTGGCCGATGTGCCGGGCGTGGTCGCCATCGCCGGCGGCCCCGACCCCGGCACCGTGCGCTACGCGCGGCGCATGCGCCGCGAGCTCGGAAACGCCGTCTGGCTCGGCAAGATCACGCCGGCCGAAATGGCCTGGTGCTACGAAAACGCGCGGCTGTTCGTCATGACCAGCCGCGCCGAGGCTTGCCCGAACACCGTGCTGGAGGCGCTGGCGCACGGCTGCCTCTCGGTGTCGACGGACAAGGCGCCGATGCCGGAGTTCTACGGCGACGCCGCCCTCTACTACCGCGGCGGCGACCGCCGCGACCTGGCGCGCGCGGTGGGCGAAGCGCTGCGCCTGTCGCCCGCCGCGGCGGTGGAGCTGCGCGAAAAAGCGCGCGCCCGCTCGCGCCACTTCACGTGGGATCGAACCACGGAAGCGACGGTGCGCGAGCTGCGGCGCGCGCTCGGCTAGCACGGTACGGCCCCTCACCCGGCCCTTCGCTGCGCTCAGGGCACTCGCGACACTCATGGCGAGAGTCCTTCTCCCCTCTTTGAGGGGAGAAGGTGCCGAAGGCGGATGAGGGGAGCGGCTACCGCGGCCCGCTTCCCAGCCAGGTGAGGTCGGGTAGCGCGTCGACCGCCGCCCCGCCCGCGAACGCGAAGCTGCGGATGTACCAGAGCGCGTTGTTGCCGTTGGCCGTGTTGTGCCAGAAAAAGTCGGGCGTGCCGTCGAGGTTGTAGTCGGCCACGCCGGTGATCTTCCAGTTGTTGTCGGCCAGGCGGTCGATCTCCACGCCGCTCACCAGCGTCGTGCCGCTCATCCGCCAGAAGACGTTGTTGCCGTTGGTGGCGTGGCGCCAGGCGATGTCGGTGTTGCCGTCGCCGTTGAAGTCGCCCGCGCCGACGATGTGCCAGTTGAGGTCCGCAGCCGAGCCGACTTCCACCGCGCTGCTCCGTGTCGTCCCCACCATCAGCCAGATGACCACGCGGCCGGTGGCGTGGTGGTGGAAGACGATGTCGGGCCAGCCGTCGGAGTTGAAATCGCCGGTGGCCTCGATGTTCCAGTTCACGTCCGGCGCGGCCGGGACGTCGGCGGTCGACTGCAGCGTCGTCCCGTTCATGTACCAGACCGCGTTGGCGCCGTTCGACGTGTTGCGCCAGAGCAGATCGACGCGCCCGTCGCGGTTGAAATCGTTCGCGCCCACCAGGCGCCAGTTCAGGTCGGCCGTCCCCAGCGAGGTGCCGCCGATGAAGTGCGCGTCGGCGATGAACCAGACCACCACCTGCCCGCTCTGGCTGTTGCGCCACAGCACGTCGGACCATCCGTCGCCGTTGAAGTCGCGGATCGGCGTCGGCGTGACCGGCGGCGGGGGAGGCGAGGTGCCGGGATAGACGGCGTTGGCGGCGTGCTGATCCCAGGTCTGCAGCTGCGCGTTGAGACCCGACGGGACCGCGGAGGTCATGATCGCGGTGCTCGAGCACTCCAGCGACGCATCGCTGCTGCACGGAACGGACGGGTTGTTCGCGCGCGTCTGGTCGGAGTGGCGGAAGCCGAGGGTGTGCCCGACCTCGTGTGTCAATCCGCTGGCGAAGCCGCCGTTGTTGATCAGCGCCGAGCAGGCGAGCACGCCCTGGTTCATCTCCACGTCGCCTTCGCGCGTGGTCCAGAAGGTCTCGCTGTTCGGGCCGGTGTGCGTCGACTGCGTCGAGGTGATGCCGCCGATGCCGAGCGTGCCGCTGTACGAGTTGCCGTTGCAGGTGAACGGCGGGATGCCGTATGCGCTGAGGTTTCGCTCGAACAGCACGGTGTTGAAGCCGTCCGATCCCGCCAGGCCGGTGGTGTGGCACGACGGCACGCAGGGGTCGTTGCCGGCGTAGGTGTAATTGATGTTGGAGTTGGCGTCGTTGTCCCACGAGTTGACGGCCGTCTGCGTCCCGTTCATGGCGGTCGACGAAGATCCGCTGCCGGTGTACCAGGTGACCGGGGTGGGGAAGACGTTCCAGCGCGCGCCGAGGTTGTTGCCGACCAGCGAGGTGTAGGAGGTGGCGGTGTAGGGCGCGATGGCCGGGATGACCGAGCCGACGGCGCTGCTCGACGGTGCGAGCTTGCTCTCGATCGCCAGCGGCTGGTAGGGCACCTCGTAGTCCATCGGCGCCGTTGCGCCGCGCGTTTCGGCGCGCAGGAACTCGAGGAAGCGCGCCGCGTCGCGGTGCGGCTCGCGGTGCGGCGTGCCGTCGGACTGCCAGCCGACGATCCCCGCCTCATCGCGGACCAGGAGCCGGCGTCCGACGCGGTCGTTGGTGAAGGTGAACTTGCCGACCGCGAGGTCGAGCACCGCCCAGCGGTCCTGCGGCGTGCGCGCCAGGAACAGCAGCACGCGCTCGCCCGCTGCGAAGCGCGGGACGCCGGGGATGATCACCGCGCGCTCGGGCAGCACGCCGCCCGGCTCGTAGACGTCGACGATCGGGGGGAGGAAGCCCTTCAGCGGCTCGACGACGTCGAAGGTCGTCACGGTTTCGATCCCGCCGGCGGCGGTCGGCTGCGCGATGGAACTGGTGACCACCGCGACGGCGATGGCGTCGGAGCGGCGCACGAGCTCCCGATCGCTCGGGACGATGAAAGTCGCAGCCGCCAGCGAGGTGGCCAAGAGAAGGAAAAGAATGGTGAAGGTCAGGTTTCTTTTGGTCATCGGTATACTGCTCCGCCCGCGTGTTTTTGCGGGTCTTTTGCCAGTTCCGGCAGGCTCTGCAACAGTCGATGGATTACACACGGCAGCCTCTCCTCTTCAAGCTCCGCAAGGCCGCGCGCTACGTTCGCCTCTACGGCTTGCGCCGCACCCTGGTCAAAGTGCGCGGGCAATATCACGCGCGGCGAAAGTTCGACGTCCTGCCGCCCGCGCGCGAAGGGCGGAGCGGCCGGCACGTCGGCATCATCGGCTGCGGCAACTTCGCCTTCTCGAACATCGCCTACTACCTCAAAAAAAATTACGGCGCCGTCATTCGTGGAGTGATGGATCCCAGTCTCCACAAGGCGGCGTCGCTGTTCGACGAATATGACGCGGACTACTACACCGACGACGTGACCCGCCTCACCGATGACCCCGCCGTTGACCTGTTGTTCATCGCTTCGAATCACGCTTCTCACGCGGAGTACGCCATCGAGGCGCTGAAGCGCGGCAAGAGCGTGCACATCGAGAAGCCGCACGTCGTCCGCCGCGAACAATTGACACGCCTCTGTGACGCAATGCGTCAGTCCTCCGGCCGCGTGGCCCTCGGCTTCAACCGTCCCAACAGCCGCTTCGGCCGCGAGATCCGCAAGCAGCTCTTCTCTCAGTCGGGGGCGTCGATGATGAACTGGTTCATCGCCGGCCACGAGATCCCGTCCGACCACTGGTACTTCAAGCCCGAGGAAGGCGGCCGCGTCTTAGGCAACCTCTGTCACTGGACGGACTTCGTGCTGCAACTGGTGCCGGAAGAGGTGCGCTACCCGATCACCATCACGCCGACGCGCGCGGAAAAGTCCGACTGCGACATCGCCGTCACCTACGTCTTCGGCGACGGCTCCATCGCCGCCATCACCTTCTCCGCGAAGGGCCACACCTTCGAAGGGGTGCGTGAGCGCTTCGCCGCGCATCGCGGCAACGTGCTGGTGAGCATGGACGACTTCCAGGACCTGACCATCGAGATCGTCGACCGCAAGGAGCGCACCTCACTGCGCCACCGCGACCACGGGCACGAGGAGGCCATCCGCGCCAGCTATTCGCTCGTGCGGGGCGGCGGTGCGGGGGCGTCGGTGCGCTACGTCTGGCAGACCGGCGATCTCTTCCTGACCACCAAGGACGCGCTCGATCAGAACCGCGTGCTGACCATCGCCTCCGGCGACGTTTAGCGGATAATCGCCCCGGTGAAACAGCTGGTTCAAAACATCCGCACCGGCGAATCTGTCGTCGCCGACGTCCCCGCGCCGGCGGCGCGCTCCGGCGAGGTGCTGATCGCCGTCAGCGCCTCGCTCGTCTCCGCCGGGACGGAGCGGATGGTGGTCGACTTCGCCTCGAAAAACGTGCTGGAAAAGGCGCGCTCGCGCCCCGATCTGGTGCGCCAGACCTTCGAGAAAGCGCGCCGCGACGGCGTGCTGCCGACCATCGACGCGGTGCGCAACCGGCTCGACCAGCCGATGGCGCTCGGCTACTCGGTGGCCGGCGTGGTGGTCGACGTTGGCGCGGACGTCACCGGCTTCGCGCGCGGCGACCGCGTGGCCGCCGCCGGCGCCGGCCAGGCGGTGCACGCCGAGGTGGTGGCGGTTCCGCAGAATCTGGTGGTGAAGGTGCCGGACGGGGTGGCGTTCGACGTCGCCGCGTTCACCACCGTCGGCGCGATTGCGCTGCAGGGGGTGCGTCTCGCGGAGCCGCACCTCGGCGAGAGCGTCGCGGTGCTCGGGCTCGGGCTGCTCGGACAGATCACCGTGCAGCTGCTGCGCGCCAACGGCTGCCGCGTGGTCGGCTTCGATCCGAAGGGCGACCGCGCCGAGCTGGCCCGCCGCTTCGGCGCCGAGGCCGCCGTCTCCGACGCCGACGCGCTGCGCGCCGCCTGCGCCGCCGCCGGCGGCGGGCGCGGCGTCGACGCGGTGCTCATCACCGCCGACACCAGCTCCGACGAGCCGATCGCCACGGCCGGCGAGATCGCGCGCGAGAAGGGGATCGTGGTGGCGGTCGGCGCGGTGGGGCTGCACATCCCGCGAAAGCTCTATTACGAAAAAGAGCTGCGATTCATCGTGTCGCGCAGCTACGGGCCCGGGCGTTACGACGACTCGTACGAGCAGGGCGGCATCGACTACCCGTACGCGTACGTCCGCTGGACGGAGAACCGCAACATGGAGGCCTTCCTCCGCCTGGCTGGCGACGGCAGCGTCGATCTGAATTCGCTGATCACGCATCGCATCGACATCGCCGACGCCGCGCGCGCCTACGAGCTGATCACCGGCAAGGGCGAGCCGTTCCTCGGCGTGGTGCTGCAGTACCCCGGCGCCGGCGAGACCGCCGCGGCCGCGCGGCGCATCGAAGTGACCCCCGCGCCCGTGGCCTCGGGCGCTGTCCGCATCGGCGTCCTGGGCGCCGGCAACTTCGCGCGCAGCGTGCTGCTCCCCGCCTTTCGCGAGGCCGGTGCGGAGATGGCGGGCATCGCGGCGGCCACCGGCGTCTCCGCGCGCCACGCCGCTGACCGCTTCCAGTTCCGCTACTGCACCACCAGCTCCGACGAGGTGCTGCGCGACGACTCGGTGAACACGATCGTCATCGCCACGCGCCACGACCTGCACGCCGCGCAGACCGTCCGCGCGCTCGAGGCGGGGCGCCACGTCTTCGTGGAGAAGCCGCTGTGTCTCGATGAGACGGAGCTCGAGGCCATCCGCGCCGCGCACGAGGCGCGCGACCCGCGCCCGCTGCTGATGGTCGGCTTCAACCGCCGCTTCGCGCCGATGTCGATCCGCCTGCGGGAGTTCATGCACGCCGGCGGCGAGCCGCTCCTCATCCACTACCGCGCCAACGGCGGCTTCATCCCGGCCACCGAATGGGTGCAGGGGCCGCAGGGGGGCGGGCGGTTGGTGGGGGAGGGCGTGCACTTCATCGACTGGGCGGTGTGGCTGACCGGCGACGAGCCGGAGCTGGTGCACGCCGTGGCCGCGGACGACGCCGGCCGCTACTCGCAGGACAACGTCGCGGTGACCATCCGCTTCCGCCGCGGCAGCGTGCTGCAGCTGACCTACGTCGCCTCCGGCGATCGCGCCGCGGGGAAGGAACGGATCGAAGTGCACGGCGGCGGGCGCACCGCGCTGATCGAAGACTTCCGCCGCCTGGAACTGACCGCCGGCGGGCGCCGCGACGTCGACCGCACCTGGCTGCGCTCGGACAAGGGCCATCGCGCCGCGGTGCGCGCCTTCGTCGATGTCGTGCGCACCGGCGGCGCGCCGCCGATCCCGTTCGCGGAGATCCTCACCTCGATGCGCGCCACCTTCGCCGCCCGCGAGAGCCTGGAGAGGCGGCGCGTGGTGGAGCTGCCGCGCTGATGCTGGTCCTCCACGTCGTCGGCGCGCGGCCGAACTTCATGAAGCTCGCCCCGGTCCACGCCGCGCTGGCGCGCCGCGGCGCCGGGCAGCTGATCGTGCATACCGGGCAGCACTACGACGCGGCGATGTCCGACGTCTTCTTCCGCGAGCTCGGCCTGCCCGAGCCGGACCGCAACCTCAACGTCGGCTCCGGCTCGCACGCCGAGCAGACCGCCGACGTGATGCGGCGCCTGGAGCCGGTGATCGTGGAGACGAAGCCGGACTGGGTGGTGGTCTACGGCGACGTCAACTCGACCGTCGCCGCGGCGCTGGTCTGCGCCAAGCTGCTGGTGCGCGTGGCGCACGTCGAGGCGGGGCTGCGCTCGCGCGACCTGACCATGCCGGAGGAGATCAACCGCCTGGTGACCGACCGCATCGCCGATCTGCTGCTCACTCCTTCTGCTGACGGCGATGAGAACCTCGCCACCGAAGGCGTGGCAAAGGAGCGCGTGCGCTGCGTGGGGAACGTCATGGCGGACACGCTGCTGCGGCTTCTCCCGGCAGCGAACGATCGCTGGCCGGAGCTGCGCGAGCGCCTGCCCGGCGAGCGCTTCGCTGTGGTCACCCTGCATCGTCCGTCCAACGTCGACGAGCCGGCGCGGCTGCGCGCGCTGGTCGACGCGCTCGCCGAGCTGTCGGCGGAGCTGCCGATCGTCTTCCCGCTTCACCCGCGCACGCGCGAGTCGCTGCGCCGCGTCGGCTTCGAGCCGCCCGCCACGCTGGCGCTCACCGAGCCCGCCGGCTATCTCGACTTCCTGGCGATGCAGAGCCACGCCACCGTCGTGGTCACCGACTCCGGCGGCATCCAGGAGGAGACGACGATCCTCGGCGTTCCCTGCCTGACCATGCGCGAGAATACCGAGCGCCCGGTGACCGTGACCCTCGGCACGAACACGCTGATCGGCTCCGACCTCGACGTGCTGCGCCGCGAGTTCCGCGCCGTTGCCGCCGGCCGCGGCAAGCGCGGCACGCTCCCGCCGCTGTGGGACGGGCGCGCCGGCGAGCGGATCGCCGATATCCTGACGGCGCAGTGATGTTCCGCCTCGCACGCCTCGTCACCACCGCGCGCTACCTCACCGCGCGCCAGCTCGTCACGCGCGCGCTGCGCGTCGCCGAGCGGCAATGGTGGCGCGTGCGGCGCCCGCGCGCGCCGCGACCCGATGCGCCGCCGTTGCGCCCGCATACCCCCCTGTGGAGCGGCGGGCTTCAGCCCGCCGGCGGCGCGCACGACCTCGCCGCCGGGCGCTTCGAGTTCCTCAACGTCGCGCGCCAGAGCCCGCGCTGGGACGAGCCGGAGGTCTCGCAGCTCTGGCGCTACCACCTCCACTACTTCGACTACGCGCGTGACGCCGACGCCGCGACCTTCCGCCGCCTGGCGCACTCCTGGATCGAGGCCAACGACCGCATCGGCGGCGACGGCTGGCATCCGTACACCATCTCGCTGCGCATCGTGAACTGGTGTGAGGCCGCCGACGCCTTCGACCTGCGCGATGATGCGCCGTTCCTCTCCAGCCTCTACGGACAGGCGCGCTTCCTGGCGGGGCACCTCGAACGCGACGTCCGCGGCAATCACCTGCTGAAGAACCTGCGCGCGCTGATCTGGGCCGGCACGTTCTTCGACGGCGCCGAGGCGGAGCGGTGGCGTGCGCGCGGACTGAAGTTGCTGCGGGAGGAGATCGACGAGCAGGTGCTCGCCGACGGCGGCCACTTCGAGCGCGCGCCCGGCTACCACGTGCAGGTGGTGCGCGACCTCGACGAGACCGCCGAGTTCCTGCGGCGCAACGGGATCGTCCTCGAGTGGCTCGACGGCGCGATTGCGCGGATGCGCGCGTTCCTCGCGGCGATCGTGCCGCCCGGCGGGCGGCTGCCGCTGCTCAAGGACACCTACCGCCGCGCCGTCGACGACCTGGTCGACGCGCGCGCGTCGCAGCCGAGCCGCATGCTCGAGGCCAGCGGCTACGCCGTGGTGCGCGACGACGCGCGCGGCGACTTCCTCATCGCCGACGTCGGCCGCGTCTGCCCCGACTACCTCCCGGCGCACGCGCACGCCGACATGTTCTCCTTCGAGCTGACCATCGGCGGCCGGCCGACCATCGTCGACTCCGGCATCTACGAGTACGAGCGAGGCCGCTGGCGCGACTGGTTCCGCTCCACCGCCGCGCACAACACCGTCGAAGTCGGCGGGCGCAATCAATCCGACGTCTGGGACCGCTTTCGCGTCGCGGCTCGCGCGCGCCCGTTCGACGTCCGCTGGATCGAGCGCGAGGACGGCATCGTCATCATCCAGGGGTCGCACGACGGCTACGCGCCGGCCAGCCACCGCCGCACCATCGCCGTGTCGCCGCGGCTGCGCGCCTGGGCGGTGATCGACGAGGTGCGCGGCGGCGCGGCGGGGCAGAAAGTCCGCAGCCGCATCCACCTCCACCCCGACCTCATCCCGGCCGAGCTGCGCTTCTCCAGCTTCGGCGCCGTGCGGCTGTTCGAGGAGGAAGGTTGGTACTCCGAGGAGTTCGGGGCCAAGACGGAGAACCGCGTGATCGTGTTCGAGGCGACCACGCCGGCATTCCTCGGATACGCCGTCTCCGCGCACGCCGGCGTGAGCATCCTGCCGTGCGCGGGCGGCGTGGAAGTGGCCGCGGGAGGGAGTACCTTCCGCGTGGAGCTCGAATGAGGATCGCCGTCTACTCGCACTACTTCGTCCCGGAGATCGGTGCTCCCTCCGCGCGCATCCACGACCTCGGCCGCGAGTGGGTCGCGGCCGGCGAGAGCGTGCACGTCGCCACCTGCTTCCCCAATCACCCCACCGGCCGCCTCTATCCCGGCTATCGCTCGCGCTTCTACGCGCACGAGGTCATCGACGGCATCGACGTCCATCGCCACTGGACCTACATCACCCCGAACAAAGGCTTCGTGAAGAAGACCATCGGCCACGTCTCGCTGATGCCGGCGTCGTGGCTGGCCGCGCGGCGCATGCCGCGTCCCGACGTGATCATCGGTACCTCGCCGACGTTTTTCGCCGCTATCGCCGCGGAGCGCGTCGCCGCAGCGCGCGGCGTGCCGTTCGTGATGGAAGTGCGCGATCTCTGGCCGGCGGTGTTCGTCGAGCTCGGCGTGCTGCGCAACCGCGCCCTGGTCCGCATCCTGGAGCGGATCGAGCTGTGGCTCTACCGCCGCGCGGCGCGCGTGGTGACGGTCACCGAGTCGTTCCGCGAGGACCTCATCCGCCGCGGCGTGCCGCCGGAGAAGGTGGTCACCATTCCGAACGGCGCGAACCTCTCCTTCTGGGACGCCCGCCGCGACGACGGCGGCCTGCGCGACCGGCTCGGGCTGCAGGGCCGCTTCGTCGCGCTCTACATCGGCGCGCACGGCATCTCGCAGGCGCTGCGCGCCGTGCTCGCCGCCGCCGCCGCGCTGCGCGACGATCCGCGCGTCGTCATCCTCTTCGTCGGCGAAGGCGCGGAGAAGGAACAGCTCGTGGCGCGCGCCGCCGCGGAGAAGCTCGACAACGTCCGCTTCCTCGATCCGGTGGGGAAGGACGAGGTGAAGCAGTTCTACGCGATGGCCGACGCCTGCCTGGTGCCGCTGCGCGACATCCCGCTGTTCGACACCTTCATCCCGTCGAAGATGTTCGAGATGCTGGCCATGGCGCGGCCGGTGGTGGCGAGCGTGCGCGGCGAGGCGGCGGCCATCCTGCGCGACTCCGGCGGGGCTCTGGTGGTCGATCCCGAGGACTCCGCCGCCATCGCCGCCGCACTGCGCCGCCTGGCCGACGATCCCGCGCTCGGCGAGCGGATGGGCGCCGCCGGCCGCGCGTTCGTCGCCGAACATTACGGCCGCACCAAACTGGCGCGGCGCTATCTCGAAGTGCTGCGCGAGGCGCAGCGGTGAACGTGCTGCTGACGGGTGCGACCGGCTTCACCGGCTCGCACGTCCTGCCGCTGCTGCGCGAGCGCGGGGCGCGCGTCCGCTGCCTGGTGCGCCCGCGGAGCGACCGGTCGCTGCTGCCGCCTGACGTGGAACTGATCGAGGGCGACATCGGCGACGCGGAGTCGCTGGCGCGCGCGCTCGACGGCATCGACACGCTGGTCAACGTCGCCTCGCTCGGATTCGGGCAGGCGCCGGTGCTCGTCGCCGCCGCGGAGCGGGCGGGCGTCCGTCGCGCGGTCTTCATCAGCACCACCGCGGTGTTCACCAAGCTGAACGCGCAGACCAAGAGCGTGCGGCTGGCCGCGGAGGCGCTGATCGAAGGGAGCGCGCTCGACTACACCATCCTGCGGCCGACCATGATCTACGGCACGGCGCGCGACCGGAACATGGTGCGGCTGATCCGCTACCTCCGCCGTTGGCGGGTGCTGCCGGTGGTCGGCAACGGCGAGCATCTCCAGCAGCCGGTATACGTCGGCGACGTCGCCGCGGCGGCGGTGCAGGCCATCGACGCGCCCGCCGCGGTCCGCCGCGCCTTCAACATCTCCGGCGGCTCGGCGCTCACCTTCAACCAGGTGATCGACACCATCGCCGCGCTGATGCGCCGCCGGGTCTGGAAGATTCACGTTCCCGCGGCGCCGGTCATCGGCGCGCTCGGCGCGGTCGAGCGGCTCGGCGTTCGCCTGCCGGTGCGGAAGGAACAGATCGAGCGCCTCAACGAGGACAAGGCCTTCGATCACGGCGAGGCGGCGCGCGCCTTCGGCTATGCGCCGCTGCCGTTCGCGGAGGGGATCCGGCGCGAGCTGGAGAGCCTGGGACTGCTCGGCTGAAAACGAAAGGGCCGGTCCTGGCGGACCGGCCCCGTTCGAATCGATGTGGATGAGCGACTACTGCGCCGCGACGCTGTTGGTCGGGGCGTTGCCGCCGGTGTTGTCGATGATCATGTTGCTCTGGAAGCCGCGGGTGGTGCCGGTGACGCCCGTGGTGTTGTGGGTGATGGCGTTGTTGTGCAGCTTGATCTCGCCCGAGCCGCTGACGCCCGTGCCGTTGAAGGCGATGAGCGAGCCGGTGACCGTAGCGACCGAGGTGGCCTGCTGCGTCTGGATGCCGACCAGGTTGTGGGTGAGCGAGGAGTTGAGGACGTCGGCCTTGTTGTTGGCGCCGGCCACGTCGACCGCGCTGCCGCTCTGGTGGCCGGAGATGCCGCACTCGGAGACGACGAGCTGCACGACGCCCGGGGCCGTCGGGACAGCCTCGACTCCGCGAAGGTTGTTGCGGATGTCGCAGTTGCGAACGACGACCTTCACCGTGCCGGTCGTGTTGGCGACGCGCACGCCGTCATTGTTGAAGTTCTGGATGCGGCAGTCCTCGATGTTCACTTCGGCCGCCGAGATGATGTTGACGCCGTTGATGCCCGTGAGGTTGGCGCCGTGGATCTCGAGGTTGCGGAGGACGACCACGTCGGTCGACACGCCGTTGACCACGATGCCGCTTCCGCCGGAGACCAGGGCGCCCGCGATCTGGCCGGTGCCGTCGATCATGATCGACTTGGTGACCGTCACGCCGCCGAAGCCGCCCGGATCGAGCGTGCTGATGATGCCGTTCGGGGCGGTCTTGCTGATCGCGCCCGCGAACGTCTTGCAGGGAGCGGTGCGGCTGCAGGGGTTCACGTCATCGCCCACGCCCGACACCCACGTACGGGTGGCCTGAGCCTGAGCAACCGAAGCAATACCAACGAGGAACAACCCAACGAGCATGAGTACGAGATACCTTTTCACTGATCCTCCTCTTGAGTTTCCGGGGGCTTCACCAATTCCGTCGAGACACAACCTCCCAATGAGGGCACCCGACGCAGATTGACTTTGATGGATCGAACGAGAAATTTAAGTATAGGTCCGACGCTGCCGCGAAGCAACTTTTTCGCGTCTCTCTCCGACGCATTCCGCGTAATGTCAGCGCGAACTGCTCGCGAGGCTGTGACTCAGATCACGAAGCCTCTCCGGTTTGACTCTTTTCGCCTCGATCTCGGCCAACAACGGATCGACCACCGCCGCCACCCGATCGTGCACGGAGCCTGTCAGGTCAAAGAGATAGGGCCGAAAGGTGAGAGACGCCAAAACCAGTTGGTTCACCGCCGCGTCTTCGTTGCCGCTTTCCAGATGCGAGAGGCCGAGGTTGAGGTAGAGCTCCGGGCGGCGGTCGTAGCGGAGCGCGCGCCGGTACTCGTCCGCCGCCTCGCCGGGACGTCCCAGCATGCGCAGCGCGGCGCCGCGGATCATGGACTGCCCGACGTCGGCGGGATTGGTGGCGATGCAGCGGTCCATCGTCTCGATCACCCGCCGCGCCGCGATGCGCGCTGTCACCTCGTCGGAGTGGGCGTAGAGCCGCTCGAGCGTGCGGTGTGCGGTCGCCTTCTCGTTGTTGCAAATCCACGGGTAGTAGCAGACGTGGACCACCAGCCACGCCGCGGCGGCGGCGATGACGACGGCGGCGGCGGCGCGGAGTCCCCGCCTCACGGCGCCGGCCTCCAGGCGCAGACGAGCGCCGCGAAGTAGAGGAAGACGGCCGCCGTCGACGCCAGCTCGAACGGGAAGTGCCCCAGCGCCAGCACCGCGATGCCGGTCGCGCCGGGGAGCGCGAAGAGCCGCGCGAACCGCGCGCGCGCGTCGTCGCCGGCGCGCCCCCACCCGCGCCGCGCCATCTGCCACAGCGCCGCCAGGAACAAGGCGTACGCCGGCAGCCCCGCCGTGGCCAGGAACTGCAGGTGGTCGTTGTGCACGTCGCGGAAGTTGCCGGCGAAGCGGATGAACTCCGGGTGATCGCCGTACGTCAGCACCGAGTACGGCAGGTACCAGTAGCCGAAGCATCCCGGGCCGACGCCGGTGATCGGATGGTCGCGGATCATCAGCCACGCCGCGGTGAACGATTGCAGCCGCAGCGAGCTCGCCTCCTGCAGGTTGCCGGTGCGCACCTGCTGCGCGACCGCGGCGAGGCGCGCCCGCACCGGATTCTCGAACAGCAGGAGGATCACCAGCACCGCGGCCGCGGCCAGCGCCGTGGCGACGGCCATGCGCCGCGAGGTGCAGAACAGCAGCACGCCCACCGCCGCGGCGAAGGCGATCAGCGCGGTGAGCGTCGCCGTCGCCAGCAGTCCGGCCGCCAGCACCGCCGCGGCGACGGCGTAGATCAGCCGCGCGCGCCCGCGGTGCACCACCGCCAGCACCAGCGCGGCGAGGAGCGGCAGCAGCAGATAGCCGCCGACGTCATTCGGATTGCCGAGCAGCGCCGTGATCCGCGCGCGGAGCGGCATGTGCTCCTGGAAGCGGAACGGATTCCAGATCTGCAGCCGCTGCAGCACCGCCATGATCGCGTTGATCGCCGCGGCGATGAGCGGAATGGCCGCAGCGAAGACGCCGCGCCCCTCGCCCAGCGCCAGCGCGGCGAGGAAGAACGCCGCGCAGCTCGCCGTCCAGGTCAGCGTGGCCAGGCTCAGCGTCTTCTGCGTCGACGCCGCGGTGGCGATCGCCGTCCACAGCACCGCCGCGACCGTAAGAGCGACCGGGATTCGATGGTGCGCCAGGCGCTTCAGGATGCCGCGCCCCGGCAGCAGCAGCGTCTGGATGGCGCAGGCGGCGAAGATGACGATGCCGGCCGCCTGCAGCAGGAGCAGCTTGGGGAGGCGGTAGACGTCTTCGCCGGTGGTGATGATCAGCGGGATGGCGGTGACCGCCGCGGCGAGCGACCACCAGAGCAGCGATTCGATTGCCGGGACGCGCGGGGAGGCAGGGACCTTCGCCGCGGTCCGCTTCATCCGACGTCAGCCGCCGCCCTCAGGCCCGACGAGAGCAGCGACGCGCGCGGCGGGGTTGCCGCCTCCTGCTGCGTCACGTACTCCGGGATCAGGCGCCGCAGCGCATCGATGGCGGCCTCGGGCGACTTCGCCAGCGCGGCGGTGGCGGTCCAACGCTCCACCACCTGCCGTTCCGGCTGCGGCGCCTCGGTCACCACGATCTGCGGATGGACGGTCGGATGAATCGATTCGCCGCGCAGGCGGATCTCCTCGAACAGTTTCTCGCCGGGGCGGAGACCGCTGAACTGGATGGGGATCTCGTCCTCGGTGTGGTTCGACAGCCGGATCAGGTCCCGCGCCAGGTCGACGATCTTCACCGGCTCGCCCATGTCGAGCATGAAGATGTTGCCGGCGTCGCCGAGCGTCGCCGCCTGCAGCACCAGCGAGATGGCCTCGGAGGTGCGGATGAAGTAGCGCGTGACGTCCGGGTGCGTGACGGTGATCGGTCCGCCCGCGGCGATCTGCTCCATGAACAGCGGGATGACGCTGCCGGAGGAGCCGATCACGTTGCCGAAGCGGACAATGGTCATCTTCATCGCCGCGTCGCGCGCGATGTCCAGCAGCACGATTTCGCCGGCGCGCTTGGTCGCCCCCATCACGCTGCTCGGGTTGATCGCCTTGTCGGTGGAGATGAAGACGAAGCGCTTCACGCCGCGCTTCACGCACATCTCGGCCAGCCGCCGGCTGGCGGTGGTGTTGTTGCGCAGGTACTCGGCCGGATTCTCCTCGCCGAGCGGCACGTGCTTGTGCGCGGCGGCGTGCAGCACGATGTGCGGCTGCTCGCGTGCCAAGAGCGCGTCCATCACGTCGTGATCGCTGATGTCGACCAGGTTCGAAGTGACCGGCACGCCGTTCCACGACGTCTCGCGGTCGAGGCGCTTGCGCACCTCGTATAGCGCGTACTCCGAGCGCTCCACCAGCGCGAGCGACTCCGGCTCGAAACCCATCACCTGCGCGGCGAGCTCCGAGCCGATGGTGCCGCCGGCGCCGGTGATCAGCACCCGCTTGCCGCGGAACAGCGCCCGCACCGGATCTCCCGGAAGGTCGATCCGCTTGCGGCGCAGCAGGTCCTCCACGTTGACCGGGCGCAGCTGCGTGACGTGCACCTTGCCGCTGACCAGGTGGTCGATGCCCGGGATGGTCTTGAACTGCAGGTCGGCGGCGGAGAGGTGATGGATGATCTCGCGCAGGCGCTTGCCGGACGCGCTGGGGATGGCGATGAAGGCTTCGTCGGCCTCGAGGTCGTCGGCGAGCTTGGGGATCTCGCCGATCGGCCCGCAGACCTTGATGCCGCGGATGTGCGAGCCCCACTTCGCGCGCTGGTCGTCGACGAAGGCCACCACCTTCATCCCCAGCTGCGGCCGGTGCTCGATCTCGCGCGCCAGCGTCTCGCCGGCATCGCCGGCGCCGATGATCAGCACGCGCTTCACCACCCCGATGGCGTCGACCGGACGGAAGCGGTCGCGGCCCAGGCGGATCAGCACGCGCGCGCCGAACAGCGACAGCAGCGCGAAGGCCCAGTCGATCAGCAGCACGCCGCGCGGCGAATGGTGGAAGCGCTCTTCCACGCCGAGCGTCGGGCCGACGTACCAGAAGGCCACCATGCAGGCCAGGGCGGTGGTCAGGCCGAAGACGAGGCGGACCACGTCCGCAATCCCGACGTAGCGCCACCAGCCGCGATAGAACCCGAAGAAGAGCCCGATGCCCAGCTGCAGCGCCAGCACCACCGGCAGGTTCCACTTGAACGTTTCCTGGAACTCGGGCGGAATGGCGAAGTCGAAGCGGACCAGGTAGGCGAAGGCGTAGCAGGCGGCGAAGACAAGTGCGTGGAAAACGAACAGGATGACGACACGCGCTGCCGCGATTCGAATGAGGAACGCTTCGACCAGGGACTTCCGCTTAGGTTTCACGATGACGAGTGGCCATTATTATCACGAGGAAAAGGCACCACACAATAATCTTTTTTGCGTCTTATGAAAAAGATCCCGCGCCAGCTTCGCGCGCTCTCGCGCGAGGCACTCGCAGACTTCGTGGCGGCGAACGCCCGCACGCTGTCCGAGGAAGAGGCGCTGGACGTGCTGGCAAACCCGTTTGTCACGCCGCAGATTCTCCAGACGATCGCGCAGAGCCACCGGCTGACCGGCTTCTACTCGGTCCGGCTTCGCCTGGTGGCGCATCGCGCCACGCCGCAGGCGCACGCGGTGAAGCTCGTCCATTACCTTCACTGGCCGGACATGGTGCGGCTGTCGGTCGACGTCCGCGTGCCGTCGCCGGTGCGGCGCGCCCTCGAGACGCAGCTCCTCCTCCGCATCGACAAGCTCAGCCTCGGCGAGAAGATCTCGTCGGCGCGGCGCTGCAGCCCCGCGCTCATCCGGGCGCTGCTGTTCGATCCCGATCCGAAGGTCTTCGCCGCGCTGCTGGTCAACCAGCGCCTGCGCGAGGACGACCTGATTCTGCTCGCCGGCAGCGACCGCGCCTCGGCGGAGAAGCTGCGCCTGCTCGCCGCGGACCGGAAGTGGTCGTACCGTTACGCCATCCGCAAAGCGCTGGCCATGAATCCGGCCACGCCGCGCGCCGTCGCCGCGTCGCAGCTGCGCTTCCTCGGCGCCCGCGATCTGTACCAGATTCACCGCAATCCGGACACCACGGTCTACGTCCGCCGCTGCATCGAGCGACTCCGTCCCGCGGTATTGACTAGAATTGACGGCATTCATGGCTGACGAGCCCCAGCAGCGCTACTCCGAACTGGCATCGTTCGGCGAGGAGCTGCGGCGCGAGCGGGAGATCCGCGGCATCTCGCTGAAGGAGATCTCCGACGCCACCAAGATCAGCAAGCGCTTCCTGGAAGCGATCGAGCGCAACGACCACAAGACCCTTCCGGCCCCGGTCTTCACCCGCGGATTCGTGCGCGAGTACGCCCGCTACCTCGGCCTCAATTCCGAGGACATCGTCAACCGCTACAACTTCGCCGCGGCGGGCGACGACCGCATCGAGCAGTCGACGCACCTGGAGCGCCTCACCCAGCCGCAGGCGCTGCCGCTGCCGGCCAACCGCGCGCCGGTGCGCAAGAGCATCCCGCCGCCGTACGCGCGCATCGACCGCAACGTCTACATCCTGGCCGTGATCGTCGCCGCGCTCGCCGCCTTGAGCTGGTGGGCGCTCAAGCACAAGCGCGACGTGCGCGCCGAGGAAACGCGCACCGATACCGCCGTCGCCGCCGTGGTGCCGAAGCCCGCCATCCCGCCGCCCGCGCCGGTGCAGGACCCGGTCGACGACATGCTCCGCCTGACCATCGACGTCACCCGCGACTCGTGGGTGACGCTGCAGGCCGACGGCAAGCAGGTCCTCGACGAGCGGCTGCGCGAGGGCGACCACCGCACCTTCGAGGCGAAGGAAGCCTTCCGCTTCGTCGCCGTCGGCAACGCCGGCGGCGTGGCGCTGAAGCTGAACGACATCGACCTGCCGTCCCTCGGCCGCCGCGGGCAGGTGGTCAAGGACAAGATCTTCGACCGCGGCACGCTGCAGGAGCTCCAGTCCGAGGTGCAGCGAAACCGCACATGAGCAGCGCCGCCCCCTCCGAGCTGAGCGCCGCAGCCATCATCCAGCGCATCGACAGCGGCACGCTGCCGCGCGAGGCGATGGAGATGATCGCCCGCGGACTCCTCCCGCTGCCGCAGGAGGAGCTCGTCCCGGTGCTGGCCGACCTCGCCCTGCGTTCCGACCCCACCATCGCCGGCATGGCCCGCGAGGCGCTGGGCGACATCCCGTCGCGCATCGTGCACGGGTTCGCCTCCGACGAGAGCGCCACGCCGGCGCATCTCGTGCTGCTGACGCGCGCCTCCGACGACCCGGCCATCCTCGAGGCGCTCATCCGCAACCGCGCCGTGCCCGACGACGCCGTCGCCGAGCTGGCCGGCCGCGCCGACGGCGCCGTGCAGGAGATCGTGGTCATCAACCAGGCGCGCATCATCCGCGCGCCGCAGATCCTCGACGCCCTCCTGGCCAACCCGCGCCTCTCCATCGAAGCGCGCCGCCGCGCGCTGGAGACGCGCGAGGAGTTCTTCGACAAGAAGGCCCGCATCGAGGCCAAACGCATCGTCGACGAGGACGAGCCCGACCTCGAGCTGCCCGACGACGCCATCGCCGACCTCCTGGCCAAGGCGGCGGAAGAGGATGCAGAAAATCCCGCGCCGCAGGCGCCCGAGATCCCCCCGGCGGAGCTGAAGGACGAGAAGAAGCAGTCGGTTTTCACAAAGATCCTGCTGATGACCGTCTCCGAGAAAGTGCAGATGGCCTTCAAGGGCGGCAAGACCGAACGGACCATCCTCATCCGCGATCACAACCGCCTGATCTGCACGGCGGTGATGCGCAATCCCCGCATGACCGAATCGGAGGTGGAGCAGATCGCCGGCATGCGCGGGATCGAGGTGGAGGTGCTGCGCCTCATCGGCATGCGCCGCGAGTGGGCCACGAAATACAACATCGCCATGACGCTGACCCGTAACCCGAAGACCCCGATCGGGGTTGTCCTGCCGTTGATCAATCGATTAACCTTACGGGACTTGAAAAGCTTGAAGGACGACAAAGGTGTCAGCGAGGTCGTCCGCGTCGCTGCACGCAAGCTCTTCATCCTGCGAACCCAAAAGTCCTGAATGAAGGTCAATTACTACGAAGTGCTCGGCGTTGAGCGCTCCGCATCCGAGCAGGAGATTCGCGATCGATTCCGCAAGCTCGCGCGTGCGCAGCACCCCGACCGGTACACCGGCGGCGACAAATCCGACGCCGAGCGCAAGTTCCAGGTCCTGACCGAGGCGGTGAACGTCCTCACCAACCCCACCAAGCGCAAGCAGCACGACTCCGAGATCAGCTCCGGCGCCTCAAAGGGTCCCGCCGACTTTGCCCAGGTGGCCAAGGCCTACCTGGCCAAGGGCGTGAAGTGCTTCAAGGAAGGCGACATGCGCGGCGCGTACGAGAACTTCGACATGGCGGTCAAGCACAACGCCGCCGACTCGAAGGGCTTCCACTACCTCGCCCTCGCCGCCGTCCGCATCCCGGCCTATACCCGCCAGGCGGTGCAGGCCATCGAGAGCGCCGTGCAGCGCGAGCCGGTCAATCCCGTCTACCTCAAGGACGCGGGCCTGATCTGCAAGAAGGTCGGCCTGAACGCCAAGGCGGAGCGCTACCTCGATGAAGCATTGAAGTGGGATGCCGAGAACATTGAGATACAGTCCGCGCTCGCCGAGCTGCGGCAGGGGAAAGCCGAAGGGAAGGAGAGCGGAAAGGGGTTTACCCTTTTCAAGAAGGGCTGAACGTTTGAGGATGGAGCTCAAAGCAATCGGTTTGACCCATGTGGGGCGGCAGCGCCAGCACAACGAGGATGCCTTCCTCGTTGAAGACGACGCCAAGCTCTTCCTGGTCGCCGACGGCATGGGCGGCCACGCCGCGGGCGAGATCGCCTCGCGCATCGCCGTCGACTCCATCTCCGAGTTCATCCTCCACACCAAGGAAGACGACGGCACCTGGCCGCACGCCTACGACGAGCACTTCGGCCGCGCCACCAACCGTTTGATGGCCGCGCTGCGCCTGGCCAATACGCGCGTGCTCGAGGCGATGCGCAAGGACGCGCGCTTGCGCGGTATGGGCACCACGGTCGTGGCCTGCCTGGCCGACGACACCAAGATGTCGGTGGCGCACGTCGGCGACTCCCGCGCCTATCTCATCCGCAGCGGCAAGCTCTCGCGCCTGACCAACGATCACTCCTGGGTCTTCGAGCAGGTACAGGCCGGAATGCTCACCGAGGCCGAGGCGGAGAAGCACCCGCTGCGCAACGTGATCACGCGCGCCCTCGGCGGCGCGCTTTCCGTGACGCCCGATGCCTCGGAGGTGGAGAGCCAATCCGGCGACGTCTACCTCCTCTGCAGCGACGGCCTCACTGGCATGGTTCCCGAAGACGAGATCCTCCGCATCGTCAGCGAACAGGCCGACCTCGAAAAGGCCTGCCAGAAACTGATCGACATCGCCAACGAGCGCGGGGGACTGGATAACGTGACGGCGATTCTGGTGAAGACCCTTTAGGACGGAGGACAGGATGACGGGATGACAGGAAGACGGGATGACGGAAGTCGCTGCCGTCCTTCATCCTGTCATCCCGTCTTCCCGTCATCCTGACTCCCGGCCCAACTATGAACGTACGAATCGACTACTGCGGCGTTTGAAACTACCTGCCCCGAGCCTCCAGTCTGGCGGCTGAGATCAGGAAGCAGCTCGGCGTCGAATCGGAGCTGGTCCGCGGCAGCGGCGGCATCTTCGTCGTCAGCGTCGACAACGCGAAGATCTTCTCCAAGCACGACGCGGGACGCTTTCCCTCCGAGAGCGAGATCGTCGAAGCGCTCCGGGCTCGCCGCTAAGCTGCCGTACACTCTCCCGCGTGCACCCGGAAGTCCAGGAACTTCAGTCCAAACTGAAGGAAATCCTTTATGACTGCGCGGTCGAGGTCAAGGCCACCAAGGCGGCGCTCTATCTGTACGACGCCGAAGGAGTCTTCGAGCTGATCGTGCAGTACGGATTCCGCGGCGGCCTCGCCGAGCGCGCCGACCGCGACGACCCGCTCATCGACCGCTCCGGCCGCGGGCGGACCGCCTTCTTCATCAACGGCCTGGCGGTCGAGCCGCGCTTCTCCGAGATGCTGTACGAGGCGTCGACCGACCGCCTCCTCGCCGCGCCGATCTACCTGCGCGGGCAGCTGGTCGGCGTGATCGACATGCGCGACAAGAGCGGCAAGGCGCTCTTCGACCAGGGCGACCTGCCGAAGGCGCAGCGCATCGCCGAGCGGATCGCGGAGCTGTTCGCCAACAAGAACGTCTTCGGACAGCGCTTCATCACGCTGTCGAACGTCGTGGGGGAGACGGCGGTGACGTCGTCCGCGTCGCCGGCCGCGCGTCCCGCCGCCGCGGCTCCCGCGACCGCCGCACCGCCGCCCGCCGCCGCGCCGCCGCTGCGCGTGGTGCCGCCGCCTCCGCCGCAGCCGACGGCGAAGAGCCATGTGCCGCGAGTCCCGACCATGATCCTCGAGGCGCGGGCTGCAGCAGAATTGATCCTGGAGGCGACGCCGTTCGAGGCCTTCGGCGAGGCGGAGGTCGCCGCGGTGCGCGAGGTGCTCCGCTCCATCCTCCTCATCCCCAACGCGCAGGTTGCCTCCTTCACCGCCTTCGAGCACCTCGGCGGGATCCAGGAAGTGGCCGCGCGCTCCACGGTGACCGACGAGGGGATGAGCTTCCTGCAGTCGAAGCTGATCACCTGGCTGGCCAAGCGCGGCGAGCGCGGCGGCCTGCTGAAGACCGGCGTGCAGTACCCGTTCGGCACCACCGCGCCGCCGGTCGGCGCCGCGCAGCTGCAGAAGGTCTTCACCGCGCCGGTGGTCGCCGGCGCGCTGCGCGGGCTCTACCTGACCGTCGCCTTCGACGGCGTGCCCGACCGCGCCGCGCACGAGATGCTCGCCGCCTTCCACGGGCAGCTGCAGCTGGCCATCGAGCATTCGATGACCCGCGGCGCGGCGCACAGCTTCCGCTGGCGCGTGGCCGAGAAGCTCGTGGAGCCCGACTTCTCGCACTTCCCCGAGCTGCGCCGCCACTCCGACAGCGTGGTGGCGCGCGTGGAAGCCTTCTCGCGCTTCATCGCCCTGACGCCGGCGGAGACCGACACCGCGCGCCTGGTGGCCCTGGTGCACGACGCCGGCATGCGCCTGCTCGACTACGACCGCCTCTATCGCAAACGGGATCTCTCGCACGACGAGATGAGCATCCTGCAGGAGCACGTGCAGGTCGGCGCCGCCCTGGTCGAGCCGCTCCTCGGCGCCGACATCGCCCGCGCCGTCCTCTGCCACCACGAGCGCTGGGACGGCCGCGGCTACCCCGGCGCGCTGCACGGCGAGCAGATCCCCCGCCTCTCCCGCATCATCCAGATCTGCGACGCCTACGAGACGATGATCGCCCTCGACACCTACCAGCAGCCCGAGCCCCCCGACAAAGCGCTGCAGATCCTCACCCGCGCCGCCGGCTCGCAGTTCGACGCCGAGCTGGCGCACCGCTTCGCGGAGATGGTGCGGGGCGGGCGGTAGGGGGAGCGCGAAGGTAGAATGGGAGCCAACCGCCGAGGGTTAAGGCAAGAGAATGGCTAAGAACAGAGCGGCTGTAGCTTCCCGGGTGAAGCGTGACGATAACACCGGGCGCTTCATCGATCAGAAACGTGATTCGGGCCCCTTCAAAGGCGTCCGGCGGACGATCCTTTTCCCCACCGAAGCGAGCGAGATCGGGCACAAGAGGATCGATCGGGCGATCGAACGCGTCGTTTCTCGCAAAAAGTAAAGTTGGTTCATGAGGCATCAGGAATACGAACAGAACGTATTCATCAACTGCCCGTTCGACGCCCAATACGCCTCAATTTTCGAGGCGATCGTCTTCGCTGTGAACGATGCCGGCTTCAGGCCGAAATGCGCTCGCGAAAGACTCGATTCCAGCCATGTGCGCCTTCAGAAGATCACCACGTTGATCTCATCGTCACGCTATTCGATTCATGATCTTTCGCGGACCGATCTCGACGACGTGAGTATGCTGCCGCGATTCAACATGCCTCTCGAGTTGGGGATCGATCTCGGCTGTAAGGAATTCAATCCCGACTGTGCGGATAAGTCTCTTCTCATCTTCGACTCGGAGCAGTATCGATTTCAGAAGTTCATCTCCGACCTTAGTGGACTGGACATCCATCAGCACGGTAACAGCCCGAAAGTTGCTGTGACGCGTGTCCGCAACTGGTTGCGCACGGAATCGGGAAAGAGTGGCATCCCTGGAGGTGCCGCTATCTACTCCCGCTACGAATCTTTCAGATCCGATCTGCCGAAGATTTGCTCGGAGCTGAAACTCGATATTGCAGATCTCACCTTCGCCGATTTCTCGTACACGATCGCGCGATGGCTGGAAGCGCATCAGTCATAGGCAAGAACGGGTCGGACACAGCAGGGGGGGCGGTAAGGCGGCTATCCGGTGGTTACACACTGCGGTTCTCCCGGTACGCACGTGCGAACCGGCGGTTACACACTGCGGTCCTGGCGGTACGCGCGTGCGAACCCGCGGTCACGCAGTGCGTCCTCCCGGTTCGCCGGTGCGGCGCACCGCTTCGCGGAGATGGTGCGGGGCGGGCGGTAGGACGGCTGCCCCGAGCCGGCCTCAGCGCGGCAGCTCCTCCGGCAGTTCCACCTCGGTGACAAAAATCTCGTTCGTCACCCCGCCGTGACGGATGGTGATCTCCAGCCGGAGGTTCTTCCGGTAGGTGCCGAGCTGCCTCGATTCGGCGGCGTCTCCCCACTTTGCCTCGTATCCGATCTTCGTCGAGCCGAGCGGGATCTCGAACGCCGTCGACTGCAGGCGTTTCAGCTGGTGGTAGGACTCCTTTTTCTCCCCGTTCAACGTCCAGAGGAAACGGACCTGCACGATCGACACGTCGTCCTTGATCTCGTTGCCGAGGGCGTCGGTGGCGCGCACGAACCGCGCCTCCAGCGAGCCTTTGCGCGGGCGCGTTTCCGGGTTGGTGAACCGGAAATACTGGGTGGGAACGTCGCCGCGCACGTCCTGCACGATCGGCGTGCCGTTGTCTTTCGCGCCCCCTTTGACGTACAGCGCCTTGCCGCTGTGGGCGGCGATGAGCTGGTAACTGTCGGTGGAGCCGACGCGGCGCAGCTCGAACTCCTGCTCGGTGTCGCCGGGCTTCCCCTGCACCAGCGGAGCCCAGTCCTCGTGAGACAGCCGGTCGATCCGCAGCGCGGCCTGGCTGTGGCGCGCCACCAGGCGGACGTGACCCGGCTTCGAGCCTTCGTCCAGCAGGAATTGCTGATTGTGCTTCCCGGCGCCGCCGGGGCCGAACAGCACCACGGGCGCGCCCGGGTCCCACGATTCGTTCCTGACGTCGAAGACCTTGCCTGCCGCATGCACGGACTGAATGGTGTAATACGTATCGGGATCGGGGAACGCCACGGAATCCTCCTTGTGCTACCGCCGCTCCGCCCCCAGCGACTCCATCATCCCGATCAGCATGTTCACCCACACCGCGTTCCAGACGTCGGAGTGGCCGTTGATGATCGATTTCGGCACCTGCATGATCCAGTAGTGGGTGTCGTTGAAGCGGGGATTGCGCGGGGTCATGGTGAACATGTCGCGGCCGACGATGAAGCAGATCTCGCCGCTCGCCTCTCCCTCGCGGCAGGGCACCGCGGGCTCGGTCTTCGCGTCGCTGCGCGCCTCGGGGAGCTTGGTGAAAGCCACGTCGTGGCTCCAGATCTGCGGGAGGTGGCCCATCGTCTTCGCATAGACGGTCCGCTCGCTCGGGAAGACGCCGTCCATCGGCGTGCCGCCCCAGCCGCGGAAGCTCTGGAAGGCGCCCTCCAGGTACTCCGCGAGCGGGAAGCCCAGCCCGGTCGCCCAGTCGGTCGCTGAAGTCAGCGAGACGATCAGCGGCGTGCGGCTGAGCGTCTGGCGGCGGAACAGCGTCGCGCGCTGCGGCGCGATCTCCGGCGACTCCTTCAGCACCCAGACGTCTCCCAGCGCGCGCGTGGCGTTGGTGGCCGGGTTGACCAGGATCACCAGGTCGGGCGCCTCGCGCAGGAGCGTCTCGATCCGCGGTCCCGTCCGCGCCAGCATCGCCTCGGTGATCAGGACCGGGCCGATGGCGCGCTCGGTGATCAGACCGCCGAAGGAGTGCCCGATGACGATGATCTGCGAGTGCCGGTTCTCGCGCGTCTTGGCGATCAGGCCGCGCAGGGTGACCGTCGCCTCGGTGTCCGCCACGCGCAGCGCGGCGTCGAGGCGGTCGTAGAACGAGAAGGGGAAGAGCGGCCCGCCCAGCGACTTCCCGCGCCAGGCCACGTAGACGCCCACCACGTTGCGCCGCGGGCGGTGCTCGTGGCGCGCGGCCTCCGTCTCGTGCTGCGACATCACCGCCAGCACGTCGTGCTTGAAGTTGTGCAGGTCGGTGTTGTCGTGGTCGGGGTAGCGGGCGTTGTTCAGCCAGCCGTGGACGAACACCGCCACGATCGCTCCGTTCGGCTCGGCCGCGGTCTCGATCATCTTCATCGAGGCGGGGAGCTGCTTGTCGGTCCAGTAGAGGCCGTGGTCGTCGAGCTCCACGTAGCCGATGTGGATCGGGTTCCCGAACAGGTCCTTGAACGGCGGCTGCTCGACCGGGCCGTAGGGCGGGTTGGTGCGGTAACTGCGCAACGAGACGCAGGCGGATAACGACGCGAACAGCAGCGCTGCCACGACGACACGCTTCATGGGCTGAGCTCCTCCTCTCCATGGAGTGACCGGCGGGAGCGATTTCCCTACCGAGGCGTCAAGTAAACTCCGCTCCGCATGAAAATCTCCCGCGACGAGGCGAAGCGCATCGCCGACCTGGCCCACCTCGCCTTCGACGACGCCGCGCTGGACCGGATGGCGGCGGAGATGACCAAGATCCTCACCTACATCGACCAGCTTGCCGAGGTCGACATCAGTGGAGCGGCGGGCTTCAGCCCGCCGACCCCCACCCCCCTGCGCGAAGACGTGCCCGGCTCCCAGCCCGCCGACCCCGCGCGCAACGCCCCGGCGTGGGACGACGGCTACTTCGTGGTGCCGAAGGTGATCGGTGAGTGACACCGTCGCCTCCGCGCTGCGCGCCATCGCCGAGCTGAACCCGCGCCTCAACGCGGTGCTGCGCGTGAACGAGAACGCGCCGGAGGGGCGGCCGATCGCGCTGAAGGACAACATCGTCACCACCGACATGCCGACGAGCTGCGCCTCGCGGATCCTGCCCGGCTTCGTCTCGCCGTTCGACGCCACGGTCGTTTCGCGGCTGCGCGCCGCCGGCTGGTCGATCGTGGCCAAGACCAACCTCGACGAGTTCGCCATGGGCTCGTCCACCGAGCACTCCGCGTTCGGCGTGACGCGCAATCCGTGGAACCTCGACTGCGTGGCCGGCGGGTCGTCGGGCGGTTCCGCCGCGGCGGTCGCCGCGCGGATGGTGCCGGCGGCGCTCGGCTCGGAGACCGGCGGCTCGGTGCGCCAGCCCGCGGCGCTTTGCGGCGTGATCGGCCTCAAGCCGACCTACGGCCGCGTGAGCCGCAACGGCCTGGTGGCCTTCGCCTCGGGGCTCGACCAGATCGGCATCGTGACGAAAACCGCGCGCGAGTGCGCGGAGCTCCTCGGCGTGATCGCCGGACACGATCCGCTCGACTCCACCTCCAGCGCGCGGCCGGTCGACGACTACACCGCCGACTGCGGCGCCGGCGTGCGCGGCCTCCGCTTCGGCGTGGTGCGCGAGGCGGTGGAGAAGCTGGAAGGCGAAGTACGCGCGAACTTCGAGGCGGCGCTCGACGTCCTGCGCCGCGGCGGCGGGATCGTCGAAGAGGCGAGCGTGCCGGCTATCGGCCACGCCATCGCCGTCTACTACATCGTGGCCAACGCCGAGGCGAGCGCGAACCTGTCGCGGTTCGACGGCGTGCGCTACGGGCATCGCAGCGCTGGAGGAGGAACGCTGAAGGAGCTCTACTTCCGTTCTCGCGGCGAAGGCTTCGGCGACGAGGTGAAACGCCGCATCATGCTCGGCACCTTCGCCCTCTCCGCCGGATATTACGATTCGTACTATGGCCGCGCGCAGGCCGTGCGCGCGCTGATGCGCGCCGATTTCTCGAGCGCCTTCGAAAAATTCGATTACCTGCTGACGCCCACCACGCCGGAGCCGGCCTTCCGCATCGGCGCCAAGACCGACGACCCGCTCTCGATGTACCTCAGCGACATCTTCACCGCGCCGGCGAACCTGGTTGGCATCCCCGCCATCGCCGTCCCCTCGGGCTTCTCGAAAGAGCGCCTGCCGCTCTCGCTGCAGATCATGGCGCCGCACTTCGGCGAGCGCGCGCTGTTCCGCGCCGCGGCGTTCTTCGAGGGGGAGACGGGGTACGCCATGAGTCGAGCGCCCTTCTCCCCTCTCTGAGGAACCTCGCGCTCCGGCGCCACAGCCCCTCACCCGGCCACCCTCTCCCCGCTTCGCGGGGCGAGGGACGCTCGACATCTAGAGCCCAGGTGCCGAAGGCGGATGAGGGGAGCTTGGCACGGCCCCTCACCCGGCCCTTCGCTGCGCTCAGGTCCACCCTCTCCCCGCTTCGCGGGGCGAGGGGCACTCGCCATGGGGGCTACGCGGCGCGGGTCTGCCGCACCTCGCGCTCGAACTCGTCCGCGCGCGAGGCGAGCACGCCCACCGTCTCGGTCAGCTGCTGCGCCACGGCGTCGTTCTCGTGCGCGATCTCGCGCATGGTGCCCGTCGCCGCGGCGATCAGGTCGATCTGCAGACTCTGCGCGGCGAGGAGGTCGCGCATCCGCCGTGCCTCCGAGTCGATCGTCTCCACCGCCTCGGCGATGCCGCGCTCGGCGGAGGTCTCCTCGTCGGTGGCGCGCATCACCTGCGCGCCGATGTCGCGCACCCGCTCCGCCTCGCGCGCCATCACGTCGGCGTTCTGCGACTGCTCTTCCACCGCGCGGCGGTTCTCGGCGATGAGGTCGGACATTCGCGAGGCGATCTGCCGCAGCCGCCGGCTGGCGCCCGACTGCTCCTCCAGCGAGCGCACGATCTGCTGCATGTGCTTCGACGACTCGTCGGCGCGGTCGACGATGCCGCGCAGCGCGGCGCTGGCGTCGCCGGCCTGCTCCACCGCGTGGCGGACGTGCGTCACGCCGTCGCTCATGGTGCTCACCGCCACGCGCGAGCCGTCGTCGACCGAGGCGATGATGGTGCGGATGTCCTCGGTCGAGCGGCGGGTCCGGTCGGCCAGCTCGCGGATCTCATCCGCCACGACGGTGAAGCCGCGCCCGTGCTCGCCCGCCTGCGCCGCGATGATCGCCGCGTTCAGCGCCAGCAGGTTGGTCCGCTCGGTGATCTCCTCGATCACGCCGATGATGCCGGAGACGTTGGCCAGGTCGCCCTGCAGCTGCGCCAGCGCCTGCGAGGCGCGCTCCGCGGTATCGCGCGACGAGTGAATGCCGCCGAGCGTGGCGTCGACCCTCCGCCCGCCCCCCTCGGCCTCCTCGCGCACGCGCGCCGAGAGGTCGGCGGTGGAGCGCGCGGCGGAGCGCACCTGCTCCGCGCTCGCCTCCATCTCGGTGACGAAGGAGACCACCTCCTCGCCGACGGCGAAGAGGTGCTGGCTGACGGAGAGCATCTGCCGCGCCGCGGCGGACATCTGCATCGTCGACGCGGACGATTTCTCCACCGAGGCGAAGAGCGTCTCCGCGTTATCGTGCGTCTGGTGGGTGAGCGCGCGCAGCTCGGTGGTGCGGCTGGCGCAGTCCTCGGTCAGCGTGCTCACTTCCTCGGCCAGCTTGACGATGGTGTGGATGCCGCGGCGCAGCATCTCCGTCGCCGCGGTGGTCTCCTCGGTGAGCTGGGTCTGGCGGCGCGAGCGGTCCAGCAGCGCGTCGCTGCCGTGCGTCAGCACGCGCGCCCGCTCGGCGATGGTGGCGCCGCTGTCGCCGATGGCGCGGTTCTGCGACTGCAGCGCGGCGGCCATGGTGTTGAACGAGGCGCCGAGCCGGCCGATGTCGTCGCCGGAGGCGTCGGCGATGCGGAAGGCGAGGTCGCCTTCGCCGACGCGCTGCGCGCCGCGCATCAGCTCACTGACGCGACGCGTGATGCTGCGGCTGATGACGAAGCCGACCAGCAGCAGGGCCAGAGTGGCCAGGGCGGCGGCGCCGATGATGGTGGCGCGCGTCCGCTGCGCGCCGGCGGTCGCCTCGTCGGAGCGGGCGCGCAGCACTTCCTGCTCCGCGCTGCGGATCCGCGCGCTCTGCTCGCGCAGGGCGTCGAGCTGTTCGTCGGTGCCGAGCGTGGCGGCGTCGCGCAGCAGCGGCTGCAATCCCTCCTGCCGCCGCCGCTCCATCAGCATCTGCAGCGCGGCGATCTTGGCGTCGACGATGGGGCGCAGCGCGCGCAGCTCCTGGCGCATCGACGGATCGCCTTTCTCCAGGTCGGCGAACAGCCGCGGCGCGCTCTTCACGTCGCGCTCGAAGGTGGTGACGAACTGCTGGTCGCCGGTGAGCAGGTAGCCGCGCGTGTCGTTCTCCGCGGAGCGCGTCAGCGAGACCAGCTGCTCCAGGTTCCAGAGGAACTGCCGGGCGGTGGCGCGCGCCGCGGTCAGCTGCGTCAGCCGCGCCGTGTCGTACAGCGCCGTCGCGGCGATGATCAGGAGGATGACTACCGAGAGACCAAATCCGAGCGCCAGCTTCGCGCGCAGCGACATCCTGCTCCACGTCATTTGAAACACCTCATCAGCCGTTGGTCACGCGCAGCCGCAGTTTTTCGTCGCAGTGCAGCGTCTGTTTGCGCGTCCGCTCGTGTCCGGCCGCGTCGTTGTAGCGGACCAGCAGCGGGACGCGCAGGTCGCCGGCGTCGCGCACCACGGTGCGCAGCACGATGCGGAACCAGTTCGTGCTCGACGCCGACTCGAACTGGATGCGCCCGCTGCCCGAATGCATCAGCGGCTTCTCCGCGCGCGGCTCCAGCTCCGCGATCTCATCGAACTGGAAGGCCGAGGCGCGGACGCGGATGGAGACGATCACCTTGAAGGCCGTGTCGCGCCCGACGTTCGAGACCTGCAGCGCGGGGGCGTCCTTCTCCAGCTCGTGAAGGGAGGCCACGGTCGGCCGCACCTTGAGCAGCGGCACGCGCCGGCGCAGCGGAAATCGCGGAAACCTCGGAAAGCGCACGGCGAGAGCGTAACCGATCTAGGCTACAATTCCGTTCGTGCGTAAGTGGTGGGTGTGGCTCATTGGAATCCACATTCCGGCGGTGCTTTCCGCCGCCACCCTCCCCAAAACCATCGCCACCTCCCTCGTGACGCCCGAGCTGCGCGCGTCGCTCACCGCCGAATACACGCTCGAGGTGGTGGTCGCCCCGCATGAAGGCGACGCCTGGACGCGGCTGGCCAGGCGCGTCACCGGGGACGCCGAGCGGTGGAAGGACATCGCCGCCTTCAACGGCGCCGGCGAGACCCTCGCCGCCGAGGACCGCGTGCGCATCCCGTTCTCGCTTCTTCGTCCGCAACTGCAGCGGCAGATCGCCACTACGCTGTTCTCGTCCGACCAGATGACCGGCGCCGGCTGGCGCCACGTCGTGGTCGGCGCCAGCGGGGTGGAAGGGGAGTCGCTCTGGAACATCGCCGAATGGTTCACCGGAAGCGGCGCGAACTACGTCGCCATCCGCAAGGCCAATCCGGCGCAGGGACTCTCGACCCGCAGAGGTGACGTGATCCTCATTCCGAAGGAATTGCTCGTCGCGGCATTCCGCGGCGACATGGAGGGAACGAATGCACCGAAGACAGCCGAGGTTCGGAAATCGGAGGACGATCCGGTTGAGCATGCGCCAGCGGATGTTGATGGCGCGGCGGCGACTGCTGAAGCGGTGGCCGTGGGGCAGCCGTCGCTGACCTATGACCGGACCGCCGCCGAACCGTACGCCGTCTATCGGCTGCAGAGGGGTGAGGCGCTCTATTCGTCGGTGGCCATCCGCTTCACGGGGCGCGTCTATTCGAACGACGTCGGCGACGTCCTCGAGCGCATCGTGAAGCTCAACGGCATCGACGACGTGGCCAGGATCCCCGTCGGTTACGCGGTGAAGATCCCGATGTCGCTGCTGCTCCCGGAGTACCTGCCGCCCGACGATCCGACCCGCCTCGCCGCCGAGCACTCAAAGCGCCAGAGCGCGAAGCTGGCGCGGCGCGCGCGCGCAACGGGGCTGTCGGGCGTGCACGTCATCCTCGACGCCGGCCACGGCGGCCGCGACGCCGGCACCACGCACGACGGCGTCTGGGAGTCGAGCGCGGTCTACGACGTGATGTGCCGCCTGAAGACGCTGATCGAGAAACGGTCGGCGGCCACGGTGACCGCCACCACCAAGTCGAAGGGCCGCGGCTACGCCCTCGACGACGACGACGAGCTCGACGACGAGACGGACCACGTCGTCCTGACCTCGCCGAAGTACGCGCTCGACGACGCGGTGGTCGGCGTCAATCTCCGCTGGTACCTGGCCAACTCCATCTTCCGCCGCGCCATCCGCAAGGGGGCGCCGCGCGAGAAGGTGGTCTTCCTCTCCATCCACGCCGACTCGCTCCATCCGTCGCTGCGCGGCGCGATGGCCTACGTCCCCGGCGAGCGCTTCGTCACCGGCTCGTACCAGAAGACCGAGGGGATCTACCTGGCGCGCGCCGAGGTGCGCGAGAGCCCGGTGGTGCGGCACTCGGAGAAGGAGTCGCTGGCGGCCGAGGGGCTGTCGCGCGAGCTGGCCGAGTCGATCATCGGCTCGTTCGACGAGAACGGCATGAAGGTGCATCCGTTCAATCCCGTGCGCGACAACGTGGTGCGCAACGGCCGCGAGTGGGTCCCCGCCGTCATCCGCTACAACCTCGTCCCCACCCGCGTCCTCCTCGAGGTCTGCAACCTCGGCAACCCCAGGGACCGCGCGCTGCTGACCACCGCAAAGTACCGCCAGCGCCTGGCCGAGACGATCTTCGAGGGGCTGGTGCGCTTCTACGAGGAGCGCGAGGAGCCGCAGCCCGCGGTGGTGGCGCGGACCGGCGGCTAGCTAACGAGTAAGTGTCCCTCGCCCCGCGAAGCGGGGAGAGGGTGGCCCTGAGCGTAGCGAAGGGCCGGGTGAGGGGCGCTTTTCAGCTCTCCTTCGTCGCCGTCCGGTCGCAGAGCGGCAGCCACGCGCCGTCCTTGAGCCACTCCCAGTTGATGGTCTGCTTGCGGCCGCCGTCGCCGAATTCGATCCGCGCCCGCTCCGTGGCGCCGGTGAAGGTCCAGAGGTCGCCGTCGCGCACGACGTCGTAGAGCCGGAAGAAGCCGTGGTTCTCATAGGTCTGTGCGAAGTAACGGCCGCTGTCCGGACTGACGCCCAGGACGCTGAGGGTGTCGAAGGGGTCCGGAGTCCTGGCGCGCTCGTCCTGGATGAGGAAGAACTCGCCGGTGTGCCACCGCGCCGTGTGCCGGCTGGTCCACGTCTCTCGCGACGGCCCGCCGTACGACCACCCCTCAGCACGCCACTCGCCGAGGAAGACGGCGAGCGCGTCGTGCATTTCGCCGCGCTCCGGCGGCTCGATCGGCTCTTTCATGCGAGGCGGCGGGATGCGCAAGTCGTGCCGCGCGAGCCGGTTGCTAAGCGCCACGGCCCATCGGCCGCGCTGTCCTCTCCGGTGGACGCGCTGCACCGTTACACCCCCGCGCTGCACGTGCACCGCTGCCGCGCTGCACTGCCACACCCCCGCGCTGCACGTGCAGCGCTGCCGCGCTGCACTGCCACACGCCT